>Ga0180434_10008036_pt1 | contig 11750 bp, 10 predicted proteins | sample SS_ome_7_FD_132453 | JGI IMG/M metagenome (GOLD analysis project Ga0180434, IMG submission 132453) | Hypersaline lake sediment archaeal communities from the Salton Sea, California, USA - SS_1_D_2 metaG | ecosystem: Environmental > Aquatic > Non-marine Saline and Alkaline > Hypersaline >... | reverse complement strand
GGTCTTGATCAAATATAGACTCAAAAAATAAAAGATTGTATTGATTACTTATCAATCTGCAGAGATCCTAAAATCAACAAGTCGCAATTGCAGTTTGACGCTTCCCTGATAAGTATTTGTTTCATATGCATATAATATATCTAATTTTTCAGCACGCTTTAAAGTATCATAATAATCACCAAATCGCCATGCAAGCGTAGTAAAATCAAGGTTCCCGTCGGTTAGCGTCATCTTTAAATGTTTATATTCCTTTCCAATCTTTTTAATTCTTTTTATCCTGACATCTCGTGTAACAAACAGGGGGATTGGATTGTTTGTTCCTAATGGTTCAAGCAAATCATAATATGATAGGTTTTTTGGCTTCAGATCACGAAAAGTAATCTCTGCTACCGCGGTAAGCTTTCTAATTAACATATCCTTTGTAATCATTTCCTCACAAACAGAATTGAATGCCATACAAAACTCTTTAATTTGTTCTACGTTTATCGAAAGACCAGCCGCCATGGCGTGGCCGCCGTGTTGAACCAAGTATTCCTCGCACCTATCAAGGGCAGATATTATGTTGAAACCCTCAATACTTCGGCAGGATGCGCGAACGATCCCATCATTCTGCACACCGACAATAGCTGGACGGTAAAATTTCTCAACCAACCTCGAAGCAGCTAACCCAACCACGCCTTCATGAAAGGAATCATCCCAGAAAAAGAGAAAGTGCTTATGTGTATTTGGATCGTATTTTTCTAAAGCACACTGCTCAATATCATGAGTAATTATCTGCCTCTTTCGGTTTTTCTGGTCCAGCTCCAGCGCCAGTTCACCGGCTTCCCTGGTTGTTTTTGCCATCAGCAACCTGTAAGCTAGGTTCGCAGAATCTAAACGCCCTGCAGCATTCAGCCGGGGTCCAATCCGAAAACCGATATCTTCGGAAGCAATTTGTTGGATATTCGTGCCGCTGACGTTTGAGAGAGCTAGTAGGCCTCTATTCTGAGCGAGACGTATGCGCCGCAAGCCCCGACGGACAAGTGCCCGATTTTCATCATCAAGTGGTGCAAGGTCAGCGATCGTTCCGACAGCAACCAAATCAATCCAATCATTCGCATCAACCCCATCAATCGGATGGGCTTTTAGCATACCTTTGGCTAATTTATATGCAATCCCAACGCCTGCCAAATGTTTATCAGGATAATTATCTGATGGCTGTTTGGGACAAATAACAGCGTCTGCATCAGGTATATACTGATGGGGTTGATGATGATCTGTTATGACAATTGAAATCCCTTCATCTTTAAGAAATTTAACTTCTTTAGCAGACCGCACTCCGCAATCAACCGTGATGATCAAATCTGGATGTTTTTCTCGAACAGATGCTATAGCATCAAAAGATAATCCATATCCTTCATCAAATCGGTTGGGTATAAAAACATCTACATCCGCACGGTATTTTTGAAGCAATTGCACTAAGATGACTGATGAGGTGATGCCATCTACATCATAATCACCAAACACAATGATTTTCTTTTTATCCAAGATGGACTGATAAATAATCTGCACTGCCTTTTTCATGTCCTTGAGAGCATGTGGAGAATACTCAGGACTATTAGCACGTAAGAAATCGTCTGCTTCTTGAAGCGTCCGAATTCCACGGTTATATAGGATCTGTCGGATCAGGTTAGGATATTTTCTAAGATCATCAGATATTTTTTCAGGAATTTTTTCTTTTATGATCCACGTTGTAGGTTGACGATTCATGTGTTACTTGCCATTAAAGTAATAGCGTGGCATACGAGCTGCGAGACCACATAGGACTTCGTAGTTAATTGTTCCCCAATCATCTGCAATATCAGTAGCTGAAATCATTGCGTTATTTTGTTCACCAATGATAACCACCTCGTCTCCAATTCGAGCATCGTCGATACCATCCAACTGGACCATACATTGATCCATACAAACATTGCCCACGATCGGTACTTTTTTTCCACGAATCAGGACATGATTGCCCGAGCGTCTGCGTAGACCATCACCATATCCGACAGCTACCACACCAATTTTTTCATTGTTTTGTGTATGGTATTGATGCCCATAGCTTATACCATGTCCTGCTGGGAGTTGTTTTATCGATATCAGGCGTGTTTTCCAGCTGACTATAGGATATATGCCATCGGGGAGAGGTGTTCCATGAGCCGGTGCATGACCATACAATGCAATCCCTGCACGTACCATATCGAAACGAGCTTGATCGAAATTGATGAAACCAGCAGAATTTGAAGCATGGATCAATGGACATTCGATATTTGCTTCCTCCAATTGATTTAAAACCTTATCAAATTGCCTTATTTGATTTTGTGTTGCAGTTTTATTTGGTTCATCCGCGCAGGCAAAATGAGTAAAGAGGCCTTCCAAACGAAGATGATTCTTCGTGTCAATAAGCTTGATGAAATCAAATCCGTTTTCTGGTAAAACCCCGAGCCGTCCCATTCCTGTATCAATTTTCGCATGCAGATTAACGGATTTATTCATCCCATTAGCATGTTTCACATATTCATTAACAACCCTGAAATCGTAGACAGTTAGGGATATATCATGATTGATAGCGTGCGAAACTCGCGTGGGTGGTGTATAACCAAGCACCAGGAGCTTTGTATTCACCCCAATTTCCCGCAGGGAAAGTGCTTCTTCGATACGTGCCACACCCAACCACTCTGCTCCTGCGGATTCAAGCTCTGTCGCAATACGATCCAAGCCATGCCCGTAAGCATTCGCCTTCACAATTGGCATCACTTTTGTTTGAGACAGCTCACGAATCCGTGTGAAATTGCTGCGCAGAATATCTAGATCTATTTCCAACCAGGTTCCGAAATTATCCTTTGTCATTCAAACTAGTATAAATGCCAAGTTCCGATTATTCAAGTGCAGCGAAATTCTATATAGAATATAATCTTTTCTTTATAATTGAGTCTAATTATGTTTGAATATTCATTAATTGCACAAGACGGAAATGCGCGGGCAGGTGTTTTATCTACACCCCATGGATTGATAAAAACACCAATATTTATGCCTGTGGGAACACAGGCAACTGTTAAATCTCTAACGCCTTCTCAACTGAAGGAGATTGGAGTACAGATTTTACTCGCCAATACATATCACCTCTACCTCCGACCCGGATCAGACCTTATCAATAATATTGGCGGTTTACATCAATTCATGCATTGGGACAAACCCATATTGACTGACTCGGGTGGTTTTCAGGTTTTTTCATTGAGTGATCTGCGTAAAGTAGACACTGATGGAGTGACCTTCAGGAGCCATCTTGATGGATCGACCCATCGTTTCACACCGGAGAGCGCAATTGCGATCCAGGAATCCCTTGGCGCGGATATTATTATGGCTTTTGATGAATGTGCTGACTCAGAAAATCGCTCATACATAAAGAAAGCTATGGACCGTACGCATCGATGGGCTGAAAGATGTCTGAAAGCAAAAACACGCAATGATCAGGCGCTTTTTGGCATTGTACAGGGTGGAATATATCCTGATCTTCGCCAACAATCAGCAAAATTCATCACCAGCTTTGATTTACCTGGTTACGCAATCGGCGGTTTATCTGTCGGAGAAAGTAAACAGGATATGCTCAAGACACTTGAAATAGTAAATGCGCATCTTCCACATCATAAACCACGCTACCTCATGGGAGTTGGAACACCTTACGACTTGATTGAAGGAATTCGCCGTGGTGTAGACATGTTTGATTGCGTTCTTCCAACCAGGCTAGCTCGCCATCATGCTGCTATGACACGAAAAGGTAGATTGAATCTTGCAAATGCCACATTCAGTAAAGATAAACGCCCCATTGATGATAGTTGTAGCTGCTATGCGTGCCGGAATTTCAGTCGTGCTTATATCCGTCACTTGATTAACACAAAAGAAATGCTTGCTGCAACTTTATTATCAATCCATAACATAACCACATTGCTATCGATAAGCCAGGACCTTCGCAGTCATATTATCAACCAAGACTTTGAATCTTATGCGGCAATGATGCTTAAAGATTTGGAAGAGGAACGAAAGGGATGACAATTTTGCAGGCACTAATCCTGGGTGTTATTCAAGGAATCACAGAATTTTTACCAATCTCGAGTTCTGGCCATTTAGTAATCGTTCCATTCCTGCTGGGTTGGAATTTACCCCAGCAGCAAGCGTTTACTTTCGATGTACTTATCCAATTTAGCACATTGTTCGCAGTGCTTATCTATTATCAAAATGATATTATCCAAATTGCTAAGGCGATGTGGAAAAATATGCGCGAAAAAAAACCCTTTGCATCTGTACCGTCTCGCATAGGCTGGTTGACCTTACTTGCAACGATCCCAGCAGGATTGGTTGGATTCTTTTTTCAGGATATCATCTCGGACGCCTTCAGCAATCCACAACTGGCGGCTGGATTTCTCCTCGTTACCGCACTATTACTGATAGTATCGGAAATAAAAGGTAAACAGACAAGAGACCTGGGCAAATTAAACTGGAAAGATGCCATTTTGATGGGGCTAAGTCAGGCTATATCTGTTTTTCCAGGCGTCTCACGCTCCGGAAGTACGATCTCCGGTGGTTTATTCAGGGATCTAAATCGAAAAGCCGCCGGACAGTTCGCTTTTTTGATGGCAATACCGATCATGACAGCAGCTGGGTTTCTTAGCTTATTAGATCTTCTCAGGGCACCGGAATTAGATGGTTTCTTTGCGATAATGGCTGTAGGATTTATTACCTCTGGTGTTGTAGGTTTTTTTGCGATTAATTGGCTCCTTAAATTTATCAGTGATCATAGCATGATACCATTCGCAATTTATTGTGCCATCGTAGGAATAGGTACATTAACTATCTCTTTTATATCAGCACCAAACACAGACTTTATTGCAGATAAACCTATGGAAGTACCAATCACTATCACTTATCAATCATCCGTGAGTTGGTTATTGCCAGATATGCAAACTTGTTTACTAGATCTGGATTATAAAAAATCGATCCTGATTAAAAAAGATGATGCAAAAATCGTTCCCGAACAGGCGTCTGTCCATATTTCGTTTGGAAAACTATCATCATTACCAATTGAAAGTTATCAAATTGGCAACGATGCTTTGGTTATTGCAGCGAACCAGGAAAATCCGATTGCTGACTTGCCTATTAAAATATTAATCAATGTCCTTTCCGGTGAAATTTCTAGTTATGATGCATTGTTCGATGCATGTCCATCCTGCATAAGCGATAGTGGTAACAAAGAATCCTTCAATATATGGAGATATCCGAACAACCACCCCCTTCAGGATTTAGCTAATGAATACACGAATACGCAATTTTCATCTACTAGTTTTATTGCTCCCACACCGCTTCAGATGGTTCAGGTCCTGAATACAGATGAAAATTCAATTGGTGCTCTGCCAGGTAAGATGCTCGACGAGAATCTAAAAACCATCATGATCATCAATGGTAATGAAAGAGAGAGAATGACTCCAATCCTCGCTAACAGTCAAGAGGAAATCAATGAAGTTATAAAAGATTGGTTATTGTGTGTTCAAAATGCGGTCAAATAATGATATTTGAGAAACAAGTTTGATATACAATAAAATTATCATATTGTCAAAATCTGGAGATAGCAATGCATAAAGATTTCAAAATTACATTTATTGGACCGGGAACAATGGCAGAAGCCATGATTACAGGAATTCTTAAAAATAAACTAACGAAACCCGCCAACATCTTAACCTCTGGTCCCCTTATTGACCGCAATGCTCAGCTTAGAGAGAGATATGGCATTCACACTTTTACAGATAATTGTGATGCTGCTGAAAAAGGAGATATTGTTGTACTTTCAGTTAAACCACAGCATTTACAGAAAGTGTTAGAAGAGATGCGTGGAGCGCTTAAGAAAAACGCACTTGTGCTTTCGATTGTAGCTGGTGCATCTATAGCGAAGATAGAGCGCTACCTTGATCACAAGAAAATTGTTCGTTCAATGCCCAACACACCAGCTCAGATTGGAGAAGGTATCACAGTCTGGTTCCCATCCACAGATGTTAATCAAAAAGAAAGAGAAATTGCCAAAACAATATTGAATGCATTTGGTCAGGAAGTGCTTGTTCATGAAGAAGAATATCTTGATAAAGCAACTGCCTTATCAGGTACAGGCCCGGCATATGTTTACTTATTTATGGAAGCATTGGTTGATGCTGGTGTACACATGGGTTTTTCTCGGCGAATCGCCGAACAGTTAGTAACAGAAACCGTAAGAGGATCAGTCAATTATTATGACAAAAACGGCTTTGATTCCCGTCACCTGGCAGCCTTTCGTAACCAGGTGACATCTCCCGGAGGCACCACCGCTGAAGCCCTCTATTATCTTGAAAAAGCAGGTTTTCGCACCGCAATCTCTCGCGCAGTCTGGGCGGCATATCAACGCTCCAGAGAACTTGGACAGGATGCGGATACCCATCCTCCCATCGAGAAAAATTAGCAGGATATATCCATACAAATTTTCCGCTTGTTGAATTACATCGCCATCTGGATGGAAATGTCCGGTTGGATACAATTCTTGAACTCGGGCTAGAATATGGTTTTAATCTTCCCGCACATGCAATCGATGGTTTACGGATATTTGTGCAGGTAACAGAACCCAAACCGAATATCCTTAGCTTCTTTGAAAAATTTGAATATCTAGCGAAATTAATGGTAGATTACGATGCAGTGAACCGTATTGCATACGAAAATGGAGAAGATGCAAAAAACGAGGGGGTAGATTACATCGAATTGCGGTTTTCTCCCCTTTTCATGGCAACTACTCACCGTTTAGATCCAGTAGGCGTAACTGAGGCAGTTGTTGATGGTGTTGAACGCGGTAAAAGAGATTTTGAAATGCTGGTTCAACTGATCGGAATTATAAGCCGCATCTATGGTGTGTAGGAAGGATGCAGGGAACTGAAAGCCATTCTTTCACATAAAGAACACATTATTGCCTTAGATCTGGCTGGTGATGAAATACACTTCCCAGCCGATATTTTCAGAAATCATTTCAATAAAGCAAGAGAGGCCGGCCTTCATTCATGCCCGCATGCTGGTGAAGCTGCGGGAGCAGATTCAATATGGCAGGCGATCAAGCTGCTCGGTGCGGAGCGTTTGGGGCACGCTGTAACTGCAATAGAAGATCCGTTACTCTTGGATTATCTTGCTGAAAAAGAGATCGGTATAGAATCCAATCTAACCAGCAATGTGCAAACAACTACGGTCCCGTCTTATGCCGAGCACCCCATCAAACAATTTTTACAGCATGGAATCAAAGCCACTATCAATACAGATGATCCAGGCATTAGCGCCATCGACATTGCAAATGAATATGAAACTGCAGCAGAAAAGGCAGGACTAGATAAAGAGGAAATTTATCAAACCCAGAAAAATGCTCTGCAATGTGCCTTCCTCCCCGAATCGTTAAAAGAGCAACTTTTAGATAAGTATTCAAAATTAACCTATTCAAATTGATATGTACAAATATTTATGTTATACTATTCTAGTATTAGAATAGTAGAAAGTGATATGGTAAAAATATGGAAAAAGTAAACCATCTCAAAAAACTGAGTGAATTTTATAAACAGCGTAAAAATATGATTAGCCTGTTGAAAGTCCCTTCTATGCAGTTCTTGACTATTGATGGAGAAAAAAGCCCAAACGACAACCCTGATTATTCAGATGCTGTGGGTGCTCTATATGCTGTTGCGTATAAATTGAAATTCATGATTAAAAAAGGCCCTATGGAGATAGATTATAAAGTTATGCCGTTAGAAGGGTTATGGTGGACAGACATTATGGAGCAATTTTCACTTGAGAATCGGGAGAATTGGAAGTGGAGAATGATGATCATGCAGCCAGAATTTATTACCATGGATATGTTTGCCGAGGCATTAAAAACCACAAAAAGGAAAAAAGACAATCCAAAACTGGATTTCGTTCAGTTTATATCCTTCGATGAGGGACTCAGTATGCAAATATTTCATAAGGGACCCTATGGAGAGGGGGAACGTGAATCAATCAACAAGTTGCATGCAGCCATTACTGATCAGGGATATCAACGACGTGATAAGCACCATGAGATTTATTTCAACTCTCCACTGCGAACAGCACCAGAAAATTTAAAAACGATTATTCGACAACCGATAAAAAAATAATTATGCGCAATCAAGTAAGGATCACAAATGCAGAACTTGCCTTGTTAAGTCTATTAGCTGAAAAACCAATGCACGCTTATCAAATAGAGCAGATAATTGAAAAACGAGGTATGCGAGATTGGACAAGCATTGGTTTTTCTTCGATTTATTATCTTTTGAAAAAAATGTACAAGGCGGGGTGGTTAACAAAGAAACAAAAAGAAAGTGAGATTGGCGGGGCAAAGAAACAGGTGTATGAATTCTCAAAAAAAGGCAAAATCGTATGGGAAAATGCTATCATTAATCTCCTACAGCACGCCTATTCAGGGGATAATCCATTTCTAATTGGAATTTCTGTGATCTCGCAATTAAGAAGCGATATTGTATCGCATGCTCTCTCTAACCATTTGTATGAATTGGAAAAGATATCAAAATCACTTCGGGAAAAAGTTGGTAAAAATGATGAAACAACCCCGCTGCACGTCCTGGCTATGTTCGATTACAGTTTGAATCAGATTAACGCGTCAATTATGTGGATAAAAAAGTGGAAGAATATATTTGGCCAAACTGACTGATTATTAAAAAAACTTTCTTAACAGTAACAATTCATATATACGACTGAACAAAAAACACATATTCTAATTAGACAGCAGATACCCTGTAGGGAAAACATCCCAATCTAGAAGCTTAGCCCGACAATTACCTTTCCCTATCAGCATTTCATAAAATTTGCATTTTCACTCTGATTTCAAATGATGGCATCCGCAGCAATAGTGACACGATCGACACAATTCCTATAGCATCAAAGAAATGAAAAAATGTGCAGTTGGCAGTGCGGATCCAACGCTGCGATCAAAATGCGGCAATACTCTCTATCATTATGCGCGCATCATTATTGGAATGGCTTCCCCTGCAAGCACATGGGTCATTCAAAAATAACATGTTCTGTGTTTTAACTGACAGGATATTTGTTGCCATTTGTGGTGGCAAAGTTTCTTTAGTATTATGAGATATTCCAGATCAATCAGAATGCCAGGCAGATGGTGGATTATTAAACCTCAATATTGATGAAATTCAAACAGTTCCCAGAAGGCTGCAAAATATTTTTTGGAGAATCTGGGATTTGAAATACAACAATGCAAAACTAAATCGCAATTATGGCGAGCAATTCCCGCGTTAAATTCTCGCATCATCGTGGACTGAAAAATGTTCTGTATACGGGTTGGTGAAGCATCACACTCTGAATCGATATGTTATGGTTTTCCAATACAAAGTCATCATCATCGAACATTATCTAGATGATTCGCAAAAAAAGCCAAGTCGTTTTGTATGATTGATGAACGGTAATTCTCAGCCTACGCGATTTTACAGAAAATTTCCGACATCAGAGATAAATGTCCGTTTTCAATTAAAAATATGCAGATGTTCATCCTACAATTCCTAGATGCTTTTGAAGATAATCAACCTGGGATGAATTTGCGTTTTTATATCCATTATTTATACGCATTCCAATAGGGAGCTATTCCCGTTGAGCAAGAAAATAATTAATCTTTAATTAACCAAACGTGTCCACAATGTAAACGGCTAACCTTAATAAGATAATTATGACCAATTTACCACTTATTAACAATTACGCAAAACAGCGGGAGAGATACCCGCTGTTTAGTTTCTAATTGGGTGTTTTCTATGCGTTTTCCATATAGGCTTTTACTTCCCAATCAGTGACATTGATACGAAAATCTTCCCATTCGTGCATTTTTGCTCGACGAAATGCGTCATAAATCTCAATTCCTAAGGCATCTCTTAGCACATCGTCATTCTCTAGCTCCCGCATTGCTTCGAACAATGAAGATGGAAGCGCTTTGATTCCTTTTGCTTTACGTTCATCCTCGCTTAAATCATAAATATTGATATTGTTCAGAGGCTTAGGAGGCGAAAGTTGATTATCCAATCCATCCTTTGCTGCAACCAGCATACCGGTGAATGCCAGATAAGGATTACATGAGGGGTCGGGACAACGCAGCTCCGCGCGGGTTGCATTTTCCTGTCCCTTGTTATGCCGCGGAATTCGAATTAGAGCAGAGCGATTTCGCTGAGCCCACCCAACATATACGGGAGCTTCGTATCCGGGCACAAGACGCTTATAGGAATTTACTGTTGGGGCAACAAGCGCTGCTAATGCGCTTGCATGCTTCAGCTCGCCGGCGATAAATGCGTAAGCTATCTTTGATAATTTGAATTCATCCTTGTCATCAAAAAAGAGATTATTTCCCTTCAAATCAAATAATGACATGTGCGTATGCATACCTGAACCATTGATTCCGAAAATAGGTTTGGGCATGAATGATGCGATGAGGTCATGCTGTGCTGCAATTGCTTTAACTGTATATTTAAAAGTCATTACGTTATCAGCGGTTCGAAGTGCGTCAGCAAAACGGAAATCAATCTCATGTTGACCAAGCGCGACTTCATGATGGCCAAATTCGATCTCAAGTCCCATTGTATTTAACGCGTACATTAATTCTGTTCGTACCTGAACTGCTTCATCTTCAGCGGAAAAGTCGAAATAACCGCCAACATCGTGTGGAACAGGTCCCAATCCGCCATTTTTCTTGAACAGAAAGAATTCCGGTTCTGGCCCACAGTTGAAAACTATACCCTCATCTTTTAATTCATTCATCAACTGTTTGAGTAATCCCCGCGGATCGCCAGCAAATGGCTCGCCTTCAGGCGTCATAATATCGCAGAAGAAACGTGCACGTTTCATTTCTTCTGGAGTCCATGGCAATACAGCGTAGGTATCCGTATCCACACGCAGGTGCATGTCACTTTCTTGAATACGAACAAAACCTTGCACCGAAGAACCGTCGAACCAGATACCGTTATCTAAAGCACTTTCAAGCTGTTCAACGGGAGCATCGACACTTTTCACATTACCATTTACATCAGAGAATTGAAAGCTGATGAAATTGACATTGTCCATTTTTACTTGTTCTAATATCTCTTTTTTGTTCATACTTACCTCCATTGGCAAATTAAAAATATATAGGCATGCTGTTCGGGCATGCCTGTGTTCACTAAAAAAGACAGCCCTTCCTCGTATGCAGGAAAATCGTGAATATCCTGACCATTGCGGGTCCCTCGCACAGGCATCACTGCCCGTTTTTCGTCACCGCTTGATCGGAAGGGAAAATGAAGCCTATGGTGGGCTTCAGAGGCATCCGCTGATCCGTTCGATTTTCTCCCGTTTCCGGGATTAGCCTTTTCTTGCGAAAAGGAACCTCCTCCTCGTAATCTCCGCTTGGAGATCCAGCCGCTATTTTCCGTTTATTCAATTGTTAATTAGGAGCAACTTTACCACAGCGATCCTTTTGCGTCAAGTAAAAACTGTGCGGTGTCCAGGACATACTATACACTCAGGGTATCAAGAATATATCAGGTTAGTATTGTTATTGAGCAATAGACAATTACCTGAAAGGAGTGATGAACTTGAATCCTGGACACCATATTGATTATAAACAACTTCGCAATATAAACCCACAAGCCGCCAGACAAGCGGTTCTTGAT
>Ga0180434_10008033_pt1 | contig 11754 bp, 19 predicted proteins | sample SS_ome_7_FD_132453 | JGI IMG/M metagenome (GOLD analysis project Ga0180434, IMG submission 132453) | Hypersaline lake sediment archaeal communities from the Salton Sea, California, USA - SS_1_D_2 metaG | ecosystem: Environmental > Aquatic > Non-marine Saline and Alkaline > Hypersaline >... | reverse complement strand
GTACTGATAAGTACGGCGAATAACAAGGAATAAAAAATGAAAAAGATTTTAGTTGTCGCTTTGCTCATGCATCTTTCTGTTATTGCGAATGCAATGGATTACATGAGTGGTGATGATATAAAGAAGCAGTTCAATGATAGGACATTTGATGGTCACTTCATCCCGAAGGATAAAAAATTCCGCGTATTTTCATCAGCGGATGGAAATTTAATTGTTAAGCGACCCAACGGACAAGATCCTAAACGCTCATGGTTTGTTAATGACAAAGGGCAACGTTGTGTTACTCACCCTAAATGGAAAAGCCACAAAAAGTGGAAAAATGGTCGATGTGCAAATGTTGTAGATGCTGGAAATGGTGAAATCCTAATGTATGACTTTAATGGTAAGCATACACATACATTTACTAATTTCAGAGAAGGCAACCAGCTTTAATCAAGAATTGGAAGATAATTGCTATCCACCTATTGGATGTATCAATTTTTTGGCAGAAGCTACGTCTGCTGTTGAGAGATTTTACAATCGTAATCCAGCCTGACCAAACTCCCTCAGCCATTAGCCAAAGACCATTAGCTTCTCCAAAGCCTACCCAAAAGTCCATGAAACGGTTATCAACAAAAAGCCACATGACAAGAACATTCCGTAATATCAATTGACCTTTGTTACTGGCATTCTCTTAATCATGGTCTATAGTTACCAACTTTTACATAATCACTGAGGACCTTATGGCCATTAAGAAAACCAGCAAAAAGAAAGCAACCAAGAAAAGAGCAGTCAGGAAAGCCGTTATGCCAATCGAGACTGTGATCGATATCGTTTCATCACAATCTAAAATCAGCCCAGCCTGCAAAGAAGCAGTCGTTAACTACAATGCTGCCATGCGCTCACTCACTGCAGTGAACAAGAAAGTCATTGCATTTACTGGGCGTTTTGAAAAAAGCCTGGCCAATGTTGAAAATGCAAAAACCACTAAACAAAAAGACTTGGCGAAACAGCGTTTAGCTGCTTCCAGAGTAGCTAAAGCCGATGTGGTTGCCGATGCAAAAGCCAAAACCAGGGCGGCTAATGATGCTGAGAAAGTACTACGCGCGTTGGCTAATCTTTATAATTCTTCTCTGACAAGGTTCCAGAAAGAGTTCTCCAGGAATGCATCGGCCAAGGCGAAAGCATTAAAACCAAAAACCAGAAAAAGAGTCACAAAGAAGAAAGCTGTCAAATAATAGCAATTTTCAGCATTTTTAAAGCCTGCCTTTTCGTTTCGACTTGGCAGGCTATTTATCTTTTTTCAACGGCTCTGCAGGCAGCCGGGTATACTCACCAGCAGCTACTTCAGCAAAGGATGATCTTCAGGTAATTGATGGGATATCCACATCGCCAATTTATGGCCCATGGTTTTCTCATTTACCTGCAATTCCGGGATTGGCTGAATGAGTTTGTCATGTACCAAAAGCCGATAGAGATACTCCACCTTAAGCTTATGCGAGTCAGCTCCGTCAAATTTTGCTGCGCCACGTCTTTCCGCATAATTCATACCCACAGAGATTGCTTTTTTCAAAAGTTCTTTTTCGTTTTTAATCTTCTTCATTTTAAATGCTCAGCTATCATTATTGAGCCAATCTTCGAAATCACTCAAAGGTAACGGACGACTAAAGAAGTACCCCTGTAATACATCACAGCCTAATTCGCAGAGCTTGGAAGCAACATCTTTCTTTTCGACTCCTTCGGCAACTACTTTCATTCTAAGGTTATGAGCCAGATCAATAGTAGACTTTACTATTGCCATGTCACTCTCATCCTCCAACATATATTCAACAAATGCTCTATCAATTTTCAGTTCAGTGGCTGGAATATTCTTCATGTAAGCAAGAGAGGAATAGCCTGTACCAAAATCATCTATAGAGATTTGAAGCCCCAGATTCTGCAATCGATTTAGAACATTCAATGCAAGCTCAGGATCTCTGGCAAGAGTTGTTTCTGTAATCTCGAGAATCAAGGCATCACGAGACAGACGGTGATTTGCCAGTAAACCACTCATAAAATCAGGAAACTCAGTGTCAAGCAAACTCGATGGAGACAAATTCACCGAAACACTTAACTGAATTCCACGTTTTCGCCAGTTTTCAATCTGTATCGCACTTTTGCGAATCACCCAGTGAGTCAGATTAATAATCAAGCCACTTTGTTCTGCGAGTTGTATAAATTCATCTGGTGGGACAATCCCATGATCGGGGTGCATCCAGCGTATCAGTGCTTCTGCACCGACAACATTGTGTTGGCAAGCTTCCACTTTGGGTTGATAATAAAGCTCCATCTCATCATTAATAATGGCCTGGCGCATTTGCGATAAAAGACTTAAACGCTTTGAACTACTCTTGTCTGTGTGAGTATCATAAATGTGAAAGTGACGTTTTTCATCCTTGGCCACGTACATTGCAATATCGGCTTTTTGAAGCAAACTGTCAGCATCCTTACCATGCTTCGGGAATATCGCCGCCCCGACGCTGGCATTAACTTCAAGATCCATATTATTGAGCTGAAAAGGTGCAGAAAATGCTTCCTGAATTTTATTACATACTTCATGCACATCTTTTTCGTTATTGACAACGGAAAGTACAATTGCGAACTCATCCCCGCCAAGTCTCGAAAGAGTGTCGGTTGACCTGACCAGTTCCCGTAAACGCACGGAAATATGCTTTAGTAATAAATCGCCACTGTCATGCCCCATGACATCATTGATTTCTTTAAAACTATCGACATCCAGGATTAGAAGCCCAACCAGGTGATTCCCCCTGGTGGCAGCGAGTAATGATTGCTCCAGACGATCGCGTAATAAAATACGGTTGGGTAAATCTGTCAGGGCATCATGCGTCGCTTCATGCATCGCCTGCCTTTCAAGGTCGGTAGTTTTTTTTATCAGCTCACCTGTATGTTCCTCGACAAGAGTATTCACCTCGTTAGAAATAATAAAACTAACCTTTTGCCCCCAAAAGCCGAATACAAACGGCATGAGGTCCAGAACCCATAGAGCAACACTGTTTTTTTGAGCTTCCCAGAACCCATCTATGCTAATGGCTTTATCAGTAACATAATCAGTACCAATAGTTGCTAAAATAACGGCACAGGTTGCAATTACAACTCCATATATGGCGAATCTTGTCGCTTTCATACGAAGTAAAGCGACATTTTGATTTATGGCTCTTTTTACAATATCCATTTGTTTCTTAGTTTCATATCAGTGTTTCAGTCTCAACGGTTCTTTCTTCTATCGACTTAATTTTCTAAAAGTTTAATCATGCAACAATGCAGGCTGCCGTAATAATTTAGACATTTAGGAAGGACCCCAGCAATCTCCGTATAAAGTTTCACGGACTTTTGAGAAGCGTACATTAGACCACTGCTAATTTTCATGGTGTTTCCTGATGATGATTGATCAATTTTAATAATTAATTTGGCTTAAAGTACTAAGCAAATGAATGGAATAAATATTTGACTGACAAGTGATGCTAATAAGCCCTCACAGGGAAGCAAATTCTACTGGCAGTTCTCAGCGTGGCCCAACGGTTGTCGAGAATGATTCTCAATACATGACTTATACGGATAAGCAGTCAGCCTTAAACGGCTTAGCCGATTGTTTGTAGTTTGTTCTAGCAGTACAATCACCCTGTGGCTTCGGGCTTTTCCAGGCGTTACACCGTATAAATCTAATTGGAGTTTTCTTATGGCCATTGATCAACTGAAAGATTTTTTAAGGAAAATGCAGTCTGAGCCAGCGCTCAAAAGCGAGGTAATGGCAGCCGCCACCGCTGATGATGTTGCGCGTATTGCGCTCAAGCTGGGCTTTGAGTTTTCGGGCGATGAATTGTTGAGAATGTCAGGTCAGAAAGTAGATAAGGTTACTGTAATCAAGAACGACATTCCTGGCGAATATAACTAATGAGTTCTCCCGGCCCTCTGGGCTTTGCCTGTCTGTGCAAGGTAACTGAGTGGCCAGTCATCATTTCCACGCAATGACGGTTTTCTGCTTCTCTACACCGAAGGAGCCTTTCTAAGGGCATACAGAGTATGACCAAATGCGATCAAAGGATGCTTATAAATCATCCGGGACCGGAATATCGCATGACCTCTTCAACCAGACTCATTCTTGTGTCTGAATAACAATGTACAGTGCAATTGTTGCAGGCGGGCTTCTTCTCATGAAAGGGAAAGTCTCGCCTACCCTATTGAAAAAAATGAAGGATACGACCGTGCTTGAATCTTTAGCTGTATTACTTTTCTGTCAACTGATTGGTGAACTCATCGTTCTTTATCTTGAAATACCGGTTCCGGGACCAGTCGTTGGAATGTTGTTGCTTTTCGCTGGGCTGATGATCCGTGGCAATATCCCGGAACCTTTAGCACAAACAGCAAATGGTTTACTTGAGCAATTATCGCTTTTATTTGTACCAGCGGGTGTAGGCGTAATGACGCACCTCACCTTGCTGGGCAAACAATGGCTGCCTCTGACTGCCTCGCTGGTTTTAAGCACACTACTGACTATCGCGGTTACCGGTTTGCTTATGCAGAAACTTGCGAACAAGGAAGGTAAATTATGAATGATCGTGTCGCCAGCTTATGGGTTTATCTTAGTGCCACTCCTCTTTTACATCTTACTCTAACCATTTGTATATTCGTCCTGGCACGTCTGTTATATCGCCATTATGGACGACATTCATGGATGAACCCGGTTTTGATATCGGTTTTAGCCCTGGTCGTATTATTAATATCGACAGATACACCGTATGATATATATTTTGAAGGCGCCCAGTTTGTACACTTCATGCTCGGCCCAGCTACCGTTGCGCTTGCGATTCCATTATACCGGCAGTGGTCCAGTTTAAAGCGCCACCCACTTGCGCTGACTGTTTCACTGCTGAGCGGCTCATTAACGGCCACAGTGTCCGCCATTCTGATTGCCAAGCTGGGAGGAGTAAGTGATCAGGCGCTGATCTCCATCGCACCAAAGTCTGTCACCACACCGGTAGCCATGGGTATTTCTGAAACACTTGGCGGCCTGCCCTCGTTAACCGCTGTGGTTGTTATACTCACAGGCATACTGGGCGCCTCTGTTGGGCCATGGTTACTTGATAAATTACGAGTCACCAATCCCATGGCAAAAGGCCTGGCAATGGGTACCGCTTCTCACGGCATTGGCACCGGGAGAGCAATTTATATGGGGGATGTTGCCGCCGCGTTTGCCGGCCTGGCGATGGGACTTAACGGCTTGGCGACCACCATACTATTACCCGTGCTGTGGACATGGTTCAGAGGATAATTCATTCGATAGAAACAGGATGGTTACCATGGCCTTGATTGAAATTAACTCTTTTAACAAAAGCCTGGCAAATCAATTATGCATACCATCACAGACACTGAACAACTCAATCAACTGAAATCATGCCGTCAAAACCCACATTGAAGGTATGCGAGAGACTTTAGCTTCTTATTTCTGCAAACCTGGCATTGGTCAGCTTCTGCAAATCATTGGCTGATAGTTCAATTTCCAGCCCTCTTCTTCCAGCACTGACATAGATGGTTTCAAAGTTTTCGGCTGATGAGTCTATAACTGTTTTCAGTCTCTTTTTCTGACCTACGGGACTAACACCTCCCAGGACATAACCTGTTGTACTTTCAACTTTTCTGGCATCAGCCATAATGACTTTTTTTACCCCAACTACCTTTGCCATTAACTTCAGGTTCAGCTGAGTCGATACTGGAACCACTCCTACAAATAGATCTTTTTGTCCGTCTGTGACAACCAGTGTCTTGAATACCCTGTGTTCCGGGACTCCCAGCTTATGAGCCGCTTCCAGGCCGTATGAATCAGCTTCAGCATCATGGTTATATTCATGGACCTTGAAATCAATCTGCGCCTTCCTGGCTGAATTAATAGCCGGAGTCATACTAATCCACCTGTAAATGCTTACCTGTTAAAATCAGCACTTTATCATTATGGGGTTATTTCTTCAGCCGAAGTAACCGCATCTGCAGTTTGCAACGTCAGGCTGAGCGTTCCTATAATCCTTAAAAGAATTAAGGCCATATTTTTTTATAAGAAGTGCAACTTTACGGCAGACTATTTGACTAATTCTCATATGCTAGAAGATCAGGAACCATGCAATGATTAAACATTCGCCTTTTATGCCGAAGTTTGAACAGTTACCGGAAACACTTCCTGTCTTCCCCTTACCTAATGCTATCGTTATGCCGGGAAGCAACCTCCCCCTGAATATCTTCGAACCACGTTACCTGAACATGTTTCAGGATGCCCTGAAGACTCACCAGCTGATTGGCATGATTCAGCCCAAAAATGATGAATCCATACCTGATTTATTTAATATCGGCTGTGCAGGCAGAATCACGCGTTATCATGAAACCTATGATGGTCGGCTCGAGGTTAACCTCTCGGGAGTATGCCGTTTTAAAATCATCGAAGAGCTCAGTACAACTCGTGGATATCGCCTGATACGCCCCGATTGGCAGGCCTTTGAAGTCGATTATCAACTGCCCGACATACCGCTGCATGATGAAAAATACCTTATTAACACGTTAAAACATTATTTCGATTATAAAAATATGCAGGCTGACTGGGAAATTCTAGAAAAGCTGGATGCTGATGAACTCATCAATAGCATGATTGCCATATTACCGTTGAACCTCGAAGAGAAACAATCGCTTATTGAAGCTGAGACATTCATAGAACGATTACAGCATTTTTGCGCAATTCTTGAATCAAGTTTCAGAGCCAGCAATTTCGGACACTAGTGAGTTAGTTTAAGACCTCTTATTAAGCAACCGTGTTATTTTCATGTTAATGCATTGCAATGAGCAACCTGTGAGAATGATCAGTTTTCACCTGGACGGGATGAACGCTTTCCTATCAGCTCAATGGGATAACCATCAGGGTCTTCAAAGAAGGCAATAATCGTTGAGCCAGCATTCATCGGCCCTGCTTCACGCAGACACCTGGCACCAGCCTGTTTCATCGCAGCGGCAGCCTCATAGACATCGTCGACTTCTACAGCAATATGACCAAAACCTGAACCAATATCATAACTTTCTGTATCCCAGTTATGAGTCAGTTCTAATACCGTATTGTCCGATTCGTTGCCGTACCCCATGAAAGCCAGAGTAAATTTCCCATCCGGATAATCTTTGCGGCGCAATTCCTGCATACCGAGCACATCCTGGTAGAAAGCAACGGACTTTTCCAGATTCCCAACTCGTAGCATGGTATGTAAGAGACGCATAATAGACTCCGTAAAAAATCAATCAGACTGGGGCATTATCGTACTTCACTTTCGCAACATTTTTCTCCCAGTTCGCCTGGGTAGCTGAAAATTGCGAAAGGCCATGGAGTATATGCCCGGTTTATGTCCGGGGACAACCGGTGAATAGTCCGCGCCCCAAGCATTGTATGCGGATATTATTTAGCTGGAGCTTGTTGATTTTTTTCAGCTTCTGCTTTTTGAGCTTCTGCTTTCTGAGCTTCTGCTTTCTGAGCTTCTGCCTTCTGGACCTTGACTTCGGCAGCTTTCATTTCTGCTGCTTTCATCTGGGCCGCTCTGACCTGGGCAGCCCTGACCTGGGCAGCCTTCATTTTAGCAGCCTCTTTTTGCGCAGCCCTGACTCGAGCAGCCATTCTTTCTGCAGCTTCCATTTGTGCGGCTTTGACACGGGCAGCCATTCTTTCAGCAGCTTCCACCTGTGCGGCTCTTACACGTGCAGCCATTTTTTCTGCGGCTTCCATTTGGGCTGCTCTTATTTGAGCGGCCCGAACACGTGCAGCCATGACTTCTGCTGCTTTCATTTTTGCAGCTTCTTGCTGTGCAATTCTCACATTATCGTCATATCTATCGTTGCTCCTGGGCGGCTGATAAGGGTCAGCTAAAACATTAACAGACGAAAAAGAAGCGAATATCGCGGCAATTAGTAGTTTTTTCACGTGGCTCTCCATTGAAAAAGGGATAGGATCATTAATTAATTCTGACCTATTAATTTCATTTATTCATTGTTGGCGATCAATATTTCTTACAAAAAACCAACCCCCTCGCCAATGATACTCAAGCCTGTCTCTGGTCAAGACAGTAGGCTAAAGATTGGAAAATATTCTTGGAAGCTGCCAATAAAATTGCTTTAAAATAATAGTATGAAACTACTGGACACACAGCAAATCACGGTATTTTTAAATGAGCTGAACCAGCATACGGATAACCCCTGGTCTGTCATTGAGGGGACACTGTATAAACAGTTTAAATTCAAAAATTTTAAGACCGCATTTGAATTCATGTCTCAAATTGCCTCACAGGCTGAAAATATTAATCATCACCCTGACTGGTGCAACAGCTACAACCGGGTAACGTTCAAATTAGTAACGCATGAAGTCGGAGGCATAACCGGCAAAGATTTTGAACTGGCCAACTTCATTGAAAGCTGTCTGCAAAATCATTACTGATTATGAGACCGTTGACCTCTGTATTCCCGATAGCCAATCCAAGTTATCAGCGCACCTAGTGCTGCTGTAAACAACCCGGCAATCAATAAAGGCAAATACCAGAACAACAGGGACTGATCAGGCTCTCCAAGCGGTGCTATCACAGCTTCGGAAACATAAGCACTGATGAACAGTAATCCCATAAGAATAAGCGTAATACCGGATATTAGCCGGAATATAGTTTTAATCAAAGTAACCTGATAACCATCAAATCGGTGTAAACGCCTCCTTGCCCACGCCGCATAATGGACATACCCAGTCATCAGGGATATCTTCCCACGCTGTTCCCGGGGCTATCCCGCCATCAGGATCACCTTCTGCGGGATCATACATCCAGCTACAGGCCGAACAGAGATAAGACGTAGCCGAGTCATTCATAATTTTTCCTCATTAGCTCATGCTGTTGTTTTCAGAGCTGAAACCTGTTTCTTCATTAATTCAACGATGGCATAAATACCGAAATGACGGTTTGGAGACAAGTGATCATCCAGCGACAACCTGTCAAATATTTCATCAAGGTTGGTTTTCATGACATCCTCTATTGGCTTATCCGACATCAGATCAACGAGCAATGACAACACCCCTTTAATGGTTGGCGTATCACAGTCTGCATAAAAACCCACCCAACCGGATGGCTGAAGAAAAGCTGATACCCACACCTGGCTCATACAGCCTTTGACACGATTATCTTCTACGCGCAATGACTCAGGCAATGGTGGCAATTGCTCTCCGAGTTCTGTCAGATACTGGTAACGCTGGTCCCAGTCATCAAACAGCTCAAAAGTCTCAACATATTCATCAAGTGTCACACCAGCCACCTATTTGCCACCTATTTAAAGGAAACGCTTTCACCACAACCACACTCGTCCTGCACATTGGGATTAATAAAATCAAATCCCTCGTTCAACATGTTCTGCTTGACAAAATCAATGGTCATACCATCAAGAAAACCCAGATGTTTATCATTGACTATGAGTTTGACATCATTGCTTTCAAATACATGGTCATCTTCTTCAATGCTTGAGGCATAGTCAACTTCATAGGCATAGCCAGTACAACCTGATTTACGGGTAGCCACTCTCAGACCTAAACCGCCATGTTTTAACAGCATGGCCTTGACATGATTAGCCGCGTTTTCAGTTAAGTTTAGTGCCATGATCAATTCTCCAATACTTCATTCTCAAATCATGTTTAATGCCAGTTTGGCATCGTCAGTCATTGCATCCTTGTTCCAGGGCGGATCCCAGACAACGTCCACCTTTACCTGCTCAATACCCGTCCCATTAATGACGGCCTGCTTGACCTGGTTGGGCAGTGACTGGGCGACCGGACAAGCCGGAGAAGTTAATGTCATTGTGATGTCAATCTGATCCGGACGTGGAAAATCGATGCCATAGATCAAACCAAGATCATAGACGTTGACCGGTATTTCCGGGTCAAACACGGTTTTCACCGCATCAATGACGTTATCTTTATCGACCGCCATCGCCTGTTTCCCCGGGTGTTGCACCCTGCAGTTGCTTTGATAACAGATCCAGCATAGATACCTTAAATGGCTCAAGCTCTATGTGTTCAATCAACTCCGCCACAAACCCCACACTGAGCATACTCCGTGCCTTGTTTTCGGTTATCCCTCTGGAACGCAGATAAAAAATTTGCTGTTCATCGATTTCGCCAATAGTAGTCCCATGACTGCACTGTACATCATCAGCATAAATTTCCAGTTGGGGTTTTGTGTCCACTTCGGCGCTGCGGCTTAACATGAGATTGTTATCGGACAAATGAGCCACTGTTTTCTGCGCATCCTGTGATACCGTGATATTGCCGTCAAACACAATTTTGCTTTTGCCACTGACCAGGCCACGAAAATGCTGCTCACTATGACAGCTTTGCTGGTCATGACGCACGTCCAGGTGGACGTCATTCACCTGTCCATTCAACGCCAGCTGGATTCCCTGCACATTACTGGTGGCATTTTCGCCCTCAAAAAACGCATCCATTTCCAGGCGACTCCACTGACTGCCACAGCAACCGAACCAGCCCTGGTAATGACTCTGTTCATCCTGAATACGATGTATGGCATTTCGATGCCAGCTATCCTCAGACTGAAGTTGCAGGTAATAATGCTTCAGTGTCGCCCGCGCACTGATCACCAGCTCTAGCTGGTTGTTGCAAAAGCTGTTTGAAGGCACATCACTGAGATGCTTTTCCAGCAGCGTCATTTCTGCATCTTGTCCGACAATGACAAGGCCATGAGATTGCACCAGCTCCGAATCGCTACCCGATTTGAGATACACCACTTCGACCGGTTTCTCGAGCTTGACCCGATCTGGAATGTAGATAAACAGGCCATCCGGCGACACCGATTGATTAAGGTGCTGGAACAATTTACTGTCTTTGTTGGTTGCCGTGGCCTGCATCGCATTTTGCTTTGCTACGTGGTTTATTGCCGAACCAATATAACGACTCACCAGTTTTTCATGGTTCACCACAGCCTGGCGCAACGAATCAAAAACCACACCCTCAGGAAGACCAGTCGCCTTACCCAGATAATTTGCGCTTCCATTTTCAACAACAAAACGATAGGCATCGATTCCAGGGGTGAATAACGCGGAATAATCGCCATCATTGGCCGATTCAGTAGGCCGTAAACTCAATGGCAACTCAAGTAACTCGTTGACCGGCGTGTAACGCCAGCGCTCCATTTTTCTAGCCGGCAAAGGTTCCGATTTGAGCGCCTCTATTGCATGCTGACGCAATGCAGTCGCTTTATCTTCTGCATTTTGCACTGTTAACTCTTCAAGCCCGGTTTTGAAGCTTTGCAGCCAACCAGCCGTTTCCTGGGCAGTACTCATGCGGCTTCTCCATCCAGCAGCCAACCATAGCCTTTGTCTTCAAGTTCTCTTGCCAGGCTAAAGTCGCCGGTTTTGATGATTTTTCCATCCGCCAGGACATGAACAACATCGGGTTTGATGTAATCGAGTAAACGCTGGTAATGGGTCACGACAATCATCGCCCTGTCTGCGTTGCGCAACTGGTTAACGCCATCTGCGACGATACGTAACGCATCGATATCGAGACCGGAGTCAGTTTCATCCAGGATAGCCAGGCTTGGCTCCAGCAATGCCATTTGTAAAATTTCGTTGCGCTTTTTCTCACCGCCTGAAAAACCGCTGTTAACGCTTCTCTTCAGCAGCTTAAGGGGTAATTTGACCTGGTCTGCCTTT
>Ga0180434_10008032_pt1 | contig 11754 bp, 7 predicted proteins | sample SS_ome_7_FD_132453 | JGI IMG/M metagenome (GOLD analysis project Ga0180434, IMG submission 132453) | Hypersaline lake sediment archaeal communities from the Salton Sea, California, USA - SS_1_D_2 metaG | ecosystem: Environmental > Aquatic > Non-marine Saline and Alkaline > Hypersaline > Sediment... | reverse complement strand
GCTAAGGCGAGGAAGGTTTTGGGACCGCAGGGCACGATCGTCCAATGCATTTGCGGTTGGGGACCGCAGCACGACGCGGAGAAAATCATACGCGATACCAGCGGTCAGGACATCGGCTACTATGGTTTCGCGAAACCCGGTTCCAACTCGCTGCCTCGCCCGATTGCGGAGTTGAAAGCGACTGAGCTCTCCGACCTGAGCGGCAACGATAAGAGCATCGAGATCATGCGGCGATACTTCCACGGTGAGGAGCTTTCCGATACCTCTGCGCCTGGAAATCCAGAGCCGCCGGCGATCATACCCGCCCCCGTCGAGCTCACAGTCGAAAACGGTTATTTCGAGCTCAAACCCGAAACCGCGATCGTGGTTGACGAGAAGACCGACGAGCTTGGCCGCCAATTAGCCGACGCGCTGCAGCCGGCCACCGGTTACTCGCTGCAGATCACCACGGAGCGCCAGAGGCATGCGACCACTATCCATCTCAGCATTGATCCCGGTATCGCCAATCTCGGAGATGAAGGGTACTCGTTCCAAGTTACTCCTGCGTCGATCGCGATTCGTGCACCAAAAGAGGCGGGAATTTTCTACGGAATCCAGACGTTGCGGCAACTCTTCCCGCCACAGATATTCAGCGGCACTCCGGTGCACGACGTCCGCTGGATGATTTCCTGCCTCCGGATAAAGGACTATCCGCAATTTGAATGGCGCGGGATGCATCTGGATGTTGCCCGTCACTTCATGCCCAAAGAGTTCGTCATGAAGTTGATCGATCTGTTGGCGCTGCACAAGATGAACTCGCTGCACTTGCACCTGACCGATGATCAAGGGTGGCGTATCGAGATCAAGCGGTATCCCAAGCTTACGGAAATCGGTGCATGGCGCGATGAAACCATTGTGGGACACGCCTCTCAAAAGCCTCACAAATTCGATGGGAAACGTCATGGCGGCTACTATACGCAGGAAGATATACGCGAGATCGTCGCCTATGCGGCGCAGCGGTACATAAACATCGTGCCGGAGGTCGAGATGCCGGGACACGCCCAGGCGGCTATCGCAGCATACCCCGAGCTGGGGAACACGGGAGAATCGCTTCCGGTACGCACGTTCTGGGGCGTCAATCCAAACATCTTCAACGCCAACGAAGACACTATCGTGTTCTTGCGGAACGTCTTGACGGAGGTGCTCGATCTTTTCCCCAGTCCCTATATCCACGTGGGCGGGGACGAAGCGGTTAAGGATCAATGGGAGCAGAGTCCCGAGGCGCAGGCGCGGATCAACGAGCTCGGACTGAAGGACGAGGACGAGTTACAAAGCTATTTCATCAAGAGAATGGATGTGTTCTTGTCGGAACGAGGGCGCCGATTGATCGGGTGGGATGAGATACTGGAAGGGGGGCTTGCTCCGGGCGCAACCGTCATGTCGTGGCGGGGAACCGAAGGGGGGATCAAAGCCGCCAAGATGGGGCACGATGTCGTGATGGCTCCGACAACGCACACGTATTTCGACTACTACCAGTCAAAGAACCGGAAAAAGGAACCGCTCGCTATCGGCGGGTATCTGCCCCTCGAGAAAGTGTACGATTTCGACCCGGTTCCAGACGAGCTGACGGAAGAGGAAGCAAAACATATCCTCGGAGCACAGGGTCAGATATGGACGGAGTACATTTCAACTCCCAAGCACGCGGAATATATGGCGTTCCCTCGCGCGGCGGCACTATTCGAAGTCGTCTGGACACCCGCAGAGAAGAAAGACTACGCTGATTTTCTCAAACGGCTCCGCGTGCACCTCAAACGTCTCGATTCATTGAACGTAAACTATCGTCCACTCGATAAAGATAAAGAGTAAATGGTTGGGATACAAATTATTGTGCGTCATGTAGTAACGGTGGGGTTTGACGAGGTCGCGTGGCGTCACATGAGCACCCTCTGGGATCGCGATAGTCTGCTCCCATCGGTGCAACAGCGGAGGTCTTATGAGACACTCACTTCCCATCAGCTTGCTGCTGGTTTTGACAACGGTTTCCTTTTCGCCGGTCGGTTCCGGTTCCTCGCTTATCCCGTCGCCGCCGGAGCTCAAGTCCATGAGCGCTGAACACGGTCTGAGCTACGGCACGAACAGCGATCTGCCGGTGCCGAAAACCATCCTGTTCTCGGCGGGCCCCGACCACATTATCGCCGACGCGGAACAGTGGGCTCGACGCGGCATAAACGCGTTCTTCCTCGATTTCGTCGCTCGTGACTGGTCGAGCGACATCTGGGCGCGCGATGGCAAACCGTGGACAATTGGCGAATCGGACGAAATGTTCCAAAAAGCTAAGCGCGCGAACGAGATCTGTCGGCGAATCGGCTCAGAAACGTTCCTCAAGATCGCGTTCGACCACCCCTTCGAATGGTTCAACGACACGGCCTGGCAGCAGATGTATCACAACTTCCGCCAGTTCGCCATCTTCGCGCGGGACAGCGGCTGCACGGGCATCGCGCTCGATATCGAATACGTCGGCGAACAGTACGATTTCGATTGGGAAGGCTACACGTACGATGGATACACACGCAAAGAGTTGGTCGAGAAGATTCGGGAGCGGATGACCAACGTCATACGCATACTCTACGACGAGTTTCCCACTATGGTGTTTCTGACGTTCCCTGAAGAAGGACTCAGCCTGGGCACGGTCATTCATGTCGCGTGGATCGAGGAAGCAGCGCGGCGCAACGCGCCCGGAGGCGTCCACTACTGCACCGAGTACACCTACCGCAACCCGAACATCCGTTACATGTTCGCCCATGCCTGGGCGTGCAACGACCTCTTCAACAGGCTTCTGAGCAGACGGGCCAGACGGTACTGGGCTGAGAAATGCTCGATCGCAGCAGGCGTCTGGCCGTTCGGCTTCAACTACCAGAACGTGTACGATCCCGGCATGCCCTACGAGGAGTTTCGTCAGGGCTTCGCCGCATCGTTGATGCTATCGTCGCGATACAACTGGATTTACAGCCATAACTGCAGGGAGCTGCTGGTCGGCCGCGATATAGACAAGTATACGGGCGATGCCGATATCGAGGCGTATCTCAACGTGATCGCTGACAAGAAAATCGTCACCACGCCCAAGTACGTCGAGCTGGCGAAAGAGTTGCGCCGTATGACGCTGCGGGACTATTCGGACGATCTCGGCCTTATCCCTTTTGTCAGCTTCGCGGGGCCGCTCGACGTGCCGGTCGTACAGCTCACGCCTGTAACGCTCTGCGACAAGGCTGAACTCGAGAAAAGCTGGGATATCGCGCTCAACTATTTCAGCGGAGCGGACGTAAATCTGCGCGAGTACTTCGGTACTCAGACGCACTGGATGGTCATCGGGCCATTTCCGAATGACGAGCAATTCACCGGTCATCACGCCGTCTATCCGCCGGAGCGATCGATCGATCTGGACGGAGAATACGACGGGCTCAAGGGGAAAGTCCGCTGGGCGGAACATCGGCAGGAGGGACGGCACGTTTCTGTCGATTTCACCAAACTGTTTGAGCCAACGGAGCACGTCTGCGCTTACGCGTTGTGCTATGTGACCTCGCCGGAGCAACGCGACGTTCAAGTCCGTCTCGGAACCAACGATTCCGGCAAGCTCTGGGTGGACGACACGCTGGTGTTCGATTATCCACACGAAGGTACGGCGTTTCTCGATCGGGAGATTATCCCGGTAACGCTTCCAGAGGGAACGACACCAGTTTTGTTGAAGATCTGTAACGGCCAGGTGAATTGGGGGTTTGTGTTCCGAATTACGGATCAGGAGGGGCGCCCCATCAAGGATTTGCGGTACACGGTTGCACCGTAAGATTATCAAATGTGCCGCAGCAGAGGGGAAACAACAGTTCCTACCGGGTGGCTACGCCCGTGACCGAGGACTGCAAAGACGATCGGGAGGAGAACTGCTCATGAACGCGGCGCATATTGTACTGGCGTGCGCGGTGTTTCTCATAGTATCAGCTGCACACGCCGAAGAACGACAGCTCACCTTCTCGGCGAAGAACCACAACCTCGACAACACAGACAACTTCTCGCCGGACGGCAAATTCCTCTGTTACGACACACGCGAGACGGTTGGTCCTGGTATAGAGAACTGCCAGTCGATAGAGAAGGTAGAGATCGCAACGGGTGTGGAGACCGTACTGTACACGCCCGCAGCCTCAATCACGGGAGAGAAAGCCGCGCCCGGCGTGGGTGGTCCATTCTTCTCGCCGGTCGAGAACAAGGTGGCCTTCATTCACGGCCCTCCGGTTGACGAGGTTGGCGAGCGAGGCTACTATGCAAAACCAAATCGGAACGGCGCGGAAGTTGTCGCGGACGGCAGCGGCAGGATGGTCTGGCTCGACAAACGCGATACGACCACCACGCGCGATACCATACCCGGCGCGCATCGAGGCGGCACTCATCGTCACGAGTATTCGTTCGACGGCAGGCGTATCGGGTTCACGTACGACGACGCGCTCCTGCCTCAATACGACCGAACAATCGGTTACATGGAAAGACATCCGAAAGCGCCCGAAGGTGCAACCCATTATTTCTGTATTCTCGTTCCGGTCGTGCCGAAAGGCACGGCAAAACCAGGCGAGATCGAACGTGCATGGGACGATAGCTGGGTGGGCGCTCAGGGGTTGATGCGAGCTTTTATCGGTAAGGTTCGTGCACCAGATGGCGTATCGTACGAGCAATCGCTGTTCGTCATCGATATCCTGCCGGACGTGGACATCACGACGGCGGACTCAGGTTCGGCAGCACGCTTCCCCACCCCACCTCGAGGAGTTCGCGTACGCAGGTTGACGCACACGTACGCTGAAGGTATCGTCCGCGGGAGTTTCTCAGGCGACCGGATCGCTTATTACGGGCTCGACCAAGCTAGGCGAAAGCAGGTTTTCGTCATACCTTCTGACGGATCGGATCAACACGAAGACCCGGCGAAACAGCCCGCTCAAGCGACCCAGTTCGAGAACGGTGCCGGGCCGGGTGTGCGCTGGCATTCTTCCGGCAACTCCATCGCCTGCATCAGCAACAACGGCGTGGCGGTCACGTGCGTGAAGCCCGGAACCGACTTCGGCAAGACGACATTTCTGACGTCGCAGGGTGACGAACCGGAACGGCTCAATCTCGTCTGGTCTCCCGACGGAAAGATTCTCGCGTTTAACAAATGCGTCCCAACCACCGACGCGAACGGGAACCGTGTTCGCACGTATGATGCTCAGGACTTTCTCCAGATATTTCTCGTTGACTTTCCGGACCCAGACCGCAACGGTGTAATTGATTAAGCGTGAGGTCGCGCGCAGACCGACCGAAGGCTGGCTACTTCGCGGCCTCGAGCCGCTGGTGAAATCCTTCCCGATGCGGTGCTCCGCTCTCGGCGTAATGCGTGATACCCTCCCGCTCGACGATCTCGCAGAAACGCGCGTACGTCCCGTCGTACTTCGCCTGAACGGGTGAGCGCATGCACTTCAGGTACACGATCGGGAGCCGCGCCATCTCGACGCGCTGCCGGATTTCCTCGTTGTCCGCTACCGCTTCAGCGTCGTCAAAGATCGTCTCCGCCTCTCGGACAAACTCGTCGGAGAACAATTTATCGTCCGGCCGAAGCCCGAGGTGGATGTGGGTCTCGGGTGTCAACCGGCCATGCAGCATGTCGAAATAGCGCCGGACATGCTGGCCGCTTCGACCATAGTACCCGTACATGAAATCGTTGATAACCTGCTCCACATCACATTCCGGATTCCACAGGAGTTTCGCGATAACATACGCGCGCAGTTCCGCAAACTCGCCGCCACGACTCTGATAGGCGGCCTGTTCCATGATACCAATCGCGTTATTGTCGCGAAACGTCTGTATGTTCGGCTGCAACACGCGAAAGTTCGGGTACGGCATGATATAGTGGCTGAAGTTCACCACGTAATCCCAGATGTACAGGTGCGGCGCTATTGCCGACCATCCCTGCAAATCCTCAACGAACGACTTGTTCTCGGGACAGCTCAGAAAATCGTGCGCGAAACAACATTCGATGCTGCACAACCGCACCACCACGTTGTGTCTGGGTCGAAGCGTCTTACACGGCTTGCGCGTGTATGAGTATGCAAGCGTACCAACAAACTTTTCCGGAAATTCATCCTCGATCCGCTCGGCTACCTGGTTCACAAACCAGATGATCGGCCCGGACTCGCTTCCTTCCCGCTCGACGATCGCCCGGCAGTTGTCGCACTGGCATGGGTTCGCCCAGTCATTTTGCGAGACTGAATAGATGAGGTTGTTGGGATCATCGCTCATGACCTCCTTGAGCCGCTCGGTGACGATCCGCAGCACGTCGGGATTGGTGAGGCAGAGCTGGGCGCGCTCGTGTCGCCGTTCGCCGTTGATGAGACTGTAGTATTCGGGATGCTCGTCGAAAAATTCGGCGGGCGGCATGAACCGATAGAATGTGTGCACCGCCCAGTAACTCTCCACACCGCCTATTTGCTCACGATAGCCCATGGCACCGTTAATCTTCTGTCGCGCCGCCCAGGTCGGGTCGAAAGCCTCGTAATAGAAATCGTTGCGCACGCGGATGCCCGGCGACTCTGAATGGCGTAAGTAATCAAACGTGTACCGCTCCTTCTTCGGCACAACGCTCACCCGCGGCGTGTACCATCGGCAGCCGAGCTCACGTTGGAGAAACGTCATCACGCCGTACATGGTACCGCGTTGCTTACCGCCCCATATAACAATGGACGGTCCCGCGTTCCTGTAAGTAAAGGACTCATCACTATCTTTCGGCGGACCCACCGCAAGCCCCAGCAGCGCCTGCGCGTGCCGATTGAACCCCACGATAATCTCGTGTTTACCGGCCGGCGCATCATCCGAACGTACGGGGAAGTCAGCGCCGCTCACCTCCTTGAGCCAATGCTGAAGTTCCTCCGCCGCCCAGCGTTGGGACTCGGACGCGTCGGCCCCGACGACAATTACGTAGTCTGTCTTCCCTTTGTCGAACAGCACATGCTCGGTTCGCTCCCCTGCCGCAAACGGGAACGTCGCGGTCAGCCTGTTTCCATCGGCGAGCAGTCCGTCTATTCGCAGCACGTACTTCCCATATTCGTCCGCGTCCGTTTCAAGAGGCACCTCGGCCTGATTGGCCCAGTCGGCACGCCACAGAGTGCGTGCAGGCTCCTCGGCTCGGGCCATCTCAAGGCTCGCGCTCTTCACCAGCCGGTCAGCGAGCGACGCCGGTTGCAGGAACCGCAGCAACGCCTTCCCGTTCGGTCGAGTGACGACATCGAAAAGACGGAATCGATCCGCGAACGCTTCTGTATCAAACGGCAAGAGGCGGACACAGAATCCCCAGTTGTTGCCGCGTTCCTCCACCTTGAGCAGAAGCGGGTTCCGACCTTCGCGCAACATCGTCGCGATCAGATCGTCGTCGGCCACCACACCTCGGCCTCCGGGGTAATCCCACACCTGTTCCCCGTTCAACCACACGCGACAACCGTCATTTGTGCCTAACCCAAGAATGCACACCCTGTCGTCGGACGACTCAATCTCACAATACCCATAGCCCACAACAAAAGGATCGTCTGATATCGCCTCATCCATATCCACCTCGAAAGCGTCGGAGGTATACGAGAACCACACGTTCGAACCACCGTCGTAACGCACCTCTCGGCCTTCCTCGATGCGCGCGTTGGTTTCGCCACCGTGTGCCTCAAGAAAATCCGTCTCGAAACCCGGTAGGTGGACTACCTCCGGAACAGATTCGTCGGCCTCAAGAAGCGGGAACGGCCCGCACAGCAGCCATGTCCTGAGAAACTCGCCGGCGGGTTCGCCTCGATAGACAGGCACGTCTGACAGCGCCGGACCGGTCCATACCACAATCACCGCAATCACGACGAACAATGCTGTACGTCGAGCGTGTTTCCGTAAAATGAGACCTTCACGTTCGTATCGATTCTTCTTCATGGCGTTCACCTCATTGATGGTCGTCAAGCGCATCCCCGTCTCGGTCTCCGCTCATTATCCACTCAGTATTCACCACGCAATGTCGTATACTCTGGCCCGCTTTCGTACCCAGAGAATACGTCATATGTATGAGCCCGTCCCCCGTCTGAACAACGGAAGGGTAGCCAAACGACTTGCCGGATGTATCAGACGGTTCGAGCTGGCGTTTCCACTTCCAGGTCTCACCCTCGTCATCCGAGAGAAGCGCGCTCAGACGGTGCCGACCGCGCTCGGTATCGTTGCAAACCATAAGCCAGTGACCGTCCTTCAGTGCTACGACCTCCAGGCTTGAACCCGGGTTCGGAATATCGATATCGACTGCGGCGGACCACGACTCACCATCATCGCTCGACGTGCTCATCAGGACACGATTGGGCGGTTCTCCCGAATCGCGACAGTAGGCGACGATGGTGCCGTCTTTCTTCCTCACCAACGAGGGTTGTATGGGCCCGAGTCCAACGATAGGGAAGCTCGCACGCCAGGTCTCGCCGTCGTCGTCCGAGATCGCCACAAGCGATACGTTGAATCCGTCGGAGTAAAGTGGGACCAACATCCGACCGCCGGGAAGTGTAATAGGATGAATCCGCGTCATCCAACCGGTCTGCCGTTTATACGGGTCGCGTGCCGCTTCGATCAGCATTCGCCCGTATGGTGGCGCATACTCAGCCCACATATCCTGGTCGAGGCCTATCTCGCGGAACTTCTCCTCGAGTGTCTTAGCGAAAACCTCACCCGGCTTCAACTGAATGACGTCCTGCCACGACCACTTGGGCGGACCGTCCCCCTGATACTCCTCGGCTCGCCGGTACTTCAGATACCCGCACTCCCATCTGTTCGCCAGCACCGATAACCAGAACAGCCAGAGTCGCTCCTGTCTATCGACGTACAGCACGGGATTACAGTCGGGAAAGCCCGGCGTATCCGCCATGAGGAAAACAGAACCCCATTTCCGCTCTCCCTTTTTCAACCGCGCGCCCTGTACGACGACGTCGTCGGCCGAGCGCTCACCTGAACCGTAATACCAGCACGCGAGCAAGTCGCCGTTGGGACATTCCACAATGCTGCTCCCGTGCACGTGTTTGCCGACCACGGGAAAGATGTTCTCGGTGCGGAAGATGGGTTCTGCAGATACCGTTCCGCAAACGAGCACTACCGTGATTACTGCTATGACCCAGCGCGCACTCATTGTCATCTCCTTCACGAATCGTTTCCGCCGAGCACGTCAAGCAAAGCAGCGGTGGACGTTGCCAACGGTACTCAGCTCCAACCTGCCTCAAGCATCAATCGCAGTGAAAGACCTCCTCCATGTTTGCCCACCACTCCCCCTCTGCGCGCGTCTCCAATGGCTCCTGCATGGGCATCATGATGTCCCACCACTCTTGCGTCTTCGGGTCGGCGGCCATCTTCGCCATGTCCGCGTCAAAGTTGTTGCCAACGTACTCAAAATAGCTGAACATATAGCCGTCTTTGTGGTAAATAGAGTAGTTCCGTATGTTGCACTCGTGAATCATCGTGAGCACGTCCGGCCACACCTCCTCGTGCAGCCGTTTGTACTCCTCAAACCTCTCAGGTCGTACACTGATGACCATACCGTATCGCTTCATTTTCCCGTCTCCCTTTACCTCGTCTCGCGACGCTCAGATCTCGATATCGAACTCGCCAAGGTCGAGCGGGTACGTGCCGTACTCGCGCACAAGCTGAACCACGTAATCGTAGTTGTCAGGCGCAACATTATCGGGCACCGAGTGGTCGGACTGAACGACAAAGCCGCCGCCCTTTGCAGCGTTGAGCTTCGTGAGCACCTCACGACGGATGGCCTCGCGGTTGTTGGTTGCGAGAACTCTCACGTCGATGTTCCCGTTGAACGCCCAGCGTGCACCGAATCGACGCTTGAGCTCCACCACGTCCAGCCCCGCTTTGGCCTCCAGAGGGTTGTACGCGTCCACCCCGGCTTCAATCATGTCCTCGAACACCGGCGAGGCATTACCGCACCCGTGATAGATGGTTTTGAGCCCGGCGGCGTGCGCCGCGTCGCAGATTTTCGTGAGCTGCGGTTTGTACACCCGCCGCCAATACTCCGGCGAGAAGAACATCCCCTTGTCGTAAGCCACATCGCCCCAGATATACAGTCCGCTGAGCTTCCCGTCCGTAGCGGCAATCTGGCCCTCGACGATACCGGCAAGGAAATCGCCAAGCCGGTCAATGAACTTTGCCATACGGTCGGGATCCTCGCCCAGCTTGAACAACACGTTTTCTGTACCCATGATCCGCCAGATCGTTTCATGGGGTTCGCAGACGCTGCCGAAGACGCAGAAATCGTCTGCAAATGCGTTCACCCTGTCCACGAACGACGGGATACCAAGCATGAGCGTGTCGGCAACCGCGTTGATCTGGTCGTCAACGGCTTCGAAGTACCGTCGCGGGTCGGCCGGATCGTCGAACTCGAGCGCTTCCATCTGCTCGTAGGTCCGTGTATCGAAATCGACATAGCGCGGCATCGGATAGGTGCCGCGCAGCTCAATGGTGGCACCGAAACCCGTCGTGACCACCTTGTGTTCCGGTGTATCCTCGATCACCTGAACGTTCTCGACATGCGGGTCCATGTTCGGGATCAGAACCACCATGTCCAGGTCCCAGTGCACATACGGATTGAAATCGTCACGCACATCCATCTCCTGCTTCACACGCCGGATGAAGTTGGTCCAGAAAAACTCCCCCATCGGCACCCGGTCGGGTTCCCGGTGCTCGAGAGCGGCAATCACACGACGTGTTTTAACCTGCCCGTCTGTTGTTCCGGAAGTTTTCATGAGCAGTTGAGAAGATCATGTCGCCACAAGCAAACGTATGCCATGAAGAATATACCGAAGTCAGCCGTGGATTCCCATCATCTGAGCGAAGAACGCAGTGGCCAATCGCCGTCACACATCGTGGTCGTGACTCGTATCTTTCAACCGCGAGAACATCTCAAGAAGGTCGAGGAACCCTCTCACCGTCACGACCACAGCAATACCAAAAAACAGACTGACGCTTACAACAAAAACCACCTTCCAGAAGACAACCCATCCTGTCATTTGCTTCAATCCTCCTCGCGCACTTCCACATGCTTTGGGGGGTGGGTTTTCTGTGTGAGCAGCGAGCCGACCACCGTCCCTCCAAGCGCGATAATATACGACGTGAGACCCGCCAGCTTGTCGGAGCTGACAAACCGGTCGATAAGAGGCGGCAGCCGCAGATCCACCTGGCTCAGTATAAGAAACAGCGCGGGCAAGATTGCCCCCAGCACTATCCCACAATACGCGCCGACGGTGTTGCAGCGTTTCCAGTAGAGACCCAGACCGATAACGGTTAACGCACCCGCAGTATACATGGTACCGGTTATCGCCATATATCGCCATGCGGTCTCCGGCAATTTGAACCACAACCCCCAGACCACCAGAAACACCGCCACGACCACAATGCTGATCCGGGTAATGAAGATTCGAGCCTTCGGCGAGAGCGGCCGACGCGAGAGCGGCGCTATGATATCCTGGGCAATCACGGAGCTCCAGCACAGAAGATAGCTGTCCTGCGTGCTCATAAACGCCGCCAACATGCCCGCCGTAACAAGCCCGATCACTCCCGTTGGTAAAACAACACGGAGGAACTGCGGCATGCCTTCCAGGTTCGAGCCGAGCCCTCCCGCGAGCCCTTTCTGCGTGAGCCACACGAACGCGGCGATTCCCCATGTCATCGGCAGCACTGCCCGACCCATGAACGTCAGTC
>Ga0180434_10008030_pt1 | contig 11756 bp, 19 predicted proteins | sample SS_ome_7_FD_132453 | JGI IMG/M metagenome (GOLD analysis project Ga0180434, IMG submission 132453) | Hypersaline lake sediment archaeal communities from the Salton Sea, California, USA - SS_1_D_2 metaG | ecosystem: Environmental > Aquatic > Non-marine Saline and Alkaline > Hypersaline >... | reverse complement strand
CGGGCTTGGAAGCGCAGCGGCTCACGCCCTTGGTGTGATCGTAGACGCCGCCGATGAAGCTGTCGCTGAAGAGGGAGGCTTGGAAGCCTACCACCCGTAGGTGATGCTTGATGTACCCACCGTCACCAGCCCTTCAACCACTCCCTCCGCACTCACCCCTGCCCCGCAGAGTCTCCACTCACTCTGTCCGAGATCGGCCCTGTTTCGACCATAGAAAGTAGCCTATGACAGGATTGCGCAGTGGCTTCTGACAATGCTGCTCGTAGGGCGTGAAATACGCTCCGTCACAACCATCGTAGGGGCACACCTCTCGGGATTCCATCGCGGTCGGATCTAGCTGGGGAGTGTTCACTCGCGGACGCATCGACCGTCCTTCTGTCTCGTCGATTGTCTCTCGCCCCTTCATCTTAACGCGAATTTCTTGCAAATTGATACAGTCACTGCTATCACGCGTTGACACGATCTAGAACTGGACTTAGAATGAGAGATAGTCCGTACCAGTTAGCGACTAGGTCAGCCCATCGGGCGAGCCCTGGCGACGAGATCTGTCCGGGAAGTGGATGGTGTGGAGGTCCTGTGACCCGAAACGACGTAGGAAGAAACGACCCCTGCCCGTGCGGCAGCGGGAAGAAGTACAAATACTGCTGCCTGCGCAGGGACCAGCAGCGCCGACGGAGAGCTAAGGCATCGCCGGTCCCTGCCCCGCAGCTGGATGTGGGCAGCTTGCTCCGGGAGGTGCACCCGCTGAGCCGCGAGCTGAGGAACGTGCCCGGTGACGAGGCGCGGGAGTTGGAGAAGCAGGCAGAGGAAATCGAGCATATGGCACGCTTCTTCGCCCTGCGGAACGAGATCGAAGCGGCAATGGAGGACTTGGAGGCCCACTGGGAAGGCGCTAAGACTTTTGGGAAGGATCCGTCTCAGCCGATGAGGCGGGCCACGGAGCTCTTCTCCGAGGACCGCTTTGCCGACCTACGGATCAGTGTCGATGAACTCCACCAAGCTTTCGAGGTTGTCGGCTATCCCGTGCCGGGACCCTACGGGCTTGACGATGAGGATATGGATGTTCTATTGGACGCTTCCATCCATCTGGCAGGTGATGAGGAGCGTCGGACCTACGTGGCCGAGCGTCTGCTCATTACATTGCCCGACATCGTCGCCGGGGGTCGCTATCAGGACGCCTGGCTGATCCAGCAGTCCGCCCAGCGCCTCATAGAGTCGCCTGAGAGCGGGAATGCTTTCATGTTTGTCATGGTTGAGCGTGCCATGCAGGCTTGGGCGCAAGAGATCGAGCGCGAGCAGCAGTCTGTCGCCGAAGAGGTGGGGATCGACGTCGAGAGGCTACGCGCCTCCACAGCTAGCGAATTCGGGGCGCTCGCAGAGGAGTTGGGACGCGACCCAAGTAAGAGGGCTCGTATAGAGCGTTTCATCGATCAAGATCCACTACTCCAGCGCCAGGCCCAAGAGTTCATGAGACGGCAAGAGAGGCACGCGCTAAGGCTTCTGGAGCGGGAGGACGCCGACGACCTGCTTCTCTCCCTTGAGGAGCTCAGACCGTGGGTAGCACGACTCGCTGAGCGTTTGCCGATGCTCGTCTCAGAGCTTGGGCTGCTTGAGCCGGGAGCGGAGCCAGATCCTGAGGATGTCGGGGCAGTCAGAGACGTGATCAGGGAGCTGACGAGCGAGATGAGCCCTGCCATCTTCACCCCGGAGCGACGACGTCGGCTGGTGAAGGAGCTGCGGGACTACCGCCGCTCTCTGATGGACGCCGGAGAGGAGGAGGCAGCTCACTGGGCCGAGAGCGCCCTGGCGGTCGCCGACCGGGAGGGACCGCCCGGCGACAATCCGCTCCTCTTGAGTGTTTGTTTCGTCTCCCTGCGGGAGCTCCTGCAGGCGATGTCTGAGGCGAGCATCTCCGAGGATGCCGAGGGCCGCTCCACCGATGCCGCTGAGCAGGAGAGCTGAGCTCTTTGGCTTTTTCACCAAGAACGCCCTATGACACTCGAACCTGCGCTCTCCGTGGTTAGCCGCTGCGACGGATGGACTTTTCAGCCAGGACAGGTGAGGCAGAGGCTTTGTGCCGGGCCCCCTCCTTGCTCTTCGTGGTCAACCGCTGGGATGGATGGACTCTTCGGTCAGGACAGGCGGCACAGGCTGATCGAGCAAAGTGATTCACGAAGAGCCTAATCAGTAGGAGCGCAGAGCTATGGGTTTTGACGTATGCATCGATCGGACTGATTATCCCAGTCTCAAGTGGAGCGCAGCATTCCTTTCAGAGTATTTCGGAAACGAAGAAGCGATTCCTATGTCGGTAGCCGACATGGATCTGAAAGCGCCTCCCACCGTCATCGAGCAATTGCATCAACGGGTCGCGCACGGTATCTACGGCTATGAGTTCAGATCAGAGAGCTATTTCGAGGCTCTTCGCACTTGGTATCGAAGAAGACATGGGTGGAGGATTGCTCAGGAGCAAATCGAAGCATGCCCATCCATCTTGAACGCCGTCTCCGTCTTGATCAACCAGCATTCAAGGGAGGGAGATGGCGTGATTCTTCAGCCGCCCGTCTTCTTTGAGTTCCGAGAAGTCATAAGAAGCAACAACAGAAGAATCGTCAAGAACCCCCTCAACTTGGCGGATAGACAGTACCGAATTGACTTTGATGATCTGGAAGACAAGGCATCTGATCCAAACAACAAGGTATTGATCCTATGCAACCCGCACAACCCCGTTGGCAGGGTCTGGACGAGGGTAGAGCTAGAGAAGGTGGCTGAGATATGTGAACGCAACGATGTCTTTGTCATATCAGACGAGATCCATGGTGATTTCTCTTTCCCCCCTCATCAGTATGTGCCCTATCTGGACGTCTCTGAAGCGGCTGCGCAAGACGCAGCCGCCTGCATATCAGCAGGAAAGACGTTTAACATTTCGGGAATGGTTGATGCTATGGCGATCATCCCCAACGAAGAACACCGCCAAAGGTTCCGTGGGTTTGCTCATCGCTACAAGATCAACAGGGTGAACGTGTTTGCCTCGGTAGCGGTGGAAGCCGCCTACAGCGATGGGGCCGAATGGCTGGACCAGCTGCTGGTTCATATCCGAGGCAACGTTGAACTGGTCAGGGAGCACTTGCAGCGGAACAGCCCTGGTGTCTCGCTGATTGAACCGGAGGGGACGTTCTTGGTCTGGCTTGACTTCAGGGATCTTGGTCTGGGGGCCAAAGAACTGGAGAGATTCTTGGCACAAGAAGCCCAGATTGCAGTTGCCCCGGGCTACTGGTTTGGGAGAGAAGGCGCAGGGTTCGCCAGAATGACAATAGGTTGTCCAAGAGAGACGGTTCTGACCGCTCTAAACAACCTTGCTGGTGCGCTCAGGGGGTTTCGTCGAGGGTGAGAGGCTAGCGAATCGCTCCACCCGTGCCGGCACAATCAATGGACAGCTATCGGGAAGGACATCCACGTGGCTGCAGCCAGAGCAAAACGGCCTGAGTAAGCTGTACGAGTCCGAGACCGGTAGCAAAATCGGGAGGATTCGATGGCCGAAAGGCCACCCGACACTCCAGATCGGCTGCTAGCCTGATGCGCATTCGAGGCCACTGAGCAACCGCGTCCTCACGAGGGTCGTGCGCAGCGAGGCACATGTGGCGCGATTCAACTCGCCCACGAAGCGTATCGTAGTTCTAACCTACGGCTCGTGCGGGAATGTCCAGCCGTTCATTGCGCTGGGAGTCGGCTTGCTGCGGGCCGGCCACGCGGGGCGCCTGGTGAGACCCACATACTTCGGCCCGCTAGTGTGGGCCCGCGGCGTCGCATTCACACCCCTCGGCGAAGACCCCTGCAAGCTGACGCACGCTCTATCTCATAGGGCTGGACTCAGCCGGCCACGCATGGGTGTTGACGGCCAGGGTGTTCGGAACGGTTTTGGCCACTTTGCATGGACCGCAGAATGAACCCCCTCTAGTCACTATCGCTCCGTTGGCTGCGGGCACAATCTGGCCCAATGCTCATACAATCTGCCTACGCAAACGATTGCATTCACCAAACAAAGTGGCCTATGACACGTTGGTCCGGAGGGGTATCCGCAACACGCTGGTCCCTGCCGAGGACGTGATGGGCGAAGCCGTGGGCGGAAGTCAGGCTCACCGCACGGGCCTTGAGATGCAGCCCTACATGCTACTGCTGAATCTGAACATGCCCGAGCCGTCGCCGTCCGAGACGCAGGCCTACTTACCGGAAAACTGCCCCGACGTGAAGGGCGTGATGTTGATGGCCTACGACGACGCTTAGGTGCGAGGGTTGGCAGCCTGTGGTGTAGCTTGCGTTCTCAAGGATGAGACCGAGGAGACGGTGGTGCGGGCAATCTGGGCGGTGGTGGCGGGATGGACGTGACTCAGCGGGCCAGTGGTCGAGAAACTGGCGCAGCTGAAAGTGGAGGAGTCTCCTTTGACCGACCGGGAGCGGGAAGTGTTGGCTCTCATTGGCCAGGGCTGCGAGAATCGTGAGATTGGCGAGGAGCTCTGTCTGGAGGAGCAGACGGTGCGCAACTATGCGAGCAAGATCTATGGGAAGCTGGAGGTGAGCTCGCGCGTGAAGGCGGCTCTCTGGGCCAGGGAACGAGGAATCGGCATCGAATAAGGGACTCACTCAACCCCTCAAACATCGAGGTGGCTTCCTTCTTGAGATACCAACTTGCTTGTCAAATCGGAAGTGTTTGAGGATGCAATACCTTGGCCATCAATACGACCAGGCTGAAGAGACCAAAGAGACAAGGCGCTGTGCGCTCAATCGCTTTGTCCGACCATTGCCGCGGGGTTTCCAGGCGGAGGATTTCATGAAGCGCTTCACGAGCGCCGCCAGGAATTGCCCTGTCCTACAGCAACTCGTGTTGCAGCAGGAGATCCTCCACCTTCGCCAGAAACGACAATAGCGGTTTCGGGCCGAGCCCCTGCGACAGATGCTCGTGCTCGTCTGGCGAATCGAACGGGTGCAGATGCCACTCACCGCCTTCGCGATCTATCCCAAAGATTCGGCGTCTACCCTCAACCAGCGCGAAGTACAGAGAGCCTGACCGGTCGCCCAGGAACGCTTGTACGAACAGCTCGGGGCGAATAGTCAGCCGGAGTGAGAGCGTGAGGTCGGTGCGCTCCATCTCCTCTAATGATCGGACAAACCACACCAAGTCTAGCGCTTCTCGAGCCTCGAGGTGGAGGTCAGTCCTGCTGTACACGTTGGAGTTCCTGCAGTTTGCGCCTCATGGTCTCGATGCCATCCACGGCGGTCTCCCAGTCCATCGCGTCGGTCTCCGCTTCCCACGTGTAGCCTTCTTGTCGAACCACGCGGTTGGCGATGAAGTCCGCGAAGGTTGTGCCGTATTTCTGGCGCAGGTTCCGGTCCACGCGGCGATATTGTACCAGTCGACGCATATACTCTGCTTCCAACAAGCGTCGGATCTTTGCATCGAGGTCTTGCTCGCCAAGCAGGGGTTCTTCTAGCAGCTTTCGAGTTTGCTCCTGCAGGTCCACGCTCATCGTTCCTACCTCCCTCTGGGCTCGGGTCTCTCGAGGACCGTTGTCGCATGATTGTACCATACTTGAACCTGAGGACCAAGGAGCTTGTGATCATCGCGGGGTACATTCCCGTTCTAGAGTGCGGAGGGCAGGCTGGGAAGTAGCCTTAGCTCGTTAGCGCAGAAGGTCAATTCGAGCGCCGAATGCTCTCGACGCGTTGCGTCAGTCTGTTCAGTAAGGTCATAGGAGTGCCCGAAGAAGAGCCACTAGCCTGCCCAGAACCGCCGACATCGACGTCAAGCTAAAAACCTTCTGGCGAATCCCCAGCCAGCTCTCCAGCATCTCCCCGCTGACCTTCCCGTCCAGCCAATCATCATCTTCTTGCATTATGGCTTGACCCAGTACCTTCTGTTATTCGGGGGAGAGATCCGCTTCCACCATCAGGACGCAGAATTCTTGCACGCAGGCAGCGAGCTACTTGAACGGCATGCCATACCTGACTTCAAGACTGGACAGGGTTTGCTGAACCTGGCTGACTTATTGAAGGATGTACTCTCGTAGCAGAGGAGCACATTGTAGGGCTGATGATGGATTCTGCAGGACGAGTACTCTGAGCGGCGCTTGGCTGACTGGAACTAGGCCTTTCGAGGCGAACAGCTAACGGTCGCTCTGCTCGATCCTGCGGCCGGATTCTTTGACAGCGATATGAGCTATTGGAGCTGAATAGATTGGTGGTTTCCTCGACCGCCGCCAGAGGGGCTGTCCAAATAGGGCGGCTTTTTGCGTGGGTGGGAAAGCCTGGTATGACTCCACTGAAACAAGGTCGATTTGGAAAAACTGAGTCAGCCTCCGGCATCTTGGAGGGCATTTTGGACTCGTGGCATATGATTCCATCGTGCATCCCGTCAAGGTGTGTCTAATAAGTGTGCAGGATCCATTTGCGCCTAGCCTATCCTCTTTGACGAGTTGCCAGAGGGGAGTTCTTGCAGTGAAGTCATCAATACTGCCACTGGACGTACATCGACGATCCTGCACCCGTCTGGGTGAGTTATGGGTTTCTCTGGAGCTGCCGCGGTCGCTCTGACCGAGGGAAGGCGTCACACGAGAGTGGGAGAGTGGCACCAAAGTAGGGAGGTCGGCAGTCGACGCAGAGGAATCGGTTTGCGTCACGATGAGTGGCATAAGCCTACTTATTGTGAGCATTATACACCACCCTCAGACGGTGTCAAGTGCCTTGTGCACCTTTCTCCACGTCCAGACTGCCTCCAGCGCGGTGGCCGCGGTGGCTCGCGCTGCGTCAGGCTCTTCGTTCGGCTCGAGCCTCTCGTTGTCAGAGGCTCACTCTGATCGGCGCAGCCAGCGCCGCGAGCTGCCACGGGAAGTGGATATCGAGGGCGCAGGCCCAGCCTTCTGGTGAGCTCCGCGGAGCGACGGGCGTCTTTGTCGGTGGCGGCTTGGAGCTCCATGTGTGACTACTATACGAGCTCCCGTCATAGCAGACCTGCGACCATATCCGGTCCCAGCGCCAGCTCGTCTTTGAGGGGATTCTGTGGGTTTAGGAACTCAAAGCAACACGCCGCAGAGGTCCCTACCTTGCTCGTTGGACACAGGGTTCTTGGGCTGCTCTTGGAAGGCGAGTGCATAGTGCTGTGCGGGACACTATACAATGCGCAGCAGATGCTGTTGAGCGGCGCAGCGTTGCCCGCACGCGGCGAAGGGCGAGGATGGAGGAGGTGCTTGCAAGTGATGCAGGCTTGGATGTGAGAGCCGGTAGCGAGTGCGTAGGCAGAGGCATGTGGAGCGGCCCGCGCAATGCTTGCCCATGTCTTGCTTTGCGCCGGGATTAGGGCACTTGACTTATAAGGCATCCGACTTAATTGACGAGCGAGAGATGAGAACAGTTTACCCTTCCTACTTGCGCAAGCGCTTCAGCAACTGGCTTACGACTCTTCGGTGCTGGTGAAGGTGACAGAGGACCTTCTGGGTGGCTGCTGGCCCAGGCGAGAGTCGTCCACCTTCTTCTGGCGCAGAGCGACGTTCCCCTCGGTGTACGTCAACGTGGAGGGGAACTGTAGCGCACCGGACCCTTTCACGACCGGTACGTGGGGCTCACCTACTACTGGATCTTGTCCGAGGGAAAGGGCCCTATCGACCACTACCCCATTGGCGATCGACTATTGGAGACAGGCGCAGCCGAAGTATCTATGGTTGCTCGCACGGCAGGCACCCCTATTCGTGAGCTTGGTCGCCGCAGGGGGGTAGTTAGCACAGACTCTGGGCCGATCCATCGTGTGTTTCCTAGGCGAGTTCGATGGGCTTGCCACTCTTGTGAACTTCACCGGCACAGGGGACCCTCTGAAGCATCTTAGAGCTTCTCTTCAGCAACAATCTCGCATCTCGCACGTAATCACCGGCTCGGTCATTACGGCGGGGGCGCTACACGCAATCATCTGGAAATTGTTTCCAGATATGTGCTTGACGGAGAACGCTTTGTGGCTGAGCAGAGCTACCGGCTCGAGGAATGGAGTAATGCATTTTCTTGCGGGTTGCTCGTGCGTACACTAGATCTGCGTTGACAATCGGGTCCGATCTCCGGACTTGTGACCTCTACGGTCTGGCCTCAGCCTCAGACGCCTCGCGCGCTCGTCAGAATCGCCCGAGAGGACATCTCGTCGGTCACACGTTCAGCTGCACGGAGTCAACACGGCCCCGGGGCGATCCGGGGTCACGCAGATCACGGGCACTTCTAGTTGTCAGTTGACACACCGGCCAACGTCCTGCACAACCTTCCGAAGGGCCTACAACCGTGAGCGAAAGGCATGCTGCGCGAGATCATCTAGACTCCCGACGGCGGGAGTGCTCTGCACGACATAGACCTTTTCTCCGAGGTGTATGGAGCATGCTATGCAAAGGCCGGTGAGGTGCTGACCGTGGGGGGCAGGATCAGTTGTTCACGGTCTTTGATTTCCCTGCCGAACACTGGATCCGCCTGCGAACAACCAGTCCGATCGAATTGGCGTTGCGACGGTCAAAGCCCGAACGAGGCGGACAAAGGGCGCTACCTCGCGAAAGGCCGGCTTGGCGATGGCATTGAAGCTACTACTGCCTACCGAGTCACAATGGCGTCGGGTCAATGTCTCATCTCGTTGCCCTGGATGAAAATGATGTCGACCCGGAGACAGCGCAGGATGCCGAGTTGGGCCTCAATGAGCTCTTCGCGCGCAGGCAGCCCCCCTCGCGCCCGTCCACATCATTTGATAATACCCCGGAGAGGCGAGTGCTCGAAATCGATTGATGGGCAGGATCGCCCGTGTGGATTATTCCATCAAGGCGCAGCCTGGGGGGGTGATGGGGGCTGGGCACGGCCGTTTGTTGGCAAACTGCCAGTCTTCCGCGTCGTCAGTCTACAATCGAATGGTCTGAGTACTTGCGTCGTGCAGGACCGAGTTTGATACCGTCCCGCTCAAGCAAGGCTGTGTCTGTCTTCTCAAGGCGACACTGTCTTAGTTGATTCTGTTTGAGACTGAGCCAGAAGACGGCGGAGTCGAAGGGCATCTCATTCACGTCTTTGAAGAGTGTGCCTTCAGCCAAGCCACTATCTCCTCCAGTTCTACCTGTTCTCGGGCCGTCTGCACCGCAAAACGGAGCACTTCGTCATTGCTGGCAGCGAGGCGATGCTGGTTGAGCTCTAGGAAGATGGCTGTGGCTGTGACTGCCGTGCGCTTGTTGCCATCCACGAAGGGATGGTTCTTGATCAGCGAGTGCATCAGTGCAGCGGCCTTGGTCCACAGATCCGGGTACAGTTCTTCTTGGTCGAAGGAGGCCTGTGGGCGCGCGACTGCCAACTCCAGCAGGCCCGAATCGCGCAGTCCGCTGCTGCCTCCCGTCAGCTGGATCAGTCGCTCGTGCAGTAGGTATACTTCTTCGAAGGTGAGATACTCCACCTGCTACTCCTCTGCCAAAGCCTCCAACGCCGGTTGATATCTCTCAATGAACCGATCTACGCGGTCGAGGAAGCCAGGCCGCATGCCCGGCAGAGTAGCTGGCGTGACGACAATGCGCTCGCGCTCTGTATCGACCGTGACTGTCACCTCATCGCCCAGCTCCAGCCCGAGAGCCTGCAATGCCTCTGGGGGGATTGAGATCACAGCGCTGTTCCCGGTTCGGAAGATCTTACGTCCCATCACTACCTCCTCACACAGCTAATACTGACGATGTAAGTATACCACGTTCGTCTTGCAGGGCAATTGGTGCATCAGCCAACAGATTGATACCGGATCCCGGGTGGATGAGCCGAGAAGTCGATCTCGAGTCCGGTCGGTGTCTGGGAGACACTGATGAGGAGGAGCGGAAAAAGTGGCCCTGCAGTGAGCCGTAGCCTTGGATCCAGCAGCCTATCGCTTGACCCAACGGGTCGCAATTGATTAGGACCGCGACAGAATGCGCGACAACTGTCAAGTTGTGCCCCAAAAGACTGTCTTGGAAGCCGTCTTTCAAGGCAGAATCCGGTTTGAGGAATGCCGTCTTGTGCTGCGAAAACTGACTCTGGCGGAGTTGAATTGCGCCGGGAAGAACTGGAGCTCTGTGAGGACGATAGCTATACTCCGGTGGAAACAGCCAGCAAGCGAGGCTGTTAACGCGCATCTCGCCGGTCATAGACCGAGCACTCTCCTCGGTGCCGTCGTGCCCTCGACGAATTGGCTTCTCGATATCGTAGCACAGGCGGCGCATCCCCTGAGCAAAGAAGATGGGTGGTTTCGATCTATAGTACTCAGGAAGCACCTACACAGTACGGAGACGAAAGAGGTGGCGCGGCCGCTGTGATCGAGGAAGGGCCTGCCGCGAGGGCGGAAGAGCAGCACCAGAGTGGGGCAATCAGTAGTGGGTGCACAGGGCTCCGGTTCTATCATCATGAGTGGTATAAGGTGAATTAGTGTGAGCATTATACATCGCCCTCAGACGGTGTCAAGTGCCTCCGGAACCTCTCTCCGCGTCCAGAACTTCTCCAGCGCAAGGGTCGAAATGGATCTCGCTGCCCCGGGCCCTAATACCATGATCTGACCCTCTGATCGTCCGACGGTCCCTTTGATGGGCTCCGCCAGGGCCGCGGACTACGACTGGGGCTCAGCATCCGGGGCGCATGCCAGACTCTCTTGGTGAGATCCACGGAGTGACGAGTGTCTCTGTCGGTGTGAGATTTCATGTAATACTACTACACGAAATAGTGTCGTAGCAAGCCCGCATCCGTATCCCTTCCGGGTGTCAGTTCGTCTTTGGGAGGATTCTGTGGGCTTAGGAACTCAAGGCAACACACCGTCGAGGCCCCTACCCCGCTTGTTGGACACAGGGTTCTTGGGCTGATCTTGGCAGTGGGTATCACAATGCTGTGCGGTGAAAAAGAGGATGTACAGAATAATGTGTGGTGGGTCGCAGCGTTGCCTGCTTGTGGCGGATGACGAGGATGGAGGAGGTGCATACAAGTGATGCAAGTTGTGATGTGGGAGCCGGCGTGAGCGCGTAGGCAGAGGCACATTGAGGGGCCGTGCAATGCTCGTCCATGTCTTGCTTTGCGCCGGAGTTAAGGCGTTTGACTTACGGGGCATTCGACTTAATTGACGGGAGAGATGATAGCATTCAACCCTCCTACCTGCGCGAGCTCTTCACCAACCAAGCTCACGAGTTCTTGTTGGCCAATGTCACCGAGGACTTCGAGGGTGTTCACGGGTACCGCGTCGCGCTCTTCGGTTTTCGGCGTGCAGGAAAGATCCTCCTTGCCCAGGCGAGAGTGATCCGCCTTCTGGCTCAGGGCGACGTTCCCCCGTCTACATCGACTTGGAGGAGATCGGTAGCGCACTGGAACCCTCTCGAACGGTACGTCGGGTGGCACCCGCTATTGGATCCGGCCCGAGGGAGAGGGTCCCGGCAAACACTGCCTCACTGCGGATCGAGTATTGGAGACGGACGCAGCGCCAGCATTCATGGTTGCTCCCGCGACCGGCAGCTTGATTCATGAGCTAGGTCATTGCAGGCTGGATCATACGGTGCTCCTTAGGCTGGTCTGTGAGTTTCTCAGGCAGTAGGCAAACACTCTAGACCGATCCATCAAGGTCTCCTGGGCGAGTTCCCTGCACTTGCCAGTCTCAAGGAATTCCGAGGCATAGGGGACCCGCCCAAGCGTTTTTGTGCGTCTCTTTAGCAACAGTCCCATGTCTCGTACATGATCGCCGGCTCAGTCAATACGGCAGGCGTTGCAAT
>Ga0180434_10008029_pt1 | contig 11758 bp, 6 predicted proteins | sample SS_ome_7_FD_132453 | JGI IMG/M metagenome (GOLD analysis project Ga0180434, IMG submission 132453) | Hypersaline lake sediment archaeal communities from the Salton Sea, California, USA - SS_1_D_2 metaG | ecosystem: Environmental > Aquatic > Non-marine Saline and Alkaline > Hypersaline > Sediment... | reverse complement strand
GGTGGGAATGTGCGTATGAGCGAGGAAGGTAAGCCCAAGATTGCTGAAGATCGCTTCCGGCAGATCGAGAACCACGTAGCCTCCTTCCTCCCACGGTGAGAAGATGCTGATCTTGGTGCCGCGTTGCGGGTTGATGGCGCCGTCAAGGAAGCCGATGCGCGGATGGCGCCCGCCGGGATACGGGAGAACTTTCACCCGCTCCTCTTTGTCCCGCGGTGAAACGGCGGCTTGCGACAGGCGCAACTCCGCGACCCGCTCCTCGACCTCGTGCACCGGCAAGCCGCATACTCCTGCCGCCTCAACCACGGTGTAACCGTGATGAACGATCATGTTCTCGAGCCAGAAGTCGAGGTTCTGCCGCGTCTGCGTGACCTCGGCAGGCAGCCACGCGGGATAATGCGTTCGCGCCAGAGGATCGTCGTCCACGCCTTCTTCAGGCACATAGGCTCCTACATCCCTTAGTGCGATCACCGTGAACCCCCCTTCGTCCAGGTACGCCATGTACTCTCGAAACCGATCAACGGGTGTATGCACCCACGGATGAGCGACGTCGGGCACGCCGTGAAACTGAACCACCGCAATCTTGCCGTCGCGGGCACGGTCCACAACCTTCCTGAAATGGTCGAGGTTCCAGTCCGGATAGGCGTCGCCGGCCGAAGGTATCAGCAACGAATGGTGCTTCGCTGGATCGAACATCGGGCCTAATTGAATCTGACCGTACAGCACTTCCGGCTGCATTCCACGACGTGCATAACGGTAGCCCGCCTTCTTCAGCACGTCCAGGGCCGCCAGACCAAAGGAGTTTCCGGGCCACGCGAAACTCACCGGTTTCGGCACCCCGACCTTAGTCAACTCGTTCTCCACCAGCGCCAACTCCCCCTCGAGGCGCGAAGCTGCCGCAGGACTGTTGAATCCGCGATGGGTCCACGAATGGTTACCTATCTCAAACCCCATGCGATGGAGCTTTGCCACGTCTTTCCATGTCATGAAGTGCTCGGTATCGCCCATCCATCGGTGGGTAATGAAGAACGTGGCGCCAAATCTATGCTCCTTCAGAATAGGTGCCACGACGGTCAGGTGAGATTTCACCGCATCATCGAAGGTGAGCACGACCGTCTTGTCCGGCACAGGTGCTGCTGTCGCCGGCGCACCGACCGCGAGCACCGCCGCAGCCAGCACAATACATGACGCAATCATTCTCATAGCCATCCTTTCCCGCTCGTGGACATCGGGAGCCTAGCGCTTCCCGCTAACGCTCACGCCTGCCGCGGCAGTTCATATGGCGGCCATCCTAATGAACGACCTTCGTGAACTCATTTCGCTCATAGCTCAATCCCTTGAACGGCACCCGGTTATGTAAGAGCCTCTTGACGCCCAAACACGAGAGAATACGCCATCTTCAAATGTGAAGATTCCCGGCTCGAGTAGTGTACAGAGTCGCCGGCACGTGATCAAGTCGACAAAGGGTTCGGTCGGCTGAAGGTTCCGCTCGCTCAATCGCGACTCGTCAGAATGCGGCTGTGAATCTGGACGGTCTCGCGGTCGGTAGGTCCTATTGGGGTTGCAGAACTGTGTTGCCCCCCCTTCTGCCGCGCAAGGCCATTGCGAGCGCCCTTACGTTGTTATTGCGAGCGCAAGCGTGCCAATCTCGGTTTGCGTCCGCTCCGTGCCACAAAACCAGATTGCCACGTTCCCTCCGGTCGCTCGCAATGACGAGGGAATGGTATGGGTCACTCTGCGGCAGCGCCCTGGCAAATTCGCGCTAGAACGGCAGAGGTATCGCGGGTGGCGGCGTCTTGAGCCATGCCAGGTTAAAGGTATAGTGGTTCTTGCTGCTGATTAAGTGCACAAGCCCGTCTGGTGTCTGGCAGACGGAGAGGTACCCCCACGGTTCCGCGCTGCTCATGCTCATCGTGAACCTGTACCGGTCGGTCGAGTACATCTCGCGACCGGGTCCATCGTCGCTGATCAGCCGCCGCGTGGGCCACGTCTCACCTTCGTCGAACGAGAGCGCTGCATAGATTCCCGATACCGGTCGCTTCCTGCCTGATATGTCTGTGATGAGCATATCCTGTTTGACAGGCTGTGTACGTTTCCCGCAGAACGAGACAAGTAAGAGAGGGCCTTCATTGAGCCGGAACAGGACCGGCCGCTGCATACTTCGGACCGGTTGAAACGGTGTCGGGCTGTACGTCCAGGTCTTTCCCATATCGGTGGAGATGCTTTTGGGCATTGTCCCGTCGATATTGTTCCCGCGTCCGAGCGCCATGAGTCGGCCGTCCTCGAGTTGAACGACGCCCGCGTGTATGCCGGCGATCCTGCCGCCGGGATCCTCCCACGTCCGCCCGTTGTCCTTGCTGACAATGACGGTGGAGCCGTTGCTGATGTCTGAGACCAGCACAATATACCCTTCACTCGTGCGGAACACGGATTCGGCGGGCATATGCCGATCCTGGTGTCCCGGACCGACGATCGTGGCTTTCGACCAGGTAGCGCCGCTGTCTTTCGAGGACCTCATGATAAGCGCCAGATTGCTACTGTACGTGGCTGCAGCCGAAAGACCGCAGAAGTGGTAGATGGTGTCTTTCCCGTCATACCACAAGGCGGGGGCGTGGTCGTTCCGGTCGGGAGCATCCCAGAACGGCGACGCTTCGTCCCACTCGTCCTTGCCGTACCGCAACCGACTTGCGAGGAGGCACAGTTCACGACCCGGCTCATCGACGCAGCTATACCAGATGGCCAACAGGTCGCCGTTCGGACATTCGACGACCGCCGGATCGTGGTTGTGATGGTCGAACATCGGACCGTAAGAGTCGGGCGGGATCTTGACGTATGTGCGCGGGCCGGAAAAGTAAGGTTTCTCTGGGTCCGGACCATCGGCAATGTCCGGCGGAACTTGCTGGCTTACGTTCTGCTGGTTCAGCGGAGGCGGCGGCACCGGGAGTGGTTCTGTTTCGGGCATCTCGCCGCACACGACGCGGAACCCGATCAGCCCGTGCTTGTCCTCCGGCAACGTACCGCTGCGGTTTTCCGAGCGTAAATAGAAAACCTGCGTGGAGTGACTACCCCCGCGCGTGACGCGGAAATCGCCGTCGATGCGCCCGACCGGATCAATCTGATGGCCGGACTCATACGGGCCGTACCAATCATAGCACCATTCCTCGACGTTGCCGTGCATGTCGTAGAGACCCCACGAGTTGGGCGGCGTTGCGCCGGCAACGGTGGACGGCATATCGGGCGGAGGGTAGCGGCTCTGGGTAGCATTCTTGAGGTAGACACCCGGCAGCGTGTCTCCCGTATGAAAGTGGGTAATCGTTCCCGCACGGCACACATATTCCCACTCCGCCTCGGTCGGCAGCCGGTACGCTCGCCCCTCCTTCTCGGACAGCCACCGGCAGAACCGCGTTGCATCATGCCAGTCGACGAATACTACCGCCTCGTCGTCACCGCTGGAAAAACCGAGCCTGCCACGTAATTTGCGGTGGTCGGGATCGAACTGTTCGTATTGCTCGTTCGTCACCTCGAACGCGCCCATGTAAAATGGCTTGCTGATCGTAACGCTGTGTGCCGGCCGTTCGTCGAAATCGAGCTGCTGTCGCCAGCGTCGTCCAGCTACTTCCTCGGGCAGTGGTGTCTCCCCTTTACCCATCATGTAGGTGCCCGGTTCGACCTGCACCAGGCGCATCCCTATCGAGTTCGTGAATTCCTTTCTCGATCTGCGAAACTTCTGGATCCGCATTCCGTAATGGACGTCCCCCACGTAGACGCTCCCGTCCATTCCCACAGCTACATCATGAGCCCAATCGAACTGTCCATCATACTGTCCAAATGAGCCCCACTTGGTGACGATGTTGCCGTTCAGGTCGAGTTTCATAGCGCAACTGCGTTGTACCGGCGCCCCCTCAAGGTCGCCGCCATCGACAACGTAAAGATAGCCGTCTGGGCCGAAATGCACATCCCACGGTCGGCCGAGTTCTGCGCTCTTCCACTCGGCGACGAACGACCCGTTCGGGTCGAAAACCTGGATGCGAGCGTTCCCTCGGTCCGCAACGTACACCAGACAGTTGGAGTCAATCGTAACGGCGTGGGGGGTATTAAACTCTCCCGGCTTTCGTCCCCTCTTGCCCCAGTCAAGAAGAAACTTCCCATCCGCGGAGAACTTTGCAATTCGACTGTTCCGATACCCGTCAGCAACGTAAAAATCGCCGTCCGACGTCACTGCAACATCCGTCGGCTGGTTGAAGTGATTCGCATCGCACCCGGCCACACCTTCTTCCCCCACCGTCAGCAGAAGCGTACCGTCGTTGCTGAACTTGAGAACCTGATGCCGTCCAAGATCCGTTACCCAGATGTTGTCCTCGTGATCTACAGTAAGCCCATGTGGGACAAAGAACATATTGTCGCCCCACGCGGATACGAGCTCGCCGGTCGTGCCGTCGATGCAGAGAATAGTCTTCGGACGAACCGGCTTGTCGGGTATCCCGCTTGACCAGGCAAGATCTGCCCGGTGGAAAACGAACACGCGGTTCTGGGAGTCCACATCGACACCGGTGACCTGCCCCAAAACGAAGGCGTCCGGCAAGCGGGGCCACCCGTGTACCACCGTGTATTCATCCAACGCTGCTGAACCAAGATGCCATGAGGAAATCCCTGCTAAAACTGCGAGTATGACGACGACCTTTGTTGATCTCATTCGTATTCTCCCGGATTCTTGAGGTTATCCTGCGCGCAAGACCTTCCGATCCCCTTTCTTCGCCGCCGGAACGGGCGGTGCTCATAGAATCCTGTCGTTTGCTGGTCTTTCTAACACAACTCCGCTGGCGCGTCAAGTTGCCGTCTGAAGATGTCCAGACATCAATGAGGTCTGAAACGTGCGGGCCGGCCTACGCTGCTTCTAAAGGTGCCCGGCAATGAACGCAACCGCATCCCGAACATAGTCCACCGGCAAACGGTGCCCGGCATCATACAACAGCAGCTTTGTCTCCGGCCCTTCGACCAACACATACACCTCGCGTGCCTCCGCTTCGTTGCACATGTCGTCCGCGCGACCCATCAGCATGCAGAAAGGCCTGTCGCCGATCCCACGTGCGTAATTCGCGGGAGCAAGCACGACGTCCTCGCGCCAGGACACGGGCACGACGCAGCCCGCGGCGAGCTTAATACGCGGCTCAACGGCTGTCAGCGCAAATGTCTGGAATCCACCCATGCTGTAGCCCAGCAGGCCGATGCGCTCCATCTCGATATCGCCGCGTGTCGCTAGGTAATCTATGCCGCGACGGTAATCGATGACCGTCTGCGTGATAATCTCGCGGAGCGTAAAGTAGTTCTTCCGCGGCGGCGCTCCCGGCTCGTTGTAGAGGTTCACGACGTGATAGTCATTCTCGGCGATACGGTCGCCATGGCCCTGCGCGTCGAGCGCGAACACAGCGTACCCCTTTACCAAAAGCGCCTTGCGTGCGTTGCCACCGCTGACATAGTTGCCGTCTTCCCACCAGTCTTCTTTCGACCCCGACCAACCGTGCAAGAGCAGCACGCACGGATACGGCGGCTCGACCGCCTTCGGGCATTCAAGATAGCCCGGCACGAGGAAGCTCCGCGCGCTGCGGAACACGATCTTCCTGCGCACGCTCGTGCGGGTCTCTTTCAACGCCACCACGCGCGCCTCGAGCGGGATCTCGGAATCGTAATCGTAAAACGCCATCAGGACCTCGAATGCCTCTTCGCCGATCGGTGCAGGAACGCCTTGCGCACACAAAATACTGACTGAGACGAGCCCCGTAACGGTCAACGCGAGAAAGACAAGGCAAACATTGGATTTTCTCTTGTTCATCACAGATCTCCAATCATACAGTCAAGGCGATTAGCAAATCGGCCACGTGAGCATTGTACAGCAAACAGCGGGATCAGACAATCGCTGCTTGCCGCCAGCTGCGTCCTTAAGGTTCGGGGACATATTCATAGTGCTTGGCAAAGCAACGTGACCGGCGCTGACACTCGCAAGCATGAGGGCGTGCCCATGGTTGACGACGGACGCGTGCACCTTTACAATACAATAACGAAAGCCTCGTTGGGGCTTCCATCAATCCACATGCTGGTATCGGTTAACTGCTGGAGAAATGGAATGAAACTGCAGAAACGACCCCATGTTCTCAAAGTTGTCACATCCGCATTGCTTCTCTGTGCCGGCGCAAGCGCCGAGAACAATATCCGTCTCGTGGACGGCGGGAGCAGTCACTATGCGATTGTGTTAAACGCGTCGGCGAGCCCCTCCGAGCGGTTCGCGGCAGAGGAGTTCCAGGAGCATTTCAAAGCGTGTACCGGGACCGAGCTTGCGGTCGTCGAGCAAGTGCCGGAGGACACGCCCATGATCGTCCTGGGTTGCGGCTCCGTCGCCCAGTCTCTCGGCGTCGATCCGAAACCGGACGAGCTTGGCGAACAGGGGTATGTCATTCGCACGGTAACGCCACACCTGGTGATTGCTGGCACACCGATGGCGGGAACACTGTACGGTATCTACGATTTTCTCGAAAACCACCTCGGCGTCCGGTGGTACGCCCCGGGGGTCACCAAAACGCCCTCTATCGAGACGCTCGACTTGCCGCGGATAGATAAAACCGTCGTACCGCAGTTCGCCTGGCGCCACACGAGCTACGCGTGGCCGGGAGGCGATGCCGTTTTCCGTGCGCGGCAGCGCGACAATTCCGGAGCAGGCGGACCGGACAAGCGCGAAGGGGTCCAGTATGCCTTCGACGGCACCTGCCACTCGTACTTCCGGTTCGTCAGCCCCGACGAGTTTTTCGATGAACACCCTGAGTACTTCTCCGAGATCGGCGGGATCCGGCGGCGTGAGGAAACACAGCTCTGCCTGACGAATCCTGACGTGCTCGAAATTGTGACGGAGCGGATGTTGGAGCGCATGGCCAGGATGCCGGGCGTCCGTCAACACAATTTCTCCCAGATGGACTGGTACGGGTACTGCCAGTGCCCGAACTGCACGGCGATGAACGAGCGGTATGGGTCGTTGGGCGGCACACAGTTCTGGTTCGTGAATCAGCTTGCCGAGCGTACCTCCAAGAAGTTTCCCGACAAGCTTATCGGTACGCTTGCATATACGTACACCGAAGAACCGCTGACCGGCATGCAGATGCACCCCAAAGTGGCCGTATGGCTCTGCCACATGTTTCCGTCGTGCGACAGCCACCCGATTGCCACCTGCCCGCTCGACGCGGCATACAAACGGCGTGCGCTGGCCTGGTCCAAGCAATGCTCGCATCTATACATCTGGCACTACATCGTCGACTTCGCCCACTACTACAACCCATTCCCGAACTTCCGGGCGATGGCCGCCGACATGCGCTTCTACAATGACATCGGCGCGGAGGGAATCTATTTGCAGGGTATGAGCGCGGGTGGCGGCGGCGGCGAGTTCAGCTTGCTTCGACCGTACTACGGTATGAAGCTGCTCTGGAACCCTCATCAGGATGCGGATGCCATCCTGCGCGACTTCCTGCAGGGGTATTACGGCGCCGCGTGGGAGCCGATCTCGCAGTACATCACCATGCTCCACGATAAGGTCGAGAACGAGAACATCCACATGCACCTGTATACCAATCCTGCGCAAGGCTACCTGACCGACGTCGTCGTCGCAGGAGCGGCGGAACTGTTCGATCGGGCGGAACGGGCGGTTGCAGGCAACGAAACGTTGCTCGAGCGCATACGGGTTGCGCGTATGCCGTTGACATACGCCGAGTTTTTCCCACGGAACGGGTACAGGATCGAAAATGGCAGGCTAATATTCACGGGGAAACTCGCGCAGCTACCCGAGATACGAGCCTTTCTTGACAGGATGAAGCGACACGGTTTCACCACAATTCGCGAGTCGAGCGGCGATCCCGAGCAACTCAGCGTGTATTCTATGGCGATGAATGCAGGGATCGATGTTGTGACTATCGCGAACGACCATCTCACGGTGGAGGTTGTACCATTTTTAGGCGGGCGGGCGTTGCGCATCATCGACCGCGCCTCCGGCAAGTGCGTTACGGCTTACAACACCACCCGCAACCTCTACTTCCCCTTCTCCGGCGGTGAAGAAACGCGCACAAGCGGGACTGTCTACGCTGAAGCAAGCGGTCCTATGAAACTGTTCGCCGTCACCGAGAAGACCGATCGGTCCGTCACGCTCGAGAGCAAGCTCTCCGGGTTAAGACTGCGTCGCATCTTGACGCTTGCCGAGGACGCGCCGGTCTTGGCCGTCACGAATGCGTTGACAAATACCACGGATAATGTCAGCGAAGCCCGCGTGCGGAGCCATCTCGAGCTGGATCTCGGCGAGCTCCGGCAAACGCGTGTCTCCTTCACCAACCGTGCCGGCGATACCGTGCTGCGCGACATGGAACCTATTATCGCAGGGCTGCGGGAGGGCGAACACTACTATAGGGAGAACATGCCGAACGGCGCCTGGACGTTCGCCGGCAGCAAGGGGCTGCAGATGACACAGAGCTTCGACCCTGAACAGGTCGATTTCACCTGGCTCTATGCCTACCCCGAAGACCTCAACGAACTGGAAGTTGAAGTCTGGCCGAAACCCGTCCTGCTCGGTCCAGGCGAGAGCATGACGTTTCGCCACGAACTGAATGTGCGACATGCCTCGGGCGCGCATACGCAGTGAGGAATGGTGACTCTTGCGACACTGAATGATGTATACTCTTTGAGAAAGGAGGCAACACCGAAGCGAGAAGGAAGCTGAAGGCGGAAACGTTGGCACGAAGCAAGGCTGCCTAACGGGGGCTACGAATCGCGTCCGCGGCGCACCGCAGCCACCAAGGAGTGAACTCATGGGATTCAAGATTATACTGGTAGGATGCATCGCATTTCTCCTCGCGTCCATCCGAGTCTACGCCGACGTTCTTGAGCCGGGCGCGAAGCTCGAGAAGCTGTCCGGTGAGTTCGAGTTTACGGAAGGGCCGGCGTCGGACGCGGAGGGGAATGTGTTTTTCACGGACCAGCCGAACGATCGCATCATGAAATGGAGTGTTAAGGGGGAGCTCTCAACCTACATGCAGCCCTGCGGGAGATCCAACGGTCTGTGCTTCGATAGCCAGGGATTCCTCTGGGCCTGCGCGGATGAGAAGAACCAGCTCTGGCGTATCGATCCTGAAAAGAATGTGACCGTGCTCGTACAGGAGTATGAGGGGAAACTGCTCAACGGACCTAACGATATCTGGATCGCGCCGGATGGAGGCGCCTACTTCACGGATCCTTTCTATAAGAGAAACTACTGGAATCGGGGTCCTATGGAACAGGACCGCCAGGGCGTCTATTATCTCGCGCCGGATCATAAGAGACTTCTTCGTGTGATCGACGATCTCGCGCAACCGAACGGCATTATCGGCACGCCGGACGGTAAAACTCTCTATGTCGCCGACATCCGCGCTCGAAAAACCTATTCGTACACGATACAGGACGACGGCACGCTGGCTGACAAGACGTTGTTCTGCAAGATGGGTTCCGATGGGATGACGATCGACAACGAAGGAAATATCTATCTCACCGGAAAAGGAGTCATGGTGTTCGATAAGTCCGGGAACCAGGTAGCGCATATTGCTGTAGATGAGCCATGGACGGCGAACGTCTGTTTTGGCGGCAAAGACCGACGAGCCTTGTTCATCACTGCGAGCAAAGCGCTTTACATGATCCGGACCCGGGTTCACGGCGTGGGAAGTCAGTAGAAACGGCACGGGAGAAGTGGGCTAGCCGATGCAAAGAATGCGGCTGGAACGAAAGGACGGACAGATGTTGAACCGACGAGCGTTTATGACGATATCCGGCATGGCGGGTGTGGCGTCGTTGAGCGACCTTGCGGGCAGCGGCAGTGCGGAAGCGGCGGACGCGCGGGATTACTACGAGCTGCGTACCTATCACATCGACACAGAGGAACAGAAGAACGGTCTCGAGAGGTTCATGGGGGATGCCGCGATTCCGGCGCTGAACCGGATCGGTATCAGCCCCGTAGGCGTCTTCGAGCCGCCCGACGGGATCGGTCCGATCTACGTGTTGCTCCGTCACCGGTCGCTCGAGTCCGTGGTCACGGCGACACAGCAACTGCTCGCCGACGACGAGTTTCTCCGCAAGAGCGCGAGCTTCCTCGATGCGCCTGCATCCAGTCCCCCGTATGCGCACATCGAAAGTTCACTGATGGTAGCATTCACCGGCATGCCACACCTGGAAACGCCCGCCAAGTCGGAAAGCAGAGTCTTCCAGCTACGCACCTACGAGAGCCCCACCATCAAGGCCGGCCAGAAGAAGATCGAGATGTTCAACACGGCTGAGTTGGACATATTCCGCAAGACGGGACTCACTGCGGTGTTTTTCGGAGAGACATTGATCGGCGCGAATATGCCCAATCTGACCTACATGCTCGGGTTCGAGACCATGGCAGAGCAGCAGGCCGCCTGGAAGCGTTTCGGAGCGGACCCGGAATGGCGGAAACTGCGAGCGATACCGGAATACGCGAACGAGAAGATCATCCGCGGTATCACCAATGTCTCGTTGAAGCCGGCAGCCTGCTCGCAAATCTAGGTGCGGGGCGACACTTGTCCTTTAAGCATATCTCCTCGGCACCTTGCGGACACGTGCCGCAAAATCGTCGATTTCGTCGCTGCTTTCGAAACCGACGGTCATGACATCGACAGACCCCAAGCCGAGCACAAAGCTGACCGATCGGTCGCGCTTTTCCTCGTCATCCCGGAACTTCCCCTCGCCGATCAGCTTCATACCGACCACGGCTTTGCCGGCTTCGTGCAGCTTCTGCAACACCGGCGCGACCTTCTCAGGAGGCCCGTCCATCTTCACCCCATAGGCGTTAATCCGCGCATTCACCAGATCGACCCACGGCTCACCGGCAGCAGCCTCAAGTGCACCGAGCGAATGACATGAGAGACCGTGCGCTCTCACGATACCCTTTTCTTTCAGCCCGGCCAGAATGTCCATCTGTTCACGAAGCTCCTGCGGCCATTCCGCCGATGTAACACAATGCAGCAGTAACGCGTCGATGTAGTCTGTCTGTAATTCCTTCAGGAACCGGCTCACAATCACGTCGGCATCCGGCCTTTCCTCCTCGGGCAGCCCGCCGGGCCTCCACCATATCTTCGTGGTGATCACGTAGTCTCCGCGATCCTTGTCTTTCAACGCCCTGGCCAGATACTCGTGCGTCCCGTAGAGGTCAGCCATATCGAACGTACGGATACCGCGTTCGTACGCAGCGCGAATCAGTGATTCGAACTTCTCTTTCCCGAGTCGTGTCTGGTTCGACTGCCGCATGCTTCCTTTCATCCCTGTACCGAAGCTCACCCGAGAAGCGGTAAGTCCGGTCTTGCCCAGCGGCACACGTTCATACGGGTCGAAAAACCCGGGTCTCCCCCGCCGGAGGACGGTACCGAACCGACAGCCCGTCAAACCGAGACCGAGCCCGACGGCGGATCTGACAATGAATTCGCGACGTCCAAGTTTCATCACACATACCTCTCTGTTGTGTTCACCACACCACTGTTGTCAATATCATATTACCCGAATCCACGCCGGAGCACAAGCCCTTCTTGTTGTGCCTCGCTCTCAGTGAAGAAGTACCAACGAAAGGTAGGGCGGGCGAGAAAACGGGGACTGACACAAGCGCAGCGAGGTACGAGCGGAGACGTGTCTGTACCCTTTTTCTTAGGCGAATACTTCGTAGCGGCGGACGAAGCAATCTCGGTTTGTACCC
>Ga0180434_10008028_pt1 | contig 11760 bp, 11 predicted proteins | sample SS_ome_7_FD_132453 | JGI IMG/M metagenome (GOLD analysis project Ga0180434, IMG submission 132453) | Hypersaline lake sediment archaeal communities from the Salton Sea, California, USA - SS_1_D_2 metaG | ecosystem: Environmental > Aquatic > Non-marine Saline and Alkaline > Hypersaline >... | reverse complement strand
GACGCGTAAAGTCGAAAAAATTTTTTTCGACTTTTTTATAAGGGGGTCCCCTATGAAAAAATTCGCTTTTTGGTATTTGCGAGTTGAGGTGCGACTTTTTTTCTATCGTCCCGAGCGGATGCTGGAGTCGCAGGAATGCGCGGTTCGTCTCAATTGATCACTGTCTGCACAAAAAAGACTGTGTAGCGGGGTTCTATATACGTTTCTGCTGTCGCAAATTCCGACGTCTCCAGATGGTCTGATGTATACTGTCAGGAGTCACCGACCCGCGCCGACCACATACGGTGGATCGAGGGAGACACTCGACCGTGCACCATGGCAAAGACGGACGCCGCTGACGTACAAGACGGCGATCGCGATCGCGTGCGCAATTGCCATTGCACTTTGTATAGGATTCGTTGTCGTGATCACAACCGCCAGTGACGACGTGAACAAAACTGTGGTGGTGACACTGCTGGGATGCAGCGCGATTCTGATCTGTGTGTGTCCACTGACGATTTACTGGTTGATGTCAGCGTCGTTACCAACGAGCACCAAGACAATAGACAGTTTCAGTGACGAGATGCTGTAATGTGTGACTTTCGAATAATCATACAGTTCACAGATAAAGCGTGTATTTCTTTTTTTTTCTTTCTTGTTTGCTATGAACAACAATAATCACTTTGTTTTCTCCGACGACGACACACCGCCCGGTGCCACAACAAACTCGTCTTCGGGATTGTCCAAGTCGGTGCGCACGTCCCGCAGCACATTGTACGCGCCGTTCCTGAGTCGCTTGGCACCGCGGCAGTCGTTGATGCACCGGATAAACACCACAATGAAAATAAACACGACAAACACGAGAATCGCGCCGGGTACGCCCTTGGGCATGATCTCGTCGACAATCGTCCACGGTTGTGCATACGGCGTCAGAACAATCTCGGCATCCCTGCACTCGCGCCCGGGGCACTGGAGCGTCTGCGGGTTCATCATGTAGCCAAAGAACTCGTCGACCTCGCCGCCGAGGTTTGCGCACTGTTTGCACACGCCCATGTCGCAGTGGCCGAGCCACTCGTAGTACCAGAAGGAGTTGTTCGCATGGAACACCGGGATTCCGCACACCAGGCGGTCGTTCACGTCCTTCACGGGCACCACCTGCTCGGGCTCGGAACCCAGCAGGCCGACGCGCACCCAGAATGGGTTGCAGGGCCGGCCCAGGATTGTCGTCTCGAGGTCGACGCAGGTGCCCACGCTCGGGCCGGGTTGCTTGACACAGTACTGTCCGATGGGGCAGTCACAGTTGTTGCCGCACTGCTTGCACTGGTACGCCGGAGTCGCGCCCTGTGCGGCAGTGTTCACACAAAACGGGGTGCTGGCCAACGAGGAGCACATGTTCGGCACCGGGTCGTGCGCCGCGGTCTGGCATGTTTCGGCAACGACTGTTGCGGCGAACAGAGACAGCAGCGAAGTCAACAGTAGAAATGCAGGCATTGTCGGAGTGCGGAGTGCGTTATTGGCCGAAAAAAGGGAGAAAGGTGATCGCTGATTGCGAGATTTACAACACATCTGTAGTTATAGAGGACGGCCACACTGTCGAAAAAACGCCATGTGCAGTTCGTGTGTGAAAATCGTCTTCTCCGGGGATATTGCGCGGCGCACGAGGGATGAGTACATCCAGGGGGTCGAAAGCTATGCCGCCGGATTTGCAAGACACGGGAACACTGTCTCGAAGATGCGAATCGACATTGACCGGAGAAATGCAGACTCCGTGTACCCGTCTGTGGACATTATCATTGGTTCTGGCAGCCGGACGGACAAGATTGTCGTCTATGACAATGCCAATCCTGGCCACCACAGTCGCACAGAGTGTAGGATATACCAACACGCCAACGTGGTCGTGTTTTCGTACTCGGCGACCTGTGACATGGCACGGACAAACGAAGCCCTCAAGGACTGCTCGCGATACATGTCCGACGAGCACACACTGTTTATCGTTGCGGAGATTGGCCCACCCGATGCAACAAGTACCCTGCCACAGATCGCGTTGCCTGCCTTCCCAAAGTCTGTCACGGTGAAGACGGAACGAGCCCAGTCTGGCACGGAACTCGTCTATCTTATCGACATTGGCGGCGAGGCTGCTGTCGGACGACGCGCAGCAGCCTCGCCACGCGTCTGTGACCACATGTTTGTGTGCAAGAAGTGCGGGGTTGCTGGAACTTTGAAAAAAGGTGGTTTTGCCGAGGAGCGGCCTGACTCGTGTGTGATATGTTAATTCGATTGTATGGAAACGGGAACTTTATTTTTTCCCAAAAAAACAAATAAACAAACAAGAGCATCAGTTTGCGCTGGACACGACACTCTTATAAAACGCTTGGCAGTGGCGAATGTCCGCGAAATGTGCCTCAACGGCATCTGCCCCGACGGTAACGTTGCACACACTGCATGCAAATTCCTTGCGACAATTACATTCCACCGTCAATGGCGATTGATAGTCGGCACATTGCCGCTGTTCACGTCTCCTCTGGCGCTCTCCGCCGCGACGGCCGCGACGACGATGACCCCGGTCTGTTGTGTGAACAGACCGCGGTTCTGATCGTTGCATCCCCCAGCCACCAATATTGCCGGCCCACGACGTTGCGTCGCCCGACTCCGAATCCTCAGTGCACGCGAAAAGATGGATCGCGCTCATCATGTCGCACCATGTCTTGATCGCCAGGTTGCGCACCACAGACTCGTCAATGCTGGCTGTCGTCCAGCAATAACCGGCGTCGATGCGCGGCTTGCATACATCGATTCCGAGCCATTCCTTGCTCCAGTCGCCGAGAGACAGCTGTTCGTCGTCGCCTCTTTCCTGCTCAAACAGTGCCTGTGTAGAACAGATGCTGCATCCACGTATGGCACCAAGGTCGTCTTGCAACATGTCGTCGGTGACTGTGCACACTTTGAGAACCTCGTCAGAAGCAATCAATTTCTTCAGGTCGTCCGGCATCAGCGACATTTCGTGTGCACGTACAATGATGCACGCACTCCTTCCACACACGGTGATGGCGGCGGGGCGTTTACGGCCGTCACGCCCGGTGCACGAGCGGACATCGAAGCCGACAATGCCTTCGTGATTGTTGCTCATGATCAGTCGTAGCACATCGCTGATACACGAAAAATCGTCAGACCACTTTGCTGCAATGTACTGTTTCGGTCCTGCAAATTTGCGGTGCTGCTCTGGCACCTCGTCCGGAATGGATACTTCTATCCATTCACTGGCTGAATACGGATTGCCATCGCGCTTCATACGACGTCTTTCCGATCCACTCGCCATGTCCTGCTCCCGGTGGTGTACGAGTTTTTTTCCGTAATAAAATTTGCGTGTGGCACAACTCGGATTTTTTTTTTCGTGCAGAATATTGGAGCAGGGGTTTAGTGAATATGTGTCGCTTTCTTCTTGTTTGTCTCGTCCGCAAATGCGAACAATAATACAGCGAAATCAGCAGTCCCAGACAATGTGTCCCCTCCTGTCGCCCACCGAGATGGACTGCGGCGGCGGCAACGAGACCCGAGCCGACATTGGCCGCGGGCGCGCTCGCACAACCCGTGCATGGTTGCGCCTCTGCGGCAGAACTCGGGGCCGAGGTCGGCGCGTCTTCTTCGCGAGATCCGGACGAACGGTATCAGCGTCAGCATCGTCCATCGCAGTGTCGCCATCGTCTACTCGCTCGCGCGCATCGACGCCCTTGATAATTTCGTCCAAACTCATCGTGAGTTTCTTGTCCAAGCCCATCGGTTCGGTGGTGCTGAACAGCACCTGCGGGACGACTGTGCGCTCTTGTGTGTCGCGGTCGACGGTCACCGCGCACAACGACTTCTCGGGAGCAGGTCTCCTTGGCACCGTGAATCGCTTCTTCGTGATCCCTCCGTCTGATGCGTGATGGCGGCGCTGCTGCGACTGGAGGTTGAGCCGCTCCTTGTAGTTGTCGGCTAGCTTGCAGCTAGCCGCCTTCATCTTGTACCACGAGGCCATGACTTGTTCGCGTGTCTCGTCGTCCAGATATTCGCAAGCCTCACGGAACTCTGCCCCAGCTTGCTTGATTTCCTGGTACCACTCTCCTCGCATGGCAGAACCTGCCCCAGGTCGCTTGTTCGGCTTGCGTGCACTCATCTTCGACCAGTTGTGCCCGAGTGGTTGACTGGTGCAATTTTTATGCGCAAAACGGCCAAAGAATACGCACCGTCCAAAAAAAAATGGCGCGCCATTTTTTTTCCGGAATCACGCATCTCAGCGACAATGTCGGCGTCCCGCGAAGAAGAGGTGGACCTGGAGTGTTGCCAGGGTGGCTGTGAGGAATACGAAGATCCCAAAGACTTGACCCCGTGCAACAATCCTCGCTGCAACTACCGCTGCTGCGATCACTGCGCTCGGGACGGCGCGATGTTGTATTGCCATCTGTGCAAGGGGCCCACGTGCCAGCCCTGTGCCTACGAGTTTTACCAGATGTGCCTGTGTTTTCCCTGTAGTTACACACCCCCACCGTCGCCGCGCAAGCAATTGTAACCAACTTCGTTTTGAAGATTGAATACGAAAGGTGTTGAATTCACATTTTATTATTTCTCAATGACCATGCACTGTTAGTTGCCACGAGCGCAGTGTGCCCGTGGTGCCATGTACATTGTCCGTCGCAAACAGCGTCCACTCCCCAGCAGCGCTCTCGCCCCATGTCTTGCACGACGAAAACGTCCACCGGTCGTAGTCGGCATTAATGTCGTTGTGTTTGCGCACCAGCCACGCCTCGGTCCCACCGGGCGAGCGCAGCACCAAATCGAGTTCGCCGCGGTGACGGTGCTCCACGTCCACCAACACCTCGACCCACTCGACAGTCAGCGAGCGCGCAACGGCGATCTTTGTCGAAATCCACTGCTCACCGCCCTCGGGGATGGTCGCATCTGCGTACACTGGCTGACTGGCCACCGTCACCTCGCTGGGCACAGGGACCCACTGCTCGGCTGCAGTGGCCGCGGCACTGGCATTCACCAGACCAAACCCGTAGCTGTCGCTGTGCCACACGCCGGCGGCATTGCGCACCCAACTGCTGTGATCTGGGTCGTTGCGTGTCGCCGCTGCGGCGAGTACGTGCTGTACATCGCGCCAACTCAGCTGTGGATTTGCCTGCAGCATGAGCCCGACGACGCCGGCGACTACCGGCGCAGCCGCACTGGTACCCCCGAAATCAGAGCGGCAGTTGCCCGACGATGATCCCGGCGCGCCCTGTACATCGGTGGTGGTGATCCAGCGGCCCGCACCGCTACTCAGCGCGCCCACAAACATGGCGGGACACGACTCGCTGTAGTACGACCGCTCGCCCAGGTGGTTCACGGCAGCCACCGCAATCGTGTAGCGCGAGTTCACGTAGCCGTCCTTGCCGCACTGGTCGCCACGCTGCGCCCCGTTGCCCGCAGCCCACACGTACAATGACCCGAGTCCGTTGCGCCCGTTTTCCGCGCCGTCCTGAAACGCCAGCTGCGTCAACCGTCCTGGTCCCTCGAGCCGGCGCCCGTCGTCGGTGGGGCCCCAGCTGTTGCTGTACACCTGGTTGCGCTGCTTTTGGTACGTGAGCGCATGCGCCTCGTCGGCGTCGGTCACCGGACGCGCAATCAGTCGGATGCCCGATAAGTCGGCTTCGTACGCGACACCGACGCCGCAGCTGGTGCCGTCCCATGTCGCCGCCGCCAGTCCCGACGCGCTCGTCCCGTGTGTGTCGTAGAACCCGGGCGACGGCTCTGCGCGGTTGTCGTCAAAGTCGTGTGATCCACTGGGGTCGTAGTTGCCGCGTATGTCGGGGTGCGTGTAGTCGAGCCCGTCGTCGACAACGGCAATGGCTGCGCCGCGCCCGGTGTACCCCAGTGCCCACGCCGCGCGGATGTCCATTGACGTAGTGACCATCTCCGGGTTCAGGTGCCACTGCTGGCCAAACATCGGGTCGATGGGCAATGCATTGCCGCTGAAAAGAGTGCGCGGTCGGCGCTGCTTGGTGACCTGGATCTCGGTCCACTCAATCTCGGGGTGCCCCTGCTGGTCGAGCGAGCGCGCCTGCTTGGCATGGTAATCGAGCGGGTCCTCCTCGCGCGAGTGGCGCCCACATTTGGTTTCGAACAGGTAGTGTCCCTCGAGGTCGGCAATCTGGCCCTTGTTCACCATGTCATGGTGCTCGGCCAGCGCGTCGGCGTCAGCGCCGGGGCGCAGCTTCACGGCGACTGCATGCTTTTCGGGGCAGTCATTTGCATGCGACGCTGCTATTGCCAACAGTGATAGCAGCAAAATGCCCTTCATATTGGGAAACCCGTTCACAGCGTCCACTCAACTAAGCGGTGCAAAAGACATTGCTTATTTATACAAACGATACACGTCGTCAGTTAATAATAGGGGATAATGTGCCCAATCATGTACATTGCCACCATCCGGTACTCCATGTGCCACTTGAACATCCATTCGATCATGCACCTCCATGCACCGCTGATCGTCAGTGTCCACTCGCACTGTGCATTCCACCACGAATTCAGCGACGCGTCTTGAGAATCTGGGACATAGGGGCATTCTCTGCGCATGATGGCGCAGATCTCGCCCACAGTGCGCACTTCGCTGACTGATCGTTTTCCACGGTCGTGACAACACACGAGGTCCTCCAATTCGAATAGAAAGTCTGATTTGCGGGCGAGTTTCATGGACACGTTCCGGCCATCGTTGCACATCCGCGAGATGTGACAATACGTGTACGGCACATGCACTCCAATTTTGTCGCGGATCGAGAGCGCAGTCGCGTTATGCAATGCGGTTTCCCTCCGTTTGTCACTCCACATGCAGTACGGAGGCACGACGAGCATCCACTTTCTGATATACTCGCTGTCGCCGGCGCTGATCTTTGGACTCGGATTCGCCCGGCGTTTGAGGTATTCCGCGTGACGGATGTGCTCCTGAACAACCGTGAGAGGTCTCTCGGGCGCGGATTTGTCGGCAGGGAAACACACGCAGCGATCCATGCGCCCGCTCCGCACGAACACCCCGTTGTCGATGCTCCTCAGCGCGTCAATCGACTCATTTGTTGTGTATATGGTGATAACATTGGCGGCTTTGTTCACATCGTCGAGAAACTCGGTCAGGGTGGCCTTGCTGTGTGCATACGAAGTGTCATTGAAAACCTTTGGCTCGAGACACTTCTCCACAACCGTGTCAAATTCGTTGATGATTACGATCAACGGGAACTGCTCTGTCGGGCTGAACTGGAACACGTGTCGGTGCAGGTTGAAATGGCCCAACGTGGGATCGAAGCCCTGCACAACCCGCGCATGAATTCCGTTTTCCTTCATCATCTCTTGCAGATACAGACCGGTGTCGCTCTTCCCAGTTCTGGTTGGTCCATGCAGAAGCGCTGTACACCGACCGACGGTCTTGAAGCTCTCGAACAGGTATTCGCAGACCGCTTTCTGTATTGGCGAATGATCATCCTGTGTACGGCAGTCAATCGGAAACACTTGCACACCGACTTCCTGTTTGCAAGTCAGCTTGTAGCCCATGTTTCGTGCCAACATCGCCGCTCTGAACCTCTCCAAAAACATGTCGACGTGTTCGTACTTGTCGGCGGACATCTTGTATGCCCGTGGCGTCTCCTGAATATCATTTTTAGGCAGCGTTCGTCGCTTCACCAGCAGTAGTTTGTCCGTGCGCGGCCAGTAGTGGTCGCCGTCCTGGATCCGGTGTTTTGTGTTCTCACTGGTGACAAGTCCGCTGGCTTCCATGATTTCGTCGATTATGCTGACCGCGATTGGATCCAACTCGTAAATGTTGTGCTTGCGCTCCCTCTCAACGTCCGTGTTTTTTCCACTTGGACTGCCGAATGTGTCGACAAGGGTCTTCGCACCGTACGCGACGCCGAAAGCAGCCTGTCCCACAGCCGGAGCGGCTTTGACTGTGGCGAGTGCTGCCTTCCCCAGAAGTCCCATCCATGTGGCCATTTGAAAAAAAATGTGGATGTTATTCGTGTGAACACAAAAATATATACATTTCACGATCTCCACAAAAATCGCGTGTCGAACTCAGTTGAGACGGTTGTCACAGTTGAAACACTTCGTCATGTAGTAGTTCACCGGCGCACCGCAGTTGGGACAAATTTGAGTAGGCGTGGCTCCCTTCCTCACCGGGTCGCCTTCTTTATGTGAACAATATGGACATCTTCCCGGACCCACGTATATGAACCCGCAGCTGTCGCAATTTATGAGCCCAGACACCATGGGACGCTTCTCAACCACATTCTCGCCACCTTGATTCAGAGTCGCAGTGTTGTCGCCCATGTTCACTGTCGCAACAGTCACACACGTGTCGAATACCAACGTTTTATAGGATAAATTTTGTCGTGCGATAAAAACTCGCCAACTCGTGTGAGTCAAGTAAAAATTCACGCCCTCTTTTTAATAGTTTTCCAATGTTATCGATCACAAGACATCTTTTTTTCGAAATTTGCCATTCGATTATTTTTATTTGACAAAGAAATGCACAGAGGGCGAGTGCAATGGGAAGAAAAATGTAGATGGGACACTGGTCGCAATGGACGGGATTTCAGGCGGTTCAGCGGGTGTCGAGGCCGTAGACGGTGGAGCCGTTGCGCTCGAGGGCTTCGATCACGTCCCTGATCTTGACGGTCTTGCGTCCCGAGAGCTCGACGAAGCACACGGTGTCGCGGATCACACTGTTCATGTACTTGGTGAGGTCCTTCCGAGTGTCGTCATAGAGCGGGGAAGACATGCGCTTCACACCACCTCGGAATGCCAGGCGCCGCACTCCGCTGGTCGCAAATGCGTTCCTCTCCAACTCAGCGGCGGTCTGTTGCTTCATGAAACGCTTTCCACCGGCCATCTTTCCGCCAGAGAACTTGCCACCCATCTTCCCGGCCCGTGGGAGGGACTTCATCGACTTTCCTTTGCCAGACATCGTGCGCAGTCAAGGTAGTAATGCGAGGGGAGTAGTGTGCGTTCGTGCAGGTGTGCAGGGGTAGTAGAGCAGGAGAAGAGCTTCTGTTATTGTAGCAGAAACACTTTTTTTGCAGAATACGCCACTTTGGGAATGCGCAAAAAAAATGGATTGGTGCGATTCTCGGCGACACGCAACACTTTTTTCGTCACATTGCAAACGACGACAAATGCCGCCTGGCGACCGCTTCATCCCGCCACTGCTCTCTGGTTTCGACTTGGAAATCGCCAACTACTGGCTACTCCGCAATGCCGGGGCGTTGGAATTTCTCGACACACACAAGGAACATTTATCGCTCAGTCGCAATTCTGAGAGAATGTTGCAACTGCGACCTGGCATCTTCACGTATACGCCATCGAACCAACATCTGGACCCACCCAAGCCCGTCTCCAGACAAGTGCCGCCACGGAAGATCCGACCGACGCCATACAGGCGACTGTTGGTGCAGGGCATCCGCGACGACTTTTACATCAGCCATCTCCACCACCACCCGCGCCACCCACTCACTGCCGTAGTCGCACACGACAAGGTTGTCATATTGGACGACTCGGTGGACACCAACCACGCGGCCTGTTCGTTGAAATCGACCACTGCGAATCCGACGTCTGTTGCGTGGCATCCACGTGACAGCATACTCGCGATCGGATGTCACGACGGCACGATTCGGCTGTACGATGCATCCAAGAACATGTCCATCGGCGGAGTTAATGTGCACGAGGGGCGGATTGGCTGTCTTTCGTGGGACGAAAATTTGCTCTTCACCGGTTCGCGCGACGCATTGGTCGCCGCATTTGATGCACGGCAGACGCGGTCGAGTGCGATGTATTTCGAGGGGCACAAGCAGGAGGTGTGCGGACTGTCGACGTGCGACACGATGCTGGCGTCGGGCGGAAACGACAACGTCTTCTATATCCACGACATCCGCACTTGCAGGGGTATGGTTGCCAACAGTGTGCACACCGGGGCTGTCAAGGCGATTGCGTGGAACCCGGTGCACCGCAACATCCTTGCGACCGGCGGCGGCCGTGAGGATGGCCGCATCTACACCTGGGACATAAAGACCCGGCGCGTCAAGGCCTGTGCCGACACTGGGTCACAGGTGTCGTCGCTGCAGTGGTCGCCAAACGGCGAGGAGATCCTGTCGAGCCATGGCTACCGCGCAAACTCGATGATGGTGTGGTCGCGTCCGCATCTGATAAAGATTGCCAATCTACACGGCCATAACACGGGCCGCATCCTCGGCACAACCACAGCAAGCAACGGCGAGACGGTCATCTCCATCGACAGCACCGGCATGCTCGGGCACTGGCGCATCTGGCCGACAGAGGGCCACCGTATCGGCGACACAGTGTTTCCCGCGTCGTGGATGCGCACCGTTCGGTGAACAGATGTACTATTTTCCGTGGTTACAAATACAATCGAACACACATTAAAACAAAATTTGCCCCGCCTCTTTCATTTCAACTGCGCTGTCCCACCCAATCCTCATGAAGCTCGCCGTTTCAGCGATTTTCATGCTTTTCGCCGTGTTTGTGCTCGTCGACGCCCGCCGCATCAATGTGCGCCAGGGGTCCGATCTCCGGTCGGAAGTTCCGCCTGTCATCCAGCAATACAATGCCCGAAGTTCGGAGATCCCGACAGAAGTCGCCGCCGACGTCGACGCAGAGAATACCACTGTCCGCGATTGCAACAGCACGCAAGTCGGCGATTGTCTCAACGCATTCAACGAGCATTGCGCCGACGTTGATGCAATTGCCATGTGCGACATGTGCTACCGAAATCTCATAAAGTGCTATGTCGACGCCGGTTGCGAAGACGAGGATTTCTTTGTGCAGGCATACGCCTCGTGCATGGCCACGTGCCAGGACGAACTCATCTGCAGCGACGCTCCCGGTCTCGTAACTCCGTTGATCCTGTGTCTCGTGCTGGGTGCACTCCTTGCCGTCGCCAGCTGAACTCTGGTTTTTCGTCGCCCCGTTGTTACTGTTTGCACATAGTTTGGTACTGTCCCCCAAGTTAAGTCCATTATTGTTAGCTCACTTCTTTCCAATAGCAAAAGGGACAACGCCCTTTGGTGATTTATTTTTTTCCCAAAACATCATCAGGGTTTCGCAATACAAGACGCAATTCATCGTCGCTGTTCACAAATTGAAGCTTCAACTCACGTCGAGGCTGGACCATGCGACCGCTGGTCGTAAATGTCGGCCTTCGGTCGGCCTCCGGTGCCATTGACAGCTGGACGCGTCCAGCTCTCGACCACAACGCGGCGTCGTCGAGCGCAAATCCACGACCGTGGGTCGTCGAGTGCTCGCTTTCGGTGGTCTGGACAGGCGGACGCTGGTCGGTGGCAGGTCCGCACTGCTTCTCAGGTTGGTCCTTTTGCTTGTGCTTCTTGCCACCGCGCTTCTTCTTTTTTCGCTCCTTCCCCATTTTCACGCTGTCGCGAATTCTTTATGCGAATAAAAAATGATCCACTTTTTTACGCATTCACTTCTGCAAACAAACCGGAATGGCGACGAAGCGCAAGAACGAGTTGGCCGAGACACCGTCTAAGAAAAAGAAGAGATGCACGGTTTCTGTGGAGTGCGCAATCTGCATTAACTTGGAACATGCACACGGTTGCAAACACACCAATGATGCTCACGATGACGAATGCGAAGTGCATGCATGTGCAGTGTGCGGTTATGGCATATTCTGCCCATCCTGCTACGACAAAGGACGATGCCCAAAATGCAACAAGCCCAATTCGAACCGTACATACTCTATCAAGT
>Ga0180434_10008026_pt1 | contig 11762 bp, 13 predicted proteins | sample SS_ome_7_FD_132453 | JGI IMG/M metagenome (GOLD analysis project Ga0180434, IMG submission 132453) | Hypersaline lake sediment archaeal communities from the Salton Sea, California, USA - SS_1_D_2 metaG | ecosystem: Environmental > Aquatic > Non-marine Saline and Alkaline > Hypersaline >... | reverse complement strand
TCACGATTCTGGCACGAAAAGCATCCAGCCCCGACATGAACCTTCTCTTTGCCGAACTCGATCCCAAAGATGCTGCGGAGATCGTGAATGTTCTGGAGTCAGAGAAGGTTCCCTATGAGCTGCGCGATGGCGGCACAACAGTCCGGGTGCCCGCAAAGAGGGTCAACGATCTGCGCATGCGCCTGTTGGCTCAGGGACTTCCCAAAGGGAGTCCGGGCTTTGAGATCTTTGACAAACAGGCCTTTGGCACAACTGGAGCTGTTCAGGAGATCAACCGTATTCGCGCTCTTCAAGGCGAGCTTGCACGGAACATCACTAGTCTGCAGCAGGTCGAGTGGGCCAGAGTAATGATTGTCGTTCCACCCAAAGCTCTTTTTGTTGAAGAGGAAAAGGAGGCAACTGCCTCTGTGGTGCTGAAACTACGCCAGGGTTATCAACTCGCCGATCGTCAGATGGTCGGCGTGACGAGCCTTGTTGCAAGAAGCGTCGAGGGGCTTCATCCAAGGAACGTTGTGATCACTGATGATCAGGGCAACCTGCTTTCTCACGAGTCGGATTCTCCTCTGAAAGCAGCCATTAACTCACAGCATGCTGCAAGAAACGCCTTGGAGAAAGACTTGGCATCAAAGGCTCAGAGAATGCTGGAGACCGTACTGGGATCCGGAAAGAGCATCGTGTCGGTAAGTGCTGAGCTGGACTTTCAGAGGACCACGAAAAAGGACGTAAGGTACAACAAAGGTGAGAATAAGCTACCCAGTAGGATGGTGACAATAAGCAAGGTCACGTCCAGTCCGAGAGCAGGCGGTGCGACGGGGACATCGAGCAATATTCCGAGCGGGCAAACGCAGGCCGGCGGGGGTATCAGCAACTCCACTGAGACACAGGAAACGACGGAATACTTTGAGCCGCGCACACGCACAGAGACTGAGGAGACACAAGAACCCGGTAAGATCGTGAGGCTCAGCATTGCCGTCTTCACACAGGCAGGGACATACAAGACAGTGAAGGACGAAAACGGCACTGAGACTCAACAGTATCAGACAATCAGTGACGAGGAACGCCAAACGTACATTGAAATCGTCAAGACCGCAGTTGGATTCAGCGCCGCCAGAAAAGATGAGATTGTCCTTTCGGACAAGGAGTTCAGTTCGGCGACCATTCCAATTTCTGATATGGACGTCCCGAAGCCTAGTATTGTGAAGGAACTGATGCCCTCAGTCCTGAAGTACGGCTCCATCGTGTTGTCAGCAATGATCTTTGTCATGTTCGCCAAGTCCCTTGTCAAAGGGACGGGAGCATTTGCCGACTCCTCCACAACGGATGGTGAGCAGGAGACCGAGACTGACGATGGTGAGAGTGCTGTGACTGAAGCGACCGGGACAATCGGAACCCCCGCAGCTGTAATGCCCACTCCACAGCCTGCTGCAGTGGTCGAAGTGGAATCCTCCGCGGAGAGAGATGTTTCCGAATTTGCTCGGCAGAATATGGCAGACACAACCCGCGTCCTAAGGAATTGGCTTCACCAAAACGCACCTGAACAAGTGGCGTCGTGACATGTCTCTTGGTGCGTCTTTGAGGACAATGGTAGTTGAGTAACAGAGGTCGGAGATAGAGTTTGGATCCGGAAGGCACAATTCGCGCAGCACAGTTTCTTGTGTCAATCGACAAAGACACTGCGCAAGGACTTCTCCAGCAATTCTCAGAGGAGGAACGGACAAAGCTGAACTCTGCGATGCAACAACAACAGTCCGTTGACCCCAAGACAGCCAACGAGGTCTTTGCCGCTTTTGCAGAGGAAGTCGAAAAAGTCCTTGCATCTTCCGGTGATCACGAGGACGAGGCGTTCGAGCTTGCGTCAGGCAGACTCCCGAAGGAACTAATACCACCAGGTGACGATGTGAAGCTGACAAAAGTCGCAGATATTCCGGCAGAGGAGCTTTCAGGATTCATTCGTGGAGAGAGTCCGCAGACAATCGCGTTCATTCTGACTCAGATGGAGGCGAAGAATTCGGCAGAAGTAATCAATGAATTGCCTGAGAGTATTCATGGTGATGTCATCAACCGTATGGCGCGATTGGCATCTCCTTGCCAACGGCTTGTACTTGTGATTGATGAGTGGCTTGAGGAGATGCTAAAGGGCGGGGTTACCCCAGTGGCCGCTGAGGAGCCTGGAGAGGCTGGAGGAAATGCTCCACCCAAGCGCAAGAAAGCAACCGATCAACACAAGATTGTTGCCAAACTTCTCAGTTCAGTGCCGTCGGCGATTTGCGATGCTTCTCTCGATCACATGAGGAAGTTGGATGAGGAAGAAGCGAAGCTCGTGAGAAGCTTGATGTTTCTCTTTGAAGATTTTGCACGCCTCGAAGATCGTGCTGCTCAGCAGGTGTTGCGTGAGTTGGACAACCGTACGATGGCTACAGCCTTGAAAGGCGCATCTGAAGCGGTGAAAGAGAAGATCTTCGGCAACATATCCAAACGAGCTGCTGAGATGATGAATGACGAACTGGAGATGCTTGGCAACCGTCCTCAAGCTGAAGTGGAAGGGGCACAAAGGCAGATAGCTCAAATTGCCGTACGACTGGCTGGCGAAGGGACAATTGAGCTTCCCAGCATGGATGAGGAGGGCGAGGAGTGAGAAGTAGCGGAAGAGTACTCTCAGCGCCCGAGATTGCTGATGTGTTCTTGGTTAGTTCCGAAGAGCTTCTGAGTGGGAAGGAAGCGAAAGAAACAGAAGCGGAGATGCTGTCCAGGGTCGAGCAGGAAGCATATGACCGTGGTGTCAAGGATGGTCAGGTGAAGGCAGAGCAAGAGGCAATGGACCGAATAGATGAGCAATGCCGTCTTCTCTCTTCTGCTGTCGAGCAATTGGACCGAGATCGGGAGGAGCTTCTAAGAAGTATGGAAGTCGAATCCGCCAAGTTGGCCATGGCAATTGCGTCGAAGCTGGTGTTTCGGGAGTGCAAGACCTCAAAAGATGTCGTGTGCCGGATTGCCAAAGAAGCCACAAAGCAAGTGATGTTGAAAAGTGTTGTCTCAATCAGGGTCAACCCTCAGGATGAGGAACAGATCAGGGACAGTTACGTGGCAAACCTTGGAAATGAAGGCAAGCACATCAAAGTGACTGGTGATCCGGAGATCACACGAGGCGGTTGCATTGTTGAAACCGACCTGGGTTCGATAGATGCGACGATCGTGTCACAGTGGCGTCAGATAGCCGAAAGAATGTTGTGTGATGAAGATGGGTAACAGAACAGTCAATCTCGATAAGTATTACCGGTGCCTCTCGGCAATAAGGCCGATGCGAATGATCGGGCAGGTCACACAGGTGACAGGTCCCTTGATCATGTCGCGGGGGCCTGCCGCATCGATTGGTGACGTGTGCTATGTATCTCCGGGCGAAAACCGGGAGAGCGTGCTCTGCGAAGTTGTGGGTTTCAAGGACAACATGATTCTGCTGATGGCTTTTAACCATATGGACGGCATCGCTCCGGGAAGTGAAGTCGTTTCCACGGGAACACCATTGTCCATCCAAGTCGGTCAGAGCATGCTTGGCAGGGTGCTGGACGGGTTGGGCGAACCGATCGACGGACGCGGTTCATTGCTCGGATGTGAGCATCGTAACGTTTCCGCGGAAGCTCCGCATCCCTTGAAGCGTCGGAGAATCACAGAACCCATAGGCACGGGCATTAGAGCATTGGATGGATTTCTCACTTTTGGGCGGGGACAGCGCGTAGGCGTTTTCGCCGGAAGTGGAGTTGGCAAGAGTGTTTTGGTTGGACAGATCGCTCGTTCCAGCGAGGCAGACGTGAATATAATCGCTCTGATCGGCGAGCGAGGGCGTGAAGTGAGAGATTTTCTTGAGAACAGCCTTGGCGACGAAGGATTGAAGCGTTCCGTCGTTGTCGCTGTTACGTCCGACGAACCTGCGCTGCGCAGGATCAAAGGAGCACTGGTTGCGACAACCATAGCGGAATATTTCCGAGATCAAGGCCAGGACGTATTGCTCATGATGGACTCGGTGACGCGATTTGCCGCAGCGCAGAGGGAGGTAGGACTTTCAATTGGCGAACCTCCCACAGCGCGAGGATATACCCCCTCGGTATTCGCGTTGATGCCGAAGATATTCGAAAGAGCCGGGACATCTGCGGACGGCAGCATTACGGGGCTCTACACAGTTCTCGTCGAGGGTGACGACATGGACGAACCGGTCTCTGACAATGTCAGGTCAATTCTCGACGGCCATATTGTCCTGTCAAGAAAGCTCGCAGCTCGCCACCACTATCCGGCAATCGACATTCTGGAAAGCATCAGCCGTGTTATGCCAGATGTAGTGAGTGACGAACACAGGGCCGCAGTACAGAGACTGTCGTCGCTCTATGCCGCTTATGAAGAGTCACGCGACATGATCAACATTGGAGCCTACGTGAAGGGAAGTAGTACCGAGATTGATACAGCCATCGAAATGATGGGTCCAGTCAATGAATTCCTTCGTCAGGACATGAAGAAGACGGTGAGTTTTGATGAAAACGTTGCAGGCCTTGTTGAGATTGCCAGTCGTATCGGGGCGTCACAAGACGAGCATGTCGGAGAGACAAAATGAAACGCTTTCAGTTCAGGCTTCAGACTGTTCTTGACCTGAAGGAAAAACGAGAAGAATCAGTTCAGTTGGAGTTGGCAGTCTTGGAGACTGAGCGAAGAGCAGAGGCTGATTGTCTTGAAGCGCTGAATGGACGGCAGGCAGAGGGCAAGGAGTACCTGCGTTCGAGATTGAGAGGGACATGGGCGGCAGAGGAAGTATCGCAAACCTATGCCTACCTGGACGGATTGGCTGGTCAGATCAAACGGCAGAAAGAGACACTGCGATTGGCCACGGAGCGGGTGGCGCGGAAGAGAGAGGAACTTCTGGAAGCGACCAAGGAGCGAAAAGCTCTCGAAAGGTTACGCGATATTGCTCGTGAGAACCACATGGAACGGTGTTTGAAAGAAAATCAGAAGAAATCAGAAGAGTTCAGCATACTTCGTTATGAGCACAATGACCAGTTTGCTGGTTCTGCAAGCTCGGGAGAAGGCAAATCATGATGCGCATCCTAATGTTCGTTGGCATCGGCCTTGGCGCTTTTCTCGTGTCGATGGTCGGAGCATTGGCAGTTCAGGGAAATCTCAACAGGGAGGGCATGAGCCAGGCAGGAATCCTGTGCTTCTTTGTTTCCCCGGTAGATCAAGAATCGACCGGGAACAATACAGAAAAGACAGAGGATGGTCCGGCGTCGGTGAGATTCAGGTACAGGACAACAGAGCTCGAACAACTCAAGGAGGATCTCAAAGATCGTCGCAGGGAATATGAGAAGAAACTCAAGGATCTTCAGGTTCTTGACGAAAGGCTGAAGACTTACCGGCGTGATCTGGAGATGAAAAAGCAGAGCCTCGTTGACGCACGAAGCCTGATTGACAGAGAGGGCAAGGAAATCGAGGCGCGAGAACGCGATCTCAATGCGAGAATGCTCCTTATAGAGAATTCTGAGCTGGACAACCTCAGGAGAATGGCAAGTGTCTACGAAGGCATGACTGCAGATGCCGCTGCCAAGGTGCTTGGCCGAGCGGGCGAGGAGGTCGCAGCCAAGGTCCTGAGCCAGATGGATGAGCGCAAAGCAGCGAAACTTCTTGAAGCTTTCGCCAAGACCTCAGCCGAAGCGGCATCACAAGTCAGCGAGCGCTTGCGCAACATGATTCACGAAACAGGCGAAAACATCGAGTCTCAAGACTGACAAGGGGAGAGATTACATGAAGCGTTATGGAAGCCAGACGGGAGCGATGGAATTGAAACAGATGATAATCATAGGGATTATTGCACTGGCAACGGGCGCAATTGGAGCAATTGCTGTCTCCATACCAGTTTCGCCAATGACTGCAGCTCAGGCTGACGCCGACTCCGTGGAAGAAGAAGAGAACGCTACGCCGGAGGACGAAAAGTTTGTTCCAGCGGAACCGACAACTATGAAACTCGACCCTCTTGTCGTAAACCTCATGCGCATGGAGGGAGATGCATCCTGGTATCTGAAAGTCGAGATTACGCTGGAACTCCGAGACGGTCAGGTCGAGATAGACCTTATGAACCCTGTCAAAGAGGCGCAAATGAAAGATCTTCTGATCACGTATCTGTCGGGAAAAACGCGTGAGGATGTGGGTGGAGCTGAGAACAAGGAATTTATCCGTCGACATCTTTTGAAGAAACTGAACATGGACCTGGAACTTGACAACGGTATCACACGCCTCTATTTCGTCGAGTTCGTTGCTATGCCTCAGTAAATGGTACTTGCTACCGATTGGCCATGAAGTGAAGGGATTGAGAAATCCAGATGACAGAAACCCTTGAAATTACCGAGACAAGTACGCTGGACCGGAAGGTATTGCCCTACGACTTTCGCCAAGAAACGGTTCTCACGAAGCGACAGATCAGGACGCTGACTGAGCTCCACGCTCCTATCATCGAGTCCATCGGTCCTGCTATGGGTGGGCTTATGCGTGCAGTATTCAAGACTTCACTTGAAAATATCGAGATGCTGCCTGCCCGGATGTTGGGGGAAGACAAGGATCTTTGCTCTCTTGCCTTTGCCGTCGAACCTGCGGGTAGTACCGGCGTACTGGCGCTTCCAAGACGAGCTGCACTCGCTTTGGTTGATCGAGTGATGGGCGGAGCAGGTGATAGTCCTCAAACCGATAGGCCTCCCACGGCACTGGAAATGCAGTTCGTGCGCAAGGTTCTTTCCTGGGGAGTCTTGGGGGAATTATGCAAGCGCTGGCCTGCTCTGACAGTGCGTCCCAAGGAAATATCCCTTGACCCAGCCGATTCGAAATTTGCACCATCCTGGGAAATAGTTGGGAGAATTCGCTTCAACTTCACGGGGCTGGCGGAAGAGACCGCGATCTATATCTGGGTCCCGCTTTCTCTAATGGAGAGTCTTGCCGCGGATGATAGTGGTGATACAGAGATGATGGTGGATGAAGTGCGAGAGGAACTCGATTCCAAGCGATGGGACAGCGTAGGCAAGATGGCCAACGGTGTCCCCGTTGAGGCGCGCGTGTTGCTGGGAAGCACGGATTTGTCTCTTAGGGAAATTTCGGGGTTGGAGGTGGGCGATGTCGTTCGACTTGACAGTCGCACTACTGATCCTCTGACCATAGTTGTCCAAGGCACGCCGAAGCTGTTGGGTCGGCCCGGACTCCGTAACGGCGGTGTCGCTGTGCAAATTTGTGATGTGATTGTGAAAGGACATGAATGAAATGGCAGATGAGAAGGATCTTGCACAGGGAAAATTGAACGAAGAAAGTCAAACCGATGCAGCCATTGCTGTAGAAGACGCCGAAGCTCCACCGGAGGCACCTGAAGGAGCGGTACCTGATGGCGAATCCGAGGCTACGGCGGATGATTCAGGTAACGTTGGATCTGCCGATCCTGCTGTGAAAGCTGCACAATTCTCGGAGCTTGCGACGACGGAGCCAAACGCTGGTGAGTCGGCCATGGATCGTGTTTTGGACGTCACTGTCAAGGTTTCCGTCGAACTAGGCCGAACTGAAATGTCGATTCAAGACATCATGTCAGTTGGCGTCGGTTCAGTCGTAGAGCTTGGCAGGAGGGCAGGCGAGCCAGTCGACTTGCTCTTGAACGGCAATGTATTGGCACGGGGAGAGGTTGTTGTTGTTGAGGAGAACTTTGGCATTCGCATCACGAGCATGGAGGGAGCCGAAGTGAATGTGGAGACACTGGGCTGACAGCTCGGGAGATGGCAATTCACGTTCTGAGAGGAAGGAACCTGGAATCATGACACTCAAAGCGGTAGCTGCAACTTCGATGATGGCTTTACTTTGTATGTTTGCGTGCGATGCTGGAGAGATGGGATCCACAGTAGTCGCTGCTGACGTCGACAATAATGTGGGAGAGGATATTGCATCCTCCACTGTCTCGACCCAACCGATCAACGCCGATTCAACGGGCGCCGCGGTTGCGCCAGTGACAAGCGCTGAATCCGTTGTTCAACAGTACCGCCTTCCAATCGTTCCGGAAACGCCGAGTATGCCGCTGTTGATTGGCCGCATTGTGGGAGCGTTGTTTCTCGTATCCGGTTTGATCGTGCTTGGTGTTTTTCTGATGAAGAAATTCTTTAACGGTGCTCGACTGCCAGGCGGAGCAAAGAGGCAAATCCGGATGATTGAGGCCACGTCGCTGGGCGGCAAGAGGCATATCTATCTCGTGAGGGCGATGGACCGCCTGCTCGTGATTGGTGCAAGTGGTGAACAGATACAGTTGTTGAGCGAGATCAAAGACTCGGTGCTCTTGAAGGAGGTTGAGGCTGAGATTGAGCCGGAGCGCTTCAAGAACATTCTTCAGAACATGCTGCCCAGTAAGTTGGCGGCAGCGGCGGCGAAGTAGACGTTACTAATGGATTCCAATTTCCGCTTTGCAGGATGCACACATGCGGACACTTAGAATAGCGGCAATATTGATGATGGTAGGGATGATAACTCTGCCGAACGTGGTGGCAGGAGCGGACGGGAATGTGGCGCTTCCACTCAAACTTTCCGTAGGGGTAGAAAGCTCGGATAAGCCACAGGATATTGCGACAACGCTCCAGATTCTTCTGTTCTTTGCGCTTCTTTCGGTGCTGCCGGCCATCGTTTTGACAATGACGTCATTCACGCGAATTATCATTGTATTATCGCTTGTGAGACGTGCGATATCGTTGCAGCAGTTGCCTCCAAATCAGGTCCTGATCGGATTGGCATTGTTCATGACTTGTTTCATCATGGCTCCCGTGTGGCAGTCGATTCATACTGAGGCGATTTCTCCGTATACAAAAGGAGAAATCACCCAGAAGGACGCCTTTGAGAGAGGCGTGGCTCCTTTGCGAGAGTTCATGATGAGGCAGGCGCGTCAAAACGATCTTGCGCTATTTGCTGGCATGGCAAAACTGCAAAAGCCCAAGACAAAGGAAGACATACCGTTGCATATATTGTTGCCAGCGTTTGTGACCAGCGAACTCAAGACAGCCTTTCAGATGGGATTCGTGGTCTTCCTTCCTTTCCTGGTTATCGATATGGTTGTGGCAACTGTTCTGACTGCGATGGGCATGTTTATGTTGCCCCCAATAGTTGTATCTGTGCCGTTCAAGATTTTACTGTTTGTATTGGTGGACGGATGGCATCTCGTCATCCGGTCGCTGGCGATGTCGTTTAACTAGTGAGGGTGAGTGATGACTCCCGGATCCGTAATAGAGTTGGGCCAGGAAGCTGTCATGGTGACGCTGTATATCGCGGGCCCGTTGCTGCTCGCGGGACTGCTTGTCGGTCTTTCTGTGAGTGTTTTTCAAGCTGTGACGAGCGTGCAAGAGAATACGCTAACGTATATTCCGAAACTGATCGCTGTGTTTGGGATGTTGCTTGTATTGCTGCCTTGGATGATGAATATGATGTTGAGTTATGCGTCTAGGCTCTTGATCAACATGCCCATGTTCGGGCGCGGCGGGTAAGGGGAAGCTCTTCGATGGGTGATTTTGCCAATATAGCCGACAAGATATGGGTTTTTATGGCGGTGCTGGCCCGCATGTCCGGGCTGTTCCTAATCGCGCCTTTCCTGGCTCACTACTCGATTCCGCGCGTAGTCAAAATGTGCCTGGCAGTACTCGTGTCCCTCGTGTTCTTTCCCATTGTAGCATCGAGAGCTCCTTCGGCGCCGGATGGAATGTGGGAGTGCGTGATAATGCTCGTTCAGGAGTTGGCTGTTGGCTTGATCATCGGGTTTGTTGGGATGCTGTACTTTTCGGCCGCCAAGGTTGCCGGTGAATTGGTGTCGATGCAAATGGGTCTCAGGTTTGCCACGATAGCTCTGCCTGGAGGCGATCCCCGCTTGGCAGTGCTTGGTGCCCTAAACTATACGGTGGCGCTTGTTATCTTGCTGGTCATGAACGGGCATCACTGGTTTTTTCAGGCCATCCTTCACAGCTATCGAACTGTGCCGATAGGGGAATTTGTCTGGACAAGTCTGAGGTCAGAAAAGCTTCTTGCCCTGTTCGGCAATGTGTTTGCCGTCGGATTCAAACTTGCAGCACCCGCGATGGCGGTGCTCATGTTGGCGACAGTAGGGATTGTAGTCCTTGCCAGAATGGTACCTCAGATGAATGTTTTCATCGTCGGATTGCCTGTACGAATAGGTGTCGGTCTGGCCATGGTGGGGACGACTTTTCCGCTGCTGTTGTATGTGTTTAGCAAACTGTTCATTCAGATGCGGCGGGACATTCTGTTTATGGCTAACGGATGATCAGGCCATTCTGAGGATTTGGCAGAAGAGGAGAGCAGTTGGAAGACTTCCAGGGCGAAAAAACGCTACCGGCAACCCCTCGCAAACGCCGAGAGGCGCGCGAAAAAGGGCAAGTGCCTAAAAGCAAAGAAATCAACAGCTCGCTTGTACTGCTCTTTGCCTTGGTGGGCATGTATATTTCGGTTCGCTGGATGTTTTCGAGCCTTGCCACGCTACTGACACGATTTGTGGGGGGGGCGAATAATGCTGCTCTGACTATCGAAACCGTTTCACAGACCTTCTTGGAAGCGACTGTGATCGTGTTGAAAGGTTTTGCACCGTGTTTGGCGGTCATCTTTCTGATTGCGCTGGCGGCTTCTTTTGGACAGGTGGGGTTTACTATTAGCTTTGAACCCCTAACTCCGAAACTGGATCGAATCGATCCGATTAAGGGTGTGAAGAAGCTGTTTTCACTTCGCGGTGTCATGAATTGCGTGATGTCGCTGGGCAAGCTGTCGATCATAGGCGGAATTGCGTACTTGCTTATTGTTGGGCAGATGGATTCGTATGCGGCAATGGTGGATCAGACGGTTTGGCAGATTCTCGTCGGTATATGCAAAGCGATGTTTCAATTGGTGTTCTGGATTGCCCTTGCACTGATGTTGTTGGCAGTGCTCGACTACGGTTACCAGTGGTGGCAGCACGAGAAGGACCTGAAGATGACGCGTCGTGAGGTCATGGAGGAAATGAAGCGTTCTGAGGGTGATCCCCAGGTGAAAGCTCGTGTGAAACAGATTCAGCGAGAGATGTCTCGGAGGCGCATGCTTCACAAGGTGCCAGAGGCCGATGTCGTGGTCACAAACCCGACTCACTATGCAGTGGCGCTCCAGTATGTGGCGAAGAAGATGGGTGCCCCCAAGGTGGTCGCAAAGGGTAAGAATCTATTGGCAAAAAGGATCAAGGAAATCGCACGATCAAACAATGTGCCGGTCGTCGAGAACCCACCTCTGGCCCGGACCTTGTACAAGACGGTTGAGGTTGGAGATGACGTGCCCGCGAGCTTGTATCGTGCTGTCGCCCAGGTGATGGCGCACATCTACCGCTTGCGTCAGATGGCGAGAGCACAGCAGATAACTTGACGTGTTCAGAAGAAGACAACTGTGATTCAAGATAAGTTCACTGAAAGGTAGGAAAGTCGTGGCAGACGTATCCGGTAGTACTCGTGGAAGACTAATGCTGAATGTGACAAGGCACAGCGATATTGCCATGGCGGTTGCTGTTGTCGGGATCCTCATCACGCTTGTGATCCCGCTTCCGACCATGCTGCTCGATGTGCTGCTGACAGTCAATATCGCCTTTTCTCTGACGGTCTTGATGCTCGTACTTAGCGCAAAGACACCCTTGGAGTTCTCCACGTTTCCGTCGCTTCTACTTTGTGCGACTCTATTTCGCCTCTCACTGAACGTGGCGT
>Ga0180434_10008025_pt1 | contig 11762 bp, 10 predicted proteins | sample SS_ome_7_FD_132453 | JGI IMG/M metagenome (GOLD analysis project Ga0180434, IMG submission 132453) | Hypersaline lake sediment archaeal communities from the Salton Sea, California, USA - SS_1_D_2 metaG | ecosystem: Environmental > Aquatic > Non-marine Saline and Alkaline > Hypersaline >... | reverse complement strand
TTGCTGATGCTAGCCGGAGGTGACCCCGGCAGGGCCCTGCTGGCCAAGAAGATACTCTTTTGGACGGGGATTGTGGAAGCTATTGTCTGGCTGGGCAAGGGAATCTTTGAGGTGGTGAGGTGGACAATAAACATGAAACCTTGACGGATTAAGATTGGGGGTGTTGAAAACTTGTTTTCAAAATCAATCTTTTTTTATATAATAATCTAAAGAAGGGCGTTTTTTGAAAAAAACAGCTCTTTGCACTCAACCTAAAAAAGGTCGGGAGGAAAAAATAAAAGTCATCAATTATGAACAAGAAAATAGTTTTTGCTTTAACAGCAGTTGCCTTGACCGCGGGTAGTATTGCTTTAGCTCAAGGATACGGTAGACCGATGGGGAGTTGCACCATCCAGCACAATCTGGAGGATATTGATCCTGCGTGCTCTGAAACTGCGGTAGTGGGTGCTGCTAACACGAACGCTTGGGGTATTTGCTGTATTCTCGATGCTGTCTATACTGTGACTGATTGGATTTTTGTTGCTTTAATGATTTTAGTAGGCTTGCTAGTTATCTGGGGAGGTCTTGACATTGCAACCGCAGGAGGAAATGAAGAAAAAGTAAATTCCGGTAGAGACAGGATCAAGTACGCGATGGTAGGTTTAGCTGTGGCTCTTTTGTCCAGAGCAATTCCTGCTGTTGTTAAGCAGTTGATAATGTAAAGAAATCTCAGAAATATCTTTTGCGGACAGGATTTTACTGGTCTGCAAATGAATATTTTTCCAATCTCATTCTGATGAATGAGATTGGTTTGTTTTCAGCTGCTGGATAATCGAATTAAGGATTGATTTTTCTTTTTTTTCAATGTAAGATAGGGAAGAGTTTTCAGCCCTCGTGGTGGAACTGGGATACACGCAGCGCTTAGGACGCTGTCCCGTTAAGGGTTGCAGGTTCAAATCCTGCCGAGGGCACAGAAGTTCACAATATCTAAAAAAAATGAAAACCGTCGTTAGGACGGTTTTTTAATAGCGATTATAAATTTTTTCTTAAATCTGCTGGACTTGCACCTTCATCTTCCCTTCTCTCATTATCTTCGGTATTCGTATCACTAGGATGCCCTCTTTTAGTACTGCATTAATCCTGCCGGGGTCCACTTCTACAGGGAGGATAATCTGGCGAGAAAATTCTCCCCAGTAACATTCTTGATAAAAGTAATCACCTTTTTCATCTGATGGTTTTGTCCTCTTTCCTTTAATAGTAATCAAATCTCCCTCAATAGTGATATCCAGATCTTTTGGCTCGACTCCAGCGATGGCAGACTGGATGACAAGCTCGTCATCTGTCTGATAGACGTCTACTGCAAGTTGGCCCTCTGCTTCCGGCCACTCTTGTTTACTTTCCTTTCTGACCCTTATCTTTTCTTCTTTTTTTGCTTTAACCTTAGGTTGCGGGGCAGGGGCTTCTTCTTTTTCAGGAGGCGGGGCAGGGGTTTCTTCTGGCTCAGGCTCAGGTTCTGGCTCAGGCTCAGGCTTTGAGTTTTCAGACTCTATTTCAATTGGTATTTCTTTAATGCGTTTTCTTGGGGATGAGGAAGGTCTGCTTGCTTGAGTTTTTTCTTCTTGGTCTGCTATGTCCATCCCTTTTTTTAGTTTGTTTAGGAAAGAATTATCCATAAGATTTAATGATGGAAATTAGATAGATCTTTTTGTTAAGCTGACTGTTTCATCTGTGTGAGTTTTTTAAATCCGAGAGAAACAAAAACAGCGGCTATAATCAAGAGAAAGAAAGGAATAAAAACATCCAGGCTGTTTTCTACCTTTATTATAGAAAAGTTGTATAACCCGTGCAAGAAAGAACCGAACAAGAGCCCTGCTCCAATAAGCAGACCCCTTCTTTCTTTTTTGAAAAAAGAAAGCCCAAGGAAAAAGCCGATTATGGCAGAAGAAAGAGCGTGTAAAAAGGTAGCTCCTAAAAATCTTAACAGGGAGACCTGGAAGAGTTCCTGCCACAAGGTTTGTTCTCTCAAGAAAGGAAAAAGAAAACCGATTTCAGCTGAATATTGTTTTCCTACAGAAAAGAGAACCAAGAGATTTTCTGCGGCTGCGAATCCTAGAGCTGCCACAATCATGTAAATCATTGCGTCGATAGGTTCATCAAATTCTGGGTCATTTAATACCTTAAGCCTGATAACAGCAAATTTCAGGGCTTCTTCTACAAAAGCCACTCCCAAAAAGGTGTTGATGGCAAAAGCTACAGATGTTGAGAAGAAACTTAGTGCTTCCATCTGTCTGTAGAAAGCGATTTCTAGGATAATGGCTGGAATAGTGCACAGCATCCCATAGAAAAAAACTTTCAGAATCATAGGCTTTGGCTCTGGCTTTACGTCTTTCCTCAGATAAAACTGAAGCCAAAGAAGACTAGGAAGCGCTCCAAAAAAAATGTAAACAGAATAATTAAAGAGGTCGTGGTCCATGGTTATCTATTCTGGCATAGTGATTAATAATTGTCTGATCTTGTTTTTTCCGTCACCCAAAATCCCAAGTATTTTCCCATCAGTAATCTGGTCTGGGCATCCAGGGAAGGAATACTCCCAAAGAGGATAAGGGTAATAGGTAATAATAACCATTGGAGAAATAAAGACAAGTTTTTAAACCGTCCCGCTCCCTTTGGTTTCGGGGGGAGAAGTAATAAGCTGACGGTTGCGGAAACAAAGACCCCTACCATGGATAGGGTCATTAAGTTCCGGGTGATTCGGGGGAGATTATAGGAGAGAAGTGTAACGTTAAATCTGTCTCCGCCCAGAAGAAGGGGCAACCACCCGAGAAAGAAAATGAGCAAAGAAACTGTTGACCAGGACCAGAACCCTTCCAGGATGTTTCCAACATGATAAATTTTTTCCATAATAGAAACCTTCTTATTTTTCAGAAATCCGAACAGCACGAATGGGATATCTACGCACCCCCAAGCCCAGCGGCGTTGTTGCCGGTATTGGTTGATGACAGTGCGGGACAAGTTTTTTGCCAGGACGGCATCCATGGAAACAGGATAGTGAAGAGGGACAACCCGGTAGTCGCCGTCGTAGTAGAAATAGGCTCTCCAAAAGACCCTTGAGTCATCAGGCACTACGTTGTTTGGATATCCCACGTCTTCTATCACCTTGAAGGGTAAGGAATGTGAGGAATAGGTAACCAAAACTTCGGGCCTTTCCTGTTGCATCATTTGCCAGAAGGTGTTTGAAGTGGCGACCACCCGTGAGAAGCTCGGAGCCGACCAGATATTGTTATTATAAACGGGAATAGGCTGATAAGAGCTTCTGAGAGGCTTTTCTGCTGTTAAATAATGAAATGCTAAACAGGAAAAATATTGAGGATAAGGCTTGGTGTCTATGTCAAAACTGGAAACTAGGATATCTTCTGCCCTCAATTTTAAAGGGCGGACAATTTTCTCTTTTGCTCTTTGCAGAGCCCATGAAACATTTGATCCCTTTCCCTTAATCTCCCCGGGGATGTCTTTTGGGTGGACAGTGACTAAAAACTGAAAGAACTTGTCTGAAAATTCTGATTTCAATTCTTCTCCTAGTTTTTGGACTTCTTGGCCAGCTCTTTCTTCTAACGCCAAAATGATAATCATTCTGTCCTTTGGGTAGGGACATTCGAGCACAGACTGCAAAGATCCCTCTACAATCTCTCTACCTTCTTTATACATCGGGAGGATTATCAGATGATATAATCTTTCCCAGTTTTCAATTTCATTCAGTTTTTTAGTCCAGTCAATGCTCAGGTTTTTTTTCATTTCCCGAAAGCTACTTATCTGATGCCAGGAAAGATAGACAATCCTGAGTAGCCAGTACAGGTCAAACAGAATAATAAAAAAAGCCACCACTCTAGGGGCTATCCAAGAAAATATTAATGCTCCCAATAGGGTTGCCCACGACAATATTCCGGGAAGCATTTCAAAAAAACGATACAGGATTCTTTTTTTAGGTTCTTTGATTTCTTTCGCCCGGGAGAGAAAGAGGTAATCCTGATTTTTCTTATCCATTTCCTTTTGTCAGATTACTTAGTTTCCAGTAATAGGAGGATTTAAAATAAATAGGTGGCCCCAAGGGGAATCGAACCCCTGTTGACGGATTGAAAGCCCGCCGTCCTAACCACTAGACGATGGGGCCTTTTCAAGTTTATTCTAGCTTAAAACAAAGAGGAGAGCAAACAAACTTAATGATAAATATTAAGCTAAAAAATAAAAAAAAGCAAGACTAAGTTTTTAAGCTCACTTTAAAAGTGATACAATTAAAAATCATGATTATTTTAGGCATTGAAACATCGTGTGATGACACGGGAGTTGCCATTATTAGAGCGCCAAGAGACAGGAGGGGGAAGATAGATATTTTATCAAACCTTCTTTCTTCTCAAGCTGAAATCCACCGGCCGTACGGCGGAGTATATCCTCATCTTGCTAGGAGGGCCCATCAAGAAAATCTTCCTATCCTCTTTGAAAAAGCCCATAAAGAAGCTGGCTCACCTCAGATCGATCTGATTGCTGCGACCAGGGGTCCAGGACTGGAGCCTTGTCTCTGGATAGGAGCAAACTTTGTTAAAACCCTACAACAGGAAAAAAAGATTCCTGTTGTGCCGGTCAACCACCTAGAGGCTCATCTTTTCTCTCCCTTTATTGAATCTGAAAAAAAGTTTGAGGAAGTTTTTCCTGCTCTCTGTTTAATTGTTTCTGGAGGGAACACGCAACTTATCTTTGCTAATGATTTCGGAGAATATGAACTGCTCGGAGAGACAAGAGACGATGCAGCTGGAGAATGCATAGACAAGGTGGGAAGATTGTTGGGGTTGGGCTATCCCGCTGGTCCGCTTGTCGAGAAAAAAGCAGCTCGCTTTGATCCTCAGGACAATCCTTTCCAGACCAATCTTCCAAGGCCCATGATCGACCATCCCGGTTACGATTTTAGTTTTTCTGGACTAAAGACAGCTGCTCTCTACCATCACCAAAAGCAGGAAGAGAAAACAAAGCAGTCAGAAAAATATATTGAAGCAATCAGCGCTGAATTACAGCAGGCGATTATTGATGTATTGATTGCTAAAACCATGAAGGCAGCAGAAGAACGTCCAGTTAAAAGTATAATTTTAGGAGGTGGGGTTACAGCGAACCAAGAACTGAGAAGGCAGTTTTCTGCTGCAATTCAAGAGGAGCTTGAGAGCGTTGAGTTTTTTGTTCCTTCTCCCCAATACTCAACAGACAACGCCCTCATGATTGCGGCAACAGGTTATTTTCATTGGCTTTATGATAAAAAAACAGCTCATGGAATTGAGCCGGACGCTAATCTTTCTATAGGGGGCTAGACAATTATTCCAAATGGACTGTTTTTTGTAACCGTTCTATCTTTTCCCGCAGCAGGGGATGATTGTCTAATCTCCAGTCTTTTTCCAGGATTTTTTTAGCCCACTGTCTGGTCTTTTCTACTAGAAAGGTGTCCTTGAGAGAGCTCATTGCTAGGTCCGGGATTCCAGACTGTCGGGAACCAAACAGTTCTCCGGGCCCTCGGATTTCCAGGTCTTTTTCTGCTAATTCAAAACCATTTTTTGATTCAGCGATCGCTTTCAGTCTCTTGGTTGTTTTTTGGGCGGAAGAATCCGTGAAAAGGAAACAATAAGACTGGGCCTCGCTTCTCCCTACTCGTCCTCGGAATTGGTGAAGTTGAGCAAGGCCGAATCTTTCTGCGCCTTCGATGATCATCAAGGTTGCATTGGGCACATCGATTCCAACCTCCACCACAGAGGTGGAGACCAGAACGTCACCCTTACCTTTCTGAAAGTTTTTCATTATTTTCTCTTTTTCTTTTGTCTCCATCTTTCCATGGAGCTTTTTTATTGTGAGGTTTGGAAAGATTTTTTCAGATAATTTTTCGTATTCTTTTTCAACAGCTTTGACATCATTCCAAATTTCAGAATTCGTTTCTCCTGGCTCTATCCGGGGGCAGATAACGAACACTTGTTTTCCTTTTTCTACTTCCCTTTCAATAAAACTGTATACCTTTTTTCTTTGTTTCGGAGTCACTATCTCCGTGACTATCTCTTTTCTGCCCTTGGGCAGTTCATCCAAGAGAGAAATATCCAAGTCTCCGTAGAGCGTTAAGGCTAATGTGCGGGGGATGGGAGTAGCTGTCATAGAAAGAAGATGGGGGACAAATCCTTTCTGTTGGCACAATTCTGCTCTTTGTTCTACACCGAAACGGTGTTGTTCATCCAGCACCACTAGGGCGAGATTGCCGAACTTCACTTCTTTCTGGATTAGGGCGTGGGTTCCAATAATTACATCTATCTCCCCCTTCTTTATTTCTCCCAGTAGTTTTTTTCTGGTAACTTCCTTTTTCCCTATCTTTCTTTCCTGTCCGGTCAGGAGGGCGATTTTTATACCAAACCCTTTGAGGTACTGGGACAGGGTTTTGAAATGTTGTTTCGCCAAAATTTCTGTGGGAGCCATAAAAGCTGTCTGGAATCCTGCCTTGGCAGTGTTGAGGATGGCAATGATGGCGACCATGGTTTTTCCAGATCCCACGTCTCCTTCTAAAAGCCTGTTCATGGGTCTTTCTTTTTGCAGATCCTTTAATACCTGCCAGGAACACTTTCTTTGCGCGTTAGTCAGCTCAAAAGGGAGAGAGGAAACAAATTTTTTTATTATCTGCAAGTCAAGAGGTATGGGTTTAGCCTTTTCTTGCTTTAATTTCATTTTTTCTCTCAAGACATAGAGGTGGACGGAAAGAAGTTCCTCAAAAGCAAATCTTTTTTTTGCCTTTCTTGCTTTTTTCAGAGAGTCTGGAAAATGGATCTGCCAGAGTGCTTCTGAAACGTGGGGAAGGTCATTTTTTTCTCTCACCTCTTCAGGGAGGGGGTCCTTAATGATTCTAACGAAAGCAGAAAGAATGGGCTTTAGAATATATCTCATCCAGCGGGAAGACAGGCCTTCTGTTTCTGGGTAGACAGGTATTAATCTACCAGTGTGGATCAGGTCCTTACTTTCTTTTTTCGAAAGTTTTTCGTAAGTGGGGCTGGAAAGGTAAGTGCCGGGATAGCTTTTAGTGCCTCGGGCTACTTTACCTGCAAGGCAGACCTGGTCGCCTTCTTTCAATACATTGGTTAAGTAGGGCTGGTTGAACCAGACTACCTTCAGGGGCGCTGTTTCATCTTCCACTAAGGCAGTGGTGACCGTCATTCTTTTTTTCCAGGTTTTGCTGTTTTCGATCTCCAGTATTTTTCCCTTGACACAAACCTTGTTGCCTGGCTTGACCTTGGAAATTGGGACTAAATCAGAAAAATCCTCATAACGATGAGGAAAATGGAACAAAAGGTCACGAATGGTTTTTATGCCGAGCCGGTTCAGTTTTTTCTTGTACTTTGTCCCGACCCGGGGGATTGTTTCTACTGGGCTTTCGAGTTTCATGTCTTGAACAAATTCAGAAAAAAAAGAGTTTTAGGATTGTGCCCTCGGCAGGACTCGAACCTGCAACTGAAGCTCCGCAAGCTCCTGTTTTATCCATTGAACTACGAGGGCATGACTCTTTAAATTTATCACAAATAAGCTCTGAAATCAATCTTTATTCAAGTATAAAATTGGTTGACTTTGGAGTGCTTTAAAGATAGAATACAATCGTAGCCAGGAGGAGTGCGGCGAATGGCAAGCCAGCGCCCTGCTAAGGCGTAACCGTCTCAACAGCGGTTTGTGGGTTCAAGTCCCACCTCCTCCGCAATCTCAGAATTACTGGAAGGGTGCTCCGAATTGGCAAGGACCTGGTCTTGAAAACCAGCGCCCCGTAAGGGGCTTGTGGGTTCGAGTCCCACCCCTTCCGCCATACGCTCTTTTTGAGGTTAAACTGGAGCTCCTCTCCAGTTTTTTATTTGGATTAAGTCTGGTACAATAAAGTAACGAAATATACAGGAGAAAAACATGCAGAACGTCATCTCTCAAGAAGAATTTGATAAGCTTATTAACCTTCCGGGAAAGGTAAGAGGTCTTGGGGTCAGAAGCTATGGAGAATATATTTTAAGAAATGAAGGCAGGGATGCCCTAGAGAAGCTTGAAAAGACAATTACGGAACAGGGGTATCCGATAGAATATCTAAAGATTGGAAATCTTAATTTTTATCCTCTCGGCCTTGAATCTCTTACAGTGTTGGCCATTACAAGACTTTTTAATTATGGAGACCAACAAATGAGAGAGATCGGACGGTTCCAGGCCCAATCTTCTATCATTATGCGTCTCTTTATGAGATATTTTTTCTCCATTGAAAAAGTTATTAAAGAAGTTCCCAAGATGTGGGCAAAGTATTACACAGTCGGCAGCTTAAAAGTAGTGGAATACGAACCTGAGGAAAAGCGGGTAGTATTGAGGCTGAAGGATTTTCATTCCACCCCGCTTCAGTGTAGCGATCTAAGGGGGTATTTTCCCACGGTCTTGCAGATGGTAGTGGGCGATGAGGTCAAATGTGAAGAAAGAAAATGCATGTATCGAGGAGATGAATATCACGAATTCTTAATGGAGTGGTAATTGTTATGGCTTCTGAAACAAAATATCCAGAGCACCTAACAGCGTCCTTCAGGAAGGATGGGGAAAGAGGGAGCCCGAGACTGGCTCCTGGTTTGAAGAATTTTATTATCGATATCGACGGAGTAGTTTGCGAGGATGTCCCAAATGAAGAACCCGAAAGGATGAAGACAGCTTCTGAGATCCCTGGTGCTAAAAAGCAGATTAATGATTGGTATGACCAGGGGAATATAATTACCTTTTTTACCTCCAGGACAGAAGAGCTGAGGGAGGTGACTATCCGATGGCTGAAAGAGCGCGGTTTTAAATATCACAACATTGTATTTGGGAAACCAAGGGGAGGCAACTATCATTATGTTGATGACAAGCATATAAGGGCGACTACTTTTCGGGGCAAATTCGGGAAGCTTGTTTATAAAGAAAGGAACATCCAGGTTTTTGAAGAATAGACGAAAAAGTTTTTACCCTTTTCTTTATGTGCTAAAATGAATAATCAAAGGTCTATTTTTAAAAAGATTTTTAAAGTTTGTTTTAAATGACCCCAAAAGAGGTGAAAAGAAAAAACAACAATATCATCTATCTTATTGTGGCAGTGTTTTTTCTGTTTCTTGCCATCCTTTTTAGCTATTATTTTGTTAGCGAAGTCAAAAAGGTGAAAATGGCTTTGGAAACGTCTAGAAACGGACTACCGTCTGATTTCCCGACCCTTAACAAGATCCATACACCAAAGGTTCTTTATAATCTAGCAGGGCTGGTTGAGGAAAAGGGAGGAGAGTACCTGATGCTAGAAGCTACTATCCCCCAGATAGATGAGGAAGGAAGGGTTTTCAAGAGGACAGAAACGAGGACTATCTTGATCGGAGAAGACACTAAATTCAGCAGGCTGGCTTTTGTCTCCCAGGAAGGAAGCGACAGGAGGGTTCCCCAAAAGACTTCTATTACTTTTGCTCAGATAAGGATCGGTGATTATGTAGAAGTCATTTCGAACCGGGACGTTAGCAAAAGCCAAGAAATTTACGCGAGTCAAATTAAGATTTTGCCTTAAGGCTTTTTAGAATATCGTTTTTAAAATGGAGATAAAGATTCTTAAAAAATTCATTTTTTTACTTTTAATCCTGTCTTGTTTGCTCCCTCTCTCTGGGTCAGCGATGACCCCGGTTTTACTTGCGGAACCGGTTATAGGCTGTCTGGGGGCAGACGCTCGTGTTGAACTGAGCTGGTCGTACACTTTAGGGGGGGAGCCCACCTATTTTATTTTGAGAAAATTAGAGGGTGAAGCAACCTACACAGAAATAGATTCTACTACTAATACCTATTATGCGGATGATTCTGTTGATAGCGACAAAAGATATAACTACCAGATCAGGGCGGAAAAGGGGATTGACACTTATTTTTCCAACGAAGTCTTATCTTCGGCCGCCTATTGTCCTCCGCAGATTTTAGCCCCTACTGCTTCCTGCGAGCAGGATGGACCCCATGTTGATTTGAGCTGGATAGGGGTATCTGGAGACCTCCAAACTTATGAAGTATACCGGGACGATTCTCTTATTTATTCTACAACCGATTTATCTTATCAGGACGGTCCCGATATCACAGGCACGGAAAATTATGAATATTTTATAAGGGCTGTCTGGCAGAACAATACTTCTGCAGACTCTGCTACCACTACGATCGAGGCTCCGGCTTGCCCTCCCAGCCTTTCTCTTTCCTCAGGGTGTCTTTCTGTCCTTCCTGGGGGGCCTCAATATAATTTGTTATGGAACGATCTCTTGGGCGTTCAACAGTATCAGGTTTACAGAAGAGCTCAAGCAGAAACTGAATTCTCTTTGTTGGAAGAGACCACGGAAAATTATTTTGATGATAATCTGGTTAATACTCTTCCCGAGGGTTACTACCAGAGCGGAAATGTTTCATATTATGTAAGAGCAGTCTGGGAAACCGACCAGGAGAACTCTGACATTAAGACAATGTCTGTCCCCCGCTGCAATCCATTTTTGAGAGTGGAGAGCAACTGCGATGAGTTCAGCATGCGCCTCTTCTGGACAGCTACGATGGAGGCTTCCCATTATAATATTTATCGCAATGGAGAATTTATCGACCAGGTCAGTGGAACAGGGAACGTCTCTTATGTCGACTATCTTTCTCCAACCAACTGTCCCGGAGAAATTTGTACCCATAATTATTATGTAGAAGCTGTGGTAACCGGTCTTGGCTCGTTTGATTCGAATTCTGTACAGAAAAGCATTGACTGTTCTGCCATCGAACCTCCCTCTCCTGCTCCTCTGCTGGATGATCCTGTGTTGTTCTGTGATGCTGGAGATTCTCAAATCGGACTCTCTTGGAGCCCTTCTGACAACGTTAATTATTATAGTGTTTTCCGGAATGGGAATTCTATTGTCAATCTTCCAGACACTTCTTATACAGATAGTGGAGTACAGTCAGGTTATGAGTATACGTATTACATTGTTGCCGTAGGAGAGGGGGAGACAGCTACAAGCTCTAACTCCCACACAGTGACGGCAGTGGAATGCCTTCCTCCGTCCGCACCAGCACTTAATTTAAGCGCTGGCTGTGCACTGGGGAATCCTGTAGTTGACTTATCTTGGTCTGAGACAAACAACACCCTTAGCTATGATATTTATCGGGGCTTGGCCCAGGACAGCCTGAATCTCTTGGTAACCTTTGAAGAGGGATCTCCTGAATTTTCTTCTCGCAGCTGGAGAGACAATGGGGTTTCCAGCTCTACTAACTATTATTACAAGATCGTTGCCAATGGCCCGGAAGGGGTAACACCTGCCGAATCTGATGTCGAATCTGTTTTCACTCCTTCCTGTTATCCCACTGCCCCCACTTTTTTTCTTTCTCCCCGCTGCGAAAACGGACAGGCCAGGATGGACCTTTCTTGGACAAGCGACGAAGCTTACACCGACCATTACGAGATTTTCAGGGAAGACCATCTCGGTGGGGCTGCACCTATTTATACCACCTCAAATTCTTCTGAAAAAAACTGGACAGACGACTCCGTGATTCTATCCACCACTTATCGTTACAAGGTTGAGGCGGTCAGTCCTTCTGGAAAGAGAGCGACTCAGGGGTATCAATCAGAAACAACCGGCAACTGCCTCCCCACTGTCCCCAGCATCTCCCTCAGTGCTTACTGTGAGAATGGACAGGCCAGGGTCCGGGTTTCCTGGTCCACTGACGAGGCTAACACTGACCATTACGAAGTATTC
>Ga0180434_10008024_pt1 | contig 11763 bp, 13 predicted proteins | sample SS_ome_7_FD_132453 | JGI IMG/M metagenome (GOLD analysis project Ga0180434, IMG submission 132453) | Hypersaline lake sediment archaeal communities from the Salton Sea, California, USA - SS_1_D_2 metaG | ecosystem: Environmental > Aquatic > Non-marine Saline and Alkaline > Hypersaline >... | reverse complement strand
GGTGTCGCGGGCAAGGTGTTCCAAGCGGTCGGGGTTGCCATCCCACCCCCTGCACGAGAGGTCGCCCATGGTGCCAAGACCTCTGCCCGGAAGCTGTAATGCCCTGGAGAAGGTCGCTTCGAAAACGAAACTGTAGAAGATGAGTCAGATTGCCTTTCGCTTGCCCGAACTCGATCTCGCACCGATCGGTGATTCCGCTGCGACGCCGGCCGATCTCGACGGCGATGGGCTGTACGAGGATGTCAACGGGGACGGTTGGCTGGATTCCCTCGATCCGGCGCTCCCCCGGATTTCCCTCGGTGTTCCCTCGGTTGGTCGCAACGCGAGGGCATTCGACTTCGACAACGACGGCGAACTCACCGAAGCGGACGTCGCGTGCCTCGAGGAACAGGTCTTGAGGCGGTGGGTTCCGATGAAGCTTCGCATGCCGACCCGACGTCGGAAGCTGTGGCCGTGGCGTCGGTCTATGCCGTCGAGCAACCGGCTACTGTAGAGGTTCGATGGAAGATCCTTCCGTATCAGACCCTGCGTGTTCTGGAGAGCGGCGATGAGATCAGCGCGGTTCGCTACACGATCCCTGAACCCTCCGCCTTGGACGTCTCACGCGGCTACATCGAGGACGAGAACGCGGTCCGACTTCACGTCGTGAGCAACACGTCCTGGAAGATTCAGGCCCGTGCGGAGCGCATTTCGGGATTCGAGGCCGATCGCCTGGTGCGCCGACACGGCGCGCGTACTTCGAGGTGACAGAGTCTCCCGCGATCCTCGCCAGGGATTCCCACGGCACGTTCGATCTCGGCGTCGACCACCGAATCCCGATCGGAGGGACGCACGATCTCGGCTCCGAGGGGGATCTCGAGATCGTCTACACGATCATATCGGACTAGGCGGATCGCGTCGCGATCCGGTGCCGGGATCCCTGGACGCCGTTCGATCGAGTGTGCTAGAGTGAATCCATGAACCGCCGTTCGGTCAAGTTGGGAATTGCGATTCTGGGTGCCCTCGCAGCGACCGTCGTCCTCCTTCTTTGGCTCTTGGGGACGATCGGACCGGCCCGCTGGCCGGCTGACGCGGTACTCGTCCCCGGTGACGTCGCGACGATCGAGGACGCGCTGCGGGCGTCGCAGCCCGGGACCACGATCGTTCTCCAACCGCAGAGAGGGGCATTCCTTGGACCGGTGACGGTCGACGTCGCGAACGTGACGATCCTGTCGGCCCGCGGCTGGGCCAGGCTGAATGCGAGCGGAGGGGAACCGGCCCTCACGATCCGTGCCGACGGGGTGGTCGTGCACGGGATCGAAGTCACGTCGGAGAGCGTCGGAATCCGGATCGAGTCGGCCCGGTGCATGATCGAAGAGGCGCGCGTCCTTGATGCCCCGATCGGGGTTCAGCTGCATGGGGCCAGCGACTGCAGTCTGAGTGGTCTGGTGGTCGAGGGCGGACAGATCGGGATCGAGTTCACCGCATCGGGGGGGAACGTGTTCACCGACGTGACCGTTCGGGAGGCGTCCGAGAACGGGTTGAAGGCGGTCGGATCCTGGGACAACGTGGTCCGGACCGCCGTCGTCCACGATGTGCCGATCGGCATTTCACTCGAGCAGCGAAGCTCGGAGAACAATCTGCGCGATTGTCGGATCGAACGGGCCTCCATCGCCGGGGTGGAGCTGCGCGGGGCGAACGACAACCTGCTGGTCGACTGCGTCATCCGCGATTCGCGCATCGGTGTCCTGCTCGATGGCGTGACAGGAAACGAGGTTCTTCGGTGCGTGATCGAGGATGTCGCGGTGGGGGGCTTGGTGTTTCAACAGGCGGTTCAGAACCGAGCGACGGAGAACACGATTCACGGATCCCAGGACGCGGGGATCCATCTCTCTCAGAGCGCGGAGAACGCGCTGTCCTACAATCGGATCGAGACCTGCATCGGCAGCGGAATCCGCCTGGATGGGAGCGACCGCAATTTGGTGACAGGCAACCGGCTCGAGAAGAATGGGCTGGGTATCGACATCGACCGATCCACAGAGGCCCGCATCCTTCGGAACGCCGTCGTCGTGCTCGATCCGTCGGCAGGGGGGCTCCGCCTTGCGGGAGGCGGGAGCTCGACGATCCTCGACAATCACATCTGCGGGGGGGCCTTCGGCGTCATGCTGTCCGGCTCGAGCAGGAACACCTTGTTGCGCAATCGAATCGAGGATCAGGGTTCGGTGGGGCTTTCACTTGTCGACGGTTCCGACGCGAACCGCGCGGCGGAGAACCGGATCCTCGAGAGCCCGGTGGGGCTGCTGATTGCGGGTTCGGATCGGAACGAGGTGACAAATAACGGGATCGTCGAGCACGACACCGGTCTGCTGCTCGTCCGATCCGGTGCGGGGACCCGGATCGAGGGGAACACGATCGAGGGGAACCGGACCGGGCTTCGGCAGGCGGATGAGGCCGATGTCCCGGGGATCGAGGAGTTTTCCTTCGGAACCGGAGAGGCAACCTCTCCGATCCTGGCGAACAACGTGTTCGTGCGCAACGATGCGTTCGATGTTGCCAACGAGTCGTCGATCCCGCTGTACGCCGCGGGCAACTGGTGGGCCGGCGGGGCAACTGCGGGCGACACGTCCCGGGCATCGGTCTCGGGCGTCGTGGATCTCGAGGGGTCGGCATGGAAGGGGACCGTCGCGATCGGCGCGGAGGAGGACGTCACGGAGGAAGTCCTTGGACGGGTGTTGCAATTCGCGCTGGCCGGATCGGGCTTCCGCGTGATCGATCTGATCGGGATCGGTGAACGCGAGCGGGTGCGTGAAGCGCTTCGAGCCCAGGACGTCGACTTCATCTGGTGGGGGACCCCGGAGTCGATCGTCGAGGAGGAAGGCCCTTCCATGGAGCCGCTCGAGCTCGTGCCGATCCCGGCGACGAAAGGCTGGGTGGCGGTGGTGCCGGGTGCGACGGCCCAGCGGCTCTCGGAGCCAACGCTATCCGCGTACGCGGCGTGGTTGCATGAAGCGGGGGAATCGCTCCGGTACGCCGTGCCGCGGGCGTTTGGCGGGGACGGAATCGGAGTATTCGAGGAGACGTACGGGATGGAAGACGACGTCGATTCGGTGAGCCGGACGGAAACGCTCGGCGAAGCGGAAGCGCTTCTCAAGTTTGGTGCGGTGCAGCTGGTGGTCGTGGATCACCTCGAGGAAACGCTAACTCTATCAGGGTTTGTGGCCCTCGAAGACGATCTGGTCGCCTTCGACTCGGTCCAGATCATCGTCGCGGCCCGATCGGGATTGCTCGCGCGGTTCCCGGAGATCCGCAGCTTGCTGACGTCGTTGACCGATTCGCTCACGACGACCGCCGTGCACGATCTGATCAGCCGGGTCCGTCTTCTGCAGCGGGAGCCGGAGGACGTCGCGCGTGAGTACCTCGTGCGGCAGGGATTCCTCACGGGATAAGAAAAGGAGACTCGATGGAGACCAAAGACGCTGCCGTCCGGACACGAGACCGGTGGGTTCAAGCGTTCCTGCGCGTCCGGTCCTGGATCCGGTACGGATTGGGCTTGCGGGCCAAGCTCGTCGTGCTCGTCCTCGTGATCGCGGTCCTGGTCGTAGGTGCGCTGTACTGGTTCGCCTCCGTCTCCCTTCGAACCTCGATCGCCTCGATCTACGAGCAGCGCGCGCGGAGCGTCGCTGCGGTCATCTCGAAATCGATCGAGGAGAAGGAGTACATCCTCTACTACTCGGACGAGCTCAATGCCGACATCGGCCGGCTGCTCGAGCGGTATGAGTCGGTGGTCGGAATCACGGTCATCGGAGTCAGCGCACGCGGGTTTCTCGCGGTGGCGAGCACCGACCCGACCCAGGTAGGTGTCGTGGCCAGCGAAGAGGATCAGGAGCGCTTCGAGGTCCTCCAGGGCGTCGACGTTCACACGGTCCGGCTTGGAGGGACGTCCTATCTGCGGGCGTATCATCCGATCTTCTCGGGACCCGATCTGCTCGGCGTCGTGGTCGTGGACATGTCGCTTGCGGAGCAAGTGCAGTACATCTCTAGACTGTCGTGGCAGTTCGGAGTCGCCTCGATCGTTGGGTTCTTCCTGCTCGGCGGGCTGCTGTATCTCGTGCTCCACGCGATCGTGACGAAGCCGGTCGGTCGGCTGGCCGAAGCGATTGGGTCGGTCGCCTCGCGGAAGTACGACGTGGAGGTTCCGGTGCCGTTCCGAAGGATCCCGGGAACCCCGCTGCGTGACGAGGTCGGGCAGCTGATCGACGGATTCAACCTGATGACCAAGGTGATCCACTCTCACGAGCAGGAGCTGCTGAAGCTCGTCGTGCTGGACGAGTTGACCGGTGCCTACACGCTCGATCACCTCCGCGCGGAACTCGATCGGGAGCTCAACAAGACCCGTCGATACGGGCACGCTACGTCGCTTCTCCTCGTCGAGCTCGAAGGCCTCGAGGCGCGAAGCGACGACGAACGGGACCGGGTCCTTGTGCGAACGGCCGGCTTCCTCGTGGGGAACCTGCGCAATGTCGACGTCCTCTTCCGTGTCGGGGCCTTGCGCTTCGCGTCGCTGCTCCCCGAAACGCCCGCCGACGGGGCGGCGGTCGCAGCGGAGCGACTGCGCGGACTCGCTGTCGACATCACCGCGGCGTTCGCGTTCCCGTTCACGGTAGCGATCGTGCACATGGGATGGGGAGAAGAAGGGGCCCCGCCGATCGATGAGGTCATCGAACGGGTCGCTGGACCCCTCGGAGACCTGCGTGGATGAGACGACGTCGAAGCGCCCTGTGGATCGTGATTGCCCTTCTGCTGATCGGTGGGGGGCAAGCGGCGGCTCAACCGTCGAGCGGATGGATCGAACAGATCGAGATCGCGGGTCTGGTTCCGTTCGAGGTGTCGTTTCGTCTGACCAATCACGGATCTACTCGCTTGGACGGCATCGGGGGTCGGGTGACCCTGCAGGGTCAGCTTGGCCAGATCATTGAGGTTGTCCCGCTGGGGGCCTTCTCGATCGCGCCCGGCGCGGCGGAGGACATCGTCGCTACCAGCCGCTGGGATTTCCAGCGCACCGGGATCTACCTCGTGGAGGTCGCGTTGGATCTCGGCAGCGGCGGGCCGATCTCGAATGCACTCGCCTTTCGGATTCTTCCAATTCCGCTGCCTCTGAAACCGGCCGGCCCGACCGAAGGAGACGGGCTGTACACGGTCTACCAGCAGCCGATCAACTGGGGCCTCGTCCGGATTGGGGCTCCGGACGCATGGTGGATCCATCACGGGGACCCGAGGGTGGTCGTCGCCGTGATCGATTCAGGAATCGACACATCGATCCCGCAACTGCAGGAGAGTCTGTGGGTCAACGAGGACGAGATCCCCGGCAACGGGGTGGACGACGATCGCAATGGGTATGTGGACGACCTGCACGGATGGGACTTCCGGGACGGGGACAGCAGCTCCCTCGTCGGGACGTCGATCCATTGGCACGGGACGTTCAGCGCCGGGATCATCGCGGCGCGCCCCGGCGAGCTCCCGATCGTCGGAGTGGCTCCCGGGGTGAGAATCATGGACGTTCGATTCCTGAACTCGTCCAACCAGTTTCTCTCCTCCGAATGGAGGACCTTTGCGGAGGCGGTCGACTACGCGGTCGCCAACGGAGCCCAGATCATCAATCTGAGCGTCTTCGCCAACGGGCGCCCGCCCGGGTACTTTGAGGAGGCGGTGCAGCGCGCCGCTCGGCGAGGCGTGTTGGTAGTGGGGATCTCCGGAAACACCGGCGGGGCCGGGGTGCTCTATCCGGCGAAGTACGACACGGTCTACGCGATCTCGGCCACCACGCGTGACGACCTCGCGGCCGGGTTTAGCTCGCACGGCCCGGAAGTGTTCGCCTGCGCGCCGGGGGAGCGGATCGTCTCGTTCATACCGGGCGGAGGCACGTCGACCCGATCGGGGACGTCGTTCGCGGCTCCCCATGTGTCGGGGACCCTAGCATTGATTCTCTCCGCCCACCCGGGGATCGCCCCCGCCGACGCGATCGCGATCCTCCGGCGAACGGCCGCCGATCTCGGTGCGCGAGGGTTCGACGAATGGTTCGGATACGGGCTGGTCGACGCCCACGCGGCGCTTTCCGAGTGACCGCTCCTCGATCCGTGGCGTGGCGGCGCGGTGCGGGATCGTCTTGAAAGGTCCGGGCTTCTTACCCATACTGACGGAGCAGTCGAAAGGTGAGGGGATGAAGAGACTGGTGGTGCTCGTCGGACTCCCCGGTTCGGGGAAGACCGACTTCCGAAGAAGGCATCCGGAATGGGCCGTCGTGTCGAAGGACTCGATCCGATGGGAGACGTTTCATTCCAACTACGCGCCCGAGTACGAGGACGTCGTCGATCGCATCTTCGCTTCGACGCTCGTCGAGGTGATCGCGTCCAACGCCGAAGTGGTGTGTGTCGACGACATGAACCTGGGACGGGACACGCGCCGTGAGCTCATCGAGCTGGCCGCCCTGTCCGGGCGAGAGGCGATCGCCTACGTCCTGCCGTCCGAGCCGATCGAGGAGTTGTTCTCGCGAGCGAACCACCGTTTGGAGCAACTGTCCGCGTCGAATGCCGACCTGCCACTGACCGATCTTCCGAAGGCGCGGTTCGACGCGTTGGTTCGATCGTGCGAGCCGGTGGATGTGCGGGAAGGTTTCGCGCGCGTGGAGCAGCTGGACGAGCTGCCGGACGCCGGAACGTCGACCGTCGCGGGTCGTAGCGGCCGGCGAAAGCCCCTCGACAGACGCCAGTCGCTGCCGCTGTTCGTCCCCTGACCTTGTTTGGGTCCGGGCGCATCGAACGGTTCGGAGCGGGCCTATCCGCCGATTCCGAGAAGCGCGTTGATGCGTCCGCGGTCGAACCCGACGACGATCTCCCCGTCGATATCCAACACGGGAACGCCGTATTGGCCGCTCTTCTCGACCATCTCCCGTGCGCGCTCGATGTCGGCGGAGACGTCGATGTCATCGAACGGTACATCGTGGGCGCGGAGATGCTCCTTGGCGGCCTGACACCACGAACAGGCGGGCGTTGAGTAGACGGTTACGGTGTGTTCCACGATCCTTCCTCCTTCATGAGCGTTCGTACCAGCGGCCACAGCTCTTCGCGGAGCCGATAACAATTCCTCGTTCCCTTGCGCTCCTTATGAACGACACCGGCCCGTTCGAGCTTCGCCAGGTGGTACGAAACAGCCGGCTGACTGAGCTCGAGCTGCCCGAGGATCTCCTGGCATTGCATGGTCTCGTCGGCGACGAGTTCGACGATGTGAAGCCGCGGCTCGCTCGCGAGCGAGCCGAAGATCTCGGCCCAGCGGGCTCTCCTCTGTCGATCGTCCATCGGTTGCTCCTCTGTGGAGTGCGCTTTAGGATGATACGGATATGCGAGGTATCTGTCAAGCATTTAAATATTTACAAGATTGGAGGATGCATGGGCCGAACGATCGTAGAGCACGTGCGAGGGATGCTGTTCGAGGGCGTCGGATCGAGCGGACACACGGTGCGCACGGACGCGAATCGCGAGGTCGGCGGCGAGGACTCCGCCGCCCGGCCGGTGGAGACCCTTCTCTGCGCACTCGGCGGCTGCACGGGGATGGACGTCGTGTCCGTCCTGCGGAAGATGAAGACCGAGCCGACGGGGCTGCGCATCGAGATCGACGACGAGCGCGCCGAGACGTATCCGAAGGTCCTCACCAAGCTCCATCTGACCTACATCATCGAAGGGGACGTCCCGGAGGAGAACGTCGCCAAGGCGATTGACCTTTCGTTGGAGAAGTACTGCCCGATCGCGAGCAGCCTGGCCGGCGTCGCCGACATCACGTCCGAATTCCGAATCGTCTCAACTCACTGATTGGCGGCCTTCTCGAGGATCCGCTCGATGTCGACGTTGGAACGGATGTACTCGACGGCATAATCGAGCGTCTCGCCGGGACGAACCCACAATCGGCTCAGCATCCCTTCGCAGAGCATTGCGGTGACCATCGTATCCTGGCCGGTGAGGATCACCGGGACTCCGCGCGCGGTCGCCCGTTTGACGATCTCACGCGAGGGCCGGCGATCACCGGTCAGGATGAGGCACCGCAGGCTGGGCGCCTCGAGTGCGGCGCGCTGGATGTCGGTGCGATCCCCGCCCGTGATGACCGCGAGTTCGGGCGTCCTCCGGAACCGGCGCGACGAGGCCTCAGGACCCATCGCCCCGATAATGAAATGGCGCACCTCCTGTTCGCCGACGCTCTCATTGAGCACCCGCCCGCCGATCCGCTTGGCGACCTCCGCGGTGTTGACGGAGCGGAGATTCCGATCCTGCGGGATGATTCCCAGCACCTCAGCCCCGCGACTCGCGAGGAACGAAACGAGAAACTCGTTGACGAGGTTGAACGAACGATCCATCGGGACGTCCTTCAGGATCACACCGAGGATCCTCGGCCCCTCCTCGAACAGACGGAGCGCACAGAGGATCCGGTCGATCGCTTCCTCCCCGTCGTACTCAGTCAGGAGGAGAACGTCGGCATCGAGCAGGGCGGCCAGATCCAAGTCGCTGAGGCCCGCCCCGACGCCGAGCCCGAGGTAATTCCGGCCCTCGATGATCGCGACGTCGCGGCCGCAGGTCACACGGTCAAACGCCTCCCGGATGCGCTCCTTGAAGCCACGATCCCCGGACTCGATCGCTTCGCGGAGAAACGGTCCCTCCAGCGGAACGGGAGCGATGTCCCGGAGGTCGTCGTCGAGTCCGAGGAGCCCTCGGATCGCATCGGCATCCCGGTCGATCGGCTCACCGGTCGCGTACGACACCTCGAAGCTGATGGGCTTCATGTAGGCAATCGACCGGCCCCGCTCCTGAAGTGCGCGACCGAGCGCGAGTGCCAGAAGGCTCTTGCCGGAGTGCTTCTCGGTCGAGATGAGCAGGATCCGCTTCATATCGTTGGTCCGCCGCCCTTTCCGATGAGATCTGTGTCTTTGTGATGGTAGTCTCGTGGCCCGAGGTTGGCAACGCGACGTGTCGTCGTACACCGAATCCTCACGTTGTGGCCGCCGTTTCTCCATCCGTTGCGGAGATGCTCGTAGCACGGGATGGAAGCGGACCGATGGATCGACCGAGAGACTGCTATGAGGGCGGAAGGCAGTTTGCTGCCCCGGTCCCCCGCGTATAATGGGGGCGCGATGAAACGGATTCTGATCGTAGATGACGAGGAGATGATCGTTCGCACGGTCAAGGCGTATCTCGATCGAGAGGGGTTCAAGACCTACGCCGCCTACGACGGGGAAGAGGCGCTTCGTTCGTTCGACGAGAAGGGTCCGGATCTGATCGTACTCGACTTGATGCTCCCCAAATTGAGCGGGATCGAGGTCACGCGCTCGATCCGGTCGAAATCCTCCGTCCCGATCATCATGCTAACCGCCAAGGCGGCGGAGGCCGACCGCGTCGTAGGGCTCGAGTTGGGGGCGGACGACTACATCGTGAAGCCGTTCAGTCCGCGGGAGCTGGTCGCCCGTATCCGCGCCGTGCTCCGGAGGTACGAGGGAGAGGGGATGGAGGTCGAGCGGGTCGCCATCGGCGGATTGGAGATCGACCTCAAGACGCGCGAACTGAAGGTCGACGGACGGGACGTGGAGCTGACGCCGACCGAGTTCGATCTGCTCGCTTACCTCGCTCGGCACCCGGGCCAGGTGTTCACGCGCCTTCAGCTGCTCCGCGAGGTGCAGGGCTACACGTACGACTCGTTCGCGCGAACGATCGATACCCACGTGAAGAACCTCCGCCGGAAGATCGAAAGCGATCCGAAGAACCCGCGGTACATTCTGACCGTACACGGCGTCGGCTATCGTTTCGCCCGGGAAAGCTAGGATGAAGCGACGGATCCCGCTGGCCGTGAAGCTGGGCGTCGCGTTCGTCGTCCTGATTCTTCTCGCGGTGGGACTCGTCTACTTCTTCACCGCCCGTTCCATCATGCAGCGCTTCGACGAGTACCGGCAGGAGTCCCGCGAGGAGTTCGGGCAACAGCTCGCGGATCAGCTCGCGTGGTATCGGGAGTGGAATGGCGGCTGGAAGGGGGTCCTGGAGCGCATGCTGACCCGGCCTACCTTCATCGCGGTCGGAGATCAGGTCATCGAGGGAGCGGCGCTCATCTTTGACGTCCCGATCACGCTCGCCGATTGGGACGGACGCATCATCACGACCACGGAGAACGAGCGCTATAACGAGCTCATCGACGCCCTTCGCGAGGAGCAAGCGGGGTCGACGATCCAGGAGGAATGGCTCGAGAACTGGGAGGGGCTCTACCTGGCGGAGGAGGAAATCGCTGAGGGGATCCCCATCATGGTCGGTGAGTCCCGGGAGGGGACGTTGCTGGTCGGGGAGGTGGAGTCGGAGTACGGACCGGTTGAGGCGGACTTCCTCGCTTCGGCGATGCGGTCCGCTCTGCTTGGCGGCGGAATCTCCTGCGGCCTGGCCCTCGTCCTCGCGTTCCTGCTGATCGCTCAGATCCTCTCCCCTCTCCGCGTCCTCTCGCGTGCCACCGAGCGGATCGCGCATGGGGACCTGCCGGATCGAATCCGGATCAAGTCGAGCGACGAGCTGGGACGCCTCGGGTCGTCGTTCGACCATATGGTCGACAGCCTGCGGCGCTCGGAGACGCTCCGTCGGACGATGACTGCCGACATCGCTCATGAACTGCGCACGCCGGTCACGATCATCCAGGGGACGCTCGAAGCGATCCTCGACGGGATCTACGAGCCGGAGAACGAGACGATCGCACCGATCTACGAGGAGACACTCCATCTGGGCAGCCTGATCGATGATCTGCGGGATCTCGCGCTCGCCGAAGCGGGCGAGCTGCGGCTGGCCAAGGAGAAGACCGACCTCGTCGACCTGGTCCGCCAGGTCACCGAGACCGCCGGTTCCTCCGTCGAGGAGTCTCCGACCCTCCGGGTCGAGACGGAAGGAGAGCTTCCCGACGTGCCCGTCGATCCGAAACGCTTCCGACAGGTGCTGGCCAATCTCCTCAGCAACGCGTTGATCTATACCCCGCCGGACGGGGAGATTCGTGTAGACGTGCGTCGCGCGGGCAACGCCGTGGAGCTGAGCGTTTCGGACACCGGCCCGGGCATCTCCGAGAAGGATCTGCCGCATCTGTTCGAGCGGTTTTACCGGGGAGATCCGGCGCGAGGAAGGACCGGCGGAAGCGGCCTCGGCCTGGCGATCGTCCGGCAGTGGGTCGAGGCACACGACGGGACGATCCGCGCGGAGAACCGTCCGGAGGGCGGTGCCCGATTCGTCCTTCAGATACCGATTCCTTGAACTCGGCCCTAGGAATCCGCTAGGATCGGTCCATGGTCAATCAGCCGTTCTTCAATCCACACGTCGGGCAGATGACGTTCTCGGACGTCATGCAGACCCTCGTGGAGGAGATGAAGCCTCATCCGGAGGACCGGTTCGAGATTCTCATCGGGACCGACTCGTCGACTTCGTCGAACCATCTTGACCTGGTCAGCGCGATCGTCCTCCACAACATCGGACGCGGAGGACGGTACTTCTGGACCCGCCGTCGCGAGCGCCGGTCGCCGTCGTTGCGACACCAAATCTGGCGTGAGGCGTGGCTCTCCTTCGAGCTTGCTCAACAGGTGATTGAGCGGCTTGGAGCGATGTCCTTCCTCCAGTTCAATCTGGAGATCCACGTCGACATCGGGGAGAACGGCCGGACCAAGGAACTGATCGACGAAGTCGTCGGGATGATCATCGGGAACGGCCTTTCCGTCCGGATCAAACCGCACGC
>Ga0180434_10008023_pt1 | contig 11766 bp, 8 predicted proteins | sample SS_ome_7_FD_132453 | JGI IMG/M metagenome (GOLD analysis project Ga0180434, IMG submission 132453) | Hypersaline lake sediment archaeal communities from the Salton Sea, California, USA - SS_1_D_2 metaG | ecosystem: Environmental > Aquatic > Non-marine Saline and Alkaline > Hypersaline > Sediment... | reverse complement strand
TGGACGTGGGGCGCTTCGGCGCCCTGGCCGAGGCGTTCGGGCGCCAGGGCGTCGCGCGGGTCCACACCTCGTTCGTGAGCCTCTACGCGAAGGTCAGGCGCCGGGCCGGCCGGGCAGGCGTAGAGATCGTCGAGCATCCGGCCGGCGAGAGGGCCGAGCACCTGCGCCTGCTGCGCGGCGAGGCCTCGCGCCAAGGCCTGGAGGTCATCACCTGCTGCGAAGAGGGGCAGCCGCGGGGCGCCTGCATTGACGGCGCGCTGCTTGCGAGCCTCCATCCCGCGGGCGAGCCTTGCAGCACCCGCCGCGCCCGCGGCCAGCGCCCCCTGTGCGGCTGCACCGAGAGCCTCGACATCGGCGCCTACCTGCGCTGCCCCTCCGGCTGCCTCTACTGCTACGGCTCGCCGGCTTCGGCCTGACATGCGGCGCCCGCCAAAGGGGCGGCGCCCCGGGGGGGCCGGGGCGCCGCTGCGTGGGAGGTGGCCGGCGTCGTGCTGACGCCGGAGCCTCGTACAGCATGCCAGGCGATGCAGCCCGACAAGCATCCGACTTGAATCAGGGCGGGGGGGCCAGCCGTCCCTGCTCGACGCTCAGGCTGGCTCGGCATTCCGGGCAGGCCGCGCGGTCTGCGGCCGCCGCCCACACGAACCGCGACCCGCACGCGGGACAGCGGACCTCGATCCCGATGGGCTCTCCTCCGTACGTCTGGGCGACCAGCAGGCCGACGGCCACGGCGCCCGCCACCGAGAGCAGCGTCAGCGCCACCGCCACCGCGCCTTGCGGTCCGCCGTCGCTGAGCCGGGTCGCCAGGCTTGCGGCCAGCAGCAGGGCCGTGAGCAGGCCCAGCAGCCCGATCACCCAGCCCGCCGTGCTGGCCTCGCGGTCGCGCACGGCGCAGGGCTCGCAGGGCAGAAGGTGTCCGTGACGCGGGCAGCGGACGGTGCCGGCTTCGTCGGCGCGCCGGGAGTGGGGGAGGTCGCAGACGGCAACTCCGGTGTTGCACTTCCACCACCGGCTGGCCACGGGGGGCGACGAGACAGGGGAACTCATAATCGCACTCCTCCCTGTACAGGGTGAACCACGTCCAGCCCCGCCGCTCGTCGAGAGCGCAAGGTAGGAGCCACGTCCCCAGCCGGCGTCCGCCGCGTATCATATCACTTCCCCCTCGATTTGCAAGGCGAAAGCATGTTACCAGGATACGAGAACAACCGTACTCCCGTCTGCCCGCAAACCATGCGAGCAAGCCGTCGGCGCCGCCCACGCGGCCGCCAGGGGCCGTTCGCATGCCGGGGAAACGCCCCAGGCCATGGAGGGTAGAGCCGATATCGGCGCAGAAAAAGGGCACCCATCACGCGCTCGGAGGGCGGTCCCATGCCGACGTTCCGGTCTCTCGACCTCACCCGACGCTTCAACTCTCCCGTGCGGCTGCCGTCACGCCCCAAGAAAGGCCCGCGCTGGCACAAGAGCCTGGAGGCCCAGGTCCATCGCATCCCTCGCGGCCGCCAGACCTCCTGGGGCATCCCCTTCCGCCTCGGACCCAAGAAGCCGAACGCCCGCGGCCTCATCGTGCTGGCGGACGGCGTGCCCGACGTCACCGTGCCCATCGGCGGACGCGCCACCCACATCTGCTTCCTTCACTTCTCCGACACGGTCAGGAACCCCGGCGCCAACGCCGCCGGCGGCGAGCGCTACGCCGAGTACGTGCTCCGCTACCGCGACGGCGAGGAGCACGTCCAGCCCATCCGCCGCCGCTTCGAGGTCGGCCCCTTCGCCACCGGTTGGGAGGGCAACTCCTTCGCCGCCCAGCGCTCGGCGCTGCCGGCCGTTGCGACCCCGGAGACGGCCAGGGCCTGGGGCCTGCTGCAGACCGGCGTCGCGAGCGGGCCGGAGCCGCAGGGCTGCTGGGTCTACGCGTTGGAGAACCCGCGGCCCGAGGCGCCGATCTCGTCGCTCGTTCTGCGCGGCACGGCCAAGCGCCCGGTGGGCGTGTTGGGCATCACCCTCTACGACGGTCCCGGCCATCCGCTCCGCCACCTGCCGCGCCGCGTCTTCAAGGTCGTGCTGCCCGCCAAGGAGAAGGTGCTCGCCGCCGACCTGCAGGCCGAGATAGACCTGGGCGTCATCACCCGCGTCTACGCCGTGCCCGCCAAGTTGGACCCCGGCTGGGTCAAGGCGCCGGATCGCGGCCTGGGCAAGCCGCAGCAGCCCGAGAAGCCCGGCCGCGAGTTCCTGGTCGAGGCCACCGGCGCCGAGGGCGCCACCCTCGCCGTGAAGGCCGGCCGCGCCAGGAAGCGCGACGTACCCCTCGGCCAGGCGTGGGCCAAGGGCCGCGCGCGCAGCGCCGACGGCCAACTCCGCGTTACGATGGTCCATCCGCGGCACCAGTGGATGTTCGTCAACGTCACCGACGCCGCCACCGGCAAGCCCACGCCCACCCGCATCCACTTCGCCGGCCCCGACGGCGACTACATCGCCCCCTACGGCCATCACGCCGTCGTCAACGAGAACTGGTTCGAGGACTACGGCGGCGACCTGCAACTGGGCGCCCAGTCCTTCGCTTACGTCCCGGGCCGCTTCCAGATGGACATGCCGGTCGGCGAGGTCTACGTCGAGGCCGGCAAGGGCTTCGAGTACGAGCCCCTGCGCAAGCGCCTCACCATCCGCCCCGGCCAGCGCGAACTCAACCTGACCATCGAGCGCGCCCACAACCTGCGCCAGGAGGGCTGGGTCACCGCCGACACCCACGTCCACTTCATCAGCCCCCAGACCGCCTGGCTGGAGGGCCAGGGCGAGGGGCTGAACCTGATCAACCTGCTCGCCTCGCAGTGGGGAAGGCTCTTCACCAACGTGGGCGACATCACGGGAGAACTCTCCGGCTGTTCCGGCGACGACACCCTGGTCTGGGTGGGCACCGAGAACCGCAACCACCTGCTCGGCCACATCTCCATGCTCGGCGCCCACGGCGATCCCGTCTATCCCATGTGCGACGGCGGCCCGGGCGAGGCCTACATCGGCGACCCCGAGGTCATGACCCTCACCCACTGGGCCCAGACCTGCAAGGAGCGCGACGGCGTCGTCATCCGCCCCCACTTCCCGGGGCCCTCCTGCGAGGAGCCCGTCTACTTCGCGCTGGGTCAACTCGACGGCGCGGAGGTGCGCCAGTTCGCCAACCCCGACTCCGGCTCGCTCGACGAGTTCTGCTTCACGGAGTGGTACCGCTACCTCAACTGCGGCTACCGCGTCGCGGCCGTCGGCGGCACCGACAAGATGAGCGCCGGCATGCCCGTGGGCGGCGCCCGCACCTACGCCCGGCTCAGCCGCAACCAGGGCTTCACCTTCGAGAACTGGGGCCGCGCCATCCGCGCCGGCCGCACCTTCACCACCTCGGGGCCGCTCATTGACCTCACCGTGGACGGCCACGCCATCGGCGACGAGATCAGGGTCCCCCGCCGCCGCGCCACCGTCGAGGTGCATGCCCAGGCCCAGTGCGTCTGGCCCATCCACCGACTCGAGGTGATCGTCAGCGGCCGGGTGGTCGCCGCCACCTCCAGCAAGCGCGGCGCCAGGTCGCTCTCCCTGCGCGAGAAGGTCCGCCTCGACGGCTCCTGCTGGATCGCCGCCCGCTGCGGCAGCCGCGCCAGGGTCCAGCACTGCTGGCCCATCCACCTGGGCGCCCACACCTCGCCCATCTACGTCATCGCCGCCGGCCAGGAACTCTTCAGCCCCTCAGACGCCACCTACATGCTCACGCTCATTGACGGCGGCGTGACCTACCTCGACACCCTCTCGGTGCGCTACGACCAGAAGCGCCACCGCGCCATGAAGGCCATCTTCGAGAAGGCCCGCCGCGAGATCGCGCGGAGGCTGTAGGCGCAGGCGCGCCGGTTCGCCGACACCCCCCGGGGTCCTACTCCTCGGGGGGTTTTCGCGGGCGCCGCCGGACGCGGCGCAGCAGGTGGATCACCAGCAGCGTGGCGGCGACGCCCACTGCGAACCCCCTCAGCGCCGCCACCGTCTCGCGCGCGCCGGGGTCCTGCGGCCTCTCCGCCACTCCGGTGTCACTCACGGCGTTGCTGGCGGCTTGCTGTGCCTTCTGGACCGCGGGCAGCAGGATCGCCGCCAGAATTCCCAGGATGGCCAGGATCACCAGCAACTCGACCAGCGTCAAGTGCCGTCGTTTCGGCATCGCCACCTCCGCAACCGGCTTCGGCGGCCCGCCGCACCCCACCTGCCCCGGAAGGGCGCAGGTTGCCGCCGCGCGAACCTACTCCTCGTGACTCCCACCCGCAGCGACGTGCTCACCGGCAGCGCCTGGGGCGTGCTCACCGCGTGCCTCTACTCCACCATCATGCTCGTCTGGAAGCACCTCACCGGGTCCGCCCCCGCTCCGGCCCTGGGCGTCGCGGCCTACGGCGTCTGCCTCCTCGCCTTCACCCTGGGCCTGGTGCTCAGCGGCCACATCCGCATCGTGCGCGTGAGCCGGGGGCATCTCCCGCTCCTGCTGCTCATCGGCGCCGTGGGGTTCGGCGTCAACTGCTCGCTCATGGCCGGCCTCCAGTTCAGCACAGCCACCAAGGGCGCCATTCTGGTCCGCACCGACACCTTCTTCGCCGCCGTCCTGGGCGCCCTCTTCCTCCGCGAGCGGTTCCGCCCGGCCGCGCTTCCCGGCGTCGTCCTGATGTTCGCGGGCGCGCTCCTCTCGATGAAGGTCTCGCTGCGCGACCTCACCTGGTTCCAGCCCGCCGACCTCTTCTTCTTCCTCTCCGCCCTCTGCCTGGGCATCAACGCCGTGCTCGTCAAGACGCGCCTGCGCCTTCTCTCGCGCTCCACCGTGGCCTACTACAACATCGCCGTGACCTGGGCGCTCTTCGTCGGCCTGGCGGCGCTCACGGGCACGGCCCGGGCGGCGCCGCGCCTGCTGACCGACCCCTCGCTGGCCGTCTTCACCGTCTCGGCCGGCCTCGTCATGATCGCCACCTACCACTCCTACTACAGCGTGCTGCGGCGCCTGCCGGCCTGGATGGCCCGCTCCTTCCAACTCCTGGTGCCGCCCATGGTGGTGCCGCTCAGCATGGTCTTCCTCGGCGAGTCGCCTACCAACGCCCAGGTGGCAGGCATGGTGGCGGTAGTGCTGGGCGCCCTGAGCGTCGCCCGGGTCGTCTACCGCGAGCAGGACCGCCGGGAACCCGGCTAGGCCTGGGGCCTGCTGCGCAGCCGAGGAGCCGAGGCCCGTGTGGGGCCCGGCGCACAGGCCCCCGCGCCCGGCTCTTGACATCCCGCCGTCCCGCCGGATAATAGGCGGTAGGTTGGAGCCGGGAGGCCTCACCCTTGGGCGTACAGGCCTACGTTCTGGTGCTGGTCGAGGGCATCCCCGTCGGCGAGGCCCTCGACCGGTTGCGCGACCTCCCCGAGGTCACGGGCGCCCAGGCCGTCAACGGCCCCTACCACGTGATCGCCCAGGTCCGCGCCGACGACATGTCCGGCCTCAGCCGCGCCGTGCTGGCGGACATCCGCGGCCTCCCGGGCGTGGCCCGGACCGTCACCTGCGTCGTGCGGGGGGCCGACTGACTTCTTCCGGTCAGCGCGGCTCCCGGCGGCAGGAGGCCGGTCCGGCCGCGGCGAACTGCTCACCCCCCGGCGGCGTGTGCCGCCGACCGGAATCCTTGGATCGCTTCAGGACGTAACATGGCCGCGCCTACCCTTGCCGCCCGTGCAGACAGGCCCTTCGACTTCAGCCTCCAGATGGAGCGTCTCGTCCGCGACATCGTCGCACGCTGTCCGGCCTTTGCCCACGTTGACCCGGGCCGCATGCTCTTCTGCATCTCCCAGGCCCGCAACGGCTCCAGCATAGGCACCTACGCCCAGGTCGTGCCCCTGCGCTTCGAGGGCGGCCGCAAGGTCCGCCGCTTCGGCCAGTGGCTCTACCGGATGCCCAGCCTGAGGCGGGGAGGCCGCGAGGTCCTCTACCTCGTCTACTTCTACCTGCCCCGGTTCCAGAACGCCCCCTTCGTGCACAAGTTGCAGATCGTGTTTCACGAACTCTACCACATCTCGCCCAAGTTCGACGGCGACGTGCGCCGCTTCCCCGGCCGCAACTTCCTGCACGGCCCCTCCGAGAAGGCCTACGACCGCATCGTCACCGAGATCATGGAGACTTACCTGGCGCTCCCCGGCCGCAACGGCTGCGCCAACTTCCTCCACCAGTCCTTTGACGCGCTGGAGCGGCGCTACGGGGAGGTGGTGGGCTACTCCGTGCGCAATCCGGCGGCCTACCGCGTCGGCCGGGCTCCCTGACGCCGCTCTAGCCGCCGCCCCCCGCGGCCGAATCGCTCCGGGCACGGGGCCCGTCGGGCAGCCCGGCATCGAGTCGGAGCCATGCCAGCGGCACGGCCGCCAGCATCGTGAGCACCCCCGACACCAGGAAAGGCCCCCCGATCCAGACCGCAGCCAGGTAGCCCGCAATGAACGGCCCGAAGATCCCGCCCACCAGCCCGATCGCGGCCACCCGTCCCACGTCGAGCCCCCGTGCGTCCGGCCGCGAGTGCTGCTGGATCAGCGTGTTCTGGATCGGCGCCCACACCCCCGCTCCGATCAGGTCGTGCAGCAGCCAGACGGCCGTCGCCCCAAGCGCCCCGGGAATCACCGCCGCCCCCCCGATCGCCACTCCCTCGATCAGCATCGTGCCGATGTACCACGCCTTGTAGTTGCGGATCGGCAACTGCCCCACCACCAGCATCGGCAGCCCCAGCGTGAGCCGGTGCGCGAACATGATCCAGGCCACCGTCGCCCTGCCCATGGCGAACTTCTCGGCGAAGAAGAGCGGCATGATGAAGCAGTGGCTGCTGCTCAAGCCGATGGTGAAGATGAAACTCGAGACGGCGATGACCTTCAGGTTGCGGGGCATCCCGCCCAGCCCCACCATCTCCCTCAGCGAGATCCCCGCCAGCCGGATCGGGATTGGCCGCTCGCGGAACGCCGTCGCGAACACCACGAAAGCCGCCCCCGCCAGCACCCCGGCGAGTTTCAGGTTCCCGCCCGTTCCCAGCGCGACGATCGTCGCCCCCGCGATCAACGTGCCCCCGGCCTGGAACAGATACTCCAGGCCGCGCGTCTTGCCGATCAAGTCCAGGAACCGCCGCTCGCTCTCCTCGAAGAGCACGATGGGGTGCATGATCTCGCGCGTGGCGAACGCCGTGTCGCGGATCGTCTTCAGCAGGGCCTGCCCCGCGACCCGCGTCGAGAGGGCCGTCAGCCACTGCGCCGCGGCGGCCAGGATCAGCGCCAGCGAGTAGAAGATCTTGCGCCCCCACATGTCCGAGAGGGTGCCGATCCCCACCCGCAGCCCCAGGATCGCCGCCGAGGCCACCGCGAAGATGAACCCCATCGCCTCGAACGAGATCCCCTGCTCCTGCAGGTAGAAGGGAAGCACGAACTCGTAGATGCCGACGCTCGTCCCGAAGAGCACCGACACCGCCAGCAGCGTGACGACGTTTCGCTTCACGGCAGCCAACCCGGCCCGGCTACCCGCCCAGGAACACCGGGTTCGTCCAGGCCACGCGGCCCGCGACGTCGGTCACCTGCACGCGGCAGTAGGTGCCGTGCGGGCTGACGGGCAGCACCCCTTCCGTCAGCGTCTCCCCCTCGCGCGTCAGCAGGCAGTGGCCTCTGCCCGGGTTCTGCACCAGGTCAATGCGCCGCACCGGCGAGCAGCGCACCCGCGCCTGGCCGCCCTCGACGGCGAACGCCTCGATGCGCGGGCCCGTGGACGCGTAGAAGTGCCCGGCCCCCAGCGCCTCCACGATCGCCGCGGCCGTCAGCGCCGGCGCCTTCACCATCACCCAGCCCAGGAACATGTCGAACGCCGGCCGATGGCAGTCGTCGGTGGCGATTCCCCACACCCGCCGGCCGCGCGAGAGCAGGTCGTCCCAGTGCACCGCGCTGTGCCCGCGCGCGATCTCGACATCGCAGCCCGAGTTGTACACCTCCACGCCGATGTACCCCTCGACCGCCGCCGCCTCCTCGTACGACATGCCCGACCAGTACGGGTGGGCCAGGATCGCCTCGCCCCCCAGGTCGCGCACGATGTTGACCAAGTCCTGCCCCGTGGTCTCCGCGGGCCGCTTCAGGCGCGGCTCCAGGTTGATGCCCGCCACGTGGTAGTTGGCCACGGCCGTCGAGCCGCCGTCCAACTCGGCGCCCCGCATGATGAGGAAGTCGTCCGTGGACTGCTCCGTGAGGTCGGTCACCTTCCAATGGTCCGTGATCACCACGAAGTCGTACCGAGCCCGCCGGTGCGTGCTCACCAGCGCCTCGGGACTCAACTGCCCGTCCGACTCCGTCGTATGGGTATGCAGATTCCCCCGAAACCACTTGCCCGGCATCGAGAACGCGCTATCGCCTGCCACCAGCACCTCTCCCATAAGGAATGAATCGCGGCGCCGTCGGCACCGCGTCGGTTGGTTTCAGTTCCGCGTCGCTTGCCGCCCACCTTCAACCCCGTGTGGCTCGGCCGTGCAGTGGCCCGTTCTCAATGGGCCGCCGCCCTGGTGTTGCTGCAGGCTGCAGACACTGCTCCGTGCGGGCACAGCGTGTCCCCCCCCGGCAGGGCCTTGGCGTCGCAGCGCCTAATACTGCCGCCGGCGCAGCCACGTCACGGGGGCGCCCCTCGTGCTTCGCAGCGAAGGAGCTCCGCTACTTCGCAGAGTAGCAAAGGAGACTGTCCGATGCGCAAGATGCTGGTCCTGACGGGTCTGCTCGCCGTCGCGCTGTCGTGCGCCCCGCTCCTCGCCGCGCACGCCGGCGAACTCGAAGACATTCACACCCTCTCGATGGAGTTCGAGACCCCGCACACCGACTGGGCCCAGCCCTACGCTCAGGGCGCGGTGCGCGTGCTCTTCTTCTCCGACGGCCGCGGCACCAGCCCCCGTCACATCATCGAGTTGATGCAGCGCTTCGACATCCGCGCCGAGGCCGCCTACTTCAAGCAGATCATTGACAGCCCCCAGTTCCACTGGGCCGGCGACCAGGCCGGCCTCGACCGCATCGCCGACCTGCTCGACCAGCCCTTCGACTGCTTCATCTTTAACGGCATCCCTCTCACCCATCTGCCCCCCGAACTCCAATACACCCTGCTCAAGCACGTCACCGAGGGCGCCGGCCTGGTGCTCATCGGCGTGGACGACGAGCGCGTCCTCAAGCCCAAGAACCGGCTCGCCGACCCGCCCGCCTTCGTCGCCGACGCCGGCGACGCATTCCGCGTCAAGCAGGGCCGCGCCGTCCGCGTCCCCGCTGCGCCCGACACCGGCTATCACGTCGGCTGGGAGGTCGAGTACGACCACTGGCAGGAGCGCCTGGGCCGCGCCGTGCTCTGGTCCGCCGGCAAGGAGCCGAAGGTCGGCCTGCGGGTTGACCTGGACGCCGAGGCCTTGGCCCGCGCCGACCTGCCCCGCCGCTTCACCGTGGCCTTCGAGATGCCCAGGTGGTCTCAGATCGGGATCCACGGGATGATCCAGCGCAGCGACGGCGCCCACACCCGCCCTGGCGCCATGCGGTTCGACGCCATCAAGGGCGCCCTCGACGGCGAGATCCCCCTGCTGCGCGCCGGCGAGTACTACCTCAACATCTGGGCCATCCGCGGCGACGCCGTCGAGGCCTGGGCCACCGTGCCCTTCACCATCACCTCCGACGTCGCCGTCCGAGAGGTCGCCCTCACCCGCGACTGGGGCGAAGTCGGCGACGAGATCGCCGGCGCCGCGCGCCTCACCGGCGCGCCTGCGTCCGACGGCGTGGTGCGCGTGCGCCTCATGGATCGCCGCGGCCGCGTGCTCGTGCGCCGCGACGTCACGCCCTCGGGCGACGAGGCGGCTTTTCGCTTCCCCATCGAGCCCTGGATGCCCATGCTCCTGCGCGTCGAGGCCGCCCTCCTCGACGGCGAGGGCGAAGTCGCCTCCGCCTACTCCTACTTCCGCGTCACCAAGCGCAACCGGGGCCAGTTCAACTTCCTGGTGTGGGACACGCCCTCCGGCGTGCTGGCCCCCCACGCCGAGGCCGCGCTCGCCCGGCTGGGCACGACCGTGCAACTCCGCGGCGGCGACCCGCCGCTCTACGTCGCGGCCCACGACATCGCCTGGGTGCCCTACAGCACGCGCATCCTCGCCCCCCACGACGCAAACGGCATCATGCAGCCCATGTGCTGGAACGACGATGCGACCGCCGACGCCCACGTGCAGAAGATCGTTGACGCCCAGCAGAAGGCCCGGCAGCACGGCGTCTTCGTCTACTCGCTGGGCGACGAGACCGTCACCCGCGGCTCCTGCGCCTCATCCTTCTGCCTCGACGCCTATCGCCGCTATCTCGAGCAAGAGTACGGCACAATCGCCGCCCTCAACGCCTCCTGGGGGAGCGATTACGCATCCTTCGCCGACGTCGTCCTGCTCGACCCCCTCGACTACGAGGCCGGCGAGGCGCTCAGCCGCAAGAACTACCCCCGCTGGTACGACCGCCAGGCCTTCAACTGCTACAACTACGTCCAGTTCTGCAAGCGCTTCGGCGACGCGTACCGCCGCCTCGACCCCAAGTCCCGCACCGGCTTCGAGGGCGCGGGCACCTTCGAGGCCGGCGACGACTTCGACCTCATCGTCCGCACCAACGGCTTCTGGTCGCCCTATCCCGGCCCCGGCGACGAGATTATCCGCTCCATCGCCCCCCGCGACTTCCCCCGTGCCAACTGGATGGGCTACACCAAGGACGCCGACTCGCTCCTGGCCGTCTACTGGCGCATGATCACCCGCGGCACCGACGCCGTCTGGTGGTGGCGCTGGGAGAACATCGGCCGCTACCACGGGCTGCTCATGCCCACCTTCGCCACCTTCCCGGCCGTGCAGGACATGACCCGGGACACCCAGATCGTGCGCGACGGCCTGGGTTCCCTGCTGCTGCATTCCGAGATGCTCGACGACGGCGTCGCCATCCTCTACTCCATGCCCTCGGCCTATGCCACCCGCGTCGAGGGCGGCCCCTCCTACGGCGACTACGAGGCGACGCACCTGACCTGGTACGACGCCATCCGCGGCTGCGGCCTGCAGTTCCGCTACGTCACCGACCGCATGCTGCGCCTGGGCGAGTTCGAGGCCGACCGGTTCAAGGTCCTGGTGCTCCCGCGCGCCGAGGCCATCGGCCCCGGGGAGGCGGAAGCCATCAAGGACTTCGTGCGCGCCGGCGGCACAGTCATCGCCGACGTCCGCCCCGGCATCTACGACGGCCACTGCAAGCCGCTCGCCACCGGCGCCCTCGACGACCTCTTCGGCGTCAAGCGCGGGCCCGCAGCCCCGGCCGCCACCGGCGGCAGCATCCTCAACATGGACCTCACCGGCCTGCCCATCACGCTGCCCTTGAAGGGCCTGCTCTGCGATCCCACCGTGGCCCTCGACGGCGCCGGCGCGCTCACACATGCCATCGCGGCCCCCATCGTGCTGGAGCACAGTTACGGCAAGGGCCGCGCCATCCTGCTTAACTTCGATCTCGCCAGCTTCCTGCGCCCCGGTGAGCCCGACTCGCCCCCGGCTGCGCGCACCTTCCTGGCCTCGCTCTTCGCGCGTGCCGGCGTGCTGCCCGAGGTCGGCGTGCTCGACGCCCAGAACAGGCCCATCCGCGGCGTCGAAACCGTCCGCTGGCGCGACGGCGACACCGACGTGATCGCCCTCTTCCGCGAGGAGGGCGAGCGCGAGATCGCCCGCGTCACCCTGCCCCGGCCAAGGCGCGTCTACGACC
>Ga0180434_10008019_pt1 | contig 11769 bp, 4 predicted proteins | sample SS_ome_7_FD_132453 | JGI IMG/M metagenome (GOLD analysis project Ga0180434, IMG submission 132453) | Hypersaline lake sediment archaeal communities from the Salton Sea, California, USA - SS_1_D_2 metaG | ecosystem: Environmental > Aquatic > Non-marine Saline and Alkaline > Hypersaline > Sediment... | reverse complement strand
TGCGGCGGCCCGGGCGGCGGGAGGGGCCCTTCTCGGCACGGATCTTCAACAGGTCCAGGGCCATCTCGAAAGTGACGTCCTCGGGCGTCGCGCCGCGCGGCAGCGAGGCGTTGGTCTGGCCGTCGGTCACGTAGGGGCCGTAGCGCCCGTCGAGAAGCTGGACCACCTGGCCGGTGACCGGCGAGACATCGAACGTCCTGAGCGGCTCGCGCTTGCGTGCGGCAGCGCGGCGGCCCCTCCCCTTGGGCTGGGCCAGAAGCTCGAGCGCCTGCCCGAGCGTCACTTCCAGGGGCGAGATGTCTTCCGGCAGAGAACGCGTCTCGTCGCCACATTGCACGTAGGGCCCGTAGCGACCGTTGTGCGCCACGACCGGCCCCCCATTTTGGGGGCGATGCCCCACGGTGCGCGGCAGCGACAACAGTTTCCGCGCGGTCTCGAAATCGATGTCCCCGGGTGACATGCCTTTGAGGAGCGAGGCGTTTTGGGGTTTTTCGTCCCCCTCGGGGTCGCCGCGCTGGACGTACGGGCCAAAACGCCCGACCTTCACGAAGATCGGCTTGCCCGTGTCCGGGCAAATCCCCAGGGGCTCGTCGCTCTTCTGGGCCTCGGCGAGCAGCTCCAGAGCCTTCCCGACGGAGAGCTCGTCCGGCGGCATGTGGTCCGGCAAACTCGCCCGTCGCCCCCCTTGCTCGAGAAACGGCCCAAAGCGACCGACACGGACGACGACCTCGTCGCCCCCGTCGGGTGGCCGGCCCACCGGGATCCGGCAGACGTCGCGGGCGTCGATCTCGTCAACCTTGTTCTTGAGCTGCCCTTTCAGACCTTGGTGGTCGTTGCCGAAATAGAACGCGTTGAGGTACTCCAGGTACCCCAGCTCGCCGCGGCTGATGGCGTCCAACTCGTCCTCCATCTCGGCCGTAAACTCGTAGTCGACCAGATCGGCGAGGTGCCTCTCCAAGAGCAGCGTGACCGCAAACGCCGTCCACGTCGGCACGAGCACGTTGCCCCGCTTGAGCTTGAAGACGTATTCCCGCTCCTGGATCGTGTCGATGATCGAGGCGTAGGTGCTCGGCCGGCCGATGCCCATCTCCTCCAGGGCGCGGGTGAGCGAGGCTTCGCTGTAACGGTTCGGCGGTTGGGTGGTATGGCTTTTCGGCTCGACCTTCTCGCACAAAAGCCGCTCACCGACCGCGACCCGCGGCAGCACGTCCTCCCGATCGGCCAGTTGGGCCTCCGGGTCGTCGGAGCCCTCGACGTACGCGCGCAGGTAGCCGGGGAACTCGATCGTCTTGCCGCTCTGCTGGAAGACCGCGTCATCCAACGCCACGCTGATCGTGATCCGATGCCCGCGGGCGTCGGCCATCTGGCTGGCGATCGTCCGCTTCCAAATCAAGTCGTAGAGCTTGAACTGGTCGGGGCTTAGCTCCGCGCGCAGGGTTTCGGGCAGGTCGAACGGGTGGCCGGCCGGCCGGATGGCCTCGTGGGCCTCTTGGGCGTTCTTCACCTTGGTCTGATAGGCCCGAGGTTTCTCGGGCAGGTACTCCGGGCCGTACTGCGAGCGCACCAGGTCGCGCGCCGCGTCGATCGCCACCGCCGCCAGGCTCGTCGAGTCCGTGCGCATGTAGGTGATGTGCCCGGTTTCGTAGAGGCTCTGGGCCACCTGCATAGTGTGCCGGGCCGTGAAGCCGTGCTTGCGGTTGGCCTCCTGCTGAAGCGTGCTGGTGGTAAAGGGGGGGTAGGGCCGCGTGCTGTACGGTTTATCCTCGAGGTTCGACACCCGGGCCTCCCCCCGCGCCAGGCGCGCCGCCAGGTTTCGAGCTCCCGCTTCATCGAGCAGCAACAGCGCAGGGTCCTTCAGCTTGCCGGTGTTCGGATCGAAATCACGGGTGCCGGGGGGCTTCCGATCTCCGACAGAGACCAGCGCGGCCGGGAATCGCTCGCCGGCAGCCGTGGCGAACGTCCCGATCAAGTCCCAGTAGGTGGCCGGCACAAAGGCCATGCGCTGCCGCTCCCGATCGACGATTAACCGCACCGCGACGCTTTGCACCCGACCGGCCGAGAGCCGCGGCCGGATCTTGCGCCACAAAAGCGGCGAGACATCGTAGCCGTAGAGCCGGTCGACGATTCGGCGAACCTCTTGGGCCCGCACCAGGTCGCCGTCGATCTCGCGCGGCGACCGCAGGGCCTTGCGGATCGCCTCCTCGGTGATCTCGTGGAACACGAGGCGGCGGACCGGTACCTTGGGCTTGAGCACCTCGCAAAGGTGCCAACTGATCGCCTCCCCCTCGCGGTCCTCGTCGGTGGCCAGGTACAGCTCGCTGGCCCCTTTGAGTGATTCCTTCAGCTTGCGGACCTGCTTCGTCTTGTCGCGCGGGACGATGTAGACCGGCTCGAAGTCGGCCTCGACGTTCACCCCCAAGTAGGCCCACTCCTCCCCCTTGAATCGCTCGGGGATCTCTTTGGCCCCGCGCGGCAGGTCGCGGATGTGGCCGATGCTGGCCTCGATGCTGTAGTCGCGCCCCAGGAACCGGCTGATCGTCCGCGCTTTGGCGGGCGACTCGACAATCACCAGGGGGCGTCCCGACTTCGCTCTTTTTCTCGCGGCCATGTTAATCCGGGCAATTTGGGTAGTTTGCCGCGCCTTCGTCCCTTGTATCAGCGATTCGCCGGTCGATTCCTGAATCGGGAATCGCCGGTCCCTGCGACCGCTCCACGCGGCTCGAGAGGTCGCACAAGCCGGTCGGGGAATTGTAACGATCGTTGGTTCCGGTACAAACGGCAGCCTTCGGGGCAGAAGCGCGGGCGTCCGGGCCCCGCGGTGGTGAATTCATCGCAGGGCAGGTCTCGCGACGGTTCAGGAACAGCCGGAAAGGCGGTGTCTAACCGCGTTCCGACGTGCCGGGAAATCCGCCCTGGCGGCTATTCACACCCCGGGCCGGCTCGGCCCTCCCTTGGGGAACGGGAGTCGGTCCCGTCCTTTCACGGCTTTTCGGCGTGGCACTGGCATGCTTGCCCCTCGAATGCCGGGGACCGGCTGGGATTGCATCAGGAGCGAGTCGCCTTAGAATTGCGGATCTGGGGCCCCCGGGCCCTGTCTCACCCTTACCGGCCGTTCGGCCCGGCTGTCAAGAGAGCCTGGGCCGCTGCTTTTCCATGAACCCCTCCAGAGAAGGGCCTTTCGGTTATGGCCAGCCCGTTTACCGTCTTCCGGAAGCATCAGAAGCTGATGCTCGCCATCCTGACGATCCTGGCGATGTTTGGATTCGTGTTCCTGCCGATCATCCTCCAAGGCATGGGGATGCGGTCGGTGAAGAACCCCGTGATCGTCTCGACCACCCGGTTTGGTGATCTGAAAGAGTACGACCTCTACCAGATGATCCAGCAACGGCAGTCGGTGCGCCGCTTTCTGGACCGGATCCGCCGGGCCGTTGTGCAGGCGGGGGGAGAGGCCCAGAGGGTCGGGCGCGTCGAGCAGCGGATCGGGCCGGCCCGGGAGCAGGCCGTCGTGCAGACCTGGCTCATGGCCCAACACGCCCGTCGACTCGGGGTGGTCATCAGCAAAAAAGCGATCAACGCCTTCATCCGCGAACTGAGCGAGGACCGCGTCCGGCCGTATCAGCTCAAGACGATCCTCAACTCGATGCGGCTTAGCCAGCTTCAGCTCTTCGAGATGCTCCGTCACGAGCTGCTCGCGATGCGGTTTCAGGACATGTTCCTGGGCAGCCTTGACGGCACGCCGCCGGAGCAGCGCTGGGATTACTTCACGCGGCTGAAGCGTCAGGCGGCCATCGAAGCGGTTCCGGTACGGGTGGCCGATTTCGTCGATTACGAGTCGGACCCGGGCGACGCGGTTCTGGAGCCGTTCTTCGAGGCCCACAAGCAGCGCTACCCCAACCCGTACGAGCCAACGCCGGGATTCCGCGAGCCAAAACGGATCGCCGTCCGCTATTTCAAGGCCGATTACGAGAGATTCGCCTCGCCCGAGACGATCTCCGACGAGGAGGTGCTCGAGGAGTACGAAGCGAACAAGGAGCTTTACGACCGCCTGGGCGGCTCGATCGAAGAGGAACCGGAGGAGGCCGAAGGGCCGGGCAAGCCGACCGTCGAAGAGTCGGCGCCGAAGGGTGGTGAAGGACCGGAAACGACGCCTCCGAGCAACCCGGCGTCCGACGAGGGAGCGGGGCCGCCGCCCGGCGATACCGCAAAGCCGGCCGCCGATGCGCAGAAGCCGGCCGATTCCGAGGACGCGCCCGACGAGTCGAACCAGAGCTCGGTCGGGACAGACACGCCGTTCAGGTTAACCGCCTTCCAGGACGCCGAAGATGAGGCGAAGGAGCCGGACGAAGGCCAAGCGGAGGGTGTGACCGCTCCCGAGGGGCCCGAGTTGGCACCTGCGGCGCCCGACAATTCCGAGCCGGCCGAGGAGAACGCGCAAGCAGCAGAGGCTGGCGAGGATGGCGAGCGGCCGGAGGCGGGGCCGTCGGCCGGCGGCGTGCCCGAGGAGATCGCCAGCCTCGTCCGGCAGGCGCTCGCGCGGCGGAAAGCGCCGAAGAGGTTCGAAGAGGCCCTCATCCCGATCCGGGACGCGATCGACCGCTATCGGAACGCACGGGCGCGCTATCTGGCTGAAAAGGAGATGGGCATGGACGCCAGCCCGCCGAAGGAGCCGGACTACGAGGCCTTGGCGAAACGACAAGGGCTTTCGACGGGCGTCACCCCGCTTGTCTCGGCGTGGGAGATCCAGGAGCACGACGTGGGCAAGTCGAGGGTTGACGGGCGGATTCCCCTACCCCAGTACGCCTACGAGCGGAGTTGGGACGACTACTTGCCGGAAACGTCCGTGGACTTGCGGGGCAACCAATACCTGGTCTGGAAGATCGACGAGACCGAGGAGCGGATTCCCGAGTTCACCGACCGGGGCGTGCGCGACAAGGTGCTCAAGGCATGGCGGTTCGTCCAGGCGAGGGAGAAAGCGCGGAAGCAGGCCGAGGAGCTGGCCGACGAGGCCCGCAAGGCGGGCAAACCCTTGATCGCGGTGTTCGTTGACAGGCCGGAGCTGAGCGTGATCGCCCCGGATCCGTTCAGTTGGCTCACGCAGGGCCTGGTTCCCAGCGATCCCCGCAATCCCCCGCGGCTGAGCAATGTCGGGGGGATCGACAGCCCGGGCGAAGAGTTCATGCGCACGGTCTTCTCGCTCGACCAGGGGGAAGTCGGCGTGGCCTTCAACCAGCCGAAGTCCGTGGCTTACCTGATCCAAGTGATCGAGGTCGATCCGCCGCGCGACGCGCTCTGGGCCATGTTCACGTCGGAGCCCTACACCACGTACGCCAGCGTGGCCGTGGCCGAGCAACGTCGCATCTACTGGGCGTGGCTCGATGAGCTGCAGAAGTCGGCCGGGCTGAAATGGGAGCGGCCGCCGCAGGGGGCGGGCGTCGAATAGCGCCGTGTCCGACGGAAAGGCTTTCCTCGGCACGCGCCATCCAGACCTCCCAGTCGAACAGGAGGACGCGATGGGTCGCTATCAGTGCTCCGTGTGCGGATTCGTCTATGACGAGGAGAAGGAAGGGAACCGGTGGGGCGATTTGCCGGACGACTGGACCTGCCCCGTGTGCGGCGCGGCCAGATCCAAGTTCGAGCTTCTATCGACCAATGCTGCGCCGGGCGTGCGGGGGCTGCCCCGGGGTGTGGTCACGGCGCATCGGATCTTCGGCTACGTCTTTCTGGCGATCTACGTGTTGCTGATCATCCAGATGGTGCCGCGCTTGTGGGCGTACCAGATCGAGTTCCCGGCGCGGACCGTCATGCACATCACGCTGGGAATGGGGATCGGGGTCGTGCTCGCGCTGAAGATCGCCATCGTGCGGTTCTTCCGGCGCCTGGACCCGGCGCTCGTGCCGGCGCTGGGGACGTTTCTCCTGGTGGCCGCCGTGGTGCTGATCGGGATCTCCGTGCCATCGGCGTTCGCCGAGGCAATGGCCACCGCGCGGCTGTTCGACCAAGAGAACCTCGACCGGGTTCGGTCCCTGTTGGCCGCCATGGACGATGTCGAAGGGGCCGAGGTGGCCCGGCTGACCTCGCGCGAGTCGCTCCGCGCCGGGCAGCGGGTGCTTCGTCGCGAGTGCGTTGCATGTCACGACCTTCGCACGGTGCTGGCCCGACCGCGCACGCCCGACAACTGGCGCCAGACGGTCCGCCGCATGGCCGACCGGACCACCGCGATGGACCCGCTGACCGAAGAGCAACAGTGGCAGGTGACCGGCTATCTGGTGGCCATCTCACCGCAGTTGCAGCGATCGGTGCAGCGGCGGGGCCAGGAGGTGCTTGAGCAGGCCGAGTCCGAACGGGCCGCCGAGGCGGTGGTTTCCGACGAGGCCGAGCCGGCGGAGTACGATCCGGCGGCGGCGAAGGAGCTCTACGAGCGCAAGTGTTCGCAGTGCCACAAGCCCGTCCTGGTGGAAACGGCCCCGCCGTCCTCGGGCGAGGAAGCCAAGGAGCTGGTCGCCAGAATGGTCGGCGAAGGGCTGACGGCTACCGAGGACGAAATCGCGCAGATCGTGCGGTATCTTACCGAAGTGCACGCGGAGTAATCGGAGCAGCACGATGAACCCACTTATCAACGCCGTGCTGGGCGTCCTGTTTGTTGGCGTGGGTCTGCTCGCGACGGGGCTGATGTACTACCTGCGGGGTTTCTCGAACGGGCCCCCGTCTCGAAGAAGTCGGACTTCGAAAGGGGACAGTCCCTTGTCCGCTGCGCGAAAATCGACACAGCCCCCAACTCATTCCCCAGAGCGTGGAGACGAAGCGGAATACCTGGCGGCGTGGAAACGGCCCTCCGACGACGTCGAGCCGCACATGGCGGACATCCACGCCATGGCCGCGACCGGCAAGTCGATCATCGAGCCCATGCGCACGAGGAAAAGGACTTTCTCGTGGGACGATCTGCTCATCAAGGGGGCCCAGCTCGCCCGGCTCCCGCTCAACGAGGACGAGCCGGTCCGCACGGAAACGGTCATCGGCCCGGGCGCGGAACACCCGCTGGTGATCGCCACGCCCGTCTACGTCTCGCACATGTCGTTCGGCGCGCTCTCGCGGGAGATCAAGATCGCGCTGGCCAAGGGTAGCGCCGCGGCCGGGACCGCGATCTGCTCGGGCGAGGGCGGCATTCTGGAAGACGAGCGCGCCGCCGCCGCCAAGTACATCTTCGAGTACGTCCCCAACCGCTATAGCGTCAGCGAAGAGAACCTCCGGCGGATCGACGCCGTGGAGATCAAGATTGGCCAGTCGGCCAAGCCGGGGATGGGCGGCCTGTTGCCCGGCGGCAAGGTCACGGCCGAGATCGCGGCGGTGCGCGGCCGCCCCGAAGGGGTCGACGTGGTCAGCCCCGCCCGCTTCGACGACGTCCGCTCGCAGGACGACCTGAAGCGCAAGGTCGACTGGCTTCGTGAGAAGTCCGGCGGCAAGCCGATCGGCGTGAAGCTCGCCGCGGGTAACCTCGAAGCCGACCTCGACTTCGCCCTGGCCGCCCGGCCCGATTTCATCACCGTCGACGGCCGGGCCGGGGCCACCGGCGCGGCCCCCAAGATGATCAAGGACGCCACTTCCATCCCCACCATCTTTGCGCTCTACCGGGCCCGAAAGCTCCTCGACCGGCGCGGCGCCGAGAGGGTCTCGCTGCTGATGACCGGCGGGCTGCGGGTCTCCTCCGACTTCGCCAAGGCCCTGGCCTTGGGGGCCGATGCGGTGGCCATCGCCAGCGCCGCCTTGATGGCCGCCGCGTGCCAGCAATACCGGATTTGCAACACGGGCCGCTGCCCGGTGGGCGTCACGTCTCAGGACCCGGACTTGCGGGCGCGGCTCGACGTCGAGAAGTCGGCCCGGCGCCTGGCGAACTTCCTCCGCGTCTCGACCGACGAGCTCGCGGCCTTCGCGCGCCTCACGGGCCGCGACGACGTGCACAAGCTGTCGCTCGGCGACGTGTGCACCGTCAACTCGGAGATCTCGAACCATACCGAGATCGAGCACGTGTAGCCGTGACCACGTTGCGTCGAACCAGACGAGGGCGCACGGCGGTTCGGAACCGTGGTGGGAGCGGCGGCGTCCGGGCCGGCTCGCCCTTTCGGGTTCCGTTACCGGTTCGCGCCGGGCACGATGTCGGTTTGCAGCGCGGAGTCGGCCGCGGGCACGTACGTGGTGGGTAGGCCCAGCTCCTCGCGCACAATGTTGCAGCCCTGGGCGATCGACGTTGCCTTGTAGAAGGCGATCTCCCGGTTGCACCCTTGCCGGCCGAAGCCGCAATCGGTCGTGACGATCAGCTTTTCCACCGGGACGTGCTTCAAAGCCAGGCGCACCGCGTCGGCCACTTCGTGAGGGCGGTCGGCCTGGAGCGTGCGGTGGCTGACCGCGCCGACGGCGACCTTCTTGCCCGAGTCCCTGACCCGCTCCAAGAGCTCGATGTCTTTGAATCCCCGGTCCTTCATCTCGACCGTCCACACGTCGCCCTTGGCCTCGTTCAGGTAGAGGTCCACGGAGGCCGCGTAGCTGGTGTCCTCCATGACCCGCTGCATGTTGGGATTGCCCCAGCAGGTGTGCATCCAGATCTCCACGTCGTCGAGCCCTTGGACCTCGCGGTTGTAGGCGTCGACCATGAACTTCACTTCGTCGTGGTCCGCGCCCAGGGTGTTGGCCATGAAGTGGAAGCAGGGCTCCTCGATCTGGATGCACTTGCAGCCCGCGTCGCGCAGCGCCGAGAGCTCCCGGTTCATGGCCTCGGCCATGTCCCAGATGACCTGCCGCTTGTCCCGGTACTTGTCGGTGTGGATGTCCAGGAAGAGGCTCATCACCTGCGAGGCGCAGGTGCCGAACCGAACCGGCTTTTGGGCCTTGGCCTGGCACATCCGCCAGATCTTCGGGTAGTCGAGCGGCCGGTGCTCGATCTTGTCCACCACGCGCGGCCAGCGCCAGCCGGTGTAGATCTCGTTCAAGAGCGTGCCGGGGGGGTACTTGAGCCACTCGCTCCGGGTTTCCTCCGACTGGAGGTGGTCCCCCTCCAGCCCGGCCCAGCGCTGCAGGGGGTAGTGGTGCCACGAGCGGCCGGCCATGTCCTCGTCGCAGTGGAAGTCGCCGTGGGAGATGACGTCCAGCCCGGCCCGCTCCTGCTCGCTGATGACCACGGCCAGGGCGTCCTGGAACTTCTCACGCCAGCGGACCTCCATCATGCAGGTGTCCAGCGGCCGGCCCCACATGCTCACGTCGAACCAGCGCGGGCGGGGCCAGGAGCCGGTGATCGTGGCCGGCAACATCAGATCGGCGGTAACGGTGAACATGGAAACACCCCTCCTCGGCAACGAGGGTCCACAGACAGCGAACGGTTTGTCGGGATAGTACGGGGCCGGCCAACAAGAGTCAAATCGCTGTTCTGCCGCTATTGAGATTCCCGAGCTTGAAAGCTCTGCGCCGGGGCCCGGAAGACCTGGCACGTCGGAGGTTGCGGACGGGGTCGGGAGTTCCGCGACGGGGGCGCGTGAAGCCCCACCGGCGGGCCCTGCACGCGGCCGGGCGGTGGCCACCTTGTCTGGCGGCCCCGCGGGCGGCCCTCTATCCGCCCGCGCCCCGCGGCTTCAGCATGATCGCCCCCAGCGGCGGCAGCGTGATTTCCACAGAGGCGGGGCAGCCGTGGGACTCTTGGGCGTCGGCGGTCACGCCCGGCCCGTTGCCCAGGTTGCTGCCGGCGTAGTGCTGCGAGTCGCTGCTGAAGATTTCTTCGTACCAGCAGACTTCCGGCACGCCGAGTCGAAATTTTTTGCGCGGGACCGGGGTGAAGTTGCAGCAGACGACGAGGAAGTCCTCGGGGTCCCTTGCGCGCCGGAGATAGCTCAGCGTGCTGTTGTCGTGGTCGTGGCAGTCGATCCACTCGAACCCCCCGTCGTGGAAGTCGTGCTGGTGCAGGGCCGGCTCGCTGCGGTAGAGGCGGTTCAGGTCGGTCACGCACTTTTGCAGGCCTTGGTGCGACTCCCACTGGAGCAGGTCCCACTGTAAGTTGCCGTCGAAGTCCCACTCGTTCCACTGGCCGAACTCGTTGCCCATGAAGAGAAGCTTCTTGCCCGGGTGGGTCCAGAGGTAGCTGTAGAGCAAGCGGAGGTTGGCGAACTTCTGCCACAGGTCGCCCGGCACCTGGTCCAGAAGCGATCCCTTCATGTGCACCACCTCGTCGTGCGAGAGGGGCAGCACGAAGTTCTCGTGGAAGGCGTAGATGAGGCTGAACGTAAGTTCGTCGTGGTGGTACTTCCGGTGGATCGGCTCGTGATGGAAATAGCGCAAGGTGTCGTTCATCCAGCCCATGTTCCACTTCAGGCTGAACCCGAGCCCGCCGACGTAAGTGGGCCGGGAGACGCCGGGCCAGGCGGTCGATTCTTCGGCAATGGTCAGCACGCCGGGGTACTGGAGGTGAACCTGCTCGTTCATCTCCTTCAGGAAGGAGATGGCCTGGATGTTCTCCCGCCCGCCGAACTCGTTGGGAAGCCAGTCGCCGTCGTGACGGCTGTAGTCGAGGTAGAGCATCGAGGCCACCGCGTCGACACGGATACCGTCGATGTGGTGCTTGTCCATCCAGAACAGGGCGTTGGAGATCAGGAAGTTGCGCACTTCGTGCCGCCCGTAGTTGAAGATGTGCGTGCCCCAGTCGCGGTGCTCGCCCTGGCGCGGATCGGCGTGCTCGTAGAGCGCAGTGCCGTCGAAGCGCCTCAACCCGTGGGCGTCGCGGGGGAAGTGGGCGGGCACCCAGTCGAGCACCACCCCGATCCCGTTGCGGTGGCACAAGTCGACCAGGTACATGAAGTCGTGCGGCGTGCCGTAGCGGGCCGTGGCCGCATAGTAGCCGGTGATCTGGTAGCCCCAGCTTGCCGAGAGCGGGTGCTCGGCCACCGGCAACAGCTCGATATGGGTGTAGCCCATCTCCTTGACGTACTCGACGAGCTGGTGGGCCGTTTCGCGATAGCTCATCCAGCGCGTCGGATCGCCGCCGGGGCGCCGCCAGCTTCCCAGGTGGACCTCGTAGAAGCTCAGCGGGCTGTGCAGCCAGTCGGTCTCGCGCCGGGCAGCCATCCACTCCGCGTCGTGCCAGTGGAAGCGGTCCAGGTCGATCACCTGCGAGGCGGTCCGCGGCGGGCACTCGCAGGCGAAGGCCATCGGATCCGCCTTTTCGAAGAGCCGGTCGTAGTGACGGATTTGGAACTTGTAGAGGGTGCCCTCGCCCAGCCCGGGCACGAACAACTCCCAGAAACCGCTCGGTATGTGCTTGCGCATCGGGTGGCGGCGCCCGTCCCAGGCGTTGAAGTCGCCCACCACGCTCACGCTCGTGGCATTCGGCGCCCAAACCGCGAAATTCACCCCGTCTACCCCGTCGATCGTCCGCAGGTGGGCCCCCAACCGGTTGTAGCACTGCCAGTGACGTCCCTCGCCGAGCAGGTAGAGGTCGTAGTCGGTCAACAGGTTGGGGAAGCGGTACGGATCGTGCATGATGGTCTTCTTTCCGTCTTCGCCGGCGGCGCGGATCATGTATTGTGGGGCGGCATCGCCGTTGGGGGCCGGGCAGATCGCCTCGAACAGCCCGGCCGGGTGAATCCGCCGCATGGGACGCGGCGAGGCGGCATGGGCCGGATCGACGACCCAGGCCCGCCGGCTCTGCGGCAAAAACGCCCGCACGGCCATCGCCCGGCGTCCCGAATGCTCGACCTCGTGCGGCCCCAACAGTTCGAACGGGTTTTCGTGCCT
>Ga0180434_10008015_pt1 | contig 11772 bp, 9 predicted proteins | sample SS_ome_7_FD_132453 | JGI IMG/M metagenome (GOLD analysis project Ga0180434, IMG submission 132453) | Hypersaline lake sediment archaeal communities from the Salton Sea, California, USA - SS_1_D_2 metaG | ecosystem: Environmental > Aquatic > Non-marine Saline and Alkaline > Hypersaline > Sediment... | reverse complement strand
GATGGCTGGCCCGGGGCCACGCCGGGTCAATGGCCTACCTGCACCGAAACGCCGAGTTGCGCGAGAATCCGATGGGGTTGCTGGCGGGTGCCCGGTCGGCCATCTGCGTGGCGCTGAATCACCATCGTCAGGATCCCCCAGCGTCCGGTACTGCTTCAACCGGGCAAGTGGCGCAGTACGTGCGCGGTTACGACTACCACCGAGTGCTCCGCACCATGCTGGGCGAGCTGGTGGACCAGCTTCGGCAGCACCTAGATGAGCCCTTTGAACAGCGGATATTCGTCGACACCGCCCCGCTGCTGGAGCGCGAACTGGCCGCCGCCGCCGGGCTGGGCTGGATCGGCAAGAACACCATGCTGCTGCACGAGCGGCTGGGATCGTATCTCTTTTTAGGAGAAGCACTTACGACACTGGAGCTGGAGCCCGACGCCCCGGTCGGCGACCGTTGCGGCCGCTGCACCCGCTGCCTCGACGCCTGCCCGACGGGCGCGCTCCCGGCACCGTACCAGCTGCATGCCTCTCGCTGCATCTCGTACCTCACAATCGAGCACCGCCGCCAGATCCCAGAGGAGTTTCACAAGCAGATCGGCGATTGGGTTTTCGGCTGCGACATCTGCCAGCAGGTCTGCCCGTATAACCGTCGTGCCCCGCTGGCAACGCACCCCGAGATCACCGCTGACCTCATCCCGGCCCGTCTGCCCCTACTCGACCTGCTGAATCTCCGTACCGCCGACTACCGCCGCCTGACGAAAGGCACCGCGGCCACTCGCGCCAGTCGAAACATGTGGCGACGCAACGCGGCGATCGCGCTGGGCAACGTCGAGAGTCTCAGTCAGCAAGAGAAGCAGGCCTTGGAGAAGGCCTGCGAAAACGACAGTCCGATTACCCGATGCGCAGCACGCCACGCAAGTAAGCGGGACCGCTGACGTAGGAGCAGTCCGCTCTACCGCGGCTTCCGGGCATGGATTTTGGCGCTCCAGACCTTGCCTTCCAGGGCTTCGGCAACGGCCCTGATGGTCGTCTGGTTCGATACTCCGCCGCCGCAACCGCAACCATGACCCCGGCCGCGTGGGGTCAAGGACCTTCTCGGGCAGTTCCGAGCAGATGAACGCCTCGAGCTGCGAAGCGTCGTAGACCATGCGATGGCGTACTTCCACATCCTTGAGGCCGGCGGCGCGCAGCCCCGCGAGGTATTCCTCCTCGCTGAGGGCACCGGCCACGCACGTGCTATAGAGCCCGTTATCGCTCTTCACCCAATCCGGGAGGTCCCGGACCACAATGTCCGAAACCAGCATTCGCCCACCAGGCTTCAGCGCCCGGGCGATCTCCGCGAAAACCTTCGGCTTCTCAGGAGACAGGTTGATTACACAGTTCGAGATCACCCAGTCCACCGAGGCCGACTCGACCGGCAACTCCTCAATCGTCCCCTTGTGAACCTCGACGTTCGTCAATCCGGAGACAGCTATGTTCTGCTTCGCCTTGGCGATCATCTCGTCGGTCATGTCGACGCCGATCGCGCGGCCCGTGGGCCCGACTTTCTTGGCTGCCAGGAGGATGTCGATTCCGGCTCCCGAGCCGAGGTCCAGCACCGTCTGGCCCGGCTCGACCTCGCTGAACGCCAGCGGATTGCCGCAGCCGAACGCGTTCACCACCGCCTCAGGCGGCAGGGCCTCGAGCTCTTCCGCGGTATAGTCGGCGATCTTGGCCACCACGCCCTTCGGGACCGGCCCGCAGCAGGAGCCACCGCCATCAGCAGCGGCTCTGACCGCTCCGGCGTAGAATTCAGCGACCGTGTCCCGAACTTCCTGATCTTTGCTCATTATTCAACTCCCCTCGTGTCTGCGTCTTTCGTGGCACAGCACTGCTCGATGCCGTCCGCCAAGGCACGTAGCGTGGCAGCCAACTCCGAACAGCGAACCGAATAGTAGACTTCCCTTCCGCGTTTTTCGGCCGCCAGGATCCCCGCGTCGCGCAGCAGGCCGAGGTGCCGCGAGACGACCGAGATGTCCGTCGGGCAACACGAAGCCACCTCGCTCACTCGGCAGGGCTTGGGCGACTCGGCTACCCGTACCAGGATGGCGATGCGCCGCGGGGCACCGAGCGCTTTGAACAGGCGGTCGTCGAGCAGCTTGCCGATGCACGAGCAGCCCGGTGGGTCTTCCGATCGTCTGCCTCGTCGTTTGCTCATTTGCGTCACTATGCAAGTATATTCCTCGAACGCAGCTCTGTCAAGCAAGAATTCGCCATGCTCACGCCGCGCCGCTGACTTCCACCCCCCGGAGTCTTTTGACGCGAGCGTCCGACCGGCAAAGCCGGCGCGTCCTCACGACCGTTTTCCGGGCCGGGGACGGCCCGGCTCTGCTATCGGAAACGGACGGCCCGCTCGGAATTCCGGCGGCAGCCCTGGGCCCGGTACTAGAGTTGCACTTCGTACACCATCAGAGGCTCGCGACCGCGGGCGTTGGGGAACACGCACGCCGGCGGCCCCACGTCCAATTCGCCTTCTCGCACCACAAAAACCACCCGCTCCTTGCGTGCATTCTCCGAGAGTCGCTGTACGACTTCCGCCGGCGATTCGTCGAACAGAAAGTGGTATTTGCCGTACCGTCGGTACCGATCCCACTGCCCCCCGAGATCGACCTCACGGATCTCACTGAACCACCGATGCGGATCGTGCTCCAGGCCGACCGCCGTGAGAATGTACGGATGGTGAAAGTCTCCCACGGTGAAGTAGACCGCGTCGACGTCTTCCAGACGTGGCTTGAGCCAAGTGCAGGCCGCCATCAGGTCGATATGGAACAACTGGCCGACCGTGATCTCGCGGTTCCGCACGACGAACTCGTGCCGCAGGAAGCGAAAGTTCTCCGCCGCAGCGAGGTACCCTAGCGCGACGCAGCAACTCAACAACGTCACGAACAGGCGCCACTGGCAGAGTACACGCCAAGCGTGTGCCGCTCCCACAGCCGCCAGCAGCACGAACGCCGCCATGCCCGGGGCTGCACGTACCGCATGCACGCTGAGATGCCCGGTAAGGCAATCGCCGACCGGGTAAGTCAGCAGCCAGACGAGCAGAGCGCGGGCCTCGGCGGAGTCGCGGATCCGCATGGCGAGGCGAATCAGCCCCAGGAAGAGCAGCGGCAGCATAAAACCGTGCAGCACACCGAAACCTGATGACCAAACGCCGGGATAGTGGTCGCCATTCTCGAACAGGAAGTCGGGGCCGAAGTGGGCGAGATAGCGGTCAAAGATGCGTTTTGCGGCATCGAGCGGCGGATTGCCGGGTCGATAGATCCACAAGGCCTGGGCCCGGCGGCTGATCTGTTCCGCGTTGGTCAAATGCTGCCACGCCAGCGGGCCGAGCGTGAGCATCAGCCCACCGGCCCAGGCGGCAATCGCCAGGCGCCCGCGCGGGACTCGCAGCAGCCCCCACCAGCGTCTCCAGGTGACGGCCACGCACAGCAATATGAACGCGGGGACAAAGAGCCGGACGGGCGGATAGCCGTAGCAGGCCACCCCCGTAATCAACCCGGCTAACAGCGCGCGCCCGATGCAAGGTCGGCGCTCGCTATCACCGGGGGGCAACCCGGCCCAGAGCAGCATGGCCAGGGGAAGCATCGCCAACACGCCGGCCAGGCCGCCTTCATGTCCCCAGCGACTGAAGTGTACGTGCCACGGTAGCACCGCCAGCAGGCCTGCGGCCCAGAGCCCGGTGGCGCGGCCGAACAGGCGGCTCGCCATCCAGTAGATCAGCAGGACGGAGAGCGTGCCGGCCAGCGCGTTGGGCAGGCGGGTCGTCCAGACATTCATTCCGCCGAGCGCCTGAAATGGTATGAGCAGGTAGATGTAGAGCGTGCTGCGGTTTCCGCCCAGCGCGCGAGTGTAGAAGACCGGCCACCGCTCCCCAACCTGATCACGCCCGGTCTTGAGCAGGCAGTAGGCGTTCCACGCGTTGGCGGCTTCATCCTGGTTTAGGCCGGCGGGCGCAACCGTCAGTCCGGGCAGGCGCAGCAGAGCGGCCGCCACCAGGATGACCAGCAAGCCCCAGCGTTGCCATCGACGGATCGATCCATGCGACTCGGACTGCGCGTCGGCGAGGGGTGTGCTTTCCAACGGTCGGGAAGCGCCAGCGGACGTCATGATGCGTAAGATAGCCCTAGCGTGTCCCGTGAGCACTGCCGGAACCGGAACGGATCAGCCGGTCCCAAAGTCGGTCCCGGCAACGGGGTCCCGATTCGGAGGGCGCGGCTGCGAGTGGCCGTTCCGAAACACGCTCAGCCGTGCGCGAAGTTTGGAGATTGTTTGGATCGGGGATAGAATACTCCGCGGGAATCGAATGGACGTTCACGGTTTCATCGAACGCTTGAGAGCAAGCCGCGACTACCGCGGGCAGATCGCCGCCGTGCGCTGTCTGGAGCAGCGTCCGGCGGCGTATGCGCTGCCGTCGAGTCCGATTCCGGATCGGCTCCAGGCGTTGCTGCGCAACGAAGGCATCGAGCAGCTCTACGTTCACCAGGCAGGAGCCTATGACGCGGTGCGTGGCGGCACAGACGCGGTGATCTGTACGCCGACGGCGTCCGGAAAGAGCCTGTGCTTTCATCTGCCGGTGCTGGCGGAACTGCTCGAAGACCCTGAGAGCCGCGCGCTCTATCTGTTTCCCGCCAAGGCGCTAGCGTACGACCAGCTCGGCAACCTGGAGCGGATGGTTACTGCGGCGGGCCTGCAAGACGCGGTCAGGCCCGCGTGCTACGACGGCGACACGCCGACGCACAAGCGCCCGGGTATTCGCCGCAACGCCACGCTGCTGTTGTCCAATCCCGATATGCTGCACGTCAGCATTCTGCCGAACCACGCCAAGTGGGCCGGTTTCTTCGCCCGGCTTAAGTACGTCGTGCTCGACGAGATCCACACGTACCGCGGCATCTTCGGCAGCCACGTGGCCGGCGTGACTCGGCGACTCCAGCGGATCTGTCAACATTACGGCTCGTCGCCACGATTCATCTGCTGCTCAGCGACGCTCGGCAACCCGCGCGAGCTGGCCGAGCGGCTGACCAACCAGCCGATGCGCCTGATCGACCGCGACGGCTCGCCGCAGGGTCGCAAGTACATCGTGCTCTGGAACCCGCCGTGGCTGGCCGAGATGCGCGTCGCGCGGCGGAGCGGGAACATCGAGGCGCAGGAGCTGATGGCGCGGCTGTTGGAAGACGGGGCCGGGACGATCACATTCGCCAAGGCCCGCGTCGTTGCAGAGCTGATTCACAGGTACCTGTCTGAGGCACTGGAGCGGCGGCAGCCGGGGCTGTCGAAACGCGTGCGGCCGTATCGTGGCGGCTACCTGCCGAACGAGCGCCGCCAGATCGAGGCGGCCTTGTTCAGCGGCGAGTTGCTCGGCGTGTGCAGCACGAACGCCCTGGAGCTCGGCATCGACGTCGGCTCGCTCGACGCCGCGATTATCGTCGGCTTCCCGGGCACGCTGTGCAGTCTTTGGCAGCAGGCCGGCCGCGCCGGCCGCCGGCAGGACGAGTCACTCGCGATCTTCGTCGCGTACGACGACCCGATCGACCAGTACCTGATGCGTAACCCGGGCTTCGTCTTCGGCCGGCCGGTCGAGCATGGCATCATTGACCCCACCAACCCGCACATTCTCAAGAGCCAGCTCGGCTGCGCCGCGTACGAATTGCCGCTCGAGCAGCACGACTTCGAGCAGTTCGGCGACGCGGCAGGCGAGGTTGCTGAGCTGATCGCCGAGGCTGGCGAGCTGCATTTCACGGCGAACAAGTACTATTGGTCCTCGTCCGAGACACCTTCACAGCGCACCAGCATCCGCCACGTCGGCGACGCGACGTACGCGATCGTGGACATCACCGACGGCCGCAACACCGTGCTCGGTCAGGTCGACTCGATCTCGGCCCCGGAGCTGGTCTATCCCGAGGCGATCTACCTGCACGCCGGCGAAGGCTACGTCGTTCGCGAGCTCGACCAGCAGGCCAGGCTCGCCCGGGTCGAGCGAATCGACGCCGACTACTACACGCAGCCGCTGCTCCACAGCGACATCCGGGTCGTCAGGCAATACCTGCAGGCCGAATTCCACGGCGGCCTCAAGGCCTTCGGCGACGTAACGGTGCAATGGCAGACGGTCGGCTTTCGCAAGTTCAAGTTCTACACGATGGAGCTGATCGGCCAGAGCGAGCTGGAGTTGACGCCGTTGAGAATCGACACCACGGCCGTGTGGCTCCAACCGCCGCCAAACGTGCTGAAGGCGGTTACCGACGCGGGATATCAGAAGCACGAGGCGCTTGCCGGCGTACGCAACCTGCTGCTGGCTTCGCTGCCACCGCTGGCGATGGCCGACCGCCACGACATCGGCGGGATCGTGGACTCGTCCCAGCTCGGCCGACCGACGATCTTCCTCTATGACCGCTACGAAGGCGGCGTCGGCTACGCCCGGCATGGGTACGAGTGTGCCGACGACCTGCTCCGCATGGCGCACGAGCTCGTCTCAGGCTGCGACTGCGAAGACGGCTGCCCCGGCTGCGTCGGCCCCGCCAACCTCCGCCCGCCGCTGCATCACGATCCGGATATCTACAAGGCGTACGATTTCCCGGACAAGCACGCAACGATGAGACTGCTGGAGGTCTGGCAAGCCATGTAGCGGCCGGGCCCTGCACCGGCCGAATCCTAGCACCAGGGTCCGGGCATGCTGAAAAGCTGTGGCAACGCCGGGCGCGAAGTGCTAACTTGGACTACTGCGGATAGGCGGGGTTATTGGTGTGGCCGTGATCGGGAACGAGACCGCTCGTCCCGGAGAAACGCCCCTGCTCAGGAGGTGCTCGATGAATGCAGAGGGGAAAGGTGCACGAGACGACAGCGACGCCATGAGCCGGAGGCGGTTCTGTAAGGGCGCGGCGTTGGGCCTGGGTGGGCTGGCCCTGGGCGGGTATTGGGGCAGCCGGAGAGCGCGGGCCGAGGAGCCGGGCCCGCTCTTGCCGCCGATTGTCACGGGCAACTCCGCCGAGATCTGCATGAACAGCCGGGTCTCTCGCCACTCCGGGCTGAGTGGAACGGCGACGGACCAGCAGATCTCGAACGTCCTGTGGGCGGCCGGAAAGGCCCCGGTGACGGGCAGCTACCGGACGATCTATCTCAAGACCCCGAACGCCACGTACATCTATCACCCGGAGGACCACTCGCTGGAGTATTATTCCTCCGGCACGGTCTCCAACGCGTTCCGGATCAACTACGACCGCGAGCGCGACTTCGACGCGGGGGTCTCGTACGTGCTGGCGTTGTGGGCCTCGGTCTCGCTGTGGACGGGGACTTCGTCCCAAGTGGCAAGCTGCCCCCAGATGTCGGACTTGAACTTCGGGATCAACACCGTTCCCGGCCTCACCGACGAGCTGGTGGCGGTTTCCTCTGACGGGTCGCTGCCGAACCCCAGCACCGACGGCCCGAACAACCTCGAGGAAGTACTCGCAGATCTTCGCCTGCGCGACCGGCTCCGTGCGGACCTGGACCTCACGCCGCAGCGCCTCTCCCAAATCCTCTGGGCGGGCTATGGTTGCAGCGCACATATGACTTCCAACGGGCGTGGCGGACTGACCGTTCCCTCGTGGGTGGCGCAGTACTTCCTGACGAATCGAATCTACGTCGTCGACGCGCGCGTCTCGCGTTACTGCAACCGAGTTGGCTCCAACCTCGCCACCCGCGATCACCGGCTGGAGCTGGTGCAAGACTCGGACGTGCGGGACGCGCTGAGACAGGCTTTGCCCGGGCTGCCCGCGGCGCCGTGCTACGTCTTGTTGTGCCTAACGCAGACCGGCCTGGACACCTGGTACCAGAGGCTGGAAACCGGGTTTGCAGCGGGCGGAATTCTCCTGCAGGCTGGCGCTATCGGCCTCGGTTGCGCTTTCAAGGCGGCGCTCTCGTCGGCGGAGCAAGCGGCCCTGCAGCAAATCACCCAGATACCTGCGGGCGACTATCCGCACGCCGTGGTGGCGGTCGGACACCGGCCGGCCGACCTGGACGGCGACGGCGATGTCGACGTGGACGACCTCGATGCGTTTGGTGCGTGTATGGCCGGTCCGGACGTTCAGGCCGGCCCGGGCTGCGAGCCGGCGGATCTCGACGCGGACGGCGACGCAGACCTGGGCGACTTTGGCGAGCTCCAGCGGGGCTAGTGTCCCTTCGCAGAAGCTCTGAATCATGGGTGGCATGGGCGTCCCGCCCGTGAGGTCACAGGCGAGACGCCTGTGCCACCCTGAATAAGATGCAAACAGCGTGACAAACTACACTAACGGCCGACGATGGTGCCGGAGATCTCTCGCATTTCGTCAGTTTGACCTACTGAAACAAGGGGAACAGGCGTATAATGCGCTGGACGTTGTACCGGGTCGTGCGGGGAGGCCTGCGGCACACCGGGGGGGCTGGGGTCGGCATGATCAGACGCGAGTCATTCCGGCAGTGGCTCGACCAGGCTGGACACCAGCTCGAGCAGCTCGGGCAGCGCGTTCTCGCCATCTACGAGTCGGCATCCTCGGTCAGCGGCGGGGTCATTCCGTTTCGGCCGGCGAAACCACGCATACTCGGCAGCGCCGCCGTCGTCGCGGCGTGCCTGCTATGCGCCGTCATCGTCAGCGGTTCGTACTACGCGATCAGCGGCCTGATCGAGTATCTGCTCTCCGAGCCGGTCGCCGAAGCCCCGTCGCGGCCCGAGTTCGTGCTGCGCTGCGGAAGGTGTGGCGGCGACCGCTGCGTGCCGGCGTCCGAGCTGGACGACGTCCCCAGTCGCGACGGCCGCTATTGGTGCGAGACATGTCGGGCTTACTCGGCATACCGGATGGATGTCGGCGACGCCTGCGTCGCGATGCCGCTTTATCAGGGAGACGGACCATGAGCACTTCGCGCTGTAACTCGGCGTTCACACTGATCGAGCTCTTGGTGGTGATCGCGATCATCAGCTTGCTGATCTCGATCATGCTGCCGAGCGTGTCGCGGGCCCGTGAGCAATCCCGCACAGCGGTATGCCTGTCGAACATGCGACAGGTGGGCGTGCTGATGCAGATGTACAGTCACGACGATGCGGCGGAGCAACTGATTCCGATTCACCTGATGATGATGCGCGAGCCCGGCAACGCCTGGCTCTGGAGGACCGCGAACGATTTCACCTGGGGCGGGCGCGACGGTCAGCATGTGCTTACGACCACCCAGTACGGCGAGATCTGGCTGAGCGGCGACCAGCACGGCTACGTCCCACCGGGGCTAGACTACCCCGGGTACGACATGGCCCGCCGACCGCTGAACAAGTATCTGCTCGGCCCGGGTTTCACCGAGTCCGATCGAGACAACGTGCCGATCTTTGAGTGCCCCTCCGACGCCGGCTATCCGTCAATGCTCAATGTCGGGGATGTCCCACCGTCGGTATACGACGTCCCGTGCTATGACTTGTTCGGCAACAGCTACCGGGCGAACCTGTACGGCATTAAGGACGACACGGGGGCGTTCTCGATTGGCCCATGGGGGCACCGGATCAGCGAGTTGCCCAACACGGGCGAGCTGGTCGTTTTCGCCGAACCGCTTTTCTATGAGATGATCTCGTGCAACCCGGGGGGCTACGACTGGCACCGTCGCACGGGGGTTGCCAATGTACTCTACGCCGATGGCGGAGCGCGCGCGACCAGAACCGAGTGCGATCCCGGTTTCGGCTGTGTGGCTCGGGAAAGAATGGGCCTGCCGCCGTGTCCGCCGTGGTGCAACGCCTGCCTTATTTTCTCCGGTGCAGCGTGGTCGATGGATGCATGGCCTACGCCCGGCGCACGAATCTGGGGGCAAGCGGGACTTTGGACGCCCCCATTCGACGCCGACCCCTTCCAGTCGTGTGAGTGGCTCTTGGATCGCTGGCCGTTCATGAACTACACGGATAATTTGCATGCACCCTCGTAAGGCAGGCCGCTGCATCCAGGGCAACCACGGCCGCTAGACTCAATTCAGCATATCCGGATATGTGCCCGTCCCGGACCATCGAGGCCTGCCGTTGCTCTGCGTGGGTTGACGGCACGCGTTGCCCCGCCGAATTGACTTCCGTCACAGTCAGCTTACCATCTTGGAATAATGGGTTAACCGCATGGATGATCAAGCTGGAAGGAGCTCCGGATGGCGGGCGACAACGTGCTGCATTTCAACGACGGGAACTTTGAGGCCGAGGTGCTGAACTCTGACGTGCCAGTGCTCGTGGATTTCTGGGCCGAGTGGTGCGCCCCCTGCCACATGCTGACCCCCGTACTTGTCGAGCTGGCGGACGAGTACACGGGCAGGGTCAAGGTCGGCAAAGTCGACGTCGACAACGCGCGCCAGACGGCGATGAACTACGGCATCCAGAACATCCCAACCGTGATGCTGTTCGAGAAGGGCAAGTCGGTCGAGAGCTTCGTGGGTGTCCGCAGGAAGGACGACTACCAGGCAGCGCTCCAAGCGACGCTCGGAATCAGCTAGCTCCGGCGCTCATGCGATCCCGAGAGCCGCGGACTTCAGTCCGCGGCTCCTTAAAGGGCATCAGTTCACGGTCCAGGTGTCGCCGCCGGCGAAGAGCGTCTCGAGCGTGCCTTTGCCGAGCTTTTCCGTGGCCGCGTCGATCTGGCCCATCAGCAGATCTTCGTAGGTGGGGGCTTCCACTTCCCGGAAGATGCCCAGCGGCTCGGGGAACTCCGGAAAGTGCATCCGCGAGAGCAGATACGCCAATGTCGGCTGAGCGGCCTTCTCATCGTGGATCAGCAGGTCGTCCGCCGTAATCCCTTTGCCGAGCTCGACGATTTCCGGCGTGGTACCGTTGAGCCGGATACCCTTGTTTCGTTGCTTTCCGAAGATCATCGGCCTGCCGTGCTCCAGGTAAAGCACGTTATCGAGCTTAGTCTTGCGATCCGAGGCGAATTCGTAGGCCCGCCGGTTATACACGGCACAATCCTGATAGACCTCGACGAAGGCGGTGCCTTTGTGATCGGCCGCGCGGCGCAGCACGTGTTGCATGGCCTGTACGTCGACGTCGACGCACCGGGCAATAAAGGTCACCTCGGCCGCGATCGCGATGCAGATCGGAAGGATCGGCTGCTCGATCGTGCCCCACGGGGACGACTTGGTCCGCTTGCCGAGCTCACTGGTCGGCGAGTACTGCCCTTTGGTCAACCCGTAGATCCGGTTGTTGAACAGCACGATCTTCAGGTCCAGGTTCTTGCGGATCGTATGGATCAGGTGGTTGGTGCCGATGCTCAGCCCATCCCCGTCACCGGTCATCACCCACACGTTCAGCCCGGGGTTGGCGATCTTGATGCCCGTGGCGATGGCCGGTGCCCGCCCGTGGATCCCGTGGAAGCCGAACGTGTCTACGTAGTACGGGAAGCGGCTGGAGCAGCCGATACCCGAAACGAAGACCGTGTTCTCTTTGGTGGCCCCGGTCTCGGCCAGAACTTTCAGCATCTGGTTGAGCACCGAGTAGCTGCCGCAGCCCGGGCACCAGCGCGCTTCCTGGCTGCTCCTGAAATCCTTGGGGCTCAGCATGGTATCTGTGGAGCTCACGGCTAGTCACCTCCCAGCAGTTCGCTGGCTTTGCTGACGATCTCGGCGATCTTGAAGGGCTGGCCCTGAACCTTGTTGAGCCCGAGCGTGTCGATCTTGTATAGGGCCTGCAACATTAAACGCAACTGACCGGTGTTCAGCTCGCACACCAGGATCCGCTTGAAACGTTTCAGGATCTCGCCCACGTTGCTCGGCATCGGGTTGAGCCAG
>Ga0180434_10008014_pt1 | contig 11772 bp, 9 predicted proteins | sample SS_ome_7_FD_132453 | JGI IMG/M metagenome (GOLD analysis project Ga0180434, IMG submission 132453) | Hypersaline lake sediment archaeal communities from the Salton Sea, California, USA - SS_1_D_2 metaG | ecosystem: Environmental > Aquatic > Non-marine Saline and Alkaline > Hypersaline > Sediment... | reverse complement strand
GATCATCCAGCACTTTGAATTTCTCTTCTACGGTCTTGCGCAACCGGCCAAGGTCCTCGCCCCGAATCGCGTTCCTCGTGGAAACCCATACATTCCGGCCGTCCTTGACCAGCACCCCTTCGTTCACCGCCAAAAAGACCTCTTTGCCTTCGATGGCCTCAAAGGAGAGAAGCCCGGGGACCAGTGCCGCTACAAAATCTATGTGCGCGGGGAGCAGGCAGAATGACCCGTTTTGGGCTTCCGCAGTCACCTTGCTCACCTCTTCATCCAAGAGCACTTCTGTGGGGAGGAGTATCTTTAGCTTCATTTCCCTAATTCGCAATACCCAATACCCGGCTAATGACTGCCCTTTTGTGCTTCATCGACCTTTCCGATCATGTAAAGGCTTCTCTCGGGATAATCTGAGAATTCGTCGTTCAGGATGCGCTCACACCCGTCGAGCGCATCCGCCAGGTCTATCGTTTTTCCTTCATGGCCCGTGAACTGTTCTGTGACAAAAAAGGGTTGGGTGAGAAAACGTTCCAGCCTTCGAGCCCGGTAAACGGTCTGCCGATCTGCCTGAGACAGCTCTTCAATGCCGAGCATGGCGATAATATCTTTGAGATCCTCGTAGTCCGCGAGCGTGTTTCGCATCTTCTGTGCGATGCGATAATGTCTATCGCCTACGATGTGGGGCACCAGCATTTTGGATCCGGACTGGAGCGGATCGATGGCAGGGTACAACCCCTCACTTGCCTTCTTGCGAGAGAGGACGATGGAAGCCGAGAGGTGACCGAATGTATGAACGGCGGCAGGGTCCGTGAAATCATCCGCCGGCACATAAACCGCCTGAATGGAAGTAATGGCACCCGTAGCCGTGTTGCTGATTCTCTCCTCCAGACCGGCGAGTTCCGTCCCCAGCGTCGGTTGATATCCCAACCGCGACGGAAGCTGCCCCAGTAGTCCGGAGACCTCCATGCCTGCCTGCACAAAACGAAAAATATTATCTATGAGGAGCAAAACATCCTGTCTCATTTCATCGCGGAAATATTCCGCCATGGTAAGTGCCGCGTGCCCCACACGAAACCTGGCTCCCGGCGGCTCGTTCATCTGGCCGAAGACCATCACCGTGCTCTCCAAGACCCCCGCCTGCTTCATCTCCCGGTAGAGCTCTTCACCCTCTCGAACCCGCTCGCCGATTCCGCAAAAGAGACTGACACCCTCATGGCCACCCACCATGTTGTTGATCATTTCCATGATGAGGACCGTTTTGCCCACACCCGCACCCCCGAACAGGCCGGCCTTTCCACCCAATTCCAAGGGCGACAGGACATCAATTGCCTTGATCCCCGTTATGAAGATCTCCGATGCGGTTGACTGCCTGTCCAGCGGAACGGGTTCCTGATGGATGGAACGCCATTGCCCCCCACTGAGCGGCTCCCCCCTGTCAATGGTCTCTCCGAAAACATTGAATACCCTTCCCATCAAGCGTTTCCCTACCGGCACCTTGAGGGGAGAGCCCGTGTCTATGACGGCGGAACCTTGCGCAAGGCCCTGTGCGGAGTTGAGCGCGATGCCTCGAATCCGTTTGGCATCCAGGTGACTGATAACTTCAATGTTAATGTTCCCCGCATCCCCTGCCTTCAACACGTTGAGAAGCGGGGGAAGTCGCTTGGGAAAATGAGCATCCACCACGCTGCCCCGCACGGACATCACAGTCCCACTGTTGTGTTGTTTTTCATTCATCGTTTGTCTCGAAAATAAGACCTTCGTTTTTAGCCGGCACCCCCGGCACCTTGTCTGCCGCTTCCAGAATTCCTCCCGAAAGAACATTAATCTATGCTAACGGATTGAGGCGCCCGAGGGAATGGGGTCAAGACCGTATTCCAGCGCTTCAAGCGGTGTATGCGGCTGTTGGGTCAGGCCTTGGAGGAAAAATTTCGGCTTATCGCCGAAACGGGCATGGCATGAACCCCCGGGGAGTGAAACGATTTTTTGAACGTCTTAGCCGTCAAATAAAGGAGAAACTGATCCCTTATACAGGATTTCACCCATATACCATCCTCGAAAAGGCAAGTAAAGTGTCGATACAAAACCCCGATACCGTCCGGCAAACCCTGTTTGTGGTTGATCTGAAGGAGCTGAGGAGATAAGCATGCCTGACATTTTGATCGTGGATGACAATGCGGCGTTTCGGAAAACGCTCAAACGCATTTTGCTCGCAAGGTTTCCCTCTACGCACATCAGAGAGGCAGCGGATGGAAATGGAGCCATAAAAAGCACCAAAAAACAAGCTCCCGACCTCATCTTCATGGACGTGCGATTGCCGGGAGAGAACGGTTTTCAGTTGACGAAAAGAATCAAGGCGGCCCACCCTGAGATCGTGATCATCATGATTACAAGCTATGACTCATCCGAGTATCAGGAGGCTGCGTTTGCGTCCGGAGTCGATTTTTTTATCTCCAAAAAGGCGTCGACGGCCCAGGACATACTGGAAAGGGTGAAATTCATAATTTCTCCCAAATGATAAGTGCTTCAGGAAGGCACGCAGGGAGCGACCCCTGGTGGAAGGCTTTAGAGAATGGGGGAGATCACACATGTTTGGAAAAACCATAAAACTCTTTAAGCTTCATGGCTTTGAGGTGAAAATCGATTGGAGTCGGATCAGCCTCGGGTCGGCCTTGCTGCGATCCCGCCTACGCTACGATTGATTGCCCCGTGGGTTTCGGGCGTCATCGGGCGGGACACCGGACCCGCAGACCTCCGACCGGGAGGCGGTTATGATCCCTCCGGCCCCTGTTGTTCTGCTCACGAGTTCTTTCAAAAATCTAAATCGTTACAAAAAATGAAATGAAGCTTTCTCCAGGGATTCCTGCTATCGCAAGGAATCCAGGTCGGACATGAAGGTGAGGGTAAAAACCTCATTGCTAAGTTCCCTCTCCCTGATATTGGCAAACAGCATGACGGATTTATAGCCTTTGTAAAGTGGGCTATCCGTCTCCATCACGGAGGGTCTCACAATCCCGTCGCCGAAATCCTTCGTCTCCTTGAAATAGAGCGTCTTGATCAGCATGGACGCCTCAGTCATGCACTCGATTTTGGTGGGCACCAGGGCTTGCTTGTCAACCCACATCTTCAGCCGGTCGTAAGCCACGCTCTTCGTCCTGGCTTTGAGGTGAAGCAGATATTCCTTATCCTGATCCTCAATCCGGTTCACGTCGTACTCTTCGTAATAGTCAAGCTGCATGATGTCGGAGTTGTTGAACACACCTCCCACAACGGATTGAAGGCTCGTGATCCTGACGGGCTTTCCCACACCGGGAATGTAAAGCCACATGTTTTCCCCCACCCGCAAGGTGCTTCGGCCTTTTTCACTGGCCGGGGAGATAAAAAGTGCCGCTACTTTGTCCTTGCCTTTTTTTACGGTGAAGAGGACAAACTCCTTTTTCCTGCCGTCCGGCTCGATGTTGATGAGCTTCCTGTACATCTCATAGGAAGGGGGAGCGAGGTTACGGTCCACTGTCTTGAGAAGCTCGACGCCGTCCACGGCCGAGGCCGGGACGGTGACGCTGAGTGCCAGAATGAACACAAGTCCTTTGAAAATCATATTTCCCCTTTCTTTTCCGCCGCAACGGCTATTTGCTTCCTTCCAGGATCTTCGTCACGGCCGCCTCGGTGCTCCCCTGAAACTCCAAGGACTCCATGCCTCGGCTTTGCATGGTCCGGATCATTTTTGGCCCGAAGTTACCGGCGACAACAAGCGTCACTCCTTTTTCAGCCAGGAAGGGTACGACCGAAGCCCCCGCTCCCCTTTGGGCTGTTTTGTAAGGGTTTTCGAGGGTTTCCAACAAGGCGCCGGCCCGGTCAAATATCAAGAAATAAGGGCTGCGGGCCGCCATCCCGCTCACCCCGGCGGCCGGGGTGTTTCCCTCCGCGGCCACGGCGATTTTACCCGTATCCTCAGCAGAGACCAAGCTCGTCATGAGGAAGATCAAAAACAGCGCAGCCTGTATCGTATTTTTCATCGTTGAACCTCCTTTCTAGACATATCCCAACGCCTGGATCGGGTCCATGCGGGATGCCTTGAATGCGGGCTGAAGGCTTGCGACAACCGCCACGGCAATGACAATGCCTGAGATTACCGAGATGTCCTGAAGGTTTACGGCGGTCTTGAGAACAATGCCCGTTTGCCTGCTGAAATCATAGGTGAATTCCGCCAGGTTGATCCCATAGACCAGAACGATGCTCAAGAGACTCCCGACGGCTGCACCCACGGCGCCGAGGAGGAATCCTTCAATCAAGAACATGGAAAGGATCCTCCGCGGCAGGGTCCCGATGGCGGCGATGGTCCCGATTTCTCTCACTCTCTCATAGACCGCCATGATCATCACGTTCATGATGCTGATGAGCACGACCGCAATGAGCATCAGCTTGATAAAGAATGTCATGATGTCAATCATGCGAGCGATATTGTAAAAGGGAGAAAGTTTTTCCCAGGTGTGCACCTCAAAGACGGGCTTCCCGTCTTTGTTTTGTTCGCCCGAAAGTTCGGCTTCCAATCGGTGGTAAACCTCCTGAAGGCCGCTGAAGTCCTTGACCCTCACCGCGATCTCGCTGATTTCCATCTCCTCCATCCTGAGAATTTCCGCGGCATCTTCTATGTGAACGTAACCGTCCCGGCCCCCGGGACCGGTCGCACTCTCCAGGATGCCTCCGACCTTGAGTTGTTTTCCATTGACTGAACCGTCCTTGTTGGTGGCGATGACCACCACCATATCTCCGACCTTCACCTTCATTCCCTTTGCAAGGAGTTCGGGGACCAAAATCTCCCCGTGACTCAGGCTTCTCTGCCCTTTCATAACCCTGGGCAGGAGCAACGGAACGGTTTTCGTTTCTTTTTCAGGGTCGATCCCGTTCAGCCGAATATTCGTGGTTTCAAGGAAATTGCTGAACATGCCGCCGAACTTGATCCTCATGGAGTAGGCTTCAATGTCCGGGATCTCCCGTAAGCGGGTTTCCACCGTTTTGACGGCCCGGGGTTTCATGTTCATGGTCAGGGGCAGGGTCTCTATGGCGGCCACGTACCCCTTGCGGTGGATCTGCAGGTGTCCTAAAAAGGAATCGGTGATCTGGCCCACCATCATGGTTTTGAAGGACCCGGTGACAGCCATGAAGCCTGTCACAAAGAGGACACCGACGACGATCAGCGACAAGGTCAGCACGGTCCGTCTCTTGTACCTGGAAAGATTTCTTGCGGCGATTTTAAAAAGATTCATCATGTGCAGGCGCGCCCCCATTTCCAGTGGTTTCCAACATGCCGTCTTCCATCCGGTAGGTGGTCTCAGCCTCGCCGATGATGCGGGCGTCATGGGTGGAAAACACAAAGGTGGTATTCAGTTCCTCCCGGATCTTTTTCATCAGGGCGAGGATGCTCATGGCCGTGTCGTAGTCGAGATTGGCCGTGGGTTCATCGGCGAGAACCAGTTCCGGATGGGTCACAAGGGCCCTGGCGATGGCCACACGCTGTTTCTGGCCCCCGGAGATCTGATCGGGCATCTTGTGTTGCTGGTCGATCATCCCCACGGCCGCGAGAAGATCCTGCACCTGCGTTTTTCGTTTCGCAGCGGGAACGTCCTGAACCATGAAAAGCGGGTATTCCACATTCTCATAAGCGGTCAGCACCGGGATCAAATTGAAACCCTGAAAAATAAACCCGATGTGCTTCCCTCTGAAAAGGGCCGCATCGGTTTTGCCAAAGCTGGATACATCCGCCCCGGCCACGGTGAGCCTGCCGCCTGAAGGCTTGTCGAGACAGCCGATGAGGTTCAGCAGGGTTGTCTTGCCGCTCCCCGACGGCCCGATAATCGACAGGAAGGCCCCTCTTGGAATGGAAAAAGTGACCCCCTTCAGCGCATTTACCGGCACTTCCCCTGTGTGATAGATCTTGCTCACGTTCTCCCCGATGATCAGTTGCAAAATGGACCTCCTGTGTCTTGGTTCGTGCCTGACTTACCTTCATCGGTGCGACCCTGTTTCTCCAGCAATTCTCTTTATACCGGTGAAACTGTAAGCAGGTCAATCCTTTAGTTTCGACCCCTGATGGCTGTATTTTGCCGGTTCGATCTTGATCTTGCCACGTCGGAATGGTAAAAACCAACCAAATATTGCCGTAGCAAAAGAGATTGCTGAAAGGAAAGATATGGTCCGGGTTTTTCGCAGAACGGAGATGCCGGTCCATAAAAAGGCGGCGCCGATATGGGCGATGAGAAGCAGAAAATGCACTGGCATGCGATGGGTTCCGATGAGATTCTCGGGCACCTCGGCAGTTCGAAGGACGGACTGGGTCATGAAGCGGCCCGGCAACGTTTGGAAGAGACCGGACCGAACTTAATAGAGGTCGATGAGGGGGTGAGTCCCCTGCGCCTGCTGGTCCGGCAGATCCACAACCCCCTGATCTATCTTCTCGCAGGCGCGGCGCTCTTGTCCTTGCTGGTCGGCCACACAGTGGATGCAGCCGTGGTTGCCGGAGTCATCATCCTCAACAGCCTGCTGGGGTTCATTCAGGAGTGGCGTGCCGAGGGTGCCTTGGATGCCCTGCACAAGCTGGCGGCCCCGCATGCCCGGGTTCTGAGGGACGGAGAGCCCCTGGACATAGAAGCAACCGAGGTGGTCCCCGGAGACATTCTGCTGCTTGAAACCGGTGACCGGGTCCCGGCCGGCGCGCGGCTACTCTCTGCGGATGATCTCCATGTGGACGAGTCCGCCCTGACCGGAGAATCGGTCCCGGTGGCAAAGCATCCTGAAATTCTGGACAAAGACACCCCCATGGCGGACCGGAAGAATATGGTTTGGATGTCTACCAGCGTAACCGGGGGGCGGGGACGGGCCTTGGTGGTCGCCACAGGGATGCGGACCCAGATGGGCCGTATTGCGGCCGAGGTCCGCGCCACCCATAGAGAAGAAACTCCGCTTCAAAAACGGATGCACAGGCTGGGCATGGTCCTGGGGATTGCGGGCATTGCTTTTGCGGCGGCTGTTTTCGGACTCGGGATGCTCCGCGGCTACGAGCTCATCGAGATGCTGATGTTCTCGGTGGCCGTTGCCGTTTCGGCCATCCCGGAAGGGCTTCCCGCCGTCATTAGTGTCACCCTGGCCCTGGGTGTGCGGCGCATGGCCCGGAAAAACGCCATCATCCGGCGCATGCCGGCCGTGGAGACCCTTGGCTCCACCACGGTGATCTGTTCGGATAAGACCGGAACCATTACCAAGAACCAGATGACCGTACGAATGCTCTGGGCGGGAGATGTAATCTATGAGGTGAGCGGCGAAGGGTATGAACCGGTAGGTGAACTCAAGGCGGAGGATGGCAAAACGGTAAAAGAACTCCCCGAGACTTTGGAGAGGCTGATGAGGATCGGCCTCCTGTGCAACAACGCCGACCTCAAGGAGAAGGAAGGACAATGGATCGTAGAGGGCAACCCCAGCGAAGGGGCGCTGCTTGTGGTCGCGGCAAAGGCGGGCATCGATACGGACGCTCTCCGGGAGAAAAGCAAACGGCCGGCTGAAATTCCTTTCTCCAGCGACACCAAGTACATGGCCACGTTGCATTTGGAAGCGGACGGCGGCGGGCAAATCGCCTATGTCAAGGGCGCCCCGGAGCGGATACTCAAGTTCTGTTCCCACGGACTCAAGGACGGGGAGATGACGGAACTGGACGAGGCGTTTCGCGAGGAGATACTCGATCTGAATGAACGGTTTGGTTCCCAGGCTTTCCGGGTAATGGCCGGGGCCTATCGGGAAATGCCGAAGGGCCGAGACAAACTGGAGAAGGCCGACGTGGAAGGAGGCCTGACCTTTGCCGGTCTTTGGGGCATGATCGATCCGCCCCGGGAGGAAAGCATCGAGGCGGTGAAGCAGGCAAAAGGGGCGGGCATCCATCCGGTGATGATTACCGGCGATCACGCCGTGACCGCCCTGGCCGTCGCCAGGGCCGTAGGGATCGCTGAAGACGGGGGGGCGGTGACCGGCAATGACATTGACGCTATGGAAAACCCTCATATTGCCGGGGCTGCCCTTAAAAACGGGGTCTTTGCCCGGGTCTCGCCTGCCCACAAACTCAGGATTATGGAGGCCCTCAAGCAAGAAGGGCACGTGGTGGCCATGACCGGAGACGGGGTGAACGATGCTCCGGCTCTCAAGGGCGCGGATATCGGAGTGGCCATGGGTCGGGCCGGCACCGAGGTGGCCAAGGAGGCGGCCGACATGGTCCTGACCGATGACAATTTCGCCACCATCGTTCATGCGGTGCAGGAAGGTCGTGTCATTTACAACAACCTGCGCCGGGTGGTGTTCTTCCTGCTTGCCACCAATCTCGGTGAAATTCTAACCCTGGTGGCAGCCCTGGCCATCGGCCTGGATCTGCCCCTGACAGCCGTCATGGTCCTTTGGATCAACCTGGTGACGGACGGGGCCTGCACCGTGCCCCTTGGGTTGGAGCCGGGGCACGCGGATGTTCTCAAACGGCCGCCGAGGGATCCCGAGGAATTTATTATAGACCGGCGTACGGCGTTGCGCATGGCGCTGCTTACGCCTCTCATGGCGGCGGGCACCATGGGCCTGTTCTGGTGTTCACAGCGGAGCGGCGGGCTCGATTACGCCCGAACCATGGCTTTTACCGCGCTGGCGGCCTTTCAGTGGTTTCAGGCCTTTAATGCGCGGGCAGCCTACCGGTCCATATTTTCCATCGGCCCGTTCAGCAACCGCTGGGTTCTCCTGGGCGTGGGGACGGCGGTCCTCCTTCAAATCGGGGCCGTCCAGACGCCCATCGGGCAGCTGCTGTTTGGGACTGTCGGACTCTCCGCCGTGGACTGGTTTTGGATCGTTCTTGTAACCAGTTCTATCTGGGTCGCAGACGAACTCCTGAAGGTGATGGGTGTTTACGGAAGGCCGGGAAAATAGATTGCCGTTGCCTTGGAGGGATGGTCTTTGGCAATATACCGGAATTCGTGATATACATACATCGCGAGTGAAATCGCGAGCGTGACTCAATTTTTGCGATTCCGTTCGGTCCGAAGAACCGGACGCATTCACACGTCAACCCAAGAAAAGGAGGCTTGAAATGAACCAGCGTGATGCCTATGTGGAAAAGATGAAGGCCAAACTCGACGAGTGGAATGCCGAAATCGACAAGCTGGCGGCAAGGGCCGATCAGGCGGATGCCCAGGCGAAAATTGCGTATCGGAAACAGCTGAATGAATTACGGACAAAGCGCAGAGACCTTGAGGAAAAAATTGGGGCCGTGCAGCAGGCCGGTGAGGGCGCCTGGGAGGATCTCAAACAGGGGCTTGAAAATTCCTGGGAAATTCTTAAGACAAGTGTGTCCAAGGCCAAATCCGAGTTCGAGCGAGGCTACCGGGAAGGCCGGGAAGAATAATTTGAAGGCCATTCAGCGGAATCACACAAAAACAGAACCCAAAGACTCAGCCCGTGTGTAAGTTGCCGGTTCGGGTTCATTTTTCCGCGACTGCCCAGCTGATAAAATCCGACCTAAATTTGCTCGGAGGAAGACGAACATGAAAGTATGGCCCGGCGAACCCTACCCGTTGGGGGCCAATTTTAACGGAATGGGGACCAGCTTTTCTCTCTTTTCAGAAGTGGCCGAAAAAGTAGATCTGTGCCTGTTTGACGAAAAGGGGAAGGAAACACGCGTGCCGCTTCCTGAGGTAACCGGATACTGTTGGCACGGTTATTTGCCGGAGGTGCAGCCCGGTCAGCGTTACGGTTTTCGCGTCCACGGGCCGTGGGATCCGGCCAGCGGTCACCGCTGCAATCCGACGAAGCTGCTGCTGGATCCTTACGCCAAGGCGATCGACGGGCGGGTCCAGTGGAATGAGGCTGTCTTTCCCTACCACTTCCAGGGTGAGCCTGAAACTCGAAACGAAATCGACAGCGCCCCCTTCATGCCGCGAAGCGTGGTGCACCAGCCCCATTTCGACTGGAGCGGAGACCGTCGCCTCCAACTTCCCTGGCATGAAACCATCATCTACGAGACCCATGTCAGAGGTCACACCGTCACGCACCCGGACGTTGCGCCCGGGTTGCGCGGCACTTACGCGGGTCTGGCGCAGCCGGCAGTGATTGAATACCTCAGAGAGCTTGGCATAACGGCAGTGGAGCTGATGCCGATCCATTATTTCATCCATGATAAACACCTGGTGGACCGAGGTTTGCAAAACTATTGGGGGTACAATTCCATCGGTTACTTTGCGCCGCACGGCGGGTATGCGTCGGACAAGCGCCCCGGCGCCGCGGTGGCTGAATTCAAGCAAATGGTCAAGACGCTGCATCAGGCCGGCATGGAAGTCATTCTGGATGTCGTTTACAATCATACGGCAGAGGGGAACCATCTCGGCCCGATGCTGTGCTTCAAGGGAATCGATAACGCGTACTATTACCGCCTTACCGACGATATGCGCTATTACATGGATTATACCGGCACCGGCAACAGCCTGAATATGCGTAACCCCCACGTATTGCAGCTTCTCATGGATTCCCTGCGGTACTGGGTGCTGGAGATGCATGTGGACGGGTTCCGCTTCGATCTGGCAGCCACCTTGGCGCGTGAGCTGCACGATGTGGAGCGCCTGTCCGCTTTCTTTGACCTCATCCAGCAGGACCCTGTGGTCAGCCAGGTTAAGCTCATTGCAGAGCCGTGGGATGTGGGAGAGGGGGGATACCAGGTTGGAAATTTTCCTCCGGTGTGGACCGAGTGGAACGGGAAATACCGGGACTGTGTCCGGGACTTCTGGCGGGGTGAGGATCAGTTATTGGGAGAGTTCGCTTCCCGCTTCACCGGCAGTTCGGACCTTTACGAGAACACCTCCCGCCTGCCATACGCCAGCATCAATTTCGTAACCGCTCACGACGGATTTACCTTGAACGATCTGGTTTCCTATAACGAAAAGCACAACGAAGCCAACGGCGAGGAAAACCATGACGGGGAAAGTTACAACCGTGCGTGGAACTGCGGTGCGGAAGGACCTACGGAAGACCCGGCTGTGCTCCTCCTGCGGAAGAAACAGAAACGAAACTTTCTTGCTACGCTGTTGCTCTCTCAGGGGGTGCCCATGCTGCTGGGAGGCGACGAAATCGGGCGGACTCAGGAGGGGAACAACAACGCCTACTGCCAGGACAACCAAATTTCCTGGTACAACTGGGAACGTGCTGATGAAGATCTTCTCGGTTTTTGTCAGAGACTCATTCGATACCGAAAAGACCACCCGGTTTTTCGCCGCAGACGGTGGTTTCAAGGCCGGCCCATTCATGGGGGCGATATCAAGGACATTGCGTGGTTCTCTAAAGCGGGGGAGCAGATGGCGGAACCGGACTGGGGGCAAGGGAGTGTGAAGTCGCTCGGGGTTTTTCTGAACGGCGAGACAATTCCGAATCCCAATCCACGGGGCGAGCCGGTCATAGACGACAACTTCTACCTGATTTTCAACGCCCACCATAGATCTTTGGTTTTCACCCTCCCCGGTGCGGGTTGGGGAGAACACTGGGTGAAGGAACTGGATACGGAAACCGGCTGGGTGGAAAAAGAAGCATTCTTTGAGGCAGGGAGCCGGATCAAGATCAAAGCGCATTCCCTGATGGTGCTGCGCCATGCATCCTGAGCCCATTGCAACCTACCGATTACAGTTGCGACCCGGCTTCGGCTTCAAGCAGGCCGCTCAGGTCGTCCCTTACCTGTTCGATCTCGGCATCAGTCATCTGTACACGTCTCCGTACCTGCAG
>Ga0180434_10008012_pt1 | contig 11775 bp, 11 predicted proteins | sample SS_ome_7_FD_132453 | JGI IMG/M metagenome (GOLD analysis project Ga0180434, IMG submission 132453) | Hypersaline lake sediment archaeal communities from the Salton Sea, California, USA - SS_1_D_2 metaG | ecosystem: Environmental > Aquatic > Non-marine Saline and Alkaline > Hypersaline >... | reverse complement strand
CTGCACGGCGACAGCGGCGACAATACGGCCGAGCTTGGGCCCGGCACCGCGCGGCTGGAGGCCGACGGCGTTGTGGTCGAAGTCGCCCAGGTCGAGACGATCGCCCTGCGCGGCGAAGGCGGTAACGACACGGCGTTGTTCCGCGACTCCGCCGGCGACGACACCTTCGTCGGCTTCGTCGGCGGTGGGCTGATGTTCACCCCCGACGCGCAATACCGGGCTGACGGCTTCACCATCGTTGAGGCGATTGCCACCGAAGGGCTCGACGTGGGCAAGTTCTACGACTCGCCCGGCGACGACACGTATGTGGCCGGACCGGTCTACGCCAACCTCGCCGGAACCGGCTTCTCGATGACCGCCCGGCAGTTCGACGCCGTTCATGCCTACTCGACGGCCGGCGGCACCGACATCGCCCGGCTGTACGATTCGGACGGCAACGACGTGTTTGCCGCCGGGCCGATCGAGGGTACGCTCTTCGGCGAAGGCTTCTTCAATCGGGCGAAGTTCTTCGAGGCCATCCACGCCTACGGCACCGCCGGCGGTGTGGATACCGCCAAGCTCTACGACTCCAAGGGCAACGACACGTTCGCCGCGGGGCCGGTCGAGGGCACGCTCTTCGGCGAAGGCTTCTTCAATCGGGCGAAGTTCTTCGACGGCGTCCATGCCTACGCCACGGCCGGCGGCGTGGACACCGCAAAGCTCTATGATTCGGACGGCGACGACACCTTCTTCGCCGATCCGACCCAGGGAGCCCTCTACGGCGACGGGTTCTACAACCGGGCGAAGTTCTTCGACGGCGTCCACGCCTACGCCACGGCCGACGGCCATGACACCGCCACCCTACGCGACTCCGCCGGCAACGACACCTTCCTCGCCGACGATCGCCAGGCGACCTTTTACGGCGATGGGTTCTACAATCGGGCGAAGTTCTTCGAGGAGGTCAACGCCAACTCGACCGCCGGCGGCGCCGATCGGGCCGAACTGCACGATTCGGCCATGGCCGATCTGCTGGAGGCCGACGACGATTGGGTCCGCCTCTCCAGCGGCGACGCCGGCTTCAGCCGCATGGCCGAGGACTTCGCCTACGTCAAGGCCACTTCGCAAAACGACACGGGCGACAAGAAGGAGGTTGTCGACTACATCCACACTCTCGAATTGGAGGGATACTGGGAAGACTAGGCCGCTTGTTAAGCCGAATAGGTGGGACGAGCGCGGCGAGCCCCACCAACGCAACCGACAATCGTTTACCACCATTGATTCGACACCTTGAATCCGGAGGCGTTACCGATGCGAATTCATCCGCTAAACCGTGCGGCCGCCACACTTGCCGCGGTTCTCTTGCTAGTTGCCTCTTCGGGCTGGGCAACCGCGGGAATCCAGATCGACGGGAGCCTCGGTCCGAACGAGTGGGGGCTGACGTTCAACGGCACAAGCCTGGACTTCGGCTCATCGGCGGTCGTCAACAACGCAACCCACCCGGGAAATACGGGGCTCTATTCCGTCGACGACGGCACGACGAACTATTCCGTCTTCTATCATGCGGAAGATTCCAACGACAATTTCAACGGCTACTACGTCGGCCCAAACCATGGCGGACAGAACTACGACGCCGAGTTCCTGGGCGTCTCCATCCACGATGCCAGGCTCAACGTGGTGGTCGTGTCGGGCCAGCGACCCGACAACGGCTTCAGCTACTATGGTCCGGGAGACTTTCGCCTCGTCACGACAAGCGGAACCTTTGCGATGGAGGTCGGCGGAGGGGCCGGCGGCGCTAGTTCGAGCGGAACGATTTTCGAAGGCGATCCCGGGACCACGTATTCGCTCAATGGCAGCGGCTACACGACGGGAGTTTCCACCGACACGGTTCAAGTCGCCGGCTCGCTTTGGTCGGATCCCACGTGGAGCGATGATCCGATTTCTCCGGCGGAGCCCACCCAGTTGCTAGGTGGGACATACGTCGGCATGGCCGATTATGCCTTTTCTCGGAATGATGGGCCGGAGCAGCACTCGGTGATCGAGCTGGCCCTCGCCATGGAGCTGTTCGGCGGCCCGGGCACGCGTCTGGAATCGATCCACTGGCGTCCTTCGTGCGGCAACGATGAACTGAATGTTGCGTGGCCGAGCCCGCCACCTCAAGACCCCGTCCCCGAGCCTTCCTCGCTGCTGCTTTGGGGGCTGCTTCTCAGCGGCGCGATGGGTGTGTGCTGGAGAAGGCGACGCGTTGGCTGAAGATGCGGGGAAACGCCGACCGCCTGCCCGCTCCTCACTCCGCCATCGTAACGCGGAACTCCGGGCGGAAGGCGGTTTCGAAGTCGTAGACGTCGTCGAAATCCTCGCGCCGGTCGTGGGGCGACTTCTTCATCTGGCCGATGCGGATCAGGTTGAAGACGATCTCGCCGAAGTCCCCCGTGCTGTTTACCCCCCAGCTCTCCAGTACCATCTTGGCCATCAGCCCGTATTGCCGCAGGGCGAATTGGCGGATCGCCTCGCAAAGGTTCTGACCGGTGACGTGGCGTTCGGGATGGTCGTCGTCGCGACGGCTTCGCGAGGCTTCGCTGTGAACTTCGGCGCCCATGCCCAGCACCTCTTGGGCGTATTGCAGCGCGTCGAAGACGAAGCTGTACGCATCGAGTCGGTAGCGCCGGTCGCGCATGAGCAGTTCGGCAATCGAGCGGGAGGGGTCGAGCATCGGCATTGTTTCGTGTTCGTTGGAAGAAAGAAGGGGGGGGCCTGGCCCCGACGATCAGTGCCGGTCCTCTACTTCTGCTTTATCGGACGCCGCCTCGATGTCCGCCAGATCGAATATCAACCGCCTGTGATCTTCGACGGCCACCCAAACCTGGCCTTGCAGGATCTCGTAACCGACGACCTTGCCCAGCCCCTCGGGCGTGGAGACACTTGATCCCATCGGGGGGAGTTTCCGCAGCGTTTCCTCGTAGGTTTCATATTCGTACCGCAGGCAGCACTTCAGCCGCCCGCACCGACCGGAAATCTTGGTCGGATCGAGCGTGGCCTTCTGGAGCTTGGCCATCTTCATCGAAACGGGCGGCATCTGGACCAGGTGCTGGTTGCAGCAGACCGGCTGGCCGCAGTCGGCGTAGTCGGCCAGAAGCTTCGCTTCGTCGCGGACGCCGATTTGCCGCATCTCGATCCGCGTTTGCAACTCGCCGGCAAGCACCCGGACCAGTTCCCGAAAATCGACCCGGCTGTCGGCTAGATAATACACGATAATCCGCTCGCCGCCAAAGAGGTGTTCCACGTCGACCAGTTGCATGCGCAACCCCAGTCGGTCGATCGAGCGCTGGCAGACCTCGATCTCGCTCCTGGCCTGTTCGCGAAGGCGGTGCAACTCGTTGCGGTCGCCGGGCGTCATCTTCCGGAGGATTTGGCCCTCGTTCGGCTCGCTCAGCATCGCCAGCGACTGCTCGTCGGCCGGGCAAAGGACTTCACCCGCCTCAAGGCCCCGCTCCGTGCGAGCGATAACCTGCTCCCCGTGGGGGTGTGGTTGTCCATTATCCGTCTTGAACACTCCAAGCAGGCGCATCACTCCATAGCGGACGATATAGTCAGGCATGGAATTTCCGTTAGTGCGGAAGGAGCGTGGTGGCCCAGAGCCCCTTCCGTCGAGTGGTTTCGTTAGGCCCGAAAAAACGGCGGAATCTGGTCGCGCCCGAAGCGCGGCGATCTGCCAGAAAGGTGCCCCAGGCGAGGGTACCGCTTCCACCGCCGGCACGGCAACCGCCTGACCCAAGCCAGGACGCTCGGCGACGGACCGTTGGGCAATCAGGGGTGGAAATCAGCAGAACCTTCAGTATATCCGGACGAAGCCTGCCACGGAAGGGGAAAACAACAGCACGCATACCCGGGTTAGACCTCGCGTTCGAGGGCAAACTCCGTCGCTCCAAGCTGGATGCCGAGGCGACCGAACGCGAAAGCGAAACTCCTGCTGAGCCAGGAACTCTGGCCGGCAGCGGCTCGGCGGGAGCCTCGCCCTCCCAAGCTTGGCCAAGCTTGGCCCAGCTTGAAACCGCGGAATCTGGGGGTTGACTTTTCCAGGCAGTTCCCGTTAGATTTATCAATAGGGGAGAACTGTTTGTTGACCAGGAGGGGCCACGATTTCATGGCGAGTCTTTCAGTCACGGATGTGCAACCGCGAGCGCAGTCGGCTCTGGCCGGCAGCCCCATTTCCGAACTGCGCGACCTAACGGTCGTCGACCAGGATGGGATTCTGTTGATCTCCGGGGTTGTTTCGAGTTTCTACCACAAGCAACTCGCCCAGGAGGCGATCCGGTCGGCCTGCCGCGAGGCCGATTTGGTCAATTCCATCGAAGTGACGGCCCCGGCCGGCTAGGTCAGCTTTCGCGTTGGCCATGAAATTCCTCGATTAGACCGGTGGCAGACACAGGATGGGCCTGCCAACGCACCGGCCCCGCGGCGATCGAGGGAGCCGGAGCATCGCCTCGGGCAAAACAGGAGAGGCTCATGAAGGATCGCCCTTCGTCCGGTTTGCCGCGCGCTCTGGGAGAGCTGTCCGAGGCATCGGCGGAAGCGAAGGCTCTGGCGACGTCCATCCAGCAAGCCGTCGAGCAGGAGACGGGCCACGCCATTCGCGACCTGGCCGTCGAAATCCAGCCCGAGGGGGTGCTGCTCAAAGGCCAGTGCCGCACCTATTACAGCAAGCAACTGGCCCAGCACGCCGTCATGGCCCTACCCGGCACCGAGCAGGTGATCAACTCGATCGAGGTCGGTTGACGGGTCAAATCTGCTTGCCGTCCGGTTCCTCGGAGCGCGGCCCGCGAAGCTCCTCGATGGACTTGCGGAGTTGCTCCAGACGCCGATCCATCTCCTCTATCCGCCTCTGGATCGGGGGCTGCCTCGGGGCTTCCGGCGCGACTTCCACCGCCGGCGGCTCGGTCGTTTCCCAGTCGGGTACCAGGTCGAAGGGCACCAGCCGCCGTGCCGACGCGTGGCCAAGCAGCCGCTCGACGTGCGGGCGGAGATCCTCGGGCAGCGTGTCGAGGTTCTCTTCGGTCGCCGTCCACTTCTCGTCGCCACGGCGGACGACAATCTTGGCCGGCTTGTCCGCCTCGAAAGTGATCGTTACCCGAGTGTCCGCCGGCAAGGCCGGCCGCACATCGGCGTCCTGCGGCAGGATCAGCCCCGGCCGGAGGAACCGGTACCGCATCGGGCCGACCTCGACCCCCACCCGGCCCGGCACGAATCGGTCGAGCCAGCTTTGCACGTGGTCCCACTCGCCGGGAGCCGGCAAGGCATGAGGGTGCTCGGGCTGCGCTTCGACAGGCCGCTTCTCAGGCGTTAGCTCGAACACCTGACGCTTGCCGCCGCGGATCAACTCGAGCTCGACCGCCTTCCCCTCGGCCGCGTCGGTCGCTTGGATCAGGTCGATCACGCCGTGGAGCGGCTTTCCGCCGACCGCCACCAGCACGTCATGTCGCTGGACGCTCGCCTTTGCCGCGGGCGTCTCGGGCAACACTTTCTCGACGACCAATCCCTGTCCCTCGGGCAAACTCAGTTGGGTTCCCAGCGTCGCCGGCACCGGATGGCACATCAGCCCCAGCCAATACTCGCCCAGCTTCACGTCTTCTCGCGGGACGGCAAAACGGCGAATCGGGCCGTCGCCACGATCCACCTGGACGTCGACATCCCGGCCGAACAGGCCACCAGGGCCAATATCAACATTCACATGCGGCACCGCGATACGAATGCCCGGCCATACCGGCTCGCCGTCGTCCGCCCGGACGGCCGGAGCCGCCATGAGCACCGTCATCAGGCCGCTTATCCACCATGTCGATTTCATGTCGATTCTCCCACGGTTAAATGTCCAATGACCCATGTCCAAGATTTACGGTCAGTTTTTTCAACATTCCGCCTACAACGCCGGGCCGCCGACGTAATGAACATCCACCTCTTCGACCGGCACGACGAGTTGCCGGCCGTCGTGTAGCCGCATGGGCACCAACTCGCGACGCTGCCGCACCTGGTAGCCGGTTCGCCGCAGGGCTTCGAGCATCTCGCGAGGCACGGCTCGGGGAAGCCGCTCCAGCCATTGTCGGTCGAGCCGATCGCGCTGGACGGCCGGTAGACGGATCGATTCCCGATTCGATCCTTCGCCCGCCGCCAACTTCACCATCCGCCAGTCTTCCGCCGACTCCGGCAGCCGGTCTTGCGGAACCGGACCGAATTGCGCGGCGGGACCGCCGCCGGCCAGCGCCTCTTCCGGCGGCAGGGAGATCCGCGGCACGTCGCCCGGCTCTTCAACCGCCCCGGCGAACTGATCGGGCTTTGGCCCTCGCTCGATCGGGGTATGCCGCATCTCTTGCAGCCAGGAACCCAACAGCAAGGCCGCCAAGAAACTGGCCGCCATGGCCAACAGTGTGCCGACGTATCTTCCCAAACGATTCGGCCGCTGTGCGGGCCGACTTTGGGCCACCGGTGCGACCGCCGCCTCGGCCGGCACTTGCCCCGGGCTCGGGTTCGTTCCACCCAAGAGTCCCGCAAGCTCCTCACGCCACGCCTGGGCTTCGAGAAACGCTATCGCGCATTGCCGCCACCCGTCGGGCGCCGCCTCGAGTTGCCGAAGAAGCTCCCGACGCTCGCCCTGGGCCAACTCGCCATCGACCAGATGATCCAGCCGTCGCTGCCAATCAGCCGATTCGGGGGGCAGAGTCTTTTCGCTCCGATTCATCATGATGTCTCCACGACCTGCATGGCCGTCAGTTCTCGCCGCAGTCGCTGCCGGGCACGATGCAGCCGAGCCTCAACCGCGCTTTCGCTGATGCCCAAGTGCTCGGCCAACTCGCGATAGCTCCAATCTTCCGTATATTTCAGCAGCAGGATCTCGGCATCGCGCCGCACGAGCTGCTTCAACGCCTGCCGAACCTGGCCACGCCGCTCCTCAGCCAACAGCCACCCGAGCGGGTCGGGCTGTCGACCATCCTGCTCGGTCGGATGATACCGGTTGGCGTAGCGGTCGGTCAGCTTACGCCTCCGGCCCAGCTTCCGCCGGTACAGCAACGACTGGGTCACCGCCAACCGGTAGAGCCAAGGGCCGACCTTATTGTGGTCCTGCAACGGCCATCGTTGCTCGACTGCCGCCAGCGACACCTCCTGCATCACCTCCTCGACCGCCTGAGCCTCGCCGAGTCGGGCACGAACGACCGTCCGCAGCCAGCGGCCATGTTGCTCCAGGGCTGCCTGCCAATCGATCGCGCCGTCGCCGGGCGGGCCGGGATCATGGGGTGAGGATGCTTGCGTCATGGCCAACAGTATCGTTTCCGCGGAGGGGGAGAATCTTGCCCGAAAACATTCCTTGATGGTATCATCGGGACAAACGAGGCGACATCCACAATGACAACCCCTTCTACGCACCCCGCTCTAGCATGGATCGATGGGGAACTGGAAGCCCTTGAACGTCAAGGACTCCGCCGCCGTTTGATCTCGCGCGAGGGGGCCCAGACGGCGACCGTGCAGGTCGACGGCCGGGAACTGGTCAATTTCGCCGCCAACGACTACCTGGGGCTTGCGGCCGATCCTCGTCTGGCCGAGGCCGCGCGGGAAGCCGCCCGCCAGGATGGGTGGGGAAGCGGGGCCAGTCCGTTGATTACCGGCCATAGCCGCATCCACCAGCGGCTCGAACAGCAATTGGCCGCCTTCGAGGGGACCGAGGCGGCGTTGGTCTTTCCCTCCGGGTTCGCCGCCAATGCCGGCACGATCGCCGCACTTACCGGCCCCGGCGACGTCGTCTTCTCCGACCGGCTCAACCACGCCAGCCTCTGGGACGGCTGCCGGCTCTGCCGGGCCGACGTCCGTGCCTATCCCCATGGCGACCTCCAGCGGCTCCGGCGGCTGCTGCAACGCTCGGCCGACCACCGCCGCCGGCTGATCGTCACCGACACGCTCTTCAGCATGGACGGCGACTTGGCCCCATTGGCCGAGTTGACCGACTTGGCCGAGCAGTTTGACGCCATGCTTCTGGTCGACGAAGCTCATGCGACAGGTGTCTTTGGCCCGTTCGGACGGGGGGTTTCCGAGCAGGCCGGCGTGGAGGGGCGCGTTCCCGTTCGCGTCGGTACGATGAGCAAGGCCCTGGGCTGCGTCGGCGGGTTCGTCGCCGGCAGCCGGACGCTGATCGAGTGGCTGGTCAATCGGGCAAGGCCGTACATCTTTTCGACCGCCGGCCCCTCGGCCAATGCGGCGGCGGCCATCGCGGCGCTTCGGATCGTCCGCGACGAGCCCCAGCGCCGGACGACGCTTCTCGCCCGGGCCGCGGAGCTTCGCGAGGCGTTGGCCGCCCAAGGTTGGGAGCTGGGGACGACGGCTAGCCAGATCATCCCGGTGATTGTCGGCGAACCGGCCCGGGCCGTCGCCATGGCGGCCGAATTGCGCAAGCAAGGGCTGTTCGTGCCGGCGATCCGCCCGCCCACCGTGCCCGAGGGAACCGCCCGGCTACGCATCAGTCTCAGCTACAGCCACACTTCAGCGCAGATCGACCGCCTCGTCGACGCATTGGGCGGGTTCTCTCGGGCCGGGCGGTGAGAGGCGGTCTGAAAAGGGGGACTGGCTCCCGGATGTTGTGTATTGGGCTTTGCCTTTACACATGATCGAGGGTGTGCTTGTCTCCCTTTCCGAACAGCCGCTAAGTTCAGTAGTTCCAAGTTTGATGGCGAAATACCCCATCATGGGAGGGCGAAGCTCCTGCTGAGCCGTGGATTTCAGAGGATTGGGCGGCTCGGCGGGAGCCTCGCCCTCTCAAACTTGGAACCACTGAACTTAGTCCGACGACCGTCTGTCGACCGGGGTGTTTGCGATGACCGCGATTTTGGCGAGGTATGGGGGGCGCAGGTTGGCTGGGAGGACTTCGGTGAGAAAACGTCCATTGACACAACGTCGGCCTTTCGACTACAACCCCGCGACTTTTCCTTATTCTGCGCCAAGAACCGCGCGGCCGTTGGGCCGTGACGACCCTGCGCGTGCGCTGCACCGGAAGCAATCATCGGCATGGCTGCCCACACACCCAACCAACCTGAAGCCTCCGCATCGAACCCGGGAAGGCTCCGCGCCGCAGGGGGTGGGATGATCGCCTGGTTGGCCGCTAATCGGCTCCGTGCGGCGGTGCTTGTGGGCGCAGGCGTGGTATCGATCGCCACGCTGGCAGTCGGCGGGCTGCTGATGATGCCGGCCGAGACGACGCCCGAGCAAGTCTCGCTGGCGATGGCCCTGGAGGCCCTGGACAGTGGGGCGTATGAAGAGGCCCGGGAACTGGCCGAGAAGCTCCGAGAACGAGGCGACCTGTCGACAGCCGAGTATGGCGGACCATCGTTTGTCCGGGGCGCTGCGGCGGCCAATGAGGTCGAGATGGCGTGGAGCGAGAAGCGGCGACACCAATTGCACGCGCTGGCAGCCCACCACCTCGAGGATGCCCGGGATCGCGGTTTTCCCCAGGGACGCGAGGGCCAAGGGCTGTACCTGCTTGGCCGCAGTCTGCTGTTCGGCGGCAAAGCGGCGGCCAGCCAATCGGTGTTGCGCGAGGCTCTGCAGGAGAACCCGGAGAAGCAGTATGAAATCCATCGCCTGCTAACCGACGCCTATCTCCAAGACCCCAACCCCCAGCCGGAAGAGGCGTTGGAGCATATCGTCGCGTATCTGGACAATCCCGGTCTGATCCCGAAACAACAGCAGGACGGCCTCCTCGTGCAAGGCGGCATCCTTCTGCAGCTCGGCCGAACCGACGCATGCCGCGAGGTGCTCGACCGGTTGGCCCAGTCGGGCGCCGATCGGGCCGAAGCCCTGGTGCTCGAAGCCCGGCTGCTAATGGATCAGGCCAAGACGCATGGCGACGATCCGGCCGTTGCGGCCGACGATCCGACCTCGGCGCGGCAAATGTATCGCCAGGCGATCGCCCTGTTGCAGCGTGCCCAGCAGCGCGACACGCTCAGTGCGCAGGCGACGCACCAGGCGATGTATCTGATCGGCCTGTGTTCGCTGGAGTTGAACGACTACCGCACGGCCCTGGCCCAATTCACGCGAACGGCCGAACTCTACGGCGATTCGCCCGAGGCATTGGCCGCCAACGTGCAGGTGGCCGAGCTATCGCGTCGTCTGGGCCGCAATACGCAGGCGTTGACGAGCTATCGCGCGGTGCTCGACGCGATCGCCGATCCGAAGAACTACAGCAATCGCTGGATCAGCCGGGAGCAGTTGCGGGCGGTCCTGTTGGAGGCGTACCGGCATTACGCTCAGACCCAGCAATTCGAACTGGCTTCGCAGCTTGCCCGGCGGCTTTCGCCGTTGTTTCCCCGGGCAACGGCCTTGGAGTTGACGGCAGCCGCGCATCGCCAATGGGGTGAGTCGTTGCTGATACAGGCGGACGCCGTCGAGCCGGACAAGGCCGAGGCACTGCGCGAAACGGCTCGGGCGCAGTGGCGCCGGGCGGCCGACTTCTACGCCAGCCTGGCGCAGGAGCAGATCGCAACCCGGGAGTATCCCGATTGGCTCTGGCAGACGGCCGAAGCCTATCAGCAGGGGCACGACTACCGCAATGCGGTCCGTGTGCTGCGGCAGTATTTGAAGATCGAAACCCGGCGCCGGCATCCGCAGGCGTTGGTCTACCTGGGCGAGGCGCTGTTGGCGCTGGAGCGGATCGACGATGCACTAACGGCATTGCAGGAGTGCATCGAGTTCCATCCGCGCGACGCGGCCGCCTTCCGGGCCCGACTACTGGCCAGCGAGGGCTGCCTTGAGAAGGGCAAACCCGATCGGGCCGAGGCTTTGCTGTTGGAGAACCTCCAGGGCGAATACCTCACGCCCGCCAGCCGCGAATGGGCCGACTCGCTTTTCGCCTTGGGCATGCTATTGCACCAGCAAGGACGCTACGACGACGCCACTGTGCGGCTGGAAGAGGCGGTCGAGCGCTACCCGAGCGACCCGCAAGCGATTCGGACACGTTACCTGCTGGCCGACGCATTCCGACGCCGGGCCGATATGCGGCGGGATCAGCTTGACGCCGACTTGACTCTCAGCCAACGCGGCAGCGTCGCCCGGCAGATCGAGCAGGACTACACCCAGTCGCTTGGGCACTACCGCCATGTGCAAGAGTCGCTTCGGCGGCAGCAGGAGGCCGGCCCGCTTCAGCCGCTTCCCCGGGCGCTGCTGCGGAACACCTACTTCGCCATCGGCGGCCTGCTGTTCGATCTAGGCGACTACGAGGCGGCCGTTCGGGCCTATACCGCGGCCACCAACCGCTATCAGGACCAGCCCGAGGTGCTCGAAGCCTATGTCCGCATCGCGGCGGCCTACCGCCGCTTGGGCAAGCAGCGCGAGGCCCGAAGCACGCTGGAACAGGCCAAGGTGGTTCTCGGCCGGATTCGACACGACGCGGCCTTCGAGAAGACCGGCAATTACACACGCAAGCAGTGGAACGACCGGCTTGAATGGCTGATCGAGCAGTATCGGAGTTGAGGGGAAAGAATGGACCGGCGGTTTGGAATTCGGCCTCTTGGACTTTGACGAACAAAGCGGGTAAGCGAACCGCCATTCCCGCGAAGGCCGTCATGCCGCGTAGGCGGCACCTGGAATAAAGAAAATGCTTTGTCCGTCATTCCCGCGAAGGCGGGAACCCAGGATCCTACGAAAAACGCCTGGGTTCCCGCCTTCGCGGGAATGACAAGAAAAGGCTACACAACAACCATGACGCAACTCGCAACCGACATCCTGGCCGAACTGATCGAGCGCAAACGGCGCTGCCTGCTGCAATTG
>Ga0180434_10008011_pt1 | contig 11775 bp, 7 predicted proteins | sample SS_ome_7_FD_132453 | JGI IMG/M metagenome (GOLD analysis project Ga0180434, IMG submission 132453) | Hypersaline lake sediment archaeal communities from the Salton Sea, California, USA - SS_1_D_2 metaG | ecosystem: Environmental > Aquatic > Non-marine Saline and Alkaline > Hypersaline > Sediment... | reverse complement strand
TTCGGGTTCGGAAAACGGCCCCGTCCCCCTGTATGTCTCTGACCAGGTGAATGGGCTCGAACCTTCATCGTCGTAGCCCCATGCATATCCCCAGTTCCGGTTGAGATCAACGCCATATGTACCATCACCATTGTCCCTACGGTTTTTACGCCACCAGATATCCTGATGATGAACATAATCGAGACCGTCGGGATTGCAGCTCGGGATGATCCATATCTGTCGCTCATCAACGAGTTGTGTCACCCGTGGGTCGGAACCGTAGTTTTCGGTCAGATAGTGAATCATGAATACCGCTATCTCCGGTGTGATGATCTCCCGGGCATGAAGATTGGACATAAGGAGAACTTCAGGCTCCTCCCGTTCGAATTCATGAACATTATCGGATATCTTAAGCGCCCAGATATCACGATCAGCAATATTTTGAGTTTTCTCCCAACTGTCCCCGATGTCATGAAGCTCGACTATATCGGGATACTGCTGGATGACTGCTTCCAACTCGTCCACGATTTCCATGTAATCATGAAAGTGATCGAAGTAGGAACGATCACGGAGCTCGGATTCGTATTCATGTGCGTCGTGGATGAGAAACTCATAGTTCAAATCCATGGCCTCCATACCCGCAATCTCCTGTTCGGAGACAAGGACGTCGATCCAGGTATTACCGGCAGCGAGAATATCAGGATGAGTTTGGAACAGAAGGCTTCTCTCCTCGTGTGATTTTGAGGAAAGATCTATTCTGATTACCGATTCGTTGGCACGGAGTTCATGTGTACCGATAAGGGATACCATAACCGCGAGTACAAATACCGTCGAGAAAAGCCGGGTTGCCGATACTCTTCGGAATGAATTCGAACGAGGGATGAAATAAAGGGAATTGGTGTAATTCATGAGAACTCCTGATGGACATGGATATGCGAGTGGTTCGAGGAATCCATCTGATTAACAGATCGCATTTCTCACCACGTTTCAGGTGTTTCGAGGAATGGCACGTAGCGCGTCAGAACGCGGGTGAGAAATACGGGCTTAAAAAATCAGTAGATCATGCGTATAGATATATCATACGTCAATCACTATAAATCGGTTTCAGGGTATTATTCGGAACAACGGCACGGGAGAGTGGCCGGAGTGAGAGTCCGGTCACTCTCCCTGATTATTCGTGCAGGCTTTTCAATCCAGTTTAACAATAGGAAGCCGATCGATGGAATTCGAGTATTCCAGACAACAGAAGTATACACCTGAAGCTACGGGCTTGCCATTCATATCGTTCCCGTTCCATTGTATTGTCTGACAACCTTCCGGTACATTACCATGTATCAGGGAATGTACGAGATGACCGCGAAGATCATATATACCTAATGAAACGTATCCGGTTTTCGAGGCATGCAACTCAACGGATGTTTGTCGGGAAAACGGATTGGGAGAACATCCTGAAATCCTCAATCGGCAGGGTTTTTCATCCTGTTCCGGTTCCGGATACGCGGGATTTGTCGGATCCAGAACGCCAAAGTGCCAATCGATGTTTTCACCTGTCCCATTATTCGAGTTGGCGGTTACATCGAAGATCTCACATCCCGAACCCTCGTTCAGTTTCCAATATCCAGCGAGCCCTCCTTCAGTACCGGTCAGGTAGGTATCCGCATATTCCTGAATCTCTTCCTGAGTACGAACTCTGTACCAGATTCGGAGCTCGTCAATGACTCCGTCAAATGTCAAGTTCTGCTCTGGACCGTTTCCGAGTATAAGGTCACTTTCATCATGATCCCTGAGAGCACCGGAAGGTTCTCGTGTTTGTTCCAACTCCTGTTGTATGCCGTTTATATACACCTGCAGCTCGCTCGTATTTGCATCGTAAGTCATTGCTACATGTTGCCATGTGTCGAGTTCAATGGAACCTACGGGCGTATATGAGAGTGACGGTGGACCGCTGGTATTCCTGAGGAGAACCATGAGGCTGTGATCATTATACGAGGGCCCTTCGCCATGCAGATAAAGAGCAAAACTTGATTTGTCCAGAATCCTTCCATATCCCGTGGATTGAACTTCTCCCCAACCGCGGGGATTGATCCACGCCTCGCAGGTCAAAATCTCGGTGATTTCCAAACTTTGAGATGACGGACATCGTATTATTCCGGATTCGCCGTTGAAATCTACGGCGCTCTCTCCGTTAAATACCAAAACGCAATCTTCATGGACCGTATCCCCCTGGGCACCGTTGTTGGATACCGTCAACGCAACTGAGTAAGACCCGGGGGAGTCGAATGTCCATTCGGGATTCTGCTCTGTTGCATCGATTACTCCATCTCCATTAAAATCCCATGTCCAGGAGCTTGCGGGTGGATCCGTATACGATTCATCGTAGAATTGTATGGTAACCGGTGCCTGACCGGTATGTGTGTCCATGGAAAAATCAGGTAATACGAACGGCGGAATCGGACGTCTGTTCTCAAAGATCCGGGTTTCGGACCAGTCCGTAACCACGAAGTCGAGATCTCTGGAATATGTATACTCAACTGAAATGACATCACCCGTTTGTATAGCTTGACCCAGGCTTATCCACCCCTCGTATGGATCGTAACAGTATTCATTGAGAGATAGCACATTCTCATTACGCATAACCGAGTGAATCTCGTGTACAGGCGCGAATGCGAGGTAAAACAAGCTCCGGTTGTCGAAACATGTAATCGTTTCCGTGGTATCGAGTAGTCCATCTTCATCGAAGTCGTCCCAGATGATCTGCTGTACCGCTGAAGACTGACTGGCCCATACGAACTCACGGGCAAGGATGCCGTCAATGTTCTCGAAAATACCCATGCCTCCGCTCCATGATCCTACCGCAAGGTCCTTATCACCATCCCAGTCAACATCGGCCCAGGAAACGGCAGACGCATTGTTTCCTGAATATACGATCCATTCGGGAACTTGATTGTAGATGCCATCATGGTTTTCGAAAACCATGAATCCCCGTTCGGGATCTGCTACGGCGAGATCGAGATCATCGTCATCGTCGATATCGCAGAATGCCATTTGAAGTCCGCTTGTAATTTCACTGGTAGACCATGATGGAGATGTTTCCAGGGAGCCGTTATTATTAAAGAAGATGGAGATCCCGGTTGAATCTCCCCAGCCGACCGCGAGATCGAGATCGCCATCATTATCCACATCTCCGAACACCGCTTCACATGCATATTTGTCCACATCGGATGTCCATGCAGGCGTTGATCCGAAATCACCGTTTGTATTACCGTACATACAAACCCGTTGTTCACCCCCAGCGAGCCAATGCCCCTGTGGAAAAACAAGATCCAGATCTCCGTCTCCGTCAGGATCGCCTCCGGAACACGAAAAGGCATTCCCCGGAGGAGACAACCAGTCCGGAGATAATGACAGTCCACCTTCATTCATATAGACCGTATGCGGAACCGGCGCTAAACCCTGAGAGGCCAGGCCGAGATTGGCGACGCTCAAATCAGGATCACCGTCGCTGTCGAAATCTCCGATGAATACGCAGTTAGAGGCATTCAGATCATTTGAACTCCATCCAGGGATCGGGTCGATAACTCCATTATCATTGAAGTATATGAGATTCGGGCTATTGGTTATATCCAGACCTTGAGTCACCACGAGATCATGCCACCCATTCCCATCGAAATCCGCCCATCCGGCTCCCGTGGGATATGATCCGGGTTGTTGCCAGATGGGTAAGGACGATATCATGACTTCTGCTCTGACCGGAGGAGCGATATGTAAAAATAGAGAAATGAGATATCCGCATACTCCCAACCCGGAGACGGTACACGACCGCATCATCATACGCATTGCCTGTTTCACCATCTGCCTCCTTGAAGCCTGAAATGGATCAATCACCTGGCCATCCCGGAAGGAATGGCCAAGGTAACGATGGCATCCAGTCGATATATTGACTTCTTTGCCATCTTCCTTAAAAACTTTAATTCTTCATGGGAGCTTACAACGCATACCACATGCCGGCTGTGTAGATGAAATGTAACGGTTTTCAACGATGGACAGATCCTTTGTGTGCGAATTTGAACGGTATTTGATGGATAATGGACAGTGAGAGCGGATGTATTTCAGCGGTTATGACAGATTCCCGGGGTGAAATGCGGAGTATAGATCGAGGAATCAATACAATGTGTGACGAAACGTGAAACGGCGAACGGGCTGAATTGCCGTTCGCCGTTTTCCTGAACGGAATATCTCAGTAACTCTTATTTATTGTTTGAGTTCTCCTGAGAACGGATGAACTTTTGCTGAGTCAGATAATCAAGGATGTTCCGTGCATTCTGCTCGGGAGTTAGATTTACTGTATCGATCACGATTTCGGGTTTGATTGGAGCTTCGTACGGATCATCGATACCCGTGAATCCCTTTATTTCACCTCTTCTCGCCTTTGCATAGAGACCTTTATGGTCACGTTCTTCGCAGACCTCCAACGGCGTGTCCACGAAGATCTCAATGAATCGATCGTCTCCGACGAGGGCACGAACTTCATTCCGAGTGGCCCGGTATGGACTTACGGCGGCACAGATAACAGTACCCCCATGTCTGACGATCTCAGCTGCGACAAAACCGATACGCTTGATATTGGTATCACGATCCTCCTTGCTGAAGCCGAGGCCTTTGGATAGGTGAGTTCTGACCACATCACCATCGAGCACCGTGACTTGTCGTCCATTCTCGAGGAGAAGAACCGTGAGAACATCCGCGGTAGTGGATTTTCCGGATCCGCTGAGACCGGTAAACCAGATACATGCACCCTGTTTATGCCGTGGTGGATACGTTTCAGCAAGTATCTCCGCCACTTCGGGTCGTGTGAACCATGAAGGCAGTTGCACGCCGTTATTCAGATATTCCTCACGAACCTGTGTTCCCGAAATACTGGCGGTCTTCGTGCCTTCGGGTATCTTCGATATTTCCTCGTAGCGTTCTTCATCCGGAATGTAGGCGAGCATACGAAAAGGAACCATTTTTACGCCGAGTTCTTCGGCATGCTTCTCGACCATCTCTTGTGCATCGTATGGGCCGTAGAACGGTTTACCCGTGGAATCATTTCCGGGACCCGCATGATCCCTACCTACAATAAGATGATTTGCTCCATAGTTTCTTCGGATGATCGAATGCCATACGGCTTCTCGAGGACCTGCCAATCTCATTGCGAGGGGCAGGAGGGCCAGGAGAATCCGATGTGAATCGTAGTAGTTCGATGCGAGGGCTTTATATGTACGAACACGGGTGAAGTGATCAACATCTCCCGGTTTTGTCATGCCTACCACAGGATGTAAGAGCAATGTTCCTCCCACCTGATCCGCGGCTCGCTTCGTCAGTTCTTCGTGTACCCTGTGCAAAGGATTTCTGGTCTGGAACGCGACGACATTTTCATACCCGAAAGATGCAAGCTGTTCCCTGGTTTTTTCAGGAGTCATTCGGAGATCCAGGAAATCGTGATGGCTGGAAGGTTGTATCGCCCGGATTCTACCGGAAATATTCATGGAGCCCCAGCTATCCATCTCGGCCACCAGCGGGTGTCGCTCATCCAATGTGCCGAACACCTTTTCGGCAAGTTCTTCCTTATTCCAGGAGTACAACTCTTCAATGGTCATAACGGCAAGGATTTCGTTTTTCGAATTCCTGAGGGCAATCTCCTGGCCCAGATGAATTTCATCAGTTGGAGTAACGGGGAGCGTGATGGGCATTGGGAATAAGACGCCGTTACTCAGTCTCATCTCATCCATGACACATCGAAGATCTTCCTGACCCATGAATCGATCCAACGGCGAGAATGCTCCTACCGATAACAGTTCCAGATCACATTCAACGCGTGGTGAAACCTGGATCGACGGGAGTCTCCCCGCATAACTTTTTAAAGAAGCACGCTCTTCCGGCGGAACAACGAGATTGACGAGTTCTCCGCCGTATGGTGATATCAAATTCGCTTTATTCTGGGGACTCACGATAGATATCCCTCCGATCCATGGATTAAATGATAAACGCTGAAGCACCCGCAGGTACGACAGCGCAATAAGACTTCGCACATACCAGAAGTTGATCGTGCGTTCTCGTACGAATTGGTTGCGGTAATATTCACCAGCAGGGGCAGTGTAGAACGGCCCCCGACAATACGCTGGCTAATGACCGCCGCAGTTTATGAGAGCGGATGACTGCATGCAAGGGAAACAAGAAGAAATCAGATGTAATGCACCCATATTTATGAATCTCAGGCCATATAGAACATAATCCAGACACCAAAATTCCCAAATTGAGCGATTGTTATCGCAACGACTTGTCGTGGCATAGCTGTACAGCGAAGCCGGAGTAGATGAGAATCGCTCAATTTAGGATGACGTAACCGATGCAATTGCTTCGAGAACCGTGTCGTGTATGATACCGTTTGTAGCCAGAATCCCTTCATTCTTTTCCAGAGTAATGCCGCTTGAAAAATCAAGAGGATTACCATTGAAGTCGGAGACCGAACCTCCCGCTTCTTCCACGATAAGGCACCCGGCGGCATGGTCCCAGATCTTCTCTCGGTACCCCCTGGTTCTCGATAGTCTGAAATAGATATGTGCATCGCCTTTTGCGACGGAAGCGTATTTTGCCTGGCTATCAATGCGAAATGGAGGTGCGGTGATTCCGAGGATCCTTGAGATGTTGGCATGAATGTCATGGGATGCATGACCGACCTCGACTGATTCGCAGAATCTGACGACATCAAACTTCGATGCAGGATCAACGTGTATTCGATTCGTCTGTTCATCACCTAATCGTAGCGCGTGCGCACCCTCACCGCGAACCGCGAAGAAAACGGTTCCTCGGTCCCGTTTTGATGTACCCGCTTTGATATCGTAGTTCGGACAACCGAGTACACCAAGCTGAACCGTACCTTGATCAATGAGCGCGAGAGCAATTGCGTATTGGTCTCCTCTGAGGAATCCCTTGGTTCCATCGATGGGATCCAATATCCAGAATCGACCCGTGGCCGGTGGTTTGCAGGTTCCCAGTCGAACTGCGTGAAGGATATCATCTCTATTCGATGTCTTTGTCAACTGCCCCACAAAATCCGATACACGATCCAGCAGATCATCGTTTGCTTCCAATTCGTCCGTGGTTTCTTCACCAACAATGCAATCTTCAGGAAAGGCCTTGGAAACGCGACTGTTTATGAACGCCTGACTCCCAAGATCGGCAATGGTAACGGGAGAACGATCCTGTTTCTGTACGATATCCCTGGCCATAATTCCGTGTTGAATGGAGGCACAGAGATGAGAGGCTTTTTTCACGGCGTCAATGGCAACGTCCAGCTCAGTTTTGAGATGCATGCTTATTCCTTTACATTGTAAAAGTTGTATGTTTTCTCTGATGGAATACAGGTGTTTGATAGTTTCGATCCCAGGCTATACTTCTACGTGGTTAAAAATCCATGTATCATAGCCGCATGATGGAACCGTCAACAATAACAGGATACAACTAAGAGTATTCCTCTTGAATCGAAAAGAGTGTTGGAGGTTATTGATCGTTGGAATAGATTGTCAGCAAGAAATATGTTTTCTATGGCTCGGAGCTTTTACGGGGGGTGATGAATGACCTCATCAGCGAACGAATCGAATGCCGCGAATGGAGATGAGGAGCGTATGAAGGATACTGACAACGGGCACATATCAGACCTTCAGAAACACCATAAGCTTCTTCAGGAACGATACTCTCTCGTAACATCGGCTGGAGGAGTCGGTCTCTGGGACTGGGATCTGAAGACGCATGCCATTTACCTTGATCCAATTTTAAAACGTATGCTTGGGTACGATGATGACGAGGTAAAAAATCATCTGGATGATTGGGGGCGCCTGATTCATGCGGATGACGCTGTTTTAGTAAAAGAAGCTTTAGAACAGTATATAAGCGGTTCAAAACCGAGATATGAACTCGAGCATAGAATGGTTCATAGGGATGGTAGTATCCGGTGGTTTTTCGCTCGCGGAACGGTATTACGTAATGCGAAGGGAGAACCATACAGGATGGTGGGGACGAGTACGGATATTACAAACCTCAAGGATCTTCAGCGCATACTTATCAAATACAGAAAGCACGTGCATAATCTGACGGATGTTGCGGCCACATTATACAGCACACAGACAGAGGATGATATCTTTAAAACAGTTCTTGAAGCGGCATCACAGATGTTTGATGCGACAATTATCGATATTGCGGTTCATGAGGATGGGAAACTCATACCACAATTAAATTCGGAAGGTATATCCGGTAATACGCCGGCAACGGATCTGTCTGACGATTTCGCATTGCACGTATTCAAGACCGGACAGACAAGATTTTTTGGTCGCGAAGCAGATTACGACGAGTTTGGAATAGCACGGCAGGGTTTCAGATCAGGAATTCTTCTTCCATTTGGAAACTTCGGTATTCTACAGATCTATTCGGTTGTACCCGATGCATTCGATGAGGATGATGCGAGAGCACTGGAGCTGTTGTCCATCGAGCTGACACAGTCACTTCAGCGAGTTCGGTTGTATATTGAAATGAGTCAAAACCTCCAACTTGATCCCCTCACCGGTACTCTGAGTCGTCAACAGCTTCCGGATCTACTCTCGAGGGAGATCAAGCGATCAGATAGATCAAAACGTGCTATAGGGTTCATACTTATTGATGTAGATGGTTTCAAGGAGATCAATGAATCGAAAGGCTATCAAATCGCCGATCGGATATTGAAATATGTGGCTGATGTTATATTGACCCAGGCACGGGCAACGGACTTTGTTGTTCGCTATTCGGGAGACTCGTTCCTGGTTGTATTACCTGAAACCAATGAAGGAGCTGAATCCCTCCTCTCGAGGATCGAAGGTTCAATGGAAGGAAATACTCAGTTGGAACAACTGCTTGGTGTGCCTATCAATATTTCCGCGGGGACCTCGTACTGGCGATCGGACAAACCGGAAACAATAGACGATGTCATCCTCGATGCGGAGGCGCAACTCTGCCAGAACAGGCGACTTAAGGAGGGGGATTCCCAACCACAGATACCGGAATCCTCGGATACACCGATACTCTGATTACAATTCCCGACGTCGTTCACGCCGAGTCTGGTGCGACCCGAAACGAGACTCGATTGTTCTGACAACCATGGGGACGACTATGATCTGAACGGCTATCCCGGGTAATCCCGAAAGGCTTATACCGAGACCGTATAGCATTCCGGGAATGTTAAAAAACTCTGCAACGACAAATCGAAGACCCAGTACAAGAAGCCTGTTGACGAGGAGGGTCACCAGGAGAACTCCATAGAGATTCATACCGAATCGCCGGTAGAAAATCGATGGAATGAGAGCGAGAATTGTAAGTTCAACGGCCATCATGAAAGCTATCGGCGGCATAATAGGCGGCATACCGGTGAGCAATGATGAAAGCAGGGGAGCGATGAAACCGATTGTTATCGCGGACCTGGAATCGAGCAGAAATCCTGCAGTGACCACGGGAAGAAGCATAGGCAAGAATACGGATCCGGCGCCGAACACGTGGAACAGTGGTGGTAAAACCAAAGCCAGTGTCAGAAAAAAACCACTGATTGCCACACGTTCTATATTGTTGGATGGACAATAGAGTCGCTTTTGTCCGGTCACAGATGATCCTCCATCTTCCGGTCATTGTGGGAACGTCTCATCTTACAAGGTCTCACGTATTCGCTGCATCATTCAGGTCATGATGAAGATTAAATGCCCGCATCAAATTGGAATCGTTCAATAATATCTCAATGTCGCCGTGAAAACCGATTTTTCCATCCGTCATAACCAGGGCCTTATCACAGAGAGCTCCCGCGAATTTGGAATCATGTGTTGCGAGGATAATTGTTCCCTCATAACAGTCGAGTAATCGATACAGATCCCGTATCGATGGTGGATCCAGGTATGCGGTGGGCTCATCCAGAAGGAGAATATCCGGTTTCATCGCAAATACCGTAGCCAATGCGGCCCGGCGCTTCTCACCCCAACTCAGGTGGTGAGGAGCACGAGATTTCTTATGCCACAGATCCATCTCTCGTAAACTCGATTCCACGATACGTTCTCGTTCGTGTTTATCCAAACCGAAATTCCAAGGTCCGAATTCAACATCATCATAAATCGTGGGACAGAAGAGCTGATCATCGGGATTCTGGAAGACAAGACCGACCTTTGCCCGAACATCTTGCAGTGAATTTTTGCCGAGTTCGCGGTTATCAACATAGATGGTTCCGGTTTCCGGCGAGAGAAAACCGAGTAGTGTAAGAAACAATGTAGATTTCCCGGAACCGTTTTTACCGAACAGTGCTACACGGTCGTTTTTTTTGATGCCGAATGAAACGTCGGCCAGCGCGGATGTGCCATCCGGGTATGAAAATGATACGTGCTCGAATCGAATAGAACAATCCATCGTATTAATTCATGAAACGAATGGCGAGAATGATACCCGGATAAAGAATAAGAAATGCGAGATCAAATACAGACAACGACTGAGATACGGGAGAACGGCGGGCATTACCGTATCCCCGGGCTTCCATGGCCTGGGCGGTTCTCAACGCCTTTTCGAATGACCTGATGAAAATCGAAGCACTCATCCAGCCGATCACGCGTAATGTACGCTTCCGTGGAGACCATAACCTTGCGCGTGCCGCCTGATGAATCCGAATCCCTTCTTCCTTGATGAGAGGTATGTATCGAATTGCGAGTATGATCGTCCACATGATGTCATGAGGGATGCCAAGTCTGCGAATTGCATCAAAGGTCGCGTTGCTGTTCGGTCCCAATGAAAGAAGCTGTATGCTGGATACGGAGAAGATAGTAACACAGACGAGGAAAATGTAACGATGTGTATGAATACGTCCTTCGCCGGCTACAAATGGGACGGCAACCGCGAATATGCCTGCAAGAACCAGAAACGTGGAAACCACTGAGAGACGAAGGAACAAATCCCGCCATGATGCTCCTGAAACCGAAAGGAGAATGAGCGGACAAACAGTGAATATCGAGAGTCGCCACCACGGTACGGACCATGAAGTCGCGACTATGATGATACTCGAACAGATAGACAAAAAGCGAACTCGCGTATCAATGCGTTGCCAAATTTCGAGAATCGTCATGGTCCCGATATCAGGACGCCACAGTTTTCGCGGATATCAAATACTGATAGTCGCTGTCAACGACAGCCTGAACACTGAAATCATGCTTTTCCATAGTGTCCGCTAAAGCTGACGCCGGCGGAAGCAGATCTGATTGAACGGCTTTCCCGGCATGTATATGAATGTCATTTATGACGTCACGGGAATCGATATGCCAAACATGGAGCCAGCCACCGGCTCCGAGGATTCGATGAAGTTCCACGAGTGTACTGCTCGGATCCGAGATGTGTGGCCATGTTGAAAAACAGATAACCCGGTCGAGTGATGAAGATTTCACGGGGAGGTTTTTGGCTGAGGCGTTATGAAAATGCATACGGGGATCCGTAAGCTTTTTACGGGCATGCTCCAGCATTTTGGGTGAGATGTCCACGGCGTGGACTCTCCCCCCTGAACCGAGCAATTCAAGTAGACAGAGTGATAAATTCCCGGTACCACACCCCAGGTCCAGTATGTGTTCGTCAAACCCGATGCCCAAACAAGCAAGACCGAGCCGGAGACGAAATATTACGCGTGGCATGTCTATCATGCCATCCCACCGGGATGACAATTCATCAAAATACTGTTTTCGAGACATAAGGATTGACTCCCGATTTTCGCTT
>Ga0180434_10008010_pt1 | contig 11779 bp, 16 predicted proteins | sample SS_ome_7_FD_132453 | JGI IMG/M metagenome (GOLD analysis project Ga0180434, IMG submission 132453) | Hypersaline lake sediment archaeal communities from the Salton Sea, California, USA - SS_1_D_2 metaG | ecosystem: Environmental > Aquatic > Non-marine Saline and Alkaline > Hypersaline >... | reverse complement strand
GCGCCGGGGAATCTGTCAAACTCCTTGCACTGGTCCTGCCACGCGCCGCCGTAGTTGCCGACAAGGTGTTTGTACTTCTTGAGGCCGGGATAGCCGTGTGCGGGAAGCATCTCGCCGTGCGTGTAGACGTTGATCCCCGTGCCCTCCGTCTGTTTCAAGAGCTCTTCGAGATCTTTCAAGTCGTGGCCGGAGACCACGATCGCCTTTCCTTTGACCGGCTCGATGCGCACCTTGGTTGGCACAGGATTTCCGTATGCGCCGGTGTTGGCAGCGTCGAGCAGCCCCATCACTTTGAGGTTGACCTCACCCACCTTGAGGCTCGCGGCGACGAGCGCGTCGATGTCCGTCGGCTCCCGGCTCAGAAAGTCCAAGGTCTCGTGGAAAAAGGCGTAGACGTCGTCTTCTTCTTTCCCGAGTATCTGCGCGTGATCAGCGTATGCTGCAACACCTTTGAGCCCATACATGACGAGTTCCTGCAGCCCGGTCACGACGTCGCCGAGCGCCTCCTTGCGTTTCGTGATAGCCGCTTCTTCGGCCTGCTTGATGAGCCCGCTCAAATCTCCGGCGGGACTCCATGCAGCGGGACCTGTCAACGTCTCCGGCGTACGTCCCACTCTCTCGCATGCGCCTTCATACAGTCCTTTCGCCTTATCGCGCAGCTCCGCCGCCTTCAAGAGCCAGCATTGGAGCCGTTCAGGATCGAAATCGACGTTCGTCACCGTGGAGAAGAGGGCTTCTATGGTAAAGACGTCGATTTCACGGTCGTTAGCGCCGAGCTGCCGCGCCCTGTGCGCGTGCATCGATATCCCCTTAGTCGCGTAGACGAGTAAATCCTGTAATGCGGCGGTTTGAGGATCTTTCCCGCACACGCCCCGTACGGTGCAGCCGGTACCTTTAGCCGTTTGTTCGCACTGATAGCAAAACATTGTCGTGTCTCCTTTTGTAGCTCGTAGCAGCGATTATCCACACCCTATGCGCGCACCATGGTCAAGAGCATTTTGAACCGTCGCTCGGCTCTCACACTGTGGGGTATGTTAGCCGGCATGATCACAAGCTGTCCCGCACGTGGACATACTCGCTCGCCGCCAATGGTGAGTTCCGCTTCGCCGTCGATGATCTGGACGATGGCGTCGAATGGTGTTGTGTGTTCGCTCAGGCTCTGCCCCTGGTCGAATGCGAACAGCGTGACCGTACCTCCGTTGGTCTCGGCGATGGTGCGGCTGACGATGGAGCCGTCCGCGTACTCGACCAGCGTCGCGACGTTAACAGGGGCTCCCGTCGGCAGTTTGCTCTTGTCCGCCGTTCTTTTATTGGTCATTGCTCTCCTCATCATCCGCTGGTCGGTCGCCGTCGCTCATGCATGACACACCCTGCTGCTCGAGATGCCTTGTCACGAGGATTCGTCCCTGTCACGGGACGCCTTGGCCATTTGCCCAAGGCATTGCTCCGCATAGGGGCACCACTCGGCGCAGCCGAGATCAAGACGCGGGTTCCTGAACCGGTATCCGCACGTGGGACATTTCCGGGAACTGTCGTCTTTGAAAAACTCCACCGGGTTGTCGCACGCGGGACACGGAACGTTGAATATGTCCTCCGGCTTCCAGTACCGGGTATCCTGACCCGGACACTTCATCCCGATCGCCTCCCTCCATCCAGGTTGTCTTGCACCTTCGTCGCTTCCAGAATTTCTCCGTTAATGCTTATCTTATTGAGGGAAAGCGGGATGTCTTTCCCGGACTCTCTAAGCGCCTGTTGTACAAGATGCACGAGACCGTAACAGCAGGGTACCTCCATGTAGACGACTTCCACCTCGCGGACGTCGTTCTGGAGAAATATCTGCGCAAGCTTGTGGCGGTAAAGCTCCGCATCGTCCAGCTTGGGGCAGCCTATCACCAGCGTGTTGTCCGCCAGAAATCGTCCGTGAAAGTCCGAAAAGGCGAACGGGACGCAGTCAGCCGCGATAAGCAGGGTGCTCCCGTCGAAATACGGTGCGCGGACCGGAACCAGACGGAGCTGCACCGGCCAGTTGCCGAGAACCGATGCTGGAACCGCCGACCTCTCAGACTCGGCGACCTTCGTTTCCTGCTCCCGTGTAAGCAGCCGCGAAGCCGCACCGGGACAGCCCTTATCCGCGGTCCTTCCCTCGTTTTCCAGGGGCAATGTAGGGGAGCCCCTTGTGGGCTCCCGCTGGGAGGGTACAAGACCCTCCCCTACGAGAGCACGATCGGCAGCAACATGGCGATGGGCGGCTTCGAGGTCGAACTCTTCCGCGTCGCGTTCCTCGATAGTGATAGCGCCTTGTGGGCACTCGCCAAGACAAGCGCCAAGCCCGTCGCAGTACGTCTCGCTCACCAGCCGGGCTTTCCCATCAATGACCTGGAGCGCGCCTTCGGCACATGCGGGAACGCACACCCCGCACCCGTCGCATTTTTCCTCATCGATCTTGACTATGTTCCTGCGTATCGTCATCAGCTTTCTCCGCACGTTCTTTCGGCGACTTGTAGACGCTGGTGAGGTCCGCCAGTCTCGTTGTGGCCAGGTAGTCCCGCACCTGCCCGTCGACCGTCGTCAGCAGGTCGCCAAGGATGCATTGTCTCCCGTTACAGATGCGTGTGCCCAGAAGGCACTCCGTCGCTACAAGCGGTCCCTCTATCGCCTCGTACACCTCAAGCAGCATGATGGATTCAGCCGGCGCAGCAAGCGTGAAACCGCCCCTCGGACCGCGTGTTGACGCGGCTAGCCCGAACTTTGTCAGCCGCTGGAGCACCTTCGAGAGGTGCGCCTCCGACACCTGAAGGTCGTGCGCGATCTGTTTCGTCGAAATCCCTGTATCGGGATGCGCCGCCAGCAGCACCATAGCGTGGAGCGCCAACGAAGCCGCATCCGATATTCTGAGCACGTTTGACACGGTATTCACCGCCTTTCCGTCATTCTGGTACTAATATACCACAATACCGGCTGAATGTCAAGAGGAAATCTCGGTCTATTTTGGGCTCCGGGATGCCGTCCCCGTGGGCGTCGCGCTCCTGTACACCGATGAACTCAGAAGCCTTTGTCGCAACGCGGCTCACGAATCTGCGGACACGGGCAGGTCAGCTGAGCGCCTTGATGATCTCGCGACAAAACGCGGGCAGGTCGTCCGGATATCTGGAGGTGATCAGGTTGCCGTCAATGACGACTTCCTCGTCAACCCACCCTGCCCCGGCATTTTTCATATCGTCCCTTATTGCCGAGAAGGAGGTTGCTCGTTTCCCTTGGAGCACCCCGGCGGAGATGAGCACCCATCCCGCGTGACATATGGCGGCACAGACCTTTTCTTGGCCGAAGAGGCTGCTGACAAAGTCCAGTGTAGCGGTGCACCGCCTCAGCTTGTCCGGAGCGTATCCGCCGGGAACTATGACCGCGTCGAAATCGTCTGCGTTCGCCTCGTTCGCCTTGAGGGCAATAGTTACAGGGTACCCGTGTTTACTGTGCACGACGTCCGCACTCGACGCCGTACCGACGAGGCTGACCTCGGCACCGGCTTCCTGCATCCTGTAGTAGGGATACAGCAGCTCGGTGTCCTCATAATCGTCGGCGGCCAAGATCGCGATTTTCTTCCCTTCGAGCTCCATGATCCGCCTCCTTTACGTGGTACGTTGGGATCTCGTTTACTTTCGTCCAGCGACGTGCCGCCCTTTTCGCTATTCTATTGTGACCTCAACGGCGTTATCCCAGACACCGTGGATGTTGCAGTACTCGAGGGCAAACAGCGTCGAGGTCTTTCTGAGGATGACGGGGAACGTCACCGTCGGCGCCGCGTAGGTAGGCCCCAGATCGAACGTCCCCACATGGACGACCGGTCGTTGGCCCGCCTCCTTCGCATATACCTGTATCCACTTGATGTGATGCTCGATCGTGTTGGGGTGGGGGGTCTCCTTGCCCACGATTACCGTGACCTGAAACGGTTCACCCGCTTTCGCTGTGGCGGGAGCTTCGATGTGCGGAACGTGCTTTTCTTTCCCCTCGTACTCCGGGGGGATCACGACATCACCAAACCGTGCCATTTTGGTACCTCCTGACGTTTCTTGAGCGTCCATTGCGAACGCCCACGGTGCGACGCACGCCGCAGCACCGGCGGCCACGCCCGATCTTGTGAGAAAGTCTCGTCGTGTCATCTCATTACCCATCCTTTGGTCCGTTGCTCGTAAGCTCTCGCCCGAGTGATGCCAGAGGCAGCGCCGCGCTAAACAGCGACAACCTCCTTCACTTCGGGCACCTCTTGTTTGAGCACCCTCTCGACACCTCTCTTGAGCGTCATCTGGCTCATCGGACATCCGGCGCATGCGCCGAGCAGTTTCACCTTGACCACCCCGTCGGGTGTTACCTCGACCAACTCGATGTTCCCGCCATCGGCCTGCAGTGACGGTCTTACCTTGTTCAACGCAGCTTCTACCTTCTCTTTCACCTTCTCCTCCTTTCAGACATCTCTCGTCCTGACGTCCCAATCGCCCATACCGGTCTCAGAAACGCGTTCAGCCAATGCTCTTAAGCCTCCATATACGCTCGTCTCCTAGCATGGAAGCAGTAGAAAGCCGTGGTTCTTGACCGGACCCTAACTCTCCTTCAAGCCGGCCAGCTCGTTGCTCAGCATAGTGAGGTGTCCCATCTCCTCCCTGATAATCGCGTCCACCTTGTCTTTGCCGAGGCGTTCCGGGACGGCGTCCTTAATCCCCGTGTAGAACACGATGGACTCTTTCTCGATTCCGACGGCGATGCCAAGCACCTCCTCCATCGACTCTCTTCCCGTCAGCCGGTTCGACGGGTCGGCGTTGAGGTCAAAGACCTTCCCGTCCGCGACCGCCCGCAAATACTGCACCGCCTGGTCGTCGGGATCGAACACGAGCGGCGCGGTTTCTTGCTCGGTTAGCTCGGCCCTCATAGCGACAAACGTTTTCTCGTGTTCGTCTTCCATAGCGGCGAGTCTGAGCAGCATCTCACGACTGCGCACGGATATCGACGCCTCCGTTGCCTTCCGGTAGAACTTGGCCCCGTTTCTCTCGATCTGTTCGGCGATCTCGAATATCTCGTCGGCGTTAAACGTTAGACTCATCTTGTTCCTCCTTACGTTGCGCTAAAGCGGCCAAAAAACCAGCCTCGAAACGTGCCGTGTATCATTCCATGACAAATCCATGTTTCCTTGTACCGTCTAGGCGAGCGCCACGTCAAGTACCATCATCACGGTGAAACCCACCATGCCTCCCATCGTAGCAAGATGGGCATTACCGCCCTGTTGGGATTCGGGGATGACCTGCTCGAACACCACGAAGATCATCGCCCCTGCAGCAAAGCTCAGTGCGTAAGGGAGCAACGCTCGCGAGACGATGACCGCTACCGCTCCCAGGACTCCCGCAACAGGTTCGACCATCCCGGAGAGCTGCCCATACCAGAAGCTTTTTCGTCGCGACATTCCCTCACGACGAAGCGGCATGGAGACCGCCATACCCTCCGGGTAGTTCTGCAGGCCGATGCCGAGCGCCAGGGCGATCGCCCCCGTCAGCGTCGCAGCGGGTAGCCCGGCGGCCGCAGCGCCGAACGCGACGCCCACCGCGAGCCCCTCCGGTATGTTATGCAGCGTTATGGCCAGAACGAGCAACGTACTGCGCCGCCACGACGTTTTCACCCCTTCGGCTTCGCTCATCGGTAAGCCGAAATGAAGGTGCGGAAGCACGAAGTCGATGCCCCGCAGCACAATCGTGCCGACAAGAAACCCTATTGCGGCCGGCAACCAGGACGGAAGCGGGCCGCCTTCCGACATCTCGAGAGCCGGCGCGAGAAGCGACCAGTAACTGGCGGCAATCATGATTCCTGCCGCAAATCCGAGCGCTGTATCGAGCAGTTGCCTGCTTGGTTCTCTCCTGAAAAAGACAACCGCCGCGCCCAGAGCGGTGACGCCCCAGGTGAACAGAGTGCCGAGCAGAGCCTGGACGACAGGATGCAATGGTCGCAGAAGATCCATCAAACGCCCGGTCCTCCTTCACGAAACGGCACGCCACCTGCCTTTATCCCGAAACTGTTCGGGCGTCACGAGCTGCGTTTGCTCAGATACTCGAACGCCGCCAGCGTCGCTTTCACCCCTTCACCGCAGGCCACGATAATCTGTTTACCGTAAACGTCGGTCACGTCGCCCGCAGCGAATATTCCCGGGACATTCGTCTCGCACCTGCAGTTGATGGCGATTTCGTTGAACTTGTTCTTCTTAACACCTTTAACGAAGTCCGAAACGGGGTCATATCCGATCTCGACGAGCACGCCGCGTACATCGAGATCCCGCTGCTCGCCCTCCGTGGATACGGTGATTCCTTCAACGAAATCATCCCCGTATATCTTCTCCACCTTCGTGCTCGTAAGGATAGTGACCTTGTCGCTGTTTTCGGCCTGTTCGACCATAATCGGGTCGGCACGCAGCTCTGGCTGTATCTCGATGAGGTAGACCTTGCTGGCAATCTTGATCGCCTGGAGAACAGCGTCCAGGCCGGAATTGCCGCCGCCGATCACAGCTACGTCCACGTCCGCGAAAAAAGGCGCGTCGCAGGTGGCGCAGTACGTGACGCCGCGATGCTTGTACTTCTTTTCGTCTTCGACCTCGAGCTCGCGCGGGACTCTTCCGGACGCGATTATCACGGTCCGCGCGCGGAAATTATCGCTTTCGGTATCGATTTCGATGGTGTCGTCGCTCTTCTCCACACGTGTGACGGTCTCCCCTTCCCGGACATCAATGTCGAACTGTGCGAGGTGCTCGGTGAATTTCTCAACAAGATCGGGACCGGTAATGAACTTGTACCCCGTATAGTTCTCAATATCCGCGCTGAGAGCTGTCTGGCCGCCGACGTCCTTTGTGATCACCAGGAAATCCATCCGCTTGCGGGCGGCATAGACGCTCGCGGTGATACCGGCCGGGCCGGCGCCGACGATGATAAGATCCTGGGTTTTCATTTTTCCAGTTCCCGAGTTATGGCTTTCTTGTCGAATCCAACGATAATCTCCCCGTCAATGTCGATCACCGGGACGCTCATCTGGCCGGATTTTTCCACCATCTCCTTTGCCGCCTCTTTGTTCTGACCTACGTCCACATCGTCAAACGCGACGTCTTTTTCGGCAAGGAACTCCTTGGTCATTTTACAGTACGGACAGGTGGCTGTTGAATATACCTTGACACTTTTCTGCATGATGGTATCTCCTTTCGCACGTTGCGCTGCATCCGTCAACCTGAAAGCCGGTGTGCCCCGAGCATAGCCCGAGAGCCTTACATAGTTTGTATTCGCGGGTCAAGGCGCCGCTGACCGTTGTGGCGTCGTCGTCGCCCTGAAATCTACTCTGTCGCCCCGTCGGGGGCTTGTGACGCTGGGTGTCTCTTGACCCAGGGCTCGCGTCGCATCGCCGTGGGCTAAACTCTGCCGCCTCCTTCGGAGGCTGTCCACATTGCACTCCCTGCACGTGAGTCGCCGGGCTACCGCTTGTATCAACGATGACGATTGAGCGTGCGGCTTCGCAGCTGCCCGATTAACGCTCAACATCGCATATTGAATGTCACCGACTAGTAGTTGCCAACTAATACACGGTAAAGTGCTCCTTTGTGGCGCGGCAGATCGGACATTCTTCAGGGAGAACACCGTCGGACACGTATCCACAGACGTTACAAACGTAGTAGGTGGTCTCGCGTTCCTCCATGAGATGGTTCATAGCTTCTTTGTAAAGCTTGGCGTGAGTTTCCTCGACATCGCGAGCCTGGCTGAACACGGTGACCGCCGGCTCGTTTCCCTGGTCAGCAGCCGCTTTCACGAAATCGTTGTACGCAACACCCGCCACCTTGGTTTCCGACTCGAAACTTGCTGCCAGGTTTTCGTCGGTACTCTTCACTTCCTTAAGCATACGAAGGCATCTAGTCCCGTGCACCTGTTCCGAGAAAGCGATTGCCCGGAACAGCTTCGCCATCTGTGGATAGCCCTCCTGGTCAGCCTTCTCGGCGAACAGGGTGAGTCTCAGCACGGCTTTTGCTTCGCCGGTGTAAGCTTGATGCAGCGAGTCCTTGACCTTATCCATACCGCTCCATGATCTCCTCGAGCCGGCGGTGGTCGACCTCGTGGCCGACCAGTGCACCCCGGTCTACCCTGTCGCCAAACGCCGGACGATCATTGGTGTAGATAACCCCCAGGGGAATACGTTCGCCCCATTCCTGAGCGACCTCCGCCGCCGACTTCCAGTCGGTCGGGTCGTGGTCGTCGGGCAGCTCGTAACAACGCTTCTTATACCATGCAAAGGTGTTGACCTTATTGAACGACACGCATGGTTGTAACACATCGACCAGCGCAAACCCGCGATGCGCAATCGCCTGTTGAATCAGTTGCGCCAGGTGCTCAATCTTGCCCGCGAACCCACGGGCCACGAAACCCGCGTGCATCGCCACCGCGACCGCGATCGGATTGAACGGTGTCGATGCGACCCCGTCAGGTTGTGCCTTCGTGACGAACCCCTCGGCTGACGTGGGGCTGGCCTGCCCCTTCGTCAACCCGTAGACCTGATTGTTGTGGACGAGCAGCGTGACATCAATGTTGCGTCGGATTGCTGCCAGTAAATGGTTTCCGCCTTCCCCATAATTGCACCCATCGCCGCTCTCGACGATAACGGTGAGGTCAGGGTTGGCGAGTTTTGCGCCCGTTGCGACCGGCAGCGACCGGCCATGCAACCCGTTGAACAGGTTCGCGTTCAAATAGTGCGGCGCTTTTGCCGCCTGCCCGATACCGGAAACGAAGAGCACCTGATGAGGTTCGAGTTCGGCCTGTACAAGCGCCTGTTTCACCGCCTTGAGCAGGGAGAAGTTGCCGCAGCCGGGACACCATGCGGTCTCAAACTCGCCGTAATCTTCCAGAGTAGCCATGTAATCTTCCTATTTTCAGCCTCGCTTACCCTTGAGCTCGTTCAGGATATAAGCGGGCGTGAGCGGAAGTCCGTCGTACCGTCGTACCGACCTGGTGACCTCGAATCCAGTCTCCCGGCGTATCAAACGCGCAAATTGTCCCAGCGCGTTACTCTCCACGCATACCACTTGTTTCGTTGCCTCGAGACGAGCCACGAACTGCTCCGGCACGAGCGGCCATACCTGACAGAAGTGCAACGTACCCACCCGCTGCCCGTCCGATCGCAGCTCGGTAGCCGCCTCGCGCACAGCGCCCTTGCTGGATCCCCACGAGACCAGCAGTATGTCCGGCTCGTCCTCTCCGTCGGCTTCCGGCGGAATAACCTCGTCGCGTATACCGTCGCCTTTCCGTAGCCGTTTTTCTACCATGGTCTTGCGCACGGTCAAGTCCTCGGTGATATGGCCGTCCTCCGCATGCTCGTCGCTGTCCGCCACGACGAGATGTTCCGTCAAGCCCGGCAGCAGACGCGGCGACACGCCGCTCTCTGTCACGGCGTACCGGTGATAGGGCTCCACAACGTCGTCAAATGCAGCGCCCACCTGTACCTCCCCACTATCCTCGAGCGCGAACGGCGCCACCGACCGGTACGAATCGGCCAGGAACTGGTCCGTCAATATGAATGTCGGCCCTTGATACCGTTCGGCAAGCTCGAACGCCTTTCGCGTAAGGTAAAAACACTCCTCGACGGTACCAGGCGCAAAGATTACCCGCGGAAACTCGCCGTGTCCCGCGTGCAGCACGAACTCGAGGTCCGCCTGTTCGGTGCGTGTGGGCAACCCGGTGCCCGGCCCGGGACGCTGCGCTATGACCACCACGATCGGCGTTTCAGTCACCGCGGCAAGGCTCACCGCCTCCGTCATCAGGGCGAACCCGCCCCCAGACGTTGCCACCATGCTCGGCGCGCCTGCAAACGAAGCGCCAATCGCCATGTTAATAGCGGCGATCTCGTCCTCCGCCTGTTCCACGACAAGTCCCATACTCTTGGCGTGTGCCGCTAGGTTCAGACAGATGGATGTCGCAGGCGTCATCGGATAGAACGAGCAGAGCCGCAATCCGGAAGATATCGCGCCGAGCGCCATAGCCTCGTTGCCGTTCATCATGAGCCGCTCCGCCGACTCTTCCACACCGCCCAGTTGCCGAATGGCCGGCCGCTGGCCGGCGCACCACTTGAACGAATCGTCGAACGCCTTTTCGTTCTGTTCGGCGACCTCGGCGTCCTTCTTCCCGAACGCGTCCTCCATCGTCTTGATAACCAGTTTCCGGTCGAGCCCCAGCAGGGATGCAATGACGCCAAGAGCGACAACGTTGACGAACTTGTCTTGCGCCAACTCCTCGAACGGAACGTGAAGACAGGCTTCATCGGCCGGGGCAACACCTTCGTCAGCCACGATGAGCCCGTCAGACACAAGCTCGTCCCGGTGCAACCGTACCGTTTCCTCATTGAGCGCCACGAGCAAATTTACCGGCTCCTGCGGTGCGGCGATCTCTTCGGCACTGACGCGAACGGCAAAGGTGTTATGGCCGCCCCGAATGCGCGATTGATAACTCTGCGTCACGACGATGAAGTAGCCGCTGCGTACCAGTGTCCTGGCGAGTATCTGCCCGATAGTCACCAGTCCTTGACCCGCCTCGCCTCCTATGAGTATGTTTATCGAGCCGTTTCCCATGCTTTCCTTCTCATTGTCTCGCGCATTCGGTCAGGTGCCGAACGACTCGCTGGCCCGCAGGGTAAAAGGGAAATCCTATCCACCGTCGAAATGCCAGCCTTCCTCTACCATGAACCAATCGCCGGTATGTTCGAGGTACTGGATCGTATTCTCAAGCAGTTGCCGGTGAAACGTTTCCTGGTCCGCGAGCGTGTTGCACAGGTCGCGCAGTTCGTCGCTGCTGGTTTCCTCAGCCCATTTCGCGTATGCGTCCCGTGACTTCTCCTCCATAGTGATAGCAGCGTGGATCGCCTGGACGTCGTCTATCGAGGAGGCAATCGCCTGACGTTCGCTTTGCGGGACATCGGCGAATATACCGCGCAACCGGTCGTACGTTTTCTTTTTCACGGTAGTGGCAGTCTCTTTGCCGGGCGACAATGTCCGTTCGATCCATTCGATATGGAGCAACTCGTCCTCCGCGAGCGATTCGAACATCTCTCGTACCGGCTCGCTCGACGATTTCGCCGCAACGTCCAGATAGAACTTGCGTCCGTCCCGCTCAAGCTGTATAGCCGCGTCGACTATCTGTTGTTTTTCATCCGCCATATCGTGGCTCTCCTCATCCCTATCAGTTTTCTCGCAGGAACTGCTCGTCGTACTCGACCTCAAAGCGCAGCTTGTGTTTCGCTTCTTCCTGGGCAAGCCCGAGCAGCGTCACGCGCAGGGCGCTGTCGTCGGTGGCATCGGCAAGGTCGGTGTACAGTCTGAACGCCTCTTTTTCCTTTTTCATTGCCAGGATCAGCGCTTCCTGGTAGTCGATGTCCGGACTTGGTGCAACGTCGGTCACATACTCGGCGATCTTCAGATCCAGAATCCTGGCCGCCGCCGGCACGAGCAACTTGCCCTTCTTGATATCCAGCAACTTCTTCTTGTGCCCTTCTTCCTCGCGCGCGAAACTCTCGAACACGTCGCGCATGTATGCCTTTTCCATCTTTGCTGCCAGGTCGGTATACATCTGGGCCGACTCTTCTTCCTTTCGGATCGCGAAATCGAGGATCTCGTCAACCGACTTGAACGCCATAGTTACCCTCCTGCTATGAAGTGCAACCGCACGGTGGCGACTTCCGTTCCAGGGCACTACGCCTTCCACAGACCGTGCAGGTTGCAGTACTCGCG
>Ga0180434_10008009_pt1 | contig 11779 bp, 9 predicted proteins | sample SS_ome_7_FD_132453 | JGI IMG/M metagenome (GOLD analysis project Ga0180434, IMG submission 132453) | Hypersaline lake sediment archaeal communities from the Salton Sea, California, USA - SS_1_D_2 metaG | ecosystem: Environmental > Aquatic > Non-marine Saline and Alkaline > Hypersaline > Sediment... | reverse complement strand
TCGCTTCGCTCCGCTCCGGCTTCGCCTCCGCTACGCAAAGCGACTGAGTTAAACAAAACGCTACAACTTGCACCTTAAACAAAGGAAACATTGGTCTTGACAACGGGTAGGGCCTTAAGTTTCCGGAATATTTAGTCCCGGTTATGGAAGGAAAAAGGGGTTTTCGGAGCCGGGGCGGTTATAAAAAGTGTATTTTTCTAATTTAAATGCCGATAAAAAGATTAAGGTTTTCCGAGCCATTCTGTAGCTTTTATGGCAAAAAACGTTAATTAGATGTTGAAGCTTTGTTACGGTTTTAAGGAGACAATTATGAAGCAGGGAATTGTAATTGCCGTAATCTTGTTGATGGCGGCGGGTATGGCGCAAGCCCAGGAGGCGGAACTGCATGGCAAGCTCGACTTGACATGGAGCAGTAAATACATCTGGCGTGGCTTTGATGTCTTTGACGATCACGCTGCAATCCACCCAACCATTGACCTGGATTTGTTTGGGACTGGATTTCATTTCAGCACCGAGGCCCACAGGGCAAACTCAAGCGGTTTTGAAAATACAGAACGCTGGGATTACACGCTTTACTACTTGGGGTGTATGTTCCCTGACGAAATTTACCAGACGAACTACAGGCTTGCTTATGTGTACTACAATTATCCGGACCTGAGCAGCCATACCGCAGGGACCAGTTTGCTTAATGGAAGCATCGACCTCCAGGAGGTTCATGGAGTTTTTTCATGGCCTAAGATATTAGGTGTCGAGGGTCTGGTCCCAACTTACATCCTTGTCAAGCTGATGCCGGCAAACAGCGACTCGGCGGTAGGAACCAACGCCCCCGGCGGTCAAACATCCTCCGGATTTGCACATATCTTTATGCTGGATTATGGACTGCCTATAACCTGTCCTTTCTCCGGTGACCAAAGAATGCTGAACCTGCACTCCGAGTATATCTTCAATGACGGTGTAAGCCCCAATGGAGCCAGTGATGTGGACCACGATTGGTCGAACGCCGTGTTTGGAATTACAACCAACTTTGACCTCGGCAACAATCTAAGCCTTACACCCGGAGTTTATTACCAGTCGTCCTGGGATGATTCGGTAAATCCGGAAGATGAATACTGGGTCAGTCTTGGTGCCACGTACAAGTTCTAAGACGAACCAATTTTTTGTTTTTAAAAAGAGGCCGGCCTCAAAAACCGGCCTCTTTTTTTCTGAAGCAAAAAAGCATATAATAGCCGGCACATGTTAACTCTAATCAACACAAACAGAATGGCTCCCGTCATCGGACCTATCGGGGTGGATTATATTGCCGGTTCAGCGAGTAAGGCCGGTATCAACGTGGAATTGCTTGACCTGGGGATGACCGATGAACCCGCTGAGAAGATGAAGAATTATTTTGCAAATCGAAATCCCGGCCTTGTGGGCATTTCTTTTCGCAATGTGGATGACTGCTTTTGGCCCAGTGCCGACTGGTTTGTTCCGGGCCTCAAAGATACGGTTCAAACTATACGCGGAATGACCGAGGCGCCGATTGTTATTGGGGGGGTCGGCTTTTCAGTCTTCGCTGAGTCCATCGTTAAATATACCGGGGCCGATTTCGGCATCAGAGGAGACGGCGAATCGGCAATTGTCTGTCTTGTTCAACAGTTGCAGGGCGACCAAAAATTTGACGTGGTGCCGGGACTGGTCTGGAAAGAGGGGGGCGAAATCTTCAGTAATCAGCCGGCGTGGCCTGATAAAATTTCGCTGGCAACATCGCGCGATTTTGTTGATAACCGTGCCTACTTTAATAAAGGGGGTCAATGCGGCTTAGAGACAAAACGCGGCTGTAACCGCAGGTGCATCTACTGTGCCGACCCTTTAGCCAAAGGCGCCAAACTCCGGCTGCGTGATGTACGCGAAGTTGCCGATGAGGCCGAATCATTATTAGCACGGCAAATAGATGTCCTGCATATCTGCGACTCAGAGTTCAATGTGCCGCGAAGTCATGCCCTTGCTGTATGCGAACAGTTCAATAATCGTCGCCTTGGAAATCGCATTCGCTGGTACGCTTACCTGGCAACGGTTCCTTTCGATGCGGAGCTGGCCGAGGCGATGGCACGAGCCGGCTGTGTGGGGATAGATTTTACAGGAGATTCGGCCTGTGAATCGATGCTTCAAACCTATCGTCAGGAACATACCAGAGAAGACCTTGCCGAAGCGGTAAAGCTGTGCCGACAGAACAATATCACTGTGATGATTGACCTTTTAATCGGCGGCCCCGGAGAAACTCCGCAAACAGTTCGGGAAACCATCGAATTTATCAAGCATATCAACCCGGACTGCGCGGGTGCCGCACTGGGGATAAGGGTGTACCCCGGTACTGAAATGGGTAACACAGTCGAAGAGGAACTGCAATCGGGAATGAATCTCAACATCCGCCGCAAGTACGAAGGGCCTGTCGATTTATTCAAGCCGACCTTTTATATATCAAATGCCCTGGGTGAGCAGACCGCACAGATGGTAAGAGACCTCATAGGCGGCGACAAGAGATTCTTTGAGCCTGCTACTGACACAGAGCAAGAGAAAAACCCGGATGTTGACCCGACCGATTACAACTACAACAAAAACCTGCCATTAATCCGGGAAATTCAGAAAGGCGCCAGGGGTGCGTATTGGGATATATTACGGCAACTGCGCAGTGATTGAGCATATCAGCAACCGAAAACAAATTTAAATGGCGAAAAAACAAGCCAAGCTCGGCGAATTTCACAGTTAGCCTGTTATATTTTGCCGTACTGACAGGCTTGACCGCCACCACTTTTGTCGTGAACTTTACACCCTCTGCCGTCTGATGCACTCACAGCAGAATGCCCGAACAAAACATCTCTTTGCCAATGCCGGCAAGGACGGAGCGATATCCCCTTCGGCTCTGTTGCGATATTCGCAGTGCTTACAGCGGTACAAAAACAGGCCTGAATTGTCAGGGAATTAAAGCCTGCTGCAAGAAACTTTTTGACCCTTCACGAAATAATACACCACGAAAATTCAGCTGCTTTGAAGGGCCGGCGTTCCGGAAACAATAAAGGCCGTTTTTGAACCGGCCTTTATTGTTTCTGTTTCGAGATTCTTATTTTCAGAAGCTGAAACCATAAGAGATTCCGCACCAGAACTCATCCTCGCCGTTGACGGTATCTTCCATTGAATTCTGGTAATACACAGCCGGTGTTAAAGTGCCGTACGGAAGGGCGATGTCCGTCGAAACGCCCCAGAGCATGTGCGACCAGTCGTGGTCTCTTTCAGAGCCGTATGTGCCGTCATTGTAAATGATATTCCAACTCAGGTCGATGACCTGTTGGGGATTATCCGGCAAAAATCCTTCGACCGGCATACAATAGTTCATCCCGAATACATGAAGCAAGCCCGCCTCATCCCTGTTGAGATGTCCTCCTTTTGAGGGCCAACTATCGATTATCATATAGGTCGGCACTACACCCGCCGGACATATATTGGGCCATGATAGAGCCAAATTGAATTCCTGTGTATCTGCATCCCAGCTTGCCATGTCCGGATAATCATAGTACACCCAGCTCAGAGCGTAATCTGTCTGGCACTGCTCGCCCCCGAGAACACTGTTAGCGTATGTTAGAATGTATCGCCATTCCTCTGCATTTACAGTGCTTGTTTTACTTGTACCGCTCGAACCGGCAAATGACGACCACAGGGTGAAGCTCAAGCCTGAATCGAAAAAGTCAAAATTGACGCTCGGCTGAAACGCCGCTTTGTCGTCCAACTTGTCAATACCGCGAAAGATGTACTTGCTGACCCATGTGGCATCAACATTCATCCCAAGCTCACCATACTCTGTTTCCACCGCTTGGCACACCCCTGACATAACGAACAATACCAAAAAACCTGCCACAATAATTGTTTTTTTCATTTTGTTCTCCTTTCAAAATCCTTACCCCTTTATTTCTTACAACTCGTTCAACATTACCATTTGCACAAACAGTTACCCTGTAAAATACCGTCTGCTTTGTATGTCGAAACCGAATATGTCAATATGACCCGGGTGCCTTCGACCCTTAGCCATGCTTATCAATAGTTTATCGGTTTGTTACAACGAGGCAATTAAAAAATTCAGGTTTTCAAAAAAAACACGTACTCAAACCCGAAACCAGGCAGCATCAACATTGGATTTGATTCAACGAGTTTTACAAACAGTCGTCCAAAAGCGACAGGGTCCGATAATATGCACTTCTTTGCCGCGATAACTGGACTGCCGATATATTTGCCTGACTATGAACGTGGGCCTTTTCGGTTGATTTGCGGTCAAACTGTCTGCAGTTGCTCCTTGGCCTGTCCGACGAGATAGAAACTTCCCGTTATGCAGATGAGGTCTTCTTTGCTGACCGCGTTTTTTGCAATTTTCACCGCCTCGGTAACAGTAAGCGCCGTCTGACACATCTTCCCGCACATCTCAGTATACATATCCGCCAAATCCTGCGGAAAGACAGCCTTTGGAGAGTTGCTTCTGGTAAAGACGACCTTGTCAGCACCGTACTGCAACTGGTTGAGCATGCCCTCAACGTCTTTATCTTTGTTGCATCCGAATATAACTACCATTGAATCGTACGGCACATGCTGACCGATAGCCTGTACAAGGGCGCGAATACTGGCGGCATTGTGCGCGGTATCAACTATAATTCTTGGGTCCCGGCAGATGATTTCCATTCGCCCGATAAGCGAAACGCCTCTAAGGCCGTTGGCGGCCTTTTGATCATCGATGTCATATCCCTGTGTTTTAAGCTTATCCAGCATCGCCAGAGCCAGACCGCAGTTTATGGCTTGATGTTCGCCCGGCAGCGGCACGCGCAAGTGCTCGAACTTACTGTTCGGGGTGGTTACACAAATCCTCGTGTGGGGACCTTCTTCCCGCGAGGACTCAAAGCGAGACGAAAAATCAATATCCAGACCCGTAACACTCAACGGCGCTTTTACCGATGTAGCCGTCTTTTTTAGAATGCGCATCGCACCAGGCTCCTGCGGAACCGTAATAACCGGTACACCCTTTTTCATCACGCCAGCTTTCTCCTTGGCTATACTTCCAATGCTGTCGCCAAGCAGGTTCTGATGGTCCACACTGATGCTCGTAATACCGATAAGGGAAGGACGAATTACATTTGTGCTGTCGAGTCTGCCTCCCAAACCCGTCTCAATAATTGCGATATCAACCCCTTTATCGGCAAAGTGCATAAATGCCAGGGCCGTCATTATCTCAAAAAAGGTCGGTGCGTCATCTTTTTTCGCCATCCTCTCTACACAGCCGCGCACACGGTTAATAAGGCCCCGCAATTCACCGCGGGTTATCATGTGTGAATTTATGGCGATTCGTTCATGCAGGGTACTTACATGCGGCGAAGTATAAAGCCCGACACTGTAGCCGTTTGCCTCCATCATCCTGGCTAACATAGTCGCTGTTGAACCCTTGCCCTTTGTCCCGGCAATATGTACCGTCTCTATCTTCCTGTGCGGATTGCCCAACCCCTTCAAGAGTCTTTCCATACGCCCAAGGTCAAAGGTTGTAACATTATAGCGCAGTCTCTGCTGCCTCTCATAGTCGGTCCTGTCGAACAGATAACCTATTGCCTGGTCATAGGTCCTGAAAGTAGCTTTTCGCTTTACTTTACCAACGGAGGAGGTCTTTTTCTTCGTCTTCTTAGAGCGCTTCCTTATTATTTTTCCTGATGCTACCATGAACGAGTCAATTTAACAAAAAAACGCGCTCAAGTCAAGCCAAAAGCGTAAAAACTTGCCGAAAAAGCTGCACCTACGAAGCAAATAGAGTATATATATGGTATATTGAGGGGTGTGTACATGGGTATATCTTAAAAATTTTATTGGGAAAGACGGACTTTTATTAAAACAATTGTTATAATAATAAGCAGGTCTTATCTCTTGTCAGCAAGTTGTAATTTCCCCTTGCAACAATTGTTTTATGACCGTCTCAGCCATCGACCTTGCTTTTGCTTTTGAGAGCAGCTTTACCAGCTCCAGTTGCCTCTGCGTGAAACAGACCGGTTTATTAAGACAAAAGTCTGATACGCCCAGAATCTCTCTAATCCTCTCGACCAGCAGCTCGATTCTGTCGCCTGTCTTTGCACTTATGCTAATACTTGCGGCAAAATCAATATCTAATTGGCTCACATCGGCCTTTTGAACCACATCACGTTTGTTAAATACAAACAGAATCTTTTTGCCTTTGAGGAGGTCCACATTGAGCTTCACTTCTTGATTTTCAATTTTCTCGCTTCCATCCAGAACAAAAAGGACCAAATCGCAGTTATTTAGTATATCTATGGTCTTTTTCTGCGCCTTTCTGTCGATTTCGTTTGCATCTGTTAATCTCTCATCGAGTCCTGCGGTGTCAACCAGTTCCATCAAAAGCCGTTCTGTTCGGCATTTTCCGGTTACCCAGTCGCGTGTAGTGCCGGCGGTATCTGCAACAATTGCCTTATCCCTGCCGGATAAACAGTTTAAAAGAGTGCTTTTGCCGCTGTTAGGCGGTCCTGCTATCACCACCTTACAACCGTTTATGATGAGTCTTGCCGGCTCAGTGTCGGCAATTATCTGTCGGCACCGGCCGGACAGGTCGCTTAAATTAAGGCATTTTATGTTTTCCAGCCAGTTTCCGGCGATTTTTGCAAGGCCGGTTCTCATCTGGTTGGCGACGATTTTCACTCCTTCAAGCGTAACCGCCTCTAATTGTGCAAGTTTTGCTTCAAGCGCAATAGTATTCGGCCTGTCATCCGGTGCGAACTGTTGTGTAAGCATATTACGGATACCGACAGGTTTTGCACCGTGCTTTTTGAGAAGTTTCATCACCATCTCTACAATGATGGGATTTCCGTGGCAGTTAATCGCAAAAAGATTCTCGCCTTCACACCCGACGACAACCCGGTCGATGACCCGGGTGCCGACAAAAATATCGCCTACAAAAATTTCTCCGATTTCGAAGTCGGTTTGTCTGCCGCCGGTTGGTGCGAACACCTTTTTGATAATCACTTTAGCCGATGGCCCGGCGATTTGAATACTTGATATCGCCCCAGTGCCTCTGGCTGTTGTAACGCAGGCCAGAGTTTTGTTCGTGGTTCGTGGTTCGTTGTTGGGGGTTTCCATTGTGCTTTGCTTAAGGGCCGATTTGCGGCGTCAAAGAGGTTAATTTGTTGGTTTTCGATTTCTTGCAAATTCGGCAAACCGTATCTGTTCTTCAAGGTGTTTTTTGTAAGCCAGGATGACTCCTTTGACTGCGAGGTTCGGCACCCAGGAATCAACAAATTCGCAGTCATCTTTGATTACATCCGCTGCTCCGCCGGTAAGGATTACCTGTGGCCACTTTCCTATTTGTTCGGCATAACGCCTCACAACCATCTCAAGTGCTCCCAGTGCAGAATAATACAGACCGCAATTTATTGCCTCGGTGGTATTTGCTCCTATGGCGTCTTTTGGTCTTTTTACCTGTACCTTGGGAAGTTTTGCTGTGCCCTCTGACAGAGCCTTTGCACTTAATTCAAACCCGGGCAGGATACACCCACCCAAAAAAACGCCTTGCTCATCAACAAGGTCGATTGTTACAGCAGTGCCGAAATCTGCTACTACCGCCGCGTCTTCGACCACTGCAAAAGCCGCCGCCGCCGAGACGAGCCTGTCGGTGCCAACTTCCATATTATCATCAACCGCCGTTTCAATAGGCAGGGGTATATCTTTGCCGATAATCTTAATCTTCTCATCAAGCTCTTTTTCGCAAATATCGGCCACAAGCTCGGTCCAGGCCGGCTTTACACTGCTGACGACAATAACACCGTCTTTCCTGGGGTCTTTTGCATTCTTAACAAGAGGGACCTGCTCCCAGGCTGATTTTAACAACCGATTAAGCTCAGCAGGTGCATTACCCGAAACAGATTCGATTAATTTCTCGGTGTCATCGAGAAAAAGGGCCGCCGTAATTGTCGTGTTACCTATGTCAATTGCGATTATATTCACCGCATCATCCCTTTAACCATAGTCCATAGAATTTCATTCAGTTTGCCCACACCCCGACCGGTTACCGCCGATATCGCCATCAACGATAAAGGCCCCTGGTTCCTTTTTTGCATCTCGCTGGTGATATTTTTGGTAACAGTGCCTTCGGGATCAAGGTCTGTCTTATTGAGAACGACCACTTCCTTCTTCTCGGCTAAAATTTTGCTGTGAAGGGCTAATTCTGCGCGGACTTTTTCATAATTATCCGCCGGGTCGGTGCCGTCAAAAGGCATTATATCAATTATGTGCACAATAATGCGAGTCCTTTCTATGTGACGGAGGAATTCATGGCCTAAGCCGGCCCCCTGATGTGCGCCTTCGATAAGGCCGGGAATATCAGCCATTACGAAGCGGCGAAAATCGGTCAATTCAACAATCCCTAACACAGGGCTAAGGGTGGTAAAAGGGTAATCGGCAATCTTGGGCCGAGCTTGTGAGCATCTCGAAATAAGGGTGCTTTTGCCCGCATTAGGCATTCCGACCAGGCCGACATCGGCTATAAGCTTAAGTTCGAGCCTTAAGTTTCTTTCCTGGCCGGGCTTACCGGGCGTGGAGAACCTCGGGGCCTGTCGTGTGCTCGTTGCAAAGGCCTTGTTACCCTTGCCTCCTTTGCCGCCTCGGCAGATACACACCTTCATCCCGACCTCATTCAAATCCTTTAATAGAATATCCAGGTCTTCATCATAGACAAGTGTCCCGGCAGGCACGTGTATTATGAGGTCCTCGCCGTCGGAGCCGTGCCGGTTTGCGCCTTCACCACCGCCCCCGTTTTTTGCGCGAAAGTGGTGTCTGCCGGAAAAATCCGTCAAAGTATCCACATCTTGTACCGCCTCAAAATATACACTTGCCCCGTTGCCCCCGTCGCCGCCGTCAGGACCGCCTTTGGGCACGAACTTCTCACGCCTAAAACTGATACAACCGTGACCGCCGTCACCGGCCTTGACCCAGATTTTAACCTCATCAATAAACATATTTTAGTTCTTCATTATAGCTATGTGTGTGGGAGTTGACAGAACTAAAATGTGTATTGATTTTCAACGACTCGTCCTCTAAACCCGGTTTTTCTCAAGTATTCAGAGACGCAGGCCGATTATCTAACTTATATGGATGTAATACCTGCAATTGATTTGATTGACGGCAAATGTGTCCGCCTTATCCAGGGTGATTATCACCGGCAGATAAGTTATGAGCCTGACCCGGTGAAGCAGGCATTGGAGTTTCTCGCCGACGGTGCCTCCCGCCTTCATATAGTTGACCTGGATGGAGCCAGGGTTGGCAAACCGGTCAACCTTGCGGCGATTGAGGCGATAACAACAGCGGTGGATTTGAAGGTTGAGGTCGGCGGCGGTATTCGCGACGAAGCTTCCATAAGCAAATTGCTCCATATTGGAGTCGATAGGGTTATAGTGGGTACCAGTGCCGTGGACAGGTTCGACTGGTTCGGCGAGATGGCTGAGAAGTTCGCCGGCAAATTAGTGCTGGGCCTGGATGCAAGAGGTTCTAAGGTTGCGATACAGGGCTGGGCCAAGGACAGCCACGAGCAGCTCCTGCAATTTGCCGCCCAGGCGGCAAAGCTGCCCCTGTCGGCGATTATATATACTGATATTACAAAGGATGGGATGCTCTCAGGCCCGAATTTCGAGCGTACAAAGGCCTTGGTGGAAGCCGTGGATATACCCGTTATCGCAGCCGGCGGCGTTACCACGGTCGAAAATGTCGAGAAGCTCAGCCTGTTAGGCGCCGGCGGCGCAATCATCGGCAGAGCACTATACGAGGGTAGTATCACACTTTCCGATGCAATAGCCGCCGCCCGTTCTGTCGGGCAGGCGTGAGTTCGAACCTTTTGCTTCCAGAACATATCAGTAAAACCCTCCCGATGGTGTTGATGTCTGTTATCCGGTATTGTGTTATAATTGGTTTCGTTATGAAGGAACTGCTGAAGAAGTTGATACGGGCTGAGCCGACCGGCGATAAGGGTGAGTTGACCGCGGCGAAGGTGCTTGCAGCATATCTGTCCGGCTGCGGTGTAGATTGCAGGATAGATAAATGGCAGGACTGTCGTGCGAACCTTATAGCGCATATTAAGTCGAACGGCCAAAGGGACGCTTTGCTTTTCGGTGCCCATCTTGATGTTGTCCCGGCGGGTGGGGGCGAGTGGAAGCTGCCGCCGTTCGAGGGCATCGAGGCTGACGGCAGGATATTCGGCAGGGGGGCGGCGGATATGAAAGGGGCTTTGGCGAGCCTGGCCGCGGCCATAGAGGAGGTTGTACAAAGCGGGGCCGAACTCAAAGGCGACCTGATACTTGCAGCCACTGCCGGCGAAGAGACGGATAGTTGCGGCGCTAAAAGATTTATCGAAGCTGATGCCGCTGATTTGCCGAAGCCGGCAGGTGTGATAGTCACCGAGCCTACCGACTTTCAAGTCGCCTCCTGTCACCGGGGGATGCTCTGGCTCGAAGTTTCCACCATCGGCAAAAGCGCCCACGGCTCTATGCCGCATCTGGGTATTAACGCCATCGAACTGATGAACTCGCTGCTGAGCCGGCTCGAAGATTATCAGCCCACTTATTCGCAGCACCCGCTGCTTGGCAAATGCTCGGTCAGTATAAACCAAATCCACGGCGGAAAGGCCGTAAACATTGTGCCGGACAGGTGTTCTGTAAAGATAGACATTCGCACCCTGCCGGACCAGAACCATCCGGGCATAATAAGCGATTTGGAAACTATTTGCGCCGAACTGAAAGAGAATGACCCCCGCTTTGAAGCCGATATCGCCACAATCAAATCCGTACCCGCCCTCCAAACCGATACCGAAGGTGAGTTTGCAAGCTCCTTTTGCCAGACTATAGGGGCAAGCGGAACCGGCAAGGTTGATTTTGCGACGGACGGCCCGTTCTTCGCTGAATCTGGTGCACCGATTGTCATCTTCGGCCCCGGCAAACCCGGCGCCTGTCATCAGCCGAACGAATATATCGACATCGCAGACCTCGATAAAGGCCGACAACTTTACAAGAAGATAATCCTGAAGTTCCTTACGTGAAAATCGACTTTGATTGTGTTATGTTTTCTTTTGTCATACCGGCCTTGAGCCGGTATCCAGTTTATTTAGCCCCGCGTTTTACGCGGGGTCATTGCTCGGCCTAATCCTCCGCCCCTTATGGCACCGCGCCAATCTTGACCACCCGTCATTCTGAGCAAAGCGAAGAATCTCAAATCAATATACAATGCCTGTCCCCGCGAAGGAATGTCACCCCCGCGAAGGCGGGGACCCGGAATCCAGTTTAAATCATTTGTATTTTGATATTCGAATTTGTTTCGGATTTAGATATTAGTGCTTAGGATTTATATTCATGTAGGGTGCGATACATCGCACCAGTTTTCTATGGCAGTTTAATATGTTTACCTTGGGTCCCACGTAACCAACCATCGATAGTATCTTGTGCTTTTTGGGCATTTATAACATCAAGACCAAATACTTGTGGTATAACATCACGAAACGCTTCTATTGCAAAGTATCCTTTAGGACGTTGAACTAGTCTCTCCAAAATCCTAATTGTTATATTTTGTGAAAGCTCATCGACATTAATTTCCTGCCATGCTTTTTTGACAACACCAGCAGCAATATAAAACTGACCCTGAGCTTTTACATTTGGATCGCTGAACCAATTAAAGACTTGGAAAGCAGGCGCTTGGTCCAAATCATTGTTACTATTTCTTAATGCTTCTA
>Ga0180434_10008008_pt1 | contig 11779 bp, 9 predicted proteins | sample SS_ome_7_FD_132453 | JGI IMG/M metagenome (GOLD analysis project Ga0180434, IMG submission 132453) | Hypersaline lake sediment archaeal communities from the Salton Sea, California, USA - SS_1_D_2 metaG | ecosystem: Environmental > Aquatic > Non-marine Saline and Alkaline > Hypersaline > Sediment... | reverse complement strand
GTGCTGAGGGCGAATTTAAGGGGATGGTCGATCTCATCACAATGAAAGCATTAGTTTTCCATGATGAAACACTTGGTGCAAAGTGGGATGAAACTGATATTCCTGACGACTTAAAAGAGAAGTGCGAAACAATGCGCATGGAGCTTTTAGAAGAGCTTGCAACCATTGATGAGAGCAACGACGCCTTCATGAACAAGGTATTGGAAGATCCTGAGTCTTTGACAGCCGAAGAGATCAATCGTGTAATCCGCAAGGGTGTAGTTGAAAATCGTTTTAACCCTGTTTTGTGTGGTTCTGCCTTTAAAAACAAAGGTGTGCAGCAATTACTAGACTGTGTAGTTGAATGGATGCCATGTCCAGCAGATCGTGGTGAAATTAAAGGTGTTAGTTTAGATGGTGAAGAGGAGTTTACTTTTCAGCCAAAAGATGATGAGCCTCTTTCTGCTCTTGCCTTTAAGATTATGAGCGATCCTTTTGTAGGACGAATTACATTTGTACGGGTTTATTCTGGCTGCCTAAAAAAGGGTTCCACAATTATCAACTCGACAAAGGGTAAAAAAGAGCGTATTTCTCGCCTTCTAGAGATGCATGCCAATGATCGTACTGACCGTGACGAATTTTATACTGGTGACATTGCAGCATGTATTGGACTTAAGTACACCACAACAGGGGATACCCTTTGTGATGCTAACAAAGAATTTTTGTTAGAAAAGATGGAGTTTCCAGATCCTGTAATTGACATGGCTATTGAGCCAAAATCTAAGGCAGACCGAGAAAAATTAGCGCAAGCATTGGGTGCTCTTTCTGAAGAAGACCCAACATTTAGGGTGACCTCCAACGAAGAGACTGGGCAAACCATTATCTCTGGTATGGGAGAACTTCACCTCGATATTCTACGTGATCGTATGATTCGTGAATTCAAGGTAGATGCTAACGTTGGAAAGCCGCAGGTCTCCTACAAGGAAACAATTACAGCTGCAGCCAAGTCAGACACAAAGTATGTGAAGCAATCAGGTGGTCGTGGTCAATATGCGCACGTTTGCCTAGAGATTGAGCCAAACGAGCCAGGAAAAGGCAACGAGGTCGTCAGCAAGATTGTTGGTGGTGTGATTCCTAAAGAATACATCCCCGCGGTTATTAAGGGCGTTCAAGAAGGGCTTACATCTGGAGTTCTTGCAGGTTACGGATTAGTTGATGTTAAGGTTGCGATCACCTTTGGATCGTACCACGATGTTGACTCCAGTGAAATGGCCTTTAAGATCTGTGGTTCAATGGCAATTAAGGATGCCGCTAAAAAAGCGAAGGCTGTGATCCTAGAGCCGATCATGAAAGTGGATGTCACAACTCCAGAGACAGCACTTGGTGATGTGATTGGCGACTTGAACAAGCGACGAGGCAAGATTTTAGGCCAAGAACTTTCTAAGAAGATGGTCAAGATCAACTCTGAGGTTCCATTAAGTGAGATGTTTGGTTACACAACGCAATTGCGATCATTGAGTTCGGGGCGTGCAACCTCTACAATGCAGCCAGCCTTTTTTGCAAAGGTTCCGAACAAAATTCAAGAAGATATTATTAAAGGTGGTTAAGGTTTAGAAAATGGCAAAACAAAAGCAAAAAATTCGGATCCGTCTAAAAGGTTATGATCAACGACAATTGGATCGCGCAACAACAGACATTGTTGAGATTGCAAAGCGCACTGGTGCAAGAGTTGTGGGTCCCATTCCCCTTCCAACGAAACGTGAAATCTACACAGTTTTGCGTTCTCCGCACGTAAACAGAAAATCTCGCGAGCAGTTTGAGATCCGCACACACAAACGCTTTTTTGACATCTTGGATCCAACAGGGCAAACGATTGATGGTCTAAAAACATTATCACTCCCTGCCGGGATTGATATCAAAATCAAGGCGTAAGCTGTGTGAGGTATTGTGGAAAATAAGAAATCAGCAACTTGGTTTGACTCCACAATCCTCAAGCGAGAGCGTCTAACTGCTCCCCAATCTGGTAAAAAAACCTACCATGTTGAGCTTTGTCTCGAAAATTCTGAGATCGAGTATGACGTGGGCGACTGTTTAAAAATTTTGCCGCACAATTGCAAGGGCAAAGTAGATGCACTCTGTAAACTCCTCAATTTTTCTGGTGATGAGCAGGTGTGCGACAAAGAGGGGCATGTACACGCTCTGCACCACTTTTTATCGCAAAGGGCAAACATTGACCGCCTCTCTAAAAAAACGTTCACCTACTGCCTGCTCCATACATCGGTAAAAGAAGATGAGATCATAGGTGACCCATCAGAGCTAAAAGAGTACCTTAGCAGCACCTCTTTGATGCAGTTTTTACAAACAGCCAAACCGACAATCTCCCCTCAACCATTTATTGAACTATTGGCTCCCCTGCTCCCTCGCTACTACTCGATTGCCTCCTCTATGCGTGCAGTTGGCAAGCAGGCCCATCTTACGGTGGCAGCTGTTGGTGTCGCTTCTGACTATCTATGCGGCCTCACACTGCCCCTTGTCTCAAGGGTGCAGGTATCGCTCCATAAAAGCAGCCACTTTGGCCTCTCTGAGCAATCATTTAACCACCCAATTATCATGATTGGTCCGGGGACTGGTATTGCCCCCTTTAGAGGCTTTTTGCAGGAGCGAGAGCACGCGGGCCTCAACCAACAAAATTGGCTCTTTTTTGGGGAGCGTACAAGTGCGCATGATTTCTACTATCAGGAGTATCTAGAGGATCTCCAGTCTAGAGGGCTTTTAAAGCTCGACTGCGCCTTTTCAAGGGATCGTGCCCAAAAGGTCTATGTGCAGGACAAAATGTACCAAGAGCGCAAAGCTCTTTGGCAGTGGCTGGAAGCGGGCGCCTATATTTACGTGTGCGGTGACAAGGCGCGCATGGCAAAATCTGTGGATCAGATGCTGCAGACGATTATTGAGCACGAAGGCAAGCAGGATCCTAAGCAATATATATCAAATTTAAAAAAGCAAAAACGCTACTTGCGCGACGTCTATTAAACTCGAGGTTGTTGCGTAATGCAACTTTCTCTAATCTTTTGGTTAGATTTTAGGTTCAAAAAGTAATCAAAACTTGAATTATGCAACAACCCCATTAAACTCTGTAAAGTTGATTTTAAAACCTCCCTTTGTTAATCTCTTTACCACTACAAACAAATGGACTTACAATGAGTACTATTAAAAAAAATTCTGGAGTTATCGCAGCAGGCCTTGCCCTCTTTTCAATGTTTTTTGGTGCTGGAGATTTAATCTGGCCACTCATCTTGGGCGGACAAGCTGGCGACCAAAATTTCTTAGCCATGACAGGTTTGCTCATCACCGGTGTCACACTTCCCCTGTTGGGTCTCATTGCCATGATGCTTTTTCAGGGTGATTACCGCGCCTTTTTTGGACAGACTGGACGTATCCCTGGTATTCTTTTGATTTTCATCATCCAATCGATTCTAGGACCCTTTGGCTCTATTCCACGACTCATCACTCTTTCGTTTGCAACACTTAAGCCCTACCTTCCCGAGATGATTAACCTAGCAACCTTTAGTATCTTGGGCTGTATTTTGATTTTCCTCTTTACCCTCAAGCGCCACCGTGTGGTCGATATTATTGGGCTTGTTTTGTGTCCCCTCTTATTAATTGCCTTAGGCTCTATTTTGGTACTCGGCTTTACCTCCCCTCCTGCCTCCATTCCAATGGGGTTAAGTAATGGACAAGCATTTACACAGGGACTCAACACTGGTTACAATACCTTAGATCTAATCGCCTCCTTTATTTTTGCCCCGCTTGTACTCACTTATTTTAGGCATGATCAGCAGGCTAAGGATCAAGCAGCTGAAAAATCACTTGTGATCAAAAAGATGTTCAAATCTTGCTTGCTTGCAGCCTTTTTACTTGGAGGTATGTACATCGGATTGACCTACATTGCCTCTTACTACACTCCATTGCTTCCTGCAGGTCACCCACCGGAAGAGCGTCTTGCCTTTATTTCGCTTCACCTACTTGGTGCACGAGGAGCTCTCTTTTCCTGTCTTGCAGTTTCGCTTTCTTGTTTAACAACCGCGATTCCGATCTCCATTATTACAGCAGACTACATCCACAAGGATCTAATGAAGGGACGTGGACGCCCTGTCTGGGCTATTTTCATCTCGTTGGGTCTTTCTGCATTGATTGCTAACGTAGGCTTTATGGGCATTGCGGCAATGCTATCGCCCATTCTGCAGATCTTATGTCCTGGCCTGATTCTATTGTGTATCTTTAACATTTTGCATAAGTTGTACGAGATGCGTATGCGCAGAATGCCACTTTTCGCAACTTTTATCCTCTCATTTTTGGGATATTTAGTGCGATTTGTTTAAAATAGGTTTTTATGACTTTCTTGAATTGCTGCTGTACTACACAAAGAGTGTCTGAACAAAATAAGATAGGCATTATGGTACTCTCTGGTGCATGGGTACTATCAGTGATCACACTCGTATGCCTTTGTAGCGAGTATGAAAACCTTAACTTTACAGTACAAAATATGGCGGCCGAAGCGGTATTGATCTTGATAGGAATGATTATTGTCATACCCATCATCATTCGCTGTGTCCTTTGTGAATAGGAGTCGTTTAAGTTTTAGTTGAGAAAAGACAAATGGATAACACCCCACCCGCAAACTTTTCACACGCTCTATTGCCTCGTTGTCACAATCACAAAACAGGCTACGCCATCGCCACAGCCAAAATCGGTAAGCCCCTCTCCTGTGGTTGCAGTGATGCCCACCTGCTCTACCTCAATCCCAAGCGCCTTTGCTGTACTCTTTCGCATCTCTAAAATCTTGGGCAAAAAACGCGGCCGCAATCCCTCTAGCGTGATGGCCACATGGACTATCTCTTGTTTTCCAAGGGTTTTAAGGGCCTCTTGTAGATAAATCGAGCTATCTGTAATACCACTTTTTGCCAACAGCTCATCTGCCACTGTGCCTAAAATCGTCACGCCTGTTAAAGATGAGATTGCATTGCAGATCGAATGAAAGACCACATCCCCATCAGAGTTTGCTTTAAATCCTGGTACCTCCTCAAAAACTACACCTGCTATCACGCATGGTTTTGCACTATCATCTGCTAAAAAACGATGACTATCTTGCCCTATTCCTGTTCTAAAAATCATTTTTTTCTCCCATCTCGGTAAAAAACTAGCATACCACTATGATTTTTTTTTGTGATTGACCAAATAGACGATTGCGATTAAAAAAAGAGCTTTTTTGTTTAATCGGAGCCTCAAATTTTTATGCGTTCTCTCTTTATATTTTTCACCATCCTCTCCTCTTTTACACTCACTGCAAATGAGGAGGCACCTCCCAATATTGTGCATGAATGCGGGGTCTCCTTTGTACATCCATTAAAGCCCCACCACTGCTATGAGTCAGAAGATTGGGCTCTTGAAAAACTCATCGCTTTGATGGTGCGGCAAAAAAATCGAGGGCGAGATGGTGCAGGTATTGGCGTGATGAATGAACATGGAGTGACTTTATGCAAGCAAGCCTCTCGCAGCTCTCTTACAAAAGTCAGTGACCATGCAAGGCAAAATAGCACTCTATTTCGGGGGAAAAGCTATTTGGGCCACGTACGTTATGCTACCTATGCAGGGCTCTGCAAAGAGCACTGTCAACCTTTTGAACATCCCACCCTCCACTTTGCCATTGCTGGCAACTTTAACATGACAAACACGAGCAAACTACGAGAACAAGTGGCTAACTGGGGTATAACTTGTCAATCTGATACAGATACAGAGGTAATCATGCAAATGATTGGGCACCAAATTGGGCAAGAGCCAAAGGATGTCGCCCAAGCTTTTTGCAACGCAGCCAAAGAGTGGGACGGTGGGTTTTTTTTTGTGGCTACCTTTCAAGATGGAAGTTTTTTGCTTTGTCGCGATCCCGCCGGCATCCGACCTGGCTATCTGTATACAAGTGAGGAGGTCATTGCAGCCACCTCCGAAAAATCTGCCCTTGTAGAGGTTTTTGATCTAAACGAAAGTGAGGTAGAAGAGGTCACTCCTGGTACTATTTTATTTTGCAGTGGAGATGGGAAGATGCAAAAAACCAAATTTGCAGCCTCTCAAAAACCTCGTTCTTGTCTCTTTGAACGTATCTATTTTAGCCAACCCAAGGGCTCCGAAATTTATTTAGAACGCAAAGCTCTTGGACAAGTATTGGCCCCTAAAATTTACGATGCAATTGATGGTGACCTAGAAAACACTGTCTTTACCTATGTCCCCAATACAAGCTTGCTCTCCTTTCAGGGACTCACGGAAGCCTTGTCCACCCTTGCCCATCAAAAAAGTGTGGCACAGTGCATTGACTCCAGTAAGAAAAAAAAGGAGCTTGTCCAAAAGCTTTTACAGATGAGCTCTCCACTTGTGCGCCAAGAGCACCTCATTAAAAAACGCAGCGATAAACGCACTTTCATTACAGCAGAAAATGAGCGCAAAGAGTTGATTTCTAAAATTTATGAAGTCTCCCATGCTGTCGTTAAGCCAACCGATACCTTGGTTGTCGTTGAGGACTCGATTGTGCGCGGCAATACGCTAAAAGTGTCGTTAATGGAGAAGCTGTTTGCACTAAAGCCAAAAAAAATCATCATCGTGAGTACCTCCCCTCCTATTTGTTATCCAGATTGCTATGGCATTGACATGAGTCGCCTGGATCACTTGATTGCCTTCAATGCCCTCATTGCACTGTTAGAAGAGCGGGGGCAGCAAGAGCAAATTGATCGGCTCTATCATGCATCCCTTGAGCAGCTAAAAAAGAAACAATCTGTCAATGTCTTGCAGCAGTTGTATGCCCTTGTGACATTCGAAGAGTTGTGTCAAAAAATTGCACAATTGATTACACCTGAATCTAGGAGTACAACTAGATGCCCTGTTGAAGTCGTCTATCAAACGCTAGAGGGTTTGCAAGAAGCTATTCCAGGTCACACAGGAGATTGGTATTTTGGCGGCCACTACCCAACCCCCGGTGGGTTTGAAGTGGTGAACCAAAGCTTTATAAATTGGAAGGAGGGAGCGCAACAAAGGGCTTACTAATATGCGACATTTTTCATTAACATCTTATGAACGTAAGGCTTTAGTAACTATTATCCTGCTGGCCACCTCGGGAGTAGTTGCCACAGATATCTATATCCCCTCTTTGCCTCACATTCAAAAGCTCTTTTCTACGACAGAGGCTTTGATGCAAATGACTCTGTCAATTTTTCTGATCTTTTTTGCACTCTCTCCTCTTGTTTATGGGCCTCTTTCTGACAAAGTAGGCAGAAAAAAAATTGCTATTTTTGGTCTAGTTATTGGAATGATAGGCTCTACTTTAGCTCTTATTAGCTGGAATATTATTTGCCTTTTCATAGCCCGTGCAACCCAAGGCATCGGACTCGGAGCAGGTATGTTTCTCTTTCGTGTGATCATGAGAGACCTTTTTAGTGGCGATAAAATGGCCTATTACACCTCTTTTATTACAATCTCCTACTCAGCAATGTTAGCCCTTGCGCCTTTTCTAGGGGGTCTTTTTGAACATTACTTAAGTTGGAGGATCTCATTTCTTTTTTCTATCATATATATGGGAGTTGCTCTGGTCGTTCTTATCTATTGGCTAAAGGAAAGCAATCAACATCTTAACCCAAAAGCACTTAAACCAAGTATATTAACAAAAAACTATCATACTGTGATTCGCAATCCTATTTTTCTAGGATATGCATTTTGCAGTATGGCAAGTTTTGCAACCATTGGTGCATTTTTGGCAGAAACTCCCTTTCTTTTAGAAAGAGTACTTGGACTCTCAGCCCTTCAATATGGAGCTCTTAGCATTTTTCCTGCCATAGCACTATGCCTTGGAGGGTTTGCAAATGGATTTTTGCTTAGACGAATTGGCAGACATCGCACGCTTGTACTTGGCTCATGGATACTATTCATCGCGGCTCTTTTGCTAGCTCTTTTTTATGTTATGGGATTTCTCAATATATTTGTGATTCTTCTTCCTATGACACTCTCTTATCTAGCTGCAAGCTTTATTTTTGCAAATGCTGTAGCAGGCGGCCTAGCTCCTTTTGCACATATTGCAGGTTCTGCTGGAGCTCTCTACTCTGCCTTCCAAGTATCAGGCGGCTTTTTAGGATCAACAGTGATGACGTTTTTTCCCAAAACAACCCAATTCCCCCTGGCAATTGTTGTCTTATCACTAAGCATCATCGGCTACATTGCACAAAAAATTGCCTTCATCTACGCCCAAAAGCAGGCGCACCACTAAAGTAGACGGTGCAATTGCCCAATTAAGTAAAATGGAAGAGAGACGAGCCTATATTCGATAGGTATTGCAGAGGTATTCTTGATGTTTACCTGACATCTACTAGGATAGTCAGAATTGATTCGAATGGCTATTGTAGATCCTTTTTCTTTCATAAATTGATGCAAAGACTTGAGACTTCCTGTACTGCCCGCCTTAACCTCAACTGGAATTACCTGATTTTCATGCTGCAACACATAATCGATTTCTGCATTTGCTCCTTTTTCTGTTCGTTGCCAATAATATAAAGAGGGTGAAACAAAAGCTGGGAGAATCGTTCGTAATTGTTGTCCAACCATTTGTTCAGCCATTGCCCCATTGTTGACCATCGTTAACTCTGCTACTAATTGTAACTGATGCATTGTAAGACCAAGAGATGCACTACATAAACCACTGTCTAACATGAGTACTTTAATATATTTTTCATTCACCTCAGCACCCAAAGGCAATCCGTTAGCGGCTGTTGATAAAATAGAATGGCAAACACGCGCTTTGGTCAATAAGTCAAGCCCCTGCTTTAAAGAAGCGGCGGCTACTTGAGAGTTTACCTTGCTGTATACAAACTTATTTCCAAGTTGTCTGGGGACAGCAGAGAGTACTTCTTCAAGTCGGTCTATTGAAAGACGTCCACTATATTTAGCAAAATCATCTCTATATGTTGCTAAAAGATCAAAATGGACTTGATTCACTGCATGGGTAACACCTGTCTCTATCCAGGCAGAAATTGCAGCAGGCATCCCCCCAATTAACATATACTTGCGGACTGCTTGCATTAATTGTGCATGGATGGCTTCGGGCACCTTTGTATTCCAATTAAATTTTTCAACATATCGGTTAAGAGCTGACTCTCCCATTGCAGATAAAAATTCTTCAAAAGAGAGTGGCTCTAAATACATGTAATTGATTCGCCCTACAGGCATACTAAATTCATGTTTAGCTAGAGTGAATTCTAGGAGTGATCCAGCAGCAACCAGCGGCAAATCCGGTCTATCTTCAGCAAACCATCTGAGCTTTGTTAATAAGTGAGGAGCAGCCTGAATTTCATCCAGAAAAAGTAGACTCTTAGAAACATTCAACTCGCTTTTACTAAAAGCTCTGAGATTTAAAAGAATCTCATCCACATCATTTGAGCTAAACAATGACTCTAGGTCAGGACGCTTTCCAAAGTTTAATTCAATCAAGTCGAGTCCCTGATGTTGAGCAAAATCACGTACTAACCAGGTTTTGCCTACCTGGCGAGCTCCTCGAATAATAAGAGGCTTTCTGGAGGAAGATGTATACCAATCTGAGAGAAATTCTGTGCGAGTACGTTTCATACTCTCACAATAACGTGATTATATGTTTTAAGTCAACAAAAGACCCCCATCTTTTGTTGACTTGCTTAACAAAAGATGGGGGTCTTTTATGATTTACGAAAAATCTCTTTCCATTTATTGGCATCTTTTTATAAACTTTATTTTTTATTCAATTCGGAGACTTAGCGTGATGCATTTTCCTGGGAACATAGAAGATTATAATGAATACATAGGGACTCAGGCATCGCCTGCCATATCAATTTATAGTGACGCAAAAGCTATCTGTCGGCGTTATTGGAAGATATTTGCAGGCGGTGGTAGTGCGTTTATAGGAAATAGCGCCTTAATTGCAGCTAACTACTCTAATAAAACCTTTAGCCAATGGTTAGGAGACTCTGTGCATGGAGATTCTGCTTTTACCAATGCGGAGCTAATTATCGTGATCGAAGCTGTGGCTGTGACTGCGCTTATAGGCACGTGCATGATAAAGCGTTGGAATGGAGAGGCTGAAAATAGCGATTACGAAGAATTGTAGACCCAACTACACCTCAATAAAAAGGCCGCTTTCCCCGAAGGGAAAGCGGCCTAAGAAAAAGCACTCAGTTACTAGTGACTAGTAAACGTGTGTGCTCTCAGTGTCAATCACTGGGGCGCCTAGCGCATCTGAGGTCAATGTGGCCTCAGCACGAGCATCTCCAGCAGAAACACCTTTTACACTTACACAGAACTCAACTGATTGCTTCTGTCCAAGCGTTTCAACAGGTTCAAAGGTTACCGTATTTCCTGATATGGTTCCCTGTGTTGGTCCGTTGATAGTTTGTGGCTCAAGCTCATCTGTAAACTTGATCACAAGCTTCACATTGTGGTCATCAGCACTACCGCGGTTAGTCACACATACACGGTATACTGTTGACTCTCCAAGACAAATTGGATCTACAGTATCTACCATACACATGTGTGTGGCGGCAATCCCTTTCCAGCAAGTGGTTGCTTCAGCACATGATGTACATTGACCACAATCAGAGTTTGTAGTCACTGTCACCTTGTTTGTTAAGCATCCAGCTACTTGTGACTTCACTGAAACCTTGAATGTCTTGGTCTCCCCTGGGCAGAACTCAGGAATACACCAGATGGCGCGATTACAGCATACTTCTGCACCCGGCGCATCAACAATTGTTGTGCCGTTTGGAGAAATATCATCTACAATCACATCATACAAAACAAGATCACCTGGGTTTGTTACTGTAATTGTATACTCTACAGCTTTACAGATATAGGCCCAGTCAGCTCCAGTTTTAGTTACTTCAACACATGGCTCGTTAATTAATGTAGAGGCCTCAGCTGTACACTTTGGACCACCACAGTAGGTAACTGTTGCCATGTTTGTTACACAGCCGCGCTTGTTTGCACAAAACTCAACGTTGAAAGAACGTTTTTCACCAGGACACAAGTCCCCAAGTTCGTACGTAAGGCATCGACGTCCACTTGCGTGTGTCAAGCCATCTGGTACTGTATCTTGTACTACAACATCTTTAGCCGCAGCAGATCCTGAGTTACACACTTCAATGGTGTAGCAGACTGGGCAGTATAAACATGCACACTCTGGTCCCCACTTCTTGATGCAAATCACAGGCTGACCACACTTTGTATAAGCACAAAGCTGTGGACATGCACAAACTGTTGCAGCAGCCAAGCAGCAACCCTCTTTCATTGGCTTTACCCAAACGCAGACCTTTTGAGTCTCGCCTTTGGTCATGTGAGGGAAATCCCAATGCACACTATTGTCTGCATCTGGAGTTGCTTTCGGCTCACTTCTAACAAATTCTGAGTCGCAAGGTAGTTTTTGATTTACAACTACATTAGCGCACTCTTTTCTGGCTGTAATGTATATCTCAATCGGATATGGTGAGCCCACAAGAGCAGTCTCAGGAGCTCTTTGACATAGCTCTACAGTACAGTCATCACAGGTCTTATAGACCGTCATATTTCCATAGCAATGTTCCTCTTGTGGAGCATTGCAATTTCCGCTGCCACAAACGACGGCGGATGGATCACAAGGGAAAAATGCATTTCCCATTTGATCAGAACATGCAGGTTCGCATGGGCTACAACTAGGTGGACAAGGGTTGTCACACGGCTGAAGACATGGCTGAGTACACTGAACTTC
>Ga0180434_10008007_pt1 | contig 11781 bp, 9 predicted proteins | sample SS_ome_7_FD_132453 | JGI IMG/M metagenome (GOLD analysis project Ga0180434, IMG submission 132453) | Hypersaline lake sediment archaeal communities from the Salton Sea, California, USA - SS_1_D_2 metaG | ecosystem: Environmental > Aquatic > Non-marine Saline and Alkaline > Hypersaline > Sediment... | reverse complement strand
CCAGTTCCGGTCCACGTTTCGCCGCATGTGGCACGGGTGTCAGTTTTTGTGTTTTGGGTGTCCGGCTTGGATGAGTGTGGCTTTGGGACTATGCACTTGCTCGGCTTCGTAGAGCATGTGGGGCGTGATGAGGCCCGCTCGTGCCATCTGGCGGAGTTGGCGGCGTTGCATTTTGGTGTAGGCGAGCGCGGCGTTGCCGTTGGGATCTTCGTGCAACAGCGTGGACTGTTGCAGATGGGTGACCAGGTCGATCATGCGTGCGAGGCACTCGGCACGGTACTCGCGCATGAGATGGTCGGACAGGTTCCATCGCGAGGCGGCAACCATGTGCTGCATGGCTTTCAACCAGAGCCTTCGACTAACGAAGCGGTTCATGCGATAGAAGAGTCGCCAGTTGACGGGGAACGGCAAAAACGTGTCCGTTAGCCGAGATGAGAGTACCGCTTCGTGCTGGGCGTACACCTCCTTGAGGGCGGTCCGTAGCTGTGCCCAGTAGTACGGCCCGATGGTGGAGTCAGCACGAAGTTCCCAATAGAGATGCCCGAAGGTCATCGTGGTGCGCGTGAGGGTCATTTGGCGGGGTAGGAACTTGTTGTGGGCGACGGTGTCGGCGGCCAAATGCGAGAGGTACCCGAGGGCAAAGGCTCGTCCACGATCGTCGGGGGCGTCATCAAACATGGCGAAACCGGTTGCCCAGTGGTGACACATCTGCTTGATCCGACTGAGCCGTTTGGCCATGACGACGTCCGCGGCGATATTGCCGAACAGGTAATCCTTGCGATAGCGCGCAAGAAGTAGCGCCAGGGCAGGCGGCAGGAGGTGAAGTTGATCGAGCAAGTCGCTGGCGAGCTTGACGTGTGTTGCGGGTCCCCAGGCTGATGCATCCGTCGGCGTGAGGACGACCACGAAGGCTGCGAAACCAAGAACCCAATACCAGTTCAATCTCATCTGCATTATTATCGTCCGGCACAGCGCCCGACGCGATGTATGATAGCCAAAGTATGCGGCGGAGACCAAGTGCCGCATTCGATAAAGCCGAATGGAGCAGGTTCGCGTCCCCTCCTGCTGACAATAACGTCTCAACAGGGCTTATGGTTGACATTTGGGCCGGCTGGAGCTCTAATCCGGTACGAAATGAATCCCGATAATGTTGAGGATGCCAGGAGCTCTGTTCATGCCCGATGAGCAACCCAAACTGAACGTTCGACGCGAAAAAAACTTCAGCGTCGTCGAGTTCGAGGATCGGAAGATCCTCGAGGAGATGCTCATTACCCAGATCGGTGAGGAGTTGACGCAACTGGCCGCGTCGGAGCCGGCCCCCAAGTTGCTGCTGGATTTTAAAAATGTCCAACATCTCTCCAGTGCAGCCCTTGGCATGTTGATTACGTTGAACAAACAGCTGGCTGAGCGAAAGGGTCACCTTGTCCTGGCCAACATCAACCCTCAGATATACGAGGTCTTCAAGATCACGCGGCTGAACAAGCTGTTCAATATACAAAGTACGACCGAAGACGCTTTTGCGGCTTTCAGCTAACTGTTGAATGATGAGCTGGGCTGCTGTGCGGGTGGCAGCTTTGTTTGCGAAGAAATTTGTCTGCGAGGGAACATCGGCGTCGTGCCGTGGGAAGGGTTTCGAAGCTTCGTGTCCTTTTTTGGGTAGCGGTAGGATTAGTGATTCGATGACGCGGAAACGGACGGCTGCACGGAACCCGCGAATTAGAGGAATAGGCGTTTGAAAGTCGCCCTGCGATCAGACCGAGATGCCTGGAATGCCTTTTGATCCCCAGTCCTTGCCTCACAGGGTGACGATACCGAGCGATCTCGCTGCCGCCCGGCAAATCGAGGAGCAAATCCTCAGGGACAGCGAGCATTTCGGCTACGCGCCCGAATGCACGTTCGCGATTCGATTGTCGCTGGAAGAAGCGATCGTGAACGCGCACAAGCACGGCAACCGTTGCGACCCCAATAAGACCATCACCGTGAGTTACGGGGTAACGCCTGAAAGGATCGTTGTCTGGGTTCGTGACGAAGGCGAAGGGTTCGACCCCAACCTCATCCCCGACCCGACCATTCCGGACCGACTCGACTTGCCGGATGGCCGGGGCCTTATGTTGATGCGTTCGTACTTGGATCAGGTTCTTTTCAACGAGCGTGGGAACGAGGTATTACTCATCAAGGAGAAATCTTGATGTCCACACCTCAATCAGCTGGGTCATCGTCTGCCTACCATATGGACCTGAATCGTCGGGGTCGGGTGGTCATCGTCAAACTGGCCGGCTCCGTGAACATGGACGTCTGTGACGAAGTGAGAGACCGGCTCATCGAGATTGTGGACGAGGAGCCGACCGAAAACCTGATTCTCGACCTGTCGGAGCTGAAGTTCATCTGCTCCGTCGGGCTTGGGGGAATATCGCAGCCCACGTCCGTTGCCGGCACCACAACGGCGGCGTGAAACTCGTCCGTCCGATGTGTGAGATTCGGGAGCTTCTAAACGTCACCAAACTCACCAAGCTGTTCGCCATCTACGAATCACTCGACGAAGCCATCGCAACTTGACTCTTTAGCCGGCAAGCCTCCCGCCGCACATTTGGCACTAGCACGCGTCACAGGCCAATAACCCGCTGTTCGCGCCAGGGAGGGGCTGTTGCTGTCAAATACTGGCTCAGCGACGTTTTTTGTGTAAGCTGGGTTGCTCATGAGGGCCGTTTGATGTGGCCCGCTGGCTGGCTCCAAGTGTAAGCGCACACGCATGAGCAACGCCCCAACCCTACACGCCATCGATTGGATCATCATCGCCAGCTATGTCCTGGGGACGATCGCCGTCGGTCTCTATTTCACACGACGTGGCAGCAAGAGCCTCGAATCCTTTTTTGTGACGGGCCGATCCCTACCCTGGTATGTTGCCGGCATCTCCATGGTTGCCACCTCCTTCGCATCGGACACGCCCTTGTGGGTCAGCAGCCTTGTGCGTCGCCATGGCGTCTATTATGTCTGGCAATACTGGGTACCGATCTTCGGGACCACGCTGGCAGTCGTGCTCTTTGCACGGCTCTGGCGACGAACGGGCGTCCTTACGGATGTGGAGTTTATTGAACTGCGCTATTCGGGACGGGCGGCCGCCGGTCTTCGGTTCTTCTCCGGTTTCACCCAGGCAGCCTTCTACTGCCCACTGGCGATCGGGTGGGTGGTCAAAGCGATGGAGACGATCACTCGGGAAACCACAGGGCTCCCTTCCGAGTACCGGGCTTGGACCACGGTTGCGGTGATTGCCGCTGCCCTGCTTTCGTGCACATTCTCCGGCCTGTGGGGTGTGGTCTACACGGACTTGATCCAGTTCACGTTGGGCTTCATTTGCAGCATTATCCTCGCGGTATTCGCGGTCAATGCCGTCGGCGGACTCGATGCGATGGTAACCCAACTGGGAGAAGCTGCCCATTGCAACGGCAACGTGCTGAATATCGCTCCCCAAATCGGACCCGGCGCCGATCAAATGTCGATTTGGAATGCGATTGGCTATTTCGGCATTCTGTGGATCGCTATCGCGAAATCGGGCGGTTACATCGGGCAACGTATTCTTGCGTGTAAAGACAGCCGTCAAGCGACCTTTGCCATGATGCTGAACACGTCCGTCTATCATGCGATCATTGCCTGGCCATGGATCATCGTCGCGTTGTGCTCACTCATCCTCATTCCGGATTTGGGGCAAGGCGTCAGCCATGACGCAGCATTTCCTCGTATGATTGTGCTCTTATTACCCATGGGACTACGCGGCCTCCTGGTCACCGCGATGGTTGCCGCCTTCATGTCCACCATCAACACGTTTCTCAACTGGGGCTCGTCCTACCTTGTGAATGACATTTACAAACGTTTTGTCGTTCGACATGCCAGCGTGCGTCACTATGTCAACATTGGGCGAGCTGCGACACTTTTTATGGCGGCATTCGGAGGTATCATTTCCTTTCTGGCGTATGACATTCAGCACCTTCTCACGATCGCTTACGTGTTGGGCGCAGGCTTGGCGGTTGTAGGTCATTTGCGTTGGTTCTGGTGGCGTTTCAATGCAACAGGGGAACTCGTGGCTACGATTGTCTCTTGGATGCTCGCACCTCTGCTGTTGTTTCCCTGCGGGTTCGGCGAACCTATCTTCGATGCGCCTATGCGGTTTCTTTTCGGCGTGAAGGGCAACTTCAGCAATGATCCGAATCTGCTCGGTGCACGCATGTTGTTCATGCTGGTGAGCGTTACGGCAACGGCGATTGTCACAACGTTGCTCACGCCCCCCACCGACGACGAACACCTCAGGCGGTTCCTGCTTCGCGTCAGACCGTTTCGGTTACTCTGGAGACCAGTGATCAAGCGTCTCGAGATCGACTACCCGGCGTCAGAAGGCCTTGGGCGTACGCTGGTCTCATGGCTTCTGGCCATCATTTGTCTTTGTTGTCTGCTATTGGGTCTAGGCAAACTTTTCCTGGGCGAGCCCCTGCTCGGCGTCAGTTGTTTAGCGATTTTTGCCGTAACGCTTAGGATAACCCTCCGACGGATCAAGGAGGATTTATCTGAGACCATGGAGACGTCTGCGAGTGTATCCCCATGTGATGAGCTCTGCCCATGAGCCCGGATTTCTGGCCGCGTAGAAATGCGCAAAAAAATAGCGACGTGAGGTAACTTGTGCTCGTTGTGCCCTTCAGAGTTTTCGGTTTCGTTGCTCAACCCTGGGTGTTACCACTTCGGGTTGTCCTCTTAGGATTGGCTTCTCGTCCAGAGTTCCTGACGCGATGAGGTATTGTCCGTATCGCTTAGGCATTCCCACTTTGCCGTTAGCCTTTTCCTCGGCTTTGTGGTTTTCCCTTACCGCGTTCCGTCTGGGCACTGTTCAGCATCCAGATCGGGCCCTCTCTTCGAGTTTGGCCTCCTTTTAGAGTCTCACCCAACCAAACCTAGCTTCTTGGCCTTAGCCAACCAGCTCCTCTCTTGGGCTTTTGTTCCCTTCAGCACATGAAGAATCGGAGGTCCACTTTTCGCGGGTTTGCCCGCCCGCTACGTTCCGCCTTCAGGGTTTGGCTACCCTCTTGACGGCTTTCTCCCTTCGATCCCGTGCCAGTTTTCTTTCACACCGGCAGCGCTCTTGGGATTCACCCTTCGGAGTTTCCTCCTTCCGAAAGGTATCCGGGCTTTTAGTCCCGAAAGAACCCACTTACCGTTCAACCTGGCGTTGTTCCCCGCGCCGAAGCGTTGGGCCGGCCCGACAGGCCTCGGTTACTGGGCTTTTACCCTTCCGGAAGTCCCTGGCGATCGGACAAGTGTTTAGCTCGCCGACCACTGGCTCCTCCCTTGGGTTTCACCCTTTTAGGGTTTTCCGGCGAAAGCCTTAACCAAGATTCCGCTCGGTCTCCTCTCTCGCGCTTCTGCGACACAACGACGCATCGTCAAGTCACAGGGCGCCTCAGAGTTTCCATCAGCTTTCGCTTGGTCTTATCCTTCTCATACCTTTAGGTATGGGCTGGATAAGGCAACCCTTTTAGGGTTTTTGCACCGTTTGGCCCCGCACATTTGAGCGAGTCTCTTCCGGGATATGTGTTCACCTTTCATTGCGCCGTGCATTACTGCCGACAGGCCAATGATCTTTGGAAGAGTTCCTCACTCGACCGGAGTTGCCAGGACCAACTGAGGTGCCGAGCATTTGCGACCTCATCGTCGCAACTGGATTATACCACAAGAACCCCAAAAAACAAACGAATTCTTTCAATTTATAGATCTCACACGTGTGAGAATCCGGTGCAAGAAACATACTAACTCTTTGCTTACAAACAGGTATAAAAACGCTTGACAACCGCCATTTTTTTCGTTTCCTTGCCGTTTGTCCAAAATATCACAGGCACCGATAGGAGGATGTTCGGTTTTCGGTTATCTGGGTTGTCGCCCGGACAATCTCCCCGCGAAGCTCTGTCTGATACACCTTCCCTACCATGAATCCAGTATGCGCCGTTTCTCGGAGTGCACATATAGTGTCACTCTCAAAAACAGGCACCTACATATTGGAGCTAAGCTTTCGTGGGTCCACAATCCATAGTTACAACAGGTTGGCCGCCAACTCCGCCAGCGGGCTACGTTCGCCCTTCAAGAGCTCCACGTGGGCGGCGAGTGACTGGGACTTGAAACGGTTCACCAGGTATGTGAAACCGTTGCTATCGGCATCGATATAGGGATTGTCAATCTGGTAGGGGTCGCCGGTCAGGACAACCTTGGCGTCCTGACCGATTCGGGTAATGGCGGTCTTAACTTCCAGGGGTGTCAGGTTTTGTGCTTCATCGATCACGACGAAACGCTTGGCGATGTTTCGGCCACGGATATACGTAAGCGGCTGAATTTCGATCAGTCCGGAACGAAGCAACGCATCGCAGTCGGCACAGCCTCTGATGGGGCCACACGTGTCCAATAGGAGTTCGATGGTATCGGTTACGGGCTTCATCCAGGGATCGAGCTTACGGCCAATGTCGCCGGGTAAGTAACCTAAGTCCCGTCCTACGGGGAAGATCGGGCGACAGATGAGAACGTGACGGTAATGCTTCGCTTTAAGCACCATGTGCATGGCTGCCGCGATGGCCAAAAGCGTCTTGCCCGTTCCGGCCTTGCCCATCAGTGTCACGAGCTGAACTTGATCGTCAAGCAGCGCATCAATTGCGAAATATTGCTCTTTATTGCGAGGCTTAATGTTGCAAAGTCCGCCCTTGGTTTCTAGCAGTGTGCATAAGTGCTTGGCCTCCGAGTCGACCCGGGCCAGGGCTGTCGTCCGGCCTCCATCGTTCACTTTCAAAAGGACGTACGCATTGGGCACAAGGGAGTTGCCGGTGAGGGGAATTCGGCCCGCTTTGCGGAATTCCGCCAACTGGTCGGCCGACACGCTGCGCTCTTCCTGCCCGGCATAGAGGTCCGACACACGAACCCGATCCGTCTCGTAGTCTTCCGCGCGGAGCCCCGCCGCATCGGCGCGAATACGCAGGTTGATGTCCTTGGTGACAATAATCACCGGGATGTCGGACTCGGTCCGCTGAATCGTCTCAGCCACTTTGAGGATTTCATCGTCCACTTGGCCGTTCCGGCTGGCCGTCGGCTTCTCCGCATCGCAGTGCACCCGAAGCCGGCCTCCCCCTTCGAGCGTCACACCACTGGCCAGGCTCTGCTCGCCACGGAGTGAATCCAATAACCGTACCACCGTCCGGGCGTTATACCCCCGCTCGGTCCTTTCCTTCTTGAAACGATCGAGCTCGCTAATGACGCCGATAGGGATGACCACGTTGTTATCGACGAAGTGAAAAATCGAATGCGGATCGTGTAGCAAGATGTTGGCGTCAAGAATGTAGTTTTTGCGCATGATAGTCATTATATCCACGCTTATGGAGCCGGCCAAACGCGATTCGACTTTTCCTTCATCGAAACCGCCAAGACGCTTTTGGCCTTGAATAATAGAAAATGTCGTCGAGGGAATCGATGTCGCAAAGGAGTGTCCCATGTCGGAGGCAGTGACGCAGCGTTATCGGAGACGGCCCTCGTTGATCGCCGGCCAGCGGACCGCACGAACATTGCAGGATTCCCCAACACGTCTTATGATGCTCCGTTGCCGCGTGGGAAATGAACAGCAGGAGATTTCATGCGAAAGGTACGTTTTTTCGACGTGGCGATGATGGTAACGACTTTGTTTTTACCGGCTGTCGCAAGTGTATTCGGAGAAGATATCAAACGCGTCCAAGATGTCGCGACCATACAGAAACGACCCATCGGGGCACCAAAAGCCAGCGACGTGACCATGCGTAGCCTCCGCCCCCATCCCCGTCATAGGAAAGATCCCTACGACACACTCCAAGCGATCAAGGACTTTCATGCCACCCGGCTCGATTGGACCTATTCGCTAACCAAAGCGTTCGTGAAAAAGATTAACGACTATGGGTGTGTCTGCGGTGGAGCCGCTTCCGGGCATACTTTTGATCGATCTCAAAAAGAAAAGCTTAAGCAAACTTCCATCCGCGACCTCAATGGCAACCCAGTACTCCCGAGTTGGATGCGAAAATGGAAGGATCATGTCCAGGGGTGCGTCAATCACCCTCTCTATCGCGAAGGCTACTTGACGGAGGTAAAGCGAAACATTGATCTCGGCGTGTCCGGGATGCAACGTGACAATGTCCGCGCCAATTACTTTGTCAATCAATACGGTGCTTGTTTTTGCGATTATTGCATGAAAGACTTCCGCGCTTTTTTGGCGCGCGAAACAACTCCCGAACAACGTCAACAACTCGGGATTCGAGACGTTTCTGATTTCGATTATCGCCAGCATCTCAAGCGTCTTAACGCGCCGGTCGGAGATGACTTTGGCAAGTGGGATGGCGGCGAACTCAAACAACTCTTCATCACGTTCCAGAGCAAGCAAACGGCAGCGTTTCACCGTTGGGTCATGAAAGAAACCGATGCTTACGCTGGCTGCCACATCCCCTGGTCCTGCAATAACGGCGGGTATCGGTTTAGTGAGCGGACTGAAATGTTCGACTATATGGTAGGGGAACTGCATGTCGATCACGCCAATCCCAAGGACACCTACGATGCCATCCAGAAAGCAAGAACGCTTGGGAAACTACAGGTTCTGACGCTACCCAAAGACAAACGCTATGAGGAGCGTTTACCCGAACTCGAGCAACAAACGCGGAAGCTTATTGCGTGGACGTACGCCTGCGGCAGTTTGATGATGGTGCCTTGGGATATGTTCATGGGCTCCAAGCCCCCTCGCTACTTCGGCAAGCCGGAAACGTATGCAGACCTCTACGGGTTCGTTCGGGCGAATGCCCCATTACTTGACGGCTACGAAGAGGCTGCGATTATTGGCAAAGAGTTTCAGGAAACCCGTTATGGCTCAATGCCTCCCGTCAGCCTAATGGGTAACAGCGAAAACGTGTATGGCGTCGTTCGGGCGAAGCCTGGACAATACCAGGAACCGGTGGTGATCCACTTGATGGAGTGGGGAGACGAAGCCAAGGAAATCCATGTACGGTTACGGACGAAAGCGTTCTTTGGACACAATCGTCTTTCCGTCAAGCTCGTCGTCCCCATTGCGTATGACAAAGCGATCTACGATGCAGCAGAACAAAGTAAGAATTACGCTTCCCTAACCAAGACAATCGATTTGCAAGTCGAGCACCAACAAGATTTTGCCCTCGTGCATGTGCCCCCCTTAATAAAGCCTTGGGGGCTGCTGGTTGTCTCGCCCCGTGCGATGTAAACGAGGCGGACTGAGTCATCCACCAAGAACGCCAACCTTGTACGACAATGCGAGTTGATCATCGGCATCCGAAAGAGGGGCTTATTGGGCTATGTGGCACGATGGGGCACGATCGTTATAATCACCCCCCATGAATAGTGAACCAGCCCCTCAACCGGAAGCGGCCTTCCCTTCAAATGAGATTGGCGGGGGGTTGTCCTCTACCCGGCAACTTTTTGCGGTTAGCGCCATCTGCCTGATCGCCTTGGCACTCGTGACCTGTATGGGGGGTTTAGGTTCGGGTCCGTCGATGGGCGATCATGAATGCATCAATGCCCAGTCTGCCCGGCAAACCCTCCAGTCCGGCCAATGGCTCATCCCTCATCTTGCTGAAATCCCATGGGTTCGTAAGACACCGCTGGGTATTTGGGCAATTGCTGCGGTTTCCTGGGTTGTGGACAACCCCGCCGTTGCGCCGGTCTCCGAACTCACCGCCCGACTCCCCTCCGCACTTGCTGGCCTGGCCAACATTATGGTTGTCTGGTGGCTGGCATCCATGATGTTTGGCGCACGAACCGGTCTTATCGCAGGTTTTGTCTCCGCAAGTTGTGTGGCAACGATCTTCTTCGCCCGCAATGCTCAGGCCGACATGCTGTTGACCCTGTTTACCACGTTGAGCTTTGCGTGCTTCTGGCGAGCCGTACTCCATCCGCGACCGAGCAAGGTCTTTATGCTCTTGTTTTATGCTGCGTTTGCGGGTGCGATGATGGCCAAGGCGCCGCTCCCACTGGCGATCGTCGGTTTTTCACTTGCGGTCTATTGGTTCGTCACCCTTGCCCTGCTGAACATCGATCAAGGTGATGCTGCGAGCCAAGGTGCTGGGCTGTTTCGCCGATTCGGCTCCCAGGTTTGTCAGCAGTGTAAACAGCTAACCCGTTTACAGCTTATCCCAGGTGTCTTTCTCTTTGTGGTCCTCGCCGGCGCGTGGCCTTTGTATGTCTATTGGAATGTCCCGAATGCGATGAGCTTGTGGAAAGTCGAGTATCTCCAGCGCTACCAAGGCAGTATGAGTGATCGCAGTCAGCCGTTTCTCTATTACATTCCGCTCATCTTCGGGTTAACCGTTCCGTTTATGCTGTCGATCCCGGAGGCGATTGCATCGCCCTTCTTGAAACGGTATCGCGCTCAACGTAACGGACTCGCGTTCGCATTCACCTGGGCGGCGGTGGGTACACTGTTCCTCAGTTCCTCGTCCTTCAAACGGCCACACTATCTGCTCTCAGTCGTTCCCGCGTATTACCTGCTGCTCGCGCCGGTTATCGATCGGCTGTTTTGGGGGGCGATTGCAGTGACGTCTCGTGTGGTGCAATTCGCCTGCCGATTCTTGCCGACGGTGCTCGCTTGCGTGGCGATCGTGGGCGGCGTTCTCTTGCAGCGAGAGTACCCTGCTTTTCTTCGCGTTTACATCGTGATAGCGCTGCTTGTTTTTGCGGCATGGGCGGCTGCCTGCCAAGCATATGCTCGCGGACAACGAACGTTATCCTTCAGCTTATTGAACGTCGGCGTCCTCGTTGCCATCATCATTGCATGGCCCGCTGCCGGCCAACATTTGGAGATCGATCCGGAACTCAGAGGCCTTATTGCGGGTTTGCGTCAACATGGCGTCAAACCCAACGATACCCTCTACTGGATCGAAGGGCGACCCAATGCGGAGGTGGAATTCTACTCCGAATATCACATTCAGAGATTGATTAACGAACTCGAAATGACCGAACTGCGTCGGGAACGGGGAACGGTGTCAGCCAAGGTGTACCGGGAATCGGAGAAGCGCATCCGCGAGCGCTTAGCGGAGCCACAACCGGTTTATTTCATCATGACCGCAGGACACCACGGGATGATGGAATACCAAACGGACATTCGCAGCCGTATACTCTTCAAACTAAGCGGATTCCACAAAGAAAGCGGCGACGAGTTGCTTGTATTTACGCAGCCAAACGCCAGACCACTGACAGCTACACAACCTTTTTAGCTCCGTGATCCACCATTCGCGTTGACGTCTCTATCCACTTTGCTCCGGTCGATCGCAAGACACATCAAGGCGGGCAGCACGGGCTTGCAACAACACAAGAACGTAGCCCACTGCGGCAACCAACAGAAGTAGTATCGTCCGTATCAAGGTGGCGTAGCTAATGAGGCCTGCGTTGGATGTATTGAAACATCCGCAACTGATGGCCAACCCGCGCGATATGGCTGAAGCCTGCGCAAAGGTAAAAACGCCCATCAGAATGATGCCTCCCAATAGAGCACCACTCACGAAAAGGCCGGAAATCAGGCACAGTCCCAACAAGAGTTCCATCCAAGGCAAGACCATGGCCACGAGCATCCCGAGCTTGGCGCCAACTAGCTCATATTCGTGGTCCTTCCGGCTTTTCCGTGGGTGGATTGAACGTTAAAACGGGCATCTGAGGAGGTGTCCATGCGAGATACTGAGCTTTATGAGCGGGTATTGGGTCTGGCTGAGCCCTGGTCGGTGAATG
>Ga0180434_10008004_pt1 | contig 11783 bp, 9 predicted proteins | sample SS_ome_7_FD_132453 | JGI IMG/M metagenome (GOLD analysis project Ga0180434, IMG submission 132453) | Hypersaline lake sediment archaeal communities from the Salton Sea, California, USA - SS_1_D_2 metaG | ecosystem: Environmental > Aquatic > Non-marine Saline and Alkaline > Hypersaline > Sediment... | reverse complement strand
GTATGGCTGATGGAGATGGTCGCGGTGGGGGGGATCATCTTGAGCTCGTGGCTTTCCGTGCTTTGGGGGGCGTGGGCGATTGAGCGATTCGGGAGGAAGGATCCGCGTCAGTTCGTGCTGGATGAATTCGCCGGACAGTGGGTGGCGTTGTTGTGGCTGCCGCTGGCGGCGGCGGGACTCTGGCAGTTCGCCTGGGTGGTTGGCGGTCAGTTTGTTCTGTTTCGGATTCTGGACGTGATCAAGCCGCCGCCCGCGCGGCAACTGGAGCGCTTGCCGGCCGGCTGGGGCATTCTGTGCGACGACCTGATGTCGGGCTTCTATGCGCTGGTGATCGGGCAGTTGATCTGGCGGTTGAGCCCGGTGGCGAGTTGGCTCGGTCTGTGAGCGTCCCGCGCAGGTACGAATAGATATCAAGTCGAATTGACAGACCTAGTGGAACAAGACCGCTCCGGTGTCGTAGTCGATATAATCGCGGGTCCGCTTCGGGCGCGGGACCGAGTGTCCGATAACGGATGCTGGAGAGGCGCATGACCGTCACGCTCACGTCCGCCAAACCGGCGCCGCCGGACGCTGGCCAGCCGCCGACGCTGCGCCGGGAATTGGAGCAGCAGTTCGCGGCGTGCGAGCTGGTGCGGCCGTTTCGGCGGAAGCGATACGATCCCGGCGAGCGGCTGGAGCTGTCGATCACCGGTGTGGTTCCCGCCCACACCGGGCGCGTCGTCGCCGAGGTCGAGCGCTTTGTGGGGGGCGGTTTTGCGGGGCAGGTCTATCGCGTCCGGCTGCGGGAAATCAACGCGGACGAAGGGCCGCTTGCAGGCTTGTCGGTCGGGCAGCTCTATGCGGTCAAGATCCTCAAGCCACCTTCGGGCTTCGCGCGCCTGTTCCGCGATTTCCTGTACTTTCTGGCTTACCAGGGAGCATTCAGTGCTCAGGTGAACCCGGCGGCCGTGCGGGTGGGCGTGCTGTGGCAGAAGCTCATCCGCCGGGCGGCGGCGCGCAGGCTCGGCGACGAAAGCGCCGTGTGCGACACCTACGCCACGTTCTACGACGAGAACCTGCACAGCTTCGGCGAGATCAACGAGTGGATCGACGGGCGGATCTGGAAGTTCGAGGTTGACGATCAGTTGTTTGATCGCTGGAACTTCGACGGCGAGCCGCCGGCCGATGCCAACAGCCCGGAGTACATCCACAAGCGGCTCTTCATGCACGAGCTGGTGGCGCTATTACACGAGATGGGTGCGCCGGAGCTGGCCCGGCAATACGAATGGTGGACGTGCAAGAGCCAGCCGAACGTGCTCAAACGCCTGGACGCTGACGACGCACCGCAGGCCGGCGTGACGGCGATCGACTTCCGGGCCGGGCTCGCGCTGTTGCCGTTCCTGCCGATGAGCCCGGCTGATTTCTGGCTGATTCTGCGCGGCCTGGCCCGCGGATGGCTGGTTCAATTCGACCGCAGCGACCCACGGAAGTTCGAGCGCTTCATCGCCGAGCACCGCGACGACTTCGAGGAACTGCAGCCCGCGATCAACGAGTTGAAGCGGCAAGAGCCGCTCCACCGCCGTTCGCTGCCGGACGTCACGCACCATCACTTCCGCCTGTTGACCGACGCGGCGCTGCGCCAGTCGATCAAGGAAGGTACGGTCACCGCCTGGCAGAATCTGGACAAGATTGACGAGGCGCACGCCGAGCGGCTCCGCGCGCGCCGCGGGCGGTTCGCGGTGCTTTATCTCGTTTCGTTCGTGCCGCTGCTCGGGCGGTTCGGGTTGAAGTTGTGGGGCAACGCGCGACAGCGCGCGCATCTCAAACGCTGTCTGACCAGCGGCAGCTATCTCTGGCGGGCGATGCGCGGGGCGCGGATCGAGACGATCATTGCGTGGCATCGCGCGGGGCGGTGTTCCGACGAACGGGCCTTGAAGCTCGTGCATCGGCCGGTGCGCTATTGGATTCAGCGGATCCTGGTGGGGTGGCTGCCGGCGAGCTGGCATCGCGCCGCGACGGAGCCGGCGTTTGCCTGGGCGCGCCTGCGCGAGAAAGCCCGTTTTGTCTGGCAGTTCCTCCGCGATCCGCCGTTCCGCGAGGCGTGGCTGCTGGAGCAGGTTCGCCTGGGGCGCGCGGAAGGCATGCTGACGGCGGACGAGGCGGGCAAGATCTCGGACCAGATCAAGGACCCCTATATACAGAAGTACCTCAAGTGCCTGGCCGTCCACGTGTGCACCGTGCCGGTGACGCAGATCGTGATGGTGCTGGTTGGGGCTGCGGTGGTGGCGTACTGCCTGACGTATCGCGGTCTGAACTGGCCGGAGGCGTTGGCGCTCGGGACCGCGGCGGCGGCCCTGGTCCAGCTTATGCCGATCTCGCCCGGCTCGATTGCCCGCGGCCTGTTCGTGCTCTACCTGATGATCCGCGAGCGCGATATCAAGAACTACTACATCGCTGCCCCGGTCGCATTCATCCACGTGATCGGCTACTTGGCGTTCCCGTTGCAGATGGTGGCGCACGATCCGGCGTTGGCGCGCTACATGGCCGGGCGCTGGGCGACCAGCGCGGTGCGGTTTGTCCCGGTCTTCGGCGAGCGCGGCGGGCTGCTCGAGCATTTCGTTTTCGACGTCTTCTTCAACTTCCCGCTGTCGCTCAAGGAGCGCTTCAAGACCCAGCCGGTGGCGACTTCGATCTGGGCGGTGCTGATGCTGGGCGCATTGGCGGTGCTCGCGTACAGCGTGGTTGTACTCGCGTATCTGGCTTACGCGGGGCATGTTCGGTTCTGGGGGTGATGCGCCAGCTGGAATGGCAGGCCTCGCAAACCTCGGCGCGGTGTCTCTTCCGCCGGTCCAAGCCATGTCGACCGAGTGACGGCCCCGGATGCCGCGGCCTGCCCTACCAAGCTGCCAAGCTGCAACGGCACTCTCAGCATTTCAGTTCCAAAAGGAGCAGGCAGATCAGCAAGCCGATGATTGGCGGCAGGAGAAAGTATAATAGATAGCCCAGTGGACTGGGCCGAAGGAGCACATGCCAGCGCCAGCGTTTGTACGACCGGGCGGTCTTGAAAGTCCTGGGGTCATCTGGATCGAACGGCCGACCACATTCCGGGCAGCGGTTCTCCGGCAGCCCGTTGAGGACGTAAGCGCAATTCGAGCAGTACCTGCTTCGTCCCGGCGGCTTTATCGCGGGCGAACTCATGCCAACATTCTACAGCGCCGGTGCAAGACCCAACGTTGTGGCCCTCGCTTGCGCTTCGCGTTCGGATTGTGTGGCGCGGCTGTGTCAGCCGTGCGCTCAGCCGAGCTGAACGATTCGCGTCCAGAAGAACCATGCGACGGGGGCGGCGAGCAGCGGTGAGTCCATTACGTCGAGTGCACCGCCCATGCCGGGGAGGAGCTCGCCGGAGTCTTTCACGGCGGCGTCGCGTTTCAGTAGTGAGGCGACCAGGTCGCCGGCGACCGAGAGAATGCCCATCAGCAGGCCGAAGATCAGCAGACCCCAGGGGTACGCCAGCAGACCGTCGATCATTCCCGACGTGACGCTCTCCGGCAGGAGCGGGCCGAGCGCGACAGAAAGAATCACGGTGACGAGCAGTCCGCCGATGAAGCCTTCCCAGGTTTTCTTGGGGCTGAGCCAGGGGATCAGCTGGTGTTTGCCGAAGGCCATTCCGGTGAAGAACGCGCCGATGTCGTTGGCTTTGACGAGGAAAACGGAAAAGATCAGCAGTGTCGTGCCTTCGTAGCCACCGACCTCCATCCGCAGGCGGGTCAGGTATCCGGCCAGCCCGCCGGTGTAGACGATGATGAAAATCGCGGTGGCGACATTGATCGCGGCGCGTTCAGTACCGCGGCGAACCGCCTGCAACAGGAACGCCAGACCGAGCGCGATCGAGACCCAGAGCATTCCCCAGGATTCGTCGTACCAGTTGGCCTCCTGGCGCAGGTTGAACGAGAGGTACGGACCGATGACCAGGCCGGCTGCGAACAGTTGCACGACCGCGCGATTTGGCCGATGGCCCGCTTGGCGTACGAAGTGCGTGACCTCTTTGGCGGTAAGCACGCTCAGTACCAGCACAATCAGCGTCGAGACGGCCCCATTGCACAGCCAGGCCAGAACATTGACGCCTGCGACGGTCACTTCCGGTACGGTGAGTGTTGCCAGCCAGCCGTCGAGCACCAACAAGGCGAGGATTCCCACCCCAAGCGAGCTGGCGGAAATGATGCGCTGGCGTAAGACGGACACAAGAGTCCCCGCAGGGGTCCGCACTCAAGTCTTCGTCGAGGGCGCGCGGGGCGGCCGGGCGGGAAGCACGCCGCCATAGCGACGCTCGCGCTTCGCGAAGCTCCGGATCGCCTCGTACAGATGATCCTTGCCGAAATCAGGCCACAATACCGGCGTGACGTGCAGCTCGGCGTAGCTGATCTGCCACAAGAGGAAGTTGCTCACGCGCATTTCGCCGCCGGTTCGAATCAGCAGGTCCGGGTCGGGCAGCCCCGCCGTGTAGAGCGACGTCGAGACCAGATCTTCGTCAATCTCGTCCGGCTGCAACTCGCCGCGCTGGACGCGCTCGGCGAGGTTGCGGGCGGCGTCGACGATCTCGGTGCGCGCCCCGTAGTTGAGCGCCAGGCAAAGCGTCATGCCGTGGTTGTCCGCGCTGGCGCTGACGGTGAGATCGAGCTCCTTCAGCACCTCGTCCGGTAGGCCCGCGCGACGCCCGAGCTGGATCATGCGAATATCGTTGTCCATGATCGTCCGCCGCTCCCCCGCCAGGTGCTCGGCGTACAGCGCCATCAGCCCGCTGACCTCGTCCGGCGGCCGCTTCCAATTGTCAACGCTGAAACTGTAAAGCGTGAGGCACTCGATCCCCAGCCGGGCACATTGCGTGACAATCTCGCGCACGGCCTCGGAGCCGCTGCGATGTCCCTCGATGCGCGGCAGGCCGTGCTCTCGGGCCCAGCGCCCGTTGCCGTCCATAATGATGGCGATGTGGCGTGGGAGGGCGTCACGCGGCAGACCAAGCACTTGCTGTGGATCCAGAGGTGGCTTGGTCGGCATGACTACGCCTCACCCTCTAGGAAGATGGTCTGCTCGCGGGCCGGTCCGACACTGATCAGGCCGATCGGCGCACCGACCCGCCGACCGATCTCCTCGACGTAGGCCCGGGCCGGCGGCGGTAAGTCCGCCATTTGGCGGCAGCCGCTGAGGTTGTCCTGCCAGCCTTCGAGCGTTTCGTAGACCGGCTCGACTTCCGCGAGGGTATACGCATCTGCGGGGAAGGTGTTCAAGATGCGTTTGCCGTGGCGATATCGCACGCAAATCTTCAACTCGTCGAAGCCCGAGAGGGTGTCGAGGTGCATCAGCGCCAGGTAGCGTGGGCCGGCAACCATCGCGGTGTAGGCGCTGGCGACCGCGTCGAACCAGCCGCACCGTCGCGGTCGGCCAGTGGTGGTGCCGAACTCCTTGCCGCGCTGGCGGATGCGGTCGCCGACGGCGTCGGTCAGTTCGGTTGGGCAGGGACCCTCGCCGACGCGGGTGGTGTAGGCCTTGAGCACGCCGATGGTTGAGCGGACCGTTGAGGGGGGCACGCCGGCGCCGCTGCCGACGCCACCGACGCCGGTGGTCGTACTGGTAACGAACGGGTAGGTGCCGTGATCGATGTCGAGCAGGCTGCCCTGGGCGCCCTCGAACAGGACGCGTCGTCCGGCGCGCATGTGCTCGGCCAGCTCGACGGCCACGTCACAGACCCATGGTCGCAACTGCTCGGCGAAGGCGAGGTATTCCGCGGTGATGGCGGCGGGGTCGAAGGGCTCGCGGTCGTCGTAGAGCGCGGCCAGATAGGCGTTCTTGTGGGCGACGATGCTCGCGAGCCGTTTGCGCAGGCGATCGGGTCGGTACAACTCGCACAGGCGGACACCCCAGCGCCGCGAGACCTTGTCGGCGTAGCAGGGGCCGATCCCGCGGGCGGTCGTGCCAATCTTCCCGCCGGGCGGCGCGATCTTCTCGGCCATGATGTCCTGCCGACGGTGGTAGGGGAAGACCAGTTGGCAGCGGTCGCTGATGCGCAGGCGGTTACCCGGCTCGATGCCGCGCTGGCGGAGCGACTCGATCTCGCCGAGCAGCACGGCCGGGTCGAGGACCGCTCCGCAGCCGATCATGCTGATGACGTCGTCGCGGAGCACGCCGGTGGGCAGCTGGTGCAGTGCGAACCGCTTGTTGTCGAAGACGATGGTGTGTCCGGCGTTGGCGCCGCCGCTGAAGCGCACGACGATGTCGAAGTGGTCGACCAAGGCGTCGACGACCTTTCCCTTGCCTTCGTCGCCCCATTGCAGGCCGACCACGCAGGTGTGTCCCAGTTCGTCAAAGCGCATGCGACTCGTTCTCGATGCGATGGGGCTCTGCCCGCGGACGGCCGGCCTCCCCGGCCGCCTTGTCCGCCGCGGACGCGTCAACGCCGTTTTGTAGCATCACCGAGCATCGGAAGCAATCGAGGGTCTCTTGGATCGGCTGCGGTCAAACCAGTTATTTCCCCGCCTGTTCGATCCAGCGCCGCAGCCGAGCGGTCAGGTCGGCCTGGTAGGGCAGCGAGCGGTCACCGAAGACGCCGGCGTCGGCGGGCAGCGTCATGAGCCGTGCGGAACCTTCGCATCTGGACCTTGTCGGTCTTTGGCGCTTGGTGTCGTTCGTTCTGAGGATCAGCGTGCTGCTCGGCCGGTCGGCCGCGACACCGCTGGCCGAGTCGAAGTGCAGTGCGTATTTCAACCCGTCGGCGGTGTCGAACTGCCAGGTGACGGTGGTGTCGTCCAGGTGGCGCACGGCCCAGCGTGTGTGCTCCCGGGCCTCGCGGACCAGCCATTTCATGAAGATCACGATGGGCTCGGCCGGGACGCCGTCGTGGCTGGAGAGCTGATCGATGCGTCCGGTGCAGAGCATCATATGGCGCGGTTTTCGACCATGGTTGGCAGGCGGCAGCGTGATTCCGAGCCGGGCGACGCCCCGCTCCTCGGATGCCCAGCGGACCGCGCGCAACGGGGGATAATGGCGGGGCAAATCGCCGAGGTCGCGCACCAACACCTGGCAGTCGTTCCAGCGGTTCCAGTACTGCACACTGTCGGCCAACGGTCCGCCCAGGTGCATTCGCAGCAGGTGCTCGGCCAGCCGCGGCGCCAGCAGCCGGCCATGCCGTCGCGCCACGAGCCAGGGCAAATCGGTCGCGATCAGTTCGCCCTGCCCGATCGGCCGGGCCGCCGACAGCACGTCGCCGCACTTGTTTTCCCACGGCGTCTCACTGGCGAGCAGGGTGGCGAAGCCGGTCTGATCGGCATAGCGTTTCCACGCAGCGCTCGCGAGCAGAACGCGGGTTCGGAAGGCTGTCCTGCTGGCGAAGGTGGCGTAAGGGATGACGTCCTGCAGCGCGAAGCCGCGCGTCGGGACGTCGGCATATTCGACGCGGGCCGACATGATCTCGTGTTCGGCGGTGCGCGTGACGATCTTGGTGGAGGTTGTCCCCCCGCGGCTTACGAGCGTCGAGAAGGTTTCCAGATCGAGGATCATCCAGGATGCGGCGGCTACGCGTTCGAGGTCGCGTAGCTCCAGGTGCAGGGCGCGCACCCAAGCGGGGTCGATCAGGCAAGCGGCGCCGATCACCTTGGCGGCCAGCTTTCGGAGTGACTGCGGTCGGTCGAGCAGTTCGACCTCCACTCCTTCGAGGTAATCGGCGAGCACTTTCAATGACGCGGGCAACACCACGCGCTCGATCGGGAACGGCGGGCGATAGCTGCTCCAGCGCGGCACGTTCGCGAGCGGATGGCACTTGGGATCGCGCTCGGCGATCGGGTGCAGCACGAGTCGATCGAGATGTTTCGCTCCGGGTACTTCCGGCAGGCGCACCTGCAAGTGTGTTACACCGGCCGGGGCCTGCACCCAGCCGAGCAGAGCCTCGCCGGGCCTGGCCTCGGCCACGGCGTCGAGCAGGATACGCCGTTCGGCCACAACCTCTCCGTCGTGCAGGAAGCGCAGCAGCAAATCTGCGCGATCTTCGGCCATCTCGTCGGCCAGGAAGCCGCGGGCCAGGTACCATTGCTCGCGTTTGCAGCGGACCGGCGCGGAGAGTAGCTCGCCCGTGGGGCTCCAGCGCCAGCGCCGGACTACATTGGCCTGGATCTGGAGCCCGCCTCGCGGACCAGCGGGCTGCTGTGCGTCGCTCTTCTTCAAGACCTCACCTTCGCGTGCAGACCCAAGTGAACCAGCCGGCAGTCATTTGCCACGTCGCCGGACACACCGCCGGGAGAAGCGGTTATTATCCGGCTGAGAAGCGCGGCGCCAATGCGGCGGCGGGCGTCTTTGGCGCCGGAAGCCGTCCGGCGCTGGCATTCTGGTGGCGTTAGTGGCTTTGGCAGGCGACAGTTAATGAGTGAACATCCCCCGCTTCCGGACGAGCTAGCTCCGGTCGTCGTTGCCCGACCGGTCGGGTTCCCGCCGCTCGCTCGCCCGCCATCGGACCTGGAGCTGCCCGAGGTTCGTCGCGGCGATGCACTGCTCGATCTGGCGCTGGTTCTGCTGGCGGCGATCATCTTGCCCTACCTGCCGACCCTGCTAGCGCCGCTCGGAGTGGAAGACGTCGGCATGCCGGAAATCGGCCCGCTGGTCATCTTCCAGACCTGGTGTCAGGCGGGTCTGGCGGTGGCATTTCTGGCCTACTTCGTGTTGCGGCATCGCATCAGGCCGGCCTCGTTCGGTCTGCGGCGTGATCGCGTCGGCGGGCAAGTGCTTTGGGGACTCGGCGCGCTGATCGGCGTTTACGGCGCTCTGCTGGCCACCGGGCTGCTGGTCATACTGGTGTACCTGATCTGGCCGGAAGTCGAGGAAGACCTGGTCAAGCGTCTTCCCTTCGTCGAGCAGATGCCCGTCGATCGTCTGGGCACGACGCTGATCCTGCTGGCGGCCGTCGCCATCAACGAAGAGGTGGTTTTTCGCGGCTTGCTGATGCCGTATCTCCGCCGCGTGCTGGGAAGCTGGTGGTGGGCGGCGGTGATTTCCGCGCTGATCTTCGCGGGGCTGCACGTGCCTCAGCAGGGCGTGCTGGGTGGCGGGCTCCAGATCTTCGCGATCGGGATCGTGCTGGCAGTGTTTTTCGTGCTGTCGCGCAGCCTGCTGGCGGTCACACTCGCGCACCTGCTGTTCAACTTCGCGCAGTTCCAGATTATTCACGCGCTGCCCGACGTGGAAGAGCTGCTGGAACGCCTTCAAGAGTAGCGCGCTGCTACGGTTACTCGTGTTGCGCGTGGCTCAGCGTGCGCACCGGTCGGGCCGTCAGTTTGGTCTTGTCGACGACATAGATCTCGCCATCGGGTGTAGCGACCGCCTCGAGGCGCATGCCGCTGCTGACCTCCTTGGCCGAGATCGCGATACAGCCGGCCGGAATCAGCGCCAGCAACCCCAGAACTCCCGCAACAAGCACTCGTTTCATAACAACTCTCCGGTCTCTGCCAACCAATGTGGGTTATGCGAGGTACGCGGGGAGACACGGCGTGACGCCGAAGGTTAGACAGATGGGCCGGATCAGGCGCCCAGCCAGCGGATCATCGCGAGGAAGATGGCCAGGGCCAGGACGCCGGCGGCGGCGAAGCGTGCCCCGACGCGTGAGCTGGTCTCGGACGAGTCCGGGATGTCGCATCGGGCCGACGGCATGACCAGCTCGCCGCCGAACTGAACCTGGGCGATCAGCAGTTGGGTGTGAAACTCGGAGAAGCCCAGCCGGCGTCCCTCGGCGAGGATCTCCAAGCGACGTGAGTAGCGCAGCAGCCCGCCTTCCAGCGACGCCTCGATCAGGCGGCGCAGGCGGGCGACACGGTCATCGGCTCTGTGCTCGTCGCGGGCGGCGCGGAGGTGCTCGGCTTGCCGCCGTGGGTCGCGTAGGGCATTGTAGGCCTGATGCAGCTCGTCGAGTCCGCGACGTGACGCCACGTAGCGCGCCGGATCGGCCAGCTCGACGAGCAGCCGGCGTCGGCGGGCCTCGAAACGGCGAGCCAGTTGCTTCGGCTCGTAGCGCCCGGGAGTTAAACCCAGGATGGAAAAATAGTCGCGGGACATCCTCGTGCCCTTCCATTCGATCTTTGGCGACCGGGTGAGAAAAGGCAATCTGCCCCCGAGCGAGCGGCTTTTATCGCACCGGTGGCGTGGCCAAGGTCCCTTAATAACTGGCCCGACGTGGCCGGTACCGGTGCCCGAGGAATCCGACGACTGGCGGGGAATTTGCAGAAATCGTCACCGCGCACCCGATAACCGCGCCGGCCGTCACAGATCGGCTGCTCAACTCCTGGAGGAGTCAGGCGCGAGCCACGGTCCGCGTCGCCCGTCCGTTCCCGCGCGATCGAGTTCGTTCCCCGCAACGCCAGGCGGTCCATCCTGCGGTGGCAACGCTTCGTCCGCGCCACGGCTGCTCCGCGTCTTCTCGGCGGCAGGGCTCGCGGTCTGCCGGCGCGGCGCTATAATCGCCTCGGTGCGCATCACCAAAGGAGTGTTCAGACGTGGGCGATGAGTGGGAGATGCCGCGGCACGGCGAGACGTGTGCGGGCTGTCAATGCGAGTTCAGCCCCGGGGACGCAATCCAGGCTTACCTGTTCGAGTCGCCGAAGGGGTACGAGCGGCGGGATTACTGCGCAAAATGCCGCCCGCCGGATGTGCCCTTTGCGGTCGGCTTGTGGAAGACCCATCGGCCGCAGCCGACGGCGAAGAAAGCGCAGCGGTTCGATCGGGAAGCGATCCAGCGTTTCTTCGAGCAGTTGGAAGACGCGGACACCCCACAGAAGCGGCAGCTGCGCTTCGTGCTGGCGCTGCTGCTGTGGCGCAAGAAGGTGTTGAAGCTCGAGGGCAGCGCTGCGGATGGCGGCCGTGAGGTGTGGCACTTCGTGGCTCCGCGGAGCGGCGCCGCACACGCGGTGGTGCGGCCCGATCTCGACGAAGCTCGGCTCGAACGGCTCGGGGAGCAGTTGGAAGGGTTGCTGACGGGTGAGGTCGGCGACTTGAATGCCGTGGTGACTGGCTTGGATGAGGATCACACTGATGGCTGACCACTTGCGCTCACCGGGCTTACCAAAGGTCGTGCTTGTTCCTGTGACGTTGCTGGGCCTGCTGATCGCCGGGTGCGACGGGGGGCTCGCCATCAGGCCGCGCGTCAAGCCGGTGCCGCCACGCGACGCGCGTGAGGCGATGGAGCGAATCAACGAGAACCTGGAGAAGATCGACGGGACGCTGTACTGCCCGGCGCTGGCGTCGTTCCGGTTCCGCGACGCAAATGGGAAGGATCGGCGGTTCATCGGGCATAAAGCCACGGTGATCTTCACGGCTCCGCGCTGTCTGTACTTCGACATCAAGCATGCCCTGGGCGGTAGCGTGGCCCGGATCGGCTCGAACAACGACCAGTACTGGCTGTGGATCGACACGCCGGAGCAGAGGAAGCTGTGGCATGGCCGCTGGGTGGTGCTCGAAGCGGGCGGCGCGCGGCGGATGGCGGTCCCGCCCGATCAGTTGTTGGACGCACTGATGATGCGGCCGCTGCCGACGTGGTTGGATGGCACGCGGAGGCCGCTGTTGCGCGTCGACGGGAACGACCACCGCTTGCTGTTCATCGGGCTAGATGACGAGGGGTGGACGTACGCCAAGCGGGAGCTCGTGCTGGACCCGAAGCCGCCCTATATGCCGCTGGAGATCATCGATCGGCAGAGTGACGGGCGGGTGGTGATGCACGCGTACTTGAAGAAATACCGGCCGGTGAAGGGCAGCGGGTCGGAGGGCCCGTGGACGGC
>Ga0180434_10008001_pt1 | contig 11786 bp, 9 predicted proteins | sample SS_ome_7_FD_132453 | JGI IMG/M metagenome (GOLD analysis project Ga0180434, IMG submission 132453) | Hypersaline lake sediment archaeal communities from the Salton Sea, California, USA - SS_1_D_2 metaG | ecosystem: Environmental > Aquatic > Non-marine Saline and Alkaline > Hypersaline > Sediment... | reverse complement strand
TGGAAGGCACGACCACCCTTAAGGAGAATGAGGTGAAGCAGATACAGCTCCTCGGTGAGACCGAAGTCCGGGCGGAGAAGCAGTATAACTTCGATGCTATGAAGAATGACAAGGTTATGGTCGTGATGCAGTTCCTCAATTCCGAGGATAGCGGCCTGGGCATTCCTCTTCCCGCAGGGAAGGTCAGGGTTTTCAAGGCCGACGATGACGGCAGCCTGGAGTTCATAGGGGAAGACCGGATAGACCACGTGCCCAGGGATGAGGAGATCAAGCTCTATGTGGGAGATGCCTTCGATGTCGTGGCCGAAAGGGTGAGGACGGATTTCAATAGACTGAGTGACAGGGTAACCGAAGAGAGCGTGAAGATTGAGATCGCCAACCACAAGGATGTGGGTGTCACCGTCATCGTGAGCGAGCACCTCTACGGGGACTGGAGCGTTCGACGTGAATCCCAGCCCTATACCAAGATGAAGGCCGACCAGATCGATTTCAGTGTGGACGTCGAGCCCAACTCCACTTCCGTAGTCACTTATACGGTTAGGAGAAGCATGTGATGGAGCGTGTCGGTGAGAAGCTGAGGAGGCGGAGGGAGGAGCTGGGGTTCACCATCGAAGATATAGCCAGGGCAACCAAGTACCGTCCCGAAATAATAAAGGCGGTGGAGGAGGGACGGGCGGGTGTATTCCCCGCGGAGGCCTACAGGCAGGCCTTTCTCAGGGCGTATGCCGAGAAGCTGGACCTCGATCCGGCTGAGGTTGTCAGGGAGCAGAAAAGTGAGGAGGAAAGGGTTCAGGAAGCACTTAAGGGTATCAGGTTGAAACCGCGGACCGGTCGCGGTCTGCGGCGCACGCTGATCTGGCCGGTTGTGATTGTGGCGGTGGCGGCGGCTCTTCTTCTTCTTTATGACAGGGTGATAAAGGTCAGGATGCTGAGCGAGCCGGCCGGGGAAGTGGAGGGCCCGGATGCCGGGGGTGCGGAATCCGCGCCTCTGGGCATTCCTGATTCCCAGTCGGTAGCCCAGCCCTCGGATTCGACAGGAGCGAGCGGGGTGGAGGAAGCAGGCGAAGGGAAGGAAGCCGGGCCCGGTGATATTGAGGAGGATACCGGTCCCTCCGAGGATGAGGCTGAGGACGCGGGTTCCGGGCCGGCTCCAAACGATCGGGAAGAGCCTCAAGAGACAGACTCGTATTTGGAGGAGCCTCAGGAACCCGGATCACATGACCTGGGGGCCGGAGATACCGGTTCGGCCCGGAGCGGGTTTGAGGCGCCTGCATCTGAGGAGATGGAAGCCTCCCTGGGCCGCAATGATGAGAAGGCCCCGGGTGGAGAGGCCGCGGGGACTTTGGATAGTGGCGGCCAGGATGCACAGGACGCCCTAAAGGTCTACGGCTTAGAAGAGGAGGAACCCGGCCGGCCTCAGGCGGTCAGCCAGGATCGACCGGCCGGACCGGACTGGCTGGCGGTAAGGGTTCGCGGCTATTCAGTGAGGGCCACCCTTCGGGCGGGCGACAGCATCCTGGTGGATTGCCGGCTGGAGCCCGGTTTCAGCGATACTTTCTATTCCTTTGAGCCGTTCTGGGCCGCCACCATAGTCGGCGGTGGCAATGCGATACTGTTTGTCCTGAACGGTGAAGAAGTCCCTCTGCCGGATGCAAGCGGTAGCGTGATCACCGACTTCAGAATATCTCCCTGACCCCCGGAGCCGAGGTCGTCATGAAATTCAAGCTGGTATCGAAATACAAACCAGGAGGGGACCAACCCGCCGCCATAGATGAGCTGGTGGACGGGGTGAATCTAGGCAAACCATGGCAGACTCTCCTCGGGGTAACAGGATCGGGCAAGACCTTCACCATGGCCAACGTGATAGCCCGTACGGGGCTCCCCACCCTGGTGATATCACACAATAAGACGCTCGCGGCCCAGCTCTACGGCGAGTTCCGGAGCTTCTTCCCGGAGAACGCCGTGGAGTACTTCATAAGCTACTACGACTACTATCAACCGGAAGCCTACATCCCCTCTACGGACACCTACATCGAAAAGGACGCCTCGATAAACGAAGACATAGACAAGCTGAGGCTGAGGGCTACGGCCTCGGTGCTGGAGCGCGAGGATGTGATAGTGATAGCCAGCGTTTCCTGCATATACGGCATCGGCTCGCCTGATGACTTCAGGAATATGCTGATCACCCTGCGCGAAGGCCAGGCGATTCCGAGAGATGCCATGCTGAGGAGCCTTGTGGACATGCAGTACACCCGGAACGACTACGAGTTCGTACGGGGCACGTTTCGCGTTCGCGGGGATACGGTCGAGGTGATTCCTTCGAGTGAAGAAAACGCCGTACGGATCGAGATGTTCGGAGATGAGGTCACACGGCTTTCGGTGGTGGATACGGTGTCCGGCAAGATACTGGCCCGAAAGAAACAGGTCAGTATCTACCCCGCCAAGCACTTCGTAATGCCGTACAGGAGACTGGAGCCCGCCATAAAGAAGATAGAGGTCGAGCTCAAGGAAGTGTTGTCCAGGCTCAAGGAGGAGGGGAGGCTGCTTGAGGCCCAGAGGCTTGAGTCCAGGACCAGGTATGACATAGAGATGTTGCGGGAGATCGGCTATTGTCCGGGCATAGAGAATTACTCACGGCATCTGAGCGGACGGGCCGCCGGCGAACCTCCCTGCACGCTCGTTGACTATTTCCCGGAGCGGTTCCTTACGATTATAGACGAATCGCATGTGACCGTGCCGCAGCTCCGTGGCATGTACATGGGCGACCGGTCCCGTAAGACAACCCTGGTCCAATATGGGTTCCGGCTGCCTTCGGCTTTGGACAACCGCCCCCTCCAGTTCGATGAGTTCGAGTCCAAGATGAAACAGGTTGTCTTTGTATCCGCCACACCGGCGGACTTCGAGATCGAGAAGTGCGCCGGCGTTATTGTGGAACAGATCATCAGGCCGACAGGTCTTGTGGATCCGGAGATCGTGGTGAGACCTGTGGCCGGCCAGGTTGATGACCTGGTGGGGGAAATAAGAGAGGTAAGCGCACGGAGCGAGCGGTCTCTGGTTACCACCCTGACCAAGAGGATGGCCGAGGACCTGACTGATTACCTGCTCTCCCTGGGTATAAGGGCGCGTTATCTTCATTCGGACATAGACGCGATCGAAAGAGTGGAAATCCTGAGAGGACTGAGGCTCAAAGAATTTGATGTCGTTGTGGGGATAAATCTCCTCAGGGAGGGGTTGGACCTGCCTGAAGTCTCGCTTGTGGCTGTGCTTGATGCCGACAAGGAGGGTTTTCTGAGATCCGAGACCTCGCTGATCCAGGTTGCTGGCAGGGCGGCCAGAAACGTATCCGGCAAAGTTGTGCTCTATGCCGATGAAATCACGGGCTCGATGGCAAGGGCCATGAAGGAGACTGAGCGGAGAAGGCGGAAACAGATCGCATACAATGAGAAACACGGCATAGTCCCGGAGACCATCTTCAAGTCGCCCGAGGAGATCATGCAGGCCACATCGGTCGCTGATTCGCGTGCGGCCGCCGAGGCGGGGCCTGAGGCCATGTTCGAGGGCGGAGACTATGAGACGCTCCTGGCCGAGCTCGAAGCTGAGATGATGGATGCCGCCAAGAACCTGGAGTTTGAGAAGGCGGCGTCTCTTCGGGACAGGATGGAAGACATAATCGCTCTAATGGCGATGACCGGCGAGAAACGCGGCCGCCGGAAAGGCAGAAGGAGAGGAAGGCGGTGAAATTTCCTTTTCAGGTGAAACTGGGGAAGCGCATGGTAGCGACCGTGGTGTCCCGGGCGCTCAGGGAGGATATAGGCGAAGGTGACATCACCACGCTGGCTACAGTAGACGGCCGTGCCAGGGCCGATGCCGCGCTACGGCTTAAAGACGACGGGGTGGTTGCGGGCCTGACTGTGCTTGAAGCCGCTTTCGCTTCGTTCGATCCCCGGACAAAGGTCTCATGGAACGCCCGGGACGGCGGACGCTACAGGCGGGGATACCGGCTTGCGTCAATCAGGGGCAAAGCCCGGAGCATACTTACCTGTGAGCGGGTGGCCCTCAATTTCATCCAGCATCTTTCCGGGATAGCGACCCTGACGCACAGGTTTGTGAGGGAGGTGGAGGGGACCGGGGCTCGGATCATCGACACGAGGAAGACCATCCCCGGGCTTCGCTATCTGGATAAGTATGCCGTCCTCATGGGGGGCGGATTCAACCACCGGCCAAGGCTCTCGGAACTGGCAATGATAAAGGACAATCACATAAAGGCCGCGGGGGGTATCAGACAGGCGGTCAAGCGGGTGAAGAAGGCTCGTGCGGACGTCGGTGTAGAGCTTGAGGTCGGCCCGGATATAGACCCTGCGGGGCTTAGGGGTCTGGACATAGATATTGTAATGCTCGACAACTGGCCTCTGGCACGTCTCAAGCGGGCGATAAGTGCCGTCAGGGAGCTCCCTTCGCGCCCATTGGTGGAGGTTTCCGGCAATGTCCGGCTTGAAAACGTGAGACGCATAGCCATGTGCGGTCCGGATTTCATCTCTATCGGGATGCTTACCCATTCGGCGCCCGCACTTGATATGAGTCTTGACTTCTGAGCCGTCCGGTATGAGGGCCCATCATGAGTAGATTGGAAGTAGCAATTGTGGTTAGCCTGAGGAATGCGGGGAGGTTTCTTACGGGCGAGGAGCTCGCCGAGATCTGCGGCGCCAGTCCTCCGGATATAAGGTCGGCCGTCGGGGCGCTGGTGGGCCGGGGCTACAGGATCGATGAGGTCCCCGGTGAGGGATTCCGGCTCATGGAGACCGCACCGACGCTGGAAGGGGAGGACATAAGGGGAAGTCTAACAACGAAGGTCTTAGGCTCCGAGGTGTTCGCCTTCGGCCGTGTCGGCTCCACGAATGACGTGGCCATGGCACTGGCCAGAGGCGGGGCCGCTGACGGGGCTCTGGTCATAGCCGAAGAGCAGACCAGGGGCCGGGGTCGCCTCGGAAGACAATGGCACTCTCCGCCGTCGGCCGGGCTCTGGTTCTCGTTGGTTCTGAGACCCGGTCTATCGGCAGAGGTATCAACCACCCTATCGCTCTCCGCTGCGCTGGGTGTTGCCGCGGCTCTCGATGGCAAGTACGGTGTCCCGGCGCAGATCAAATGGCCCAATGACGTTTTGGTCCACGGCAGGAAGATCTGTGGCATTCTCACCGAGGCCGAGTTTCTTGGGGGTGATCTCAACTTCGTTGTGGTGGGAATCGGTGTGAACGTGTTGGGACGGGAATCCGACTTTCCAGCGGATATAAGAGATATAGCCACCTCCGTCGAGATAGAGGCGGGTGATGGAGTGGCACGGAGAGATGTGCTCGTCGCCCTCATGGAAGAGATTGAAGAGAGGTATGTTAGACTCCGTCGGCGGGGTTTCCCGCATCTCAAGATCGAGCTTCTGGGTAGGTCGTCGCTTCTGGGCAAAGTCGTGCGTGTCCAAACCGGGCGGGATGTTATGGAAGGTACGGCGGTAGATATCGACGACCGTGGGGCGCTGATCCTGAGGTATAAGGACGGCTCGCTTCAGCGGATCCTGGCTGGTGACGTGGTCGGGGTCGGTTAGGAGGAAGGCATGATCATATGCGTGGATCTAGGCAACAGCATAACTACGGTAGGTCTCATTGAGGGAGCAGAGCCCAGGGCATTGTGGAGAGTGACCACGCGGGAGCGGACGAGCGATGAATACAGGTTGTTGTTAAGCTCCCTCGTCGCCGGAATGGAGGGGGGATTGAAACCGGACAACGCGGGTCTCTGCTCGGTGGTGCCGTCGGAGACCGAAGGGCTGGCGGCGGGCCTGGCCTCGGCTTTCGGTATTGATGCCAGGGTGATTGACGGAACGAGTGACTGTGGTGTCGAAATCGCGGTCGAAAACCTTGAGGGAGTGGGGGGTGACAGGGTCGCGAATGCGGCGGGGGCCTACTACGGTTACGGCGGACCGGCGATCGTTGCCGACGCGGGTACTGCATTGACGTTTGATTACGTGACGGATGAAGGGCGATACGTGGGGGGGGTTATTGCTCCCGGTATCCTTGCCGGTGCGAGGGACCTCTGGGAGAAAGCCCGGATGCTGCCGGCAGTCGAAATCAGGAAACCTGCCCGCGTAATCGGCAAGACCACCATCACCTGCATGCAATCGGGCATCTTCTTCGGGGCTCTGGGTCAGGTGGAGGGCATCATCCGGCGTATGTGGCAGGAACTGGGAAACGAATGCAAAGTGATCCTGACGGGAGGCCAGGCGGATCTCATAAAGGATGACCTTGATTTCGACGTGGCCTACGATCCCCATCTTACGCTAAAGGGCATAGCCTATTCCGTGGATGCCGGGCTCAGGCGAAGGACGTGACACAGAGGCGGATTTAGAGCTTGCCTACTTGCAGCCGAAATTGTATTTTTGCTCTTGTTAGCAGTCTTATAGCTGGAGTGCCAATCACCCAGAATGGGCTTTTCGTTTCGGGTTTAACACAGGAGGTTTAGCATGGCCAAGCAGATCGAGTTCAGCGGCGATGCGAGGACTCATCTCAAGGCTGGGGTGGACAAGCTCGCCGACGCAGTGAAGATAACGCTTGGGCCGAGAGGCCGGAATGTGGTTCTGGATAAGAAGTTCGGATCTCCGAGCATAACCAACGACGGGGTGACCATAGCCAAAGAGATCGAGCTGGAAGAACCCTATGAGAATCTCGGTGCGCAGATGATGCGTGAGGTCGCCTCCAAAACCCAGGATGCAGCCGGTGACGGGACGACCACTGCTACCATCCTGGCACAGGCTATTGTCGCGCACGGTTTGAGAAATGTCACAGCCGGCGCCAATCCGATCGCCATAAAGCGCGGCATCGAGGCCGCCGTGAACAAGGTGATCGGAGAGATAAAGAAGCAGTCCCACCCTATCAAGACGCGGGATGAGATCTCGCAGGTGGCCGCCATCTCCGCCAATAACGATGCGGAGGTGGGAGAGCTCATTGCAGACGCCATGGAGCGGGTCGGCAAAGAGGGTGTCATTACGGTCGAAGAAGCGAAAACGCTTGAGACAAGCCTCGAGGTAGTCGAGGGAATGCAGTTTGACAGGGGCTACCTGTCTCCCTATTTCGTCACCAACCCCGACAAGATGGAGTGCGTCCTCGAGGACTGCAGCATATTGATTCATGACAAGAAGATCAGCGTCATGAAGGACCTTGTGCAGATTCTCGAAAAGGTCGCCCAGACCGGAAGGCCTCTTCTCATTGTGGCCGAGGATATCGAGGGGGAAGCCCTGGCGACGTTGGTGCTCAACAAACTCAAGGGGACGCTGCCCTGCTGCGCTGTTAAGGCTCCCGGATTCGGGGACCGCCGCAAAGCCATGCTTGAGGACCTGGCGATACTCACCGGCGGCAGGGTGATCTCTGAGGACGCCGGCTTCAAGCTCGAAAACGCGGTGCTCGGCGATCTGGGTTCGGCCAGGACCGTCAAGGTGGACAAGGATAACACCACGGTGGTAGGCGGGAAAGGGAAGGCCGCAGACCTGAAGCTCCGCGTAGGTCAGCTCCGGAAACAGATAGAGAAGTCCACATCGGACTACGACCGGGAGAAGCTACAGGAGCGGCTGGCAAGGCTGGTCGGGGGAGTTGCCGTGATCAAGGTGGGGGCCGCTACCGAGACCGAGATGAAGGAAAGGAAGGGCAGGGTGGAGGACGCTTTGGCGGCGACTCGTGCCGCAGTGGAAGAAGGGGTGGTGCCTGGGGGTGGGGTCACGCTGATCAGGGCGATCCCTGCAGTAAAAGCGATGAAACTGCCCGGTGATGACAAGATCGGAGCTGAAATAGTGGCCAAGGCTCTCGAAGAGCCGGCCCGGATGATCGCGACCAACAGCGGGTTTGAAGGTTCCGTGGTGGTTGAGCGAATCAAGGGCGGCAAGGGGGCGTGGGGCTTCAATGCCCAGAAGCGTGACTACGAGGACCTGGGTAAGATTGGTATCATCGACCCGGCCAAGGTAACCCGTTCGGGCATTCAGAATGCGGCAAGCGTCGCCGCTCTCATACTGATAACCGAAGCCATAATTACGGAAAAACCCGAAGAGGAAGAAGAAGACTAATGTAGCGTCGGGTTTCCATGCCCGACGCAGGGTGTTCGGGGACATGATACTTTCCCGCAGGGAGAGTATCGTGTCCCCTTTTTTGCGTATCGGTTGGTGCCTTGTTCGGTAGGGTTGTGCTTCGCTCGCTGCTCTGTCGCTGTTCGGAACGACACTCACTGCTCCCGGAGCGGCTTCACTCCGCGGCCTCTTTGCGGTAGCCCAATGCGAGCCAGATGATGAGCCACACGGCTAGGAGGCCACCCAGGGCCGGGCGCTCTCCCATGAGGGCCGGGGCCAGGCCGGCGAGCCAGGCTGCGACCAGGGCCGAGACCTTCATGAGCATGTCCCTGAACGCAAAGACAGTGGCCTGTCTTCGCAAAGGGGTGTCCTCCTGAACCCCGGTCTCGCTGGTTACAAAGACGGGTCCGGCGGCGAAACCGGCCAGGGCGACACCGAGCCCCATAAGCCAGAGATTGCGCGTCAGGGCCAATAGACCCAAGGGCACTATGACCGCGGGCACCCAGGTTCTTATGATGCGGGCTCTCCCGGTCACCTGGAAGCGGGCGCTCGTGAGCAAGCTGCCCGCTGCCATGCCGAGGCCGGCAACGCCGGCAATGAAGCCAACGTACATCGTCCCTTCAGGATGCATCCTTTCTATCATGGCCGTCCCCAGGACGAAGGCCGTGGTACCCGCGAGCACAAGTATTGCGGGCGATATCACTCCAAGCCTCGCGGCTACAGACCGCCTCACAGTCCCGAGAGCCTCCCTCACGGTCTCGGCGTAGGGAGAGCCTGCTTGTTCTATGTGCCGCCCGCCCCCGGGAGCCGTCTTGATAAAGGCCAGCGCCGCGGCCGAGACGAAGTAGGTCGCGGAATCGACGTAGAGGGCGACACGCCAGCCCGCCTTCGCGGCGATCACACCCCCCACGAAGAAGCCTGCGATTGATGCCAGGGTGGCTCCAATGGTGAGGCCGGAGTTGGCCTTCATCAGCCGCTCCCGTGGTACCATCTCGCTTACGATGGCGCATCTGGCCGGCAGGAAGAAGAGGTTGGCGACATAGAGAACACCTACCATTCCATAGACCGTCCAGAGCGGAAGGGCCGGTCTCATGAAGGGAACCGCCAGTACCGCCAGCCCTCTGATGAGGTCCGTCGTAATCAGGGTCCGCTTTCGATTCACCCGGTCCACATATGCGCCCACGAGCGGGCCCAGGATGAGAGATGGAAGCGTGAAAGCAAGAAAGAGCTTGGACATTTCCAGGGTCGATCCGGACTGGGAGAACCTGCCTGTCTCCTCGGCTATGAGCTCAACAAGCGCAATGTTATTAAGCCTGTCACCCAGGATAGAGACTATCTGCCCCGTGAGGAGGGCCACGTAGGAAACCGTGAACAGGTTATAGTGAGTGGACTCTCGCCCGTCCGACAAATTCATCTTCGGCCTTTGTAGTGGACCCATCCAGTACGCCTTCATATACGGCGGCTACGTCTCGTGCGAGGTGGACCCAGTCGTAGCGGCGGGCTTTTTCCCTGCCGCTACGCCCCATGCTCTCGCGCCTCGCCCTGTCCACGATGAGTTGTCTCAAAGCCTCCGCCAGTGCAGGGGTGTCGCCCTGGGGCACAAGAAGACCGTCCGTCCCATGCTCTATGACATCCCTGTAGCCTGGGATGTCGGCGCCCACGATCGGTTTTCCCGCAGCCATGGCTTCGAGTAGAACGATTCCGAAGCTCTCGCCCCCTCTCGGCACTGAGCAGAAGACATCGGAAGCGGCGAAATAGGCAGGCAGGGCGGAGGGCGACACCTGGCCTTCGAACCTGACCGCTTTCCCCAGCGGAAGGGCGATCAACCGGCACAATGGTCTGGTGAGACCCGACCCGACCAGCACCAGACGCGACCGGGGGCAGGACCTGAGCAAGCGCTTGAAGCCTGAGATGAGCCATGGGACATTCTTCCTCACATCGAAGCGCCCTACAAAAAGCACTGTCGGCTGACCATCCTGCGGGAGCGGACTATCCGGCTGCCCCTGAAATCGATCGAAACACACACCGTTTGGGATCACGGTGTAATCGCCGGGGAAGTACTTGAGCGCAAATCGTCTGGCTGCTTCCGAGACCGCTATCCTTGCATCGAGCCGGGCTGAGTACTTGCCGAGATACCGGCCGAATATCTCGTAGGCGGGGGAGACCTTGGCGCACATGTGAAATGTACCCACAACCGGTACATCTATATGGCGTGCGGCCATGAGAGCTATGAGCGGCAAAGTCGGTTCGAGGGGACATTGTATGTGGATGAGATCGAAGCGCTCTCGGTGGAATATCTCGAGGATACGCTTTTGGAGGTTCAAGCCCAGTGTCACGTTGACCAGGGCGCCGTTCATCGGGAAGAAGGCATTTCTCCCCAGCCGGATTATGCCGCTTTCCCCTCTGGAGCCCGGACCCGAAGTCAGAATTGTCACCTCGTGGCCCAGCTGCCGTATTGCTTCACTCAGGAAGTGCACATGCTCGGTAACGCCACCCACCCTTGGGTAATAGGATTGAGTCACCATACCTATTTTCATGGGCGGGCCTCCCAGAAGTGCCGGAACATGCACCACTGATCCGGGTAGCGTTTTATGTAGGTTTCCACCACCTTCAGGATCATTCTTGTTACCGTCTCTTCGTCTCCCTTGACAGGTATCGCATTCTCTATGATAATGCGGATGCTTCGCCTGCCCGTCCTTATCGCAAAAGCAGGCAGGACGGCCGCCCCGGTTTTCGCGGCAAGAACCGCGGGGCCGGCCGGAAAGACAGCCTTCCTTCCAAAGAACGACAACTCGATGCCGCCGGCGAACTGGTCACCGTCGATATGGAGAGCGACTATTTCGCCCAGGTCCAGAGCTTTCACGATTCGCTTGAGCCCGGTGTTCGATGATACCACATCTATGCCCAGGTCTTGCTTGATTTTCTTTATATGGGGTGAAAGAGCCGGTGAGAACTGCACACCTGCTACCGTGGTTATAGAATAACCCATTGCCGCAAGCGCGGCCCCCCCCATTTCCCAGCTGCCTATATGTCCGGTCACAAGTATCACGCCATCACCCGAAGCAAGCGCCCTGTCCAGTTTTTCCCTGCCCGTGACGGTAGCTGCGGCAAGAAGACGCCTCCGACCCAGGTGGGCCAGCCTGAAAGTGTCGACCACATTGCGGCCGAAATTGAGCATCACCCGCCAGCCTGTTTTTCCAAATGCGGGTTGCCTGCGGCCCAGTGCATTTTCCAAGTTAGCTGCTATAACGCGGCGCCTCGCGCCGGAAAGCAGGAAATAGGCCGTCGCGAGCGTCTCACCTATTAGATAGGAGAGACGTGATGGTAGAACACGGGCCAGCAGTGAAAGGAAGCCATAACCTATTCTTGCCGGGAAATTCATGTCCGATTGGCTTAATACGGCACTTGGCTGGTTTTGTCAAGCCTCACTATCTCTTGGGGTCATTTGCAACTTGACATGAAACTTTGACCGCGGCTAATCTGTGCCGGGGGGTCGAGATGGCAAAAGAAAAAATCGTCCGCTGCACTGTAAGTAAGAATACTGACGGAGTAGGGGAGAAATCCATACGGTATGTGCCCTTTGAAGTCTTTGATCTTTGGAGCACCCTGATGACCCGAAAGCACCGGTTCGATGTCAGGGTGGATTGCACATCTCTATGGTTCGACATCGACGGCGATCCCTACGTGAATT
>Ga0180434_10007999_pt1 | contig 11788 bp, 11 predicted proteins | sample SS_ome_7_FD_132453 | JGI IMG/M metagenome (GOLD analysis project Ga0180434, IMG submission 132453) | Hypersaline lake sediment archaeal communities from the Salton Sea, California, USA - SS_1_D_2 metaG | ecosystem: Environmental > Aquatic > Non-marine Saline and Alkaline > Hypersaline >... | reverse complement strand
CGAGGCTTATCGCAGCTAGCCACGTCCTTCATCGCTTCCGACTGCCAAGGTGTCCACCGTTTGCCCTTACTGCGCTTATGCGGCACACACTCTATTCACTTGTCAAGGAGCAGCGCAGCATGCTTCGCTGCGCACAAAAGACGATCGTAACACAGCCCCAAAACCGTGTCAAGGGATTCTGCGGACCGTTAGCGGCGAAACGGTACCGCGGACGGATCCGACGGTCTCAAGGAAACCGCGTCGACTGCGATACGGGCATCAGGAGGCGGCGACGTGCGACGCAACCTCCGTCGCCAAGCGATCGAGTTCTTCGAAGCCGAGCACTTCGCCACGAGCGGTTCCGTCGATTCGTGATGCATCGAGCACCGCCCGGATCACTTCGTCCGGCAGAAGCGCCCGCAGCGCACCGCGGATCATCTTCCTCCGGGTCCCGTACAGCGCCCGGACGACGGCGAAGAAAGCCTCCGGCTCGCAACCGAATCTCGGATGCCCGAGAAACGTGAGACTCCACAGCGTCGACTCGATCTCCGGTGCGGGGTGGAAGCTTCCCCTTCCGATCCGGCGGACCGGTTCGACCTCGGCGTAGGCCCGGACGAGAACGCCGAGCGCCGTCCCCTCCTTCCCCGGACTGGCGGCGATCTTCTCCGCCACCTCCCGCTGCGTGATCAGCAACGCTCCGGCGAACCGGCCACGATTTTCGACCAGCCACTTGAGGATCGACGCCGTAATCCGGTACGGCAGGCTCCCGACGACGTAGGCCGGCTCGCCGCCGAGCGCCGAGGCAAGATCGAGTTCGAGGATGTCTTCGCACCGGACCTCCAGGCCCCCGCACCCGCCGAGCCGCCTGGCCAAGAGCTCGGCCAGGCGGCGGTCGACCTCGATCGCGATCACTCGGCGCGCTCGGCGGATCAGCACCTCGGTCACCGCGCCGAGTCCGGGGCCGATCTCCAGCATCGTCTCCGGCGACAGCCGCGCGACGTGCTTCTCGACGTCGGCGACGACGGTCGAATCGACGAGGAAGCTCTGCCCGAGCCGCTTGCTCGGCCGGACCCCCGCCTCGGCGAGGAGGGATCGAACGACGCGCCGGTCGGTGACCGCTCCGGTCACAGGAGACGTTCGGCCGCCCAATCGAGCAGCGTGTCGATCACCCGCGGATCGACCGGTTCGTCGAGATGGCGGTAGACGAGGTTCGGCTCCTCAGGGTGGTGTCGCATCAGGTGGTTCAAATCGGGAAGGACGATCGCCGTCACGTCCGCGTTCCCGCCCTCGGTGAGAAGGCCTTGGAGCAGCGCCGCCTCCGTCGAAGGAACCTGTGCGTCCTTCTCCCCGTGGAGGATCAGCACCGGGACCTTGACCGCCGCGATCGTCTCCGCCGACTCGTCGAGGTAGTGCTCGCGGAGCCACGCGAGCGAGAGCGGTGTCGACTTCAGCCGAACCGCCGCTTCATCGGTCAGCCACGGCATCGCCTCCCGCAGCTTCTCCACCGTGTAGTCGTCCCAGCCCCCTTCCGAGGTTTCGACGAACGCGGTGTACCGGTCCTGCTGCGCCAGCGCCGCTTCGAGCGCGTCGCCCTCGAGCCCCTGCTGGCGGAGGAGCGTCTCGACCTACCACCGCGTGATCTCGTCGAGCGGCCGGGCGGCGCCGGCAAGCAGGACGATCCCGGCGACCGATTCGTCCTCTATCGCGAGGATCGGAGCGAGATACGCCCCCTCGCTGTGACCGATCAAGACGCAGCGGGTCGGGTCAATCTCAGGTTGCGAACGCAGCCCCTCGATCGCGGTGCGGGCGTCGTTCAGTAGGTCGGTCCGCGACGCGAGGCCCGCGTCCCCCTCGCTCTCGCCGACGCCACGCTTGTCGAACCGGAGCGAGGCAAACCCCGCCCGCGCCAGGGCGTGCGCCAACTGGCGGTACACGTCCATCTCGAGCCCGGCCGCGTTCCCGTTTCGATCGACCGGGCCGGATCCGTGGAGGAAGAGGGCCGCCGGGAACGGACCCTCGGACTCCGCGGGGAGCGCGAGCGTCCCGTACAGCGTCAAGCCGTCGCCGGCAAACGCGATCTCCCGCTCGTCGATCCCCTCAGCAACGGCGTCCTCTTCCCATTCGATCTCGATCCCTTCCGGGAAGAGCGAGACATCGTATCCGGACGTGCCCTGCGTCCGATTGACCAGGCCAGCGAGGTGCCCGCCGTGCTCGATCAGCACGATCTTCGTGTCGCCGAGGTGAAGGTCGAACCGCTTTCCCTCGAACGTCTCTTCGCCCGAGCGAAACGTCACCCGGTTCGGACCGTCGACGCTCGACGGAAGCGAAAGAAGCGCCTGAGGGATCGCCGCGGTGAACTTCCGATCGATCGCCTCCGAACGGATCGCCATCAGCAGGACGGCGAACGGACCGATCAGGTTGTTGTCCAGCAGCGCGAGGTCTTCCGCAGCTGGAACCTCCGCCGCCTGCCTGGAGGAGCCGACGCGGACCTCCATCGCCAGCCCGGCAAGCCCCATCTGGGCGGAGACGATCTGCGTCCCGGTCGGCGTGTCGGCGGCCAGGTGGTAGAAGATCGGGAGGAAGTCCCGGTCGTACTGCGTCTGCTGCGACAGCGAAATCGTCTGGTCACCGACCGTCAGAACGCCCTGGGAGAGGAGCATGTACCCGTCGACCGGGTGGAAGAACAGCGTGTACGACTCGTCGAGCAGCCGGCCGCCGTCCTGCTCGAGGACGAAGTGTCCCGCACCGATCAACTCCCCCGGGTCCTCGTCCTCGTCGGGGATCTCCTCCGCTCGGTGGAAGAGCGGGCCGCCGAGCGCCAGCGCCAACAGGCCGAGCACGATCGCCAGCCCGAGCAGAAGCTTCGTGTTCATCCGTCCCCCTCGGCCGAGATCCCAACGCAGAATCTCCGGCTCACGGAGTATAGCACGGGCCCGCCGCGCGTTTCGAACCACCGAAAGCTCTCCATCGGTTCAGGACACGCCGCTCGCCACCGACTTCCGGACGACCGTCATCGACAGAGAAAGCGCGACTTCAAATTCGGACACCCGAACGTATCGGAACTTCTCCTTCAACGACGGACACTTCAGACAGAGCGAGGGGTAGATACCGAAGAGCTTCGGGCTCGCGTATCGCGGGGTGAGGAGGGAGGATAGGATGGAATCCACCCGAATCAGAACCTCAACACGAGCGCTCGCTTTGGCCGCCGTCTTTCTCGGCGCCACGCTCTCCGCATCGCAGCAGGTCCTAGCGAACCCGGGGTTGATCCCGACCTCACCCAGCCAGGCGTTCTACGTCGACTTCTCCGGCTTTCCCGGTGGAAGCCCCTTCGAACGGGGAATCGAGGCCTGGCAGGCAGACGGCTGGGCAGAGGGGAATCGTTGTCTCCGGCTGGTCCGCTCCGGGGCGCACCTCGAGGTCGTCATCGACGTTCCGTCCGATGTATCGACGACCCAGCTGTCGCTCGTGCATCGTTCCGGTCTCGCCCCGGGATGCGTGGGCGACGGGTTCGCGCCGGTGATCGTCACCGTCAATGGGAGCGTCCTCGCTGCGAACCTCGCTCCGCCGGCGGTCGACGCCTGGGGATTCTCGACCGATCGATGGTTGATCGCCGACCGACTCCGTCCTGGCCGAAATCGCATTCTCGTCGTCGCCGGAGATCTCTGCAGCGTCTACGAACTGCAACGCCTCGAGCTTCGCCTGACCGTCGGAGCGCTCGGTGCGATCGAGCGGTGCCAGACGACCCACGCGATCGCCGAGGGCCTGCCGGTCGACAGCGCGACTGCTTTCTCACCAAGCGACGCGCGCGTGGTCTGCTGGACCGAGGTTGCTCCCGAAGCGATCGGTCGTCGCATCGAGTTTCGGTTCTACGATCCGACCGGAGAGCTGTACTTCCGAACGGAGCGGACCGCCGATCGATACAACTGGGGTTACGTCCGCATCGCCGGTTGGCGCGCGACAAGTCTGCTAGGACAGTGGCGCGTGGACGTCTACGTCGCCGGTGGATTGCAGGTGAGCCGCGTATTCACGATTGGCTCCGTCAGCGTCGGGCTGCGCCCTCAGATCACCGGGATCGACTTCCCCTCACGGATCTCGGCAAACGGCGAGCGGACGTACGGCTGGGTCACGTTTCACGACCCCGACGGCGACATCAGCTGGGTCACGTTCGAAGCGGTCGACGGCTTCTTCTCGGACTTCGAGTTTGCTACGGACGTTGAAGGGCAAACCGAGGGGAAGTTTCGATTCTACGTCTACACGTACCTTCGGCAGTCCGTGAGACTGAGGGTAACCCTGTATGATCGCGACGGGAACGCGAGTGCCCCCCACGACTTCACGTTCGATGCCACATGAGGAGGCGTTTCCATGAGAACTGTAGGAGCTTTTCGACGACGTGCCGCCATCTTGTGCACGATCACAGTGCTCGTTGGTTGCGGTCTCGCCGTCCTGGCAGACGATGCGGAAAGAGCATCGACCTCGCAGCTCAGCTCGGAAGCGTCCGCGGTCTACGACGCCGTTCTTTCCGAGCTGGCGGAAGGGAACGCACGGTTCGCGCTCGATCTCTATCACGCGTTGACGGAGGCCGGGAGCACGAACCTCTTCTTCTCGCCGTACAGCATCTCGGCAGCACTGGCCATGACCTACGCCGGCGCGCGCGGCGAGACAGAGCGACAGATGAGAGACGCCCTCTGGTTCACGCTTCCCCAGCAGGTGCTCCATCCCGCGTTTCACGCACTCGACGCGGACCTGATCGGACGCATCGAGGGAATCGACGGCGTTCGGCTGAGCATTGCCAACGCGCTCTGGGGACAAAACGCGTACCCGTTCCTCCCCGAGTTCCTCGATCGGATCGAGACGTCCTACGGTGCTCCGATCCGGCGGACCGAATTCGCCGGGGATCCCGAACAGGCCCGGGTCGACATCAACGAGTGGGTCCGCGGGAAAACCGAGGGACTGATCTCCGATCTGATGGCGCCCGGCTCGATCACGCCCGAAACGCGACTCGTGCTGGCCAACGCGATCCACTTCCTCGGAACCTGGAAGCATCCGTTCGACGAGGAGCTGACGCAGGACGCTCCGTTCCACAGGCTCGACGGCAGCGAAGTGTCGGTCCCGATGATGGTGGCCGATGCGTCCTATCGATGCACCGCGGGGGAGGGCTTCCTGGCGGTCGAGCTCCCGTACGCCGGCGACCGGCTCTCGATGCTCATTCTGCTTCCGGACGAAGGCATGTTCGGCACGTTCGAAGCCGCATTCACCGCGGAACGATTGGACGCCATCGTCAGTCAGATGTACGCACAGAAGGTGTGGCTGGCGATGCCGAGGTTTGAACTGGCCTCGGAGTTCTCCCTTGCTGGTGTCTTGGCCGATCTCGGCATGCCGGACGCCTTCTCAAGCGGAGCCGACTTCTCCGGAATGGACGGCACCCGAGACCTGTTCATCGACGACGTGGTCCACAAGGCGTACGTCTCGGTCGACGAGAAGGGAACCGAGGCCGTCGGCGCGACCGGGGTGATCATGACGCTCTCGCTGCCTCAGATGGTGCGGGTCGACCGCCCGTTCCTCTTCCTGATCCGCGACGTCGAAACCGGAACGATCCTGTTCATGGGAAGGGTGACCGATCCGAGCGCGGGGTGAGCGCAGCCCGCCCTTCCTAACGAGACCGTTCGCCGCCAAAGGGCATGGAGACCGTACGTCTGTGCGCAAAGCCTGGCGGCCAATGGGCCCATCAAGGTACCCAACCTTACGCCCCGCCTCAGCCAGACGTCTCAGCCGCTTGAGACGAGGAACCTACTCCGCCGGTTCGAGCTCGCAGAGCATCATCAGACCGCCCAGCTGCCAGTACGCCGACCACGTGGTTGGCAGACGGCTCGGGGTGTTCGATGTCTCTGTGGGCCAGTTCGTCCAGACCGTGTCGTTCCACTGTGCCCATAGGCCGTCGTACCAAAGCGGGATCATCGGTACCTCTGTCAGCATGATCTTCTGGATCTGCGAGCAGATCTGCTGCATCCCCTCCCTGTCGTAGGTAGGAACGCGGGCAAGCTCATCCACCAAGGCAAACAGCGCTCCGTTTTCGTACCGGCCGAAGTTGCCGCTCCACATCTGGTCCTGGATCGGGTGCATGAACAAGAGGTCGTACAGCGTCCACGGGGTATTGCTCATCGCTGCCCAGCTGTTCGGCGTCATGTCGAACGTGCCCGTCTGGCGCGCCATGCTCCAGGTGGTGTAGTCCGGGGTGACGTCCTCGACGTTGATCCCCGCGGCCTTGCAGCCATCGGAGATGACCGCAATCACAGCCATCCAGTCCGTCCATCCGTCCGGGCAGGTCACTTCCAACGCGATCGCCGAGCCGTCCGGCGCCTCGACGAAACCATCGCCATCGAAGTCGACGTACCCGGCGCCGGCAAGGATACGCTCGGCTTCGACCGGATCGTAGGACCACCCGAACTCCGCCACGACGTCCTGGTCCGCGAAGTCCGACAGCGACGGGAGAAGGCCCGTCGGGCTGGCGGCCGCGACCAAGCTTGCGTAGGCGACGTTGACGATGTGGTCGGTGTTGATGGCGTAGGCGAGTGCCTTCCTAAACGCCGCGTCGTTCATCGGCGCGATCGTCGTGTTAAGGAACAGCACGGCCGTGTTCGCCGCGAGCATGTACGGAGCCCCGTCGAAGTACGTCGAAAGCCCGGATTGACCCTCGATCAGCGGGGCGGCACGCAGCAGGAAGTTGTTGCTCAGATCGAGATCGCCGTTGAGCACTGAACCGAGAGCAACGTCGTTGCTGGAAAAGCGAATGTCGACGATCCGCTTCGGAGCAGGGTACAGGCCGAGGGCGTCCATCGCCCACCAGTTCTCGTTTCGGACCCAGACGTTCCGGTATGAGTCGTGAGACTCGTACAGGTAGGCTCCCGAGCCGACGGGACTCTCGTTGAGTCCGCTAGTGATCTCTTCTTCCGTTCTGCCTTCCCACAGGTGCTTGGGCACGATCGGGATGTTGTAGAGGTTGTTTCCGAATTCCTGGTACAAGGGGTCGGTGAAAGCGAACCGAACGGTGTACTCGTCGAGCTGCACGACGCCGTCCAGGTACTCCCACATCGGGGAGAACCAGAGCCCGGCGTACTGCATGCCTAACTCGAAGGTGAACACGACGTCGTCGGCCGTCAGCGGCAGGTCGTCACTCCACGTGATGCCCCGTCTGAGCGTCAGATCGAACGTGTCCGCCGTGTCCGCGTCGATCCATTCCCCGCTCTCCGCGAGCCACGGGATCATCGTATTGGTCAGCGGGTCGTAGCGAAACAGTGTCTCGTACAAGAGACCAACGGTTCCGGTTGTGTTGCTCTTCGTCCACGTGTAGAAGGGGTTCCAGTCGTTCGGTGGGCCCCAGGCTGCACCGCTGACGTACAGCGTCTCCCTTCGTTCGTAGGACAAGCCGAACGGAGTCACACCACCGGCCACGCCGGTTCCGCGAAGCTGAACCGCCGCAGCTCCACCGTTCGTTTCAACTTCCAGGATCACGGCGTAGTCTCCCACAGTCCGCGGATGAAAGGCAACCGCGACCGTTTTCTCCTCGTCTCTGCCGAGGCGAAGCGAGCCGGGGCACACGGTGAAGGAGTCGCTCCCCTGGCCGGTCACCCGAATCGTTCCCTCAAGACTCTCCAAGTCACGGCCGGTGATGCCGAGTGTCAGGATGGAAGAGGACCCGACATCAACCCGGTCGAACTCGAGCACGTCAGAGGAGAGAACGATCCCCGCCTGAGTGGCGCACGACCAGCAGCCGGACAGCGCCGGCGGGACGTTCGAAGGGACGTACGGCGGGGCATACGCCGGACACCCGTTGGTAAGCATGCCACACGCCACGACCCACAGGATCCCGAGGAGGACCACCGCAGATCCGAAGCGCAGCCGGATTCGCCGTTTCGCCATCATCACCCACCTCCGTGACGGCTCTCTACTCCGCGATGTCCACCGTGACCATATATTCACCTGTGGCGACAGCAGATGCTTGAAGATCATGGTACTCCGTGACTTTAACTTGAGTTGCATACACCGTGATGGTATTCCCACTCCCTCCCCCGTACTCGTACAGGTGGATTGTAGTTTCGTCCCAGGTCACATCGATGTGTCCACTCTGGCACCACACGGAGACGAGCGCTCGCCTCCCGCTTGAGCCCCCGTCCCAAATCATCAAGTTGCTGCTTTTCCCATGACTGAAGTCGAACGGCAACCATCCACCTCCGAAGACTCCGGGCGGACCGACCCCCGTAGCAGGATGCTGCGCCAGTGCGAACGTCTTGTCCTGCCACCCAGTGCCGTCCGTCTGCGCTCCCGACGGGAGACAGAGCGTTATCACCAATCCGATCAGCGCGCCGGCCACGAGCGCCAACACGACTCTCCGAGCGTTCCGTCTCACCATAGGAATCCTCCTTTTGGTACTTGTTCTTGCTGGTCTCCTCTGGGCATCGTCTTCCTTCCATTGCTCTACTGTCCGTGGCCACAACTCGGCGCTTCTCGCCGTTTCGCCCGCTGCATTGCCGCGCTTCCGTGTCACCTCACACTGGGGTCAACCACCTCCCGACGAACAGGATGGTGTCCGTCTCGATATCGCGGATAAAGAAGATGAATGCGTAATGAAGTCGCGGGGGGCACGCGGCATTCATCCAGCTGATCCGCTCCATCTCCTTCCGGTTTTCTTGGGTTCAGATGTGTGCGTCAAGATGCACCGGTTAGTACATCAACGATTATAGCATATTCGCAAATCGTGAGAAAGCGTACCCTGACAGAGCACTCGGCCGGTTTTCATCCAAGCGCCGCATCGGGAGAACGGCGACACGGCCGCAACCCCGCGATCAAACGCCGGTCAACGACCGGCGGGGAATCCCCGGCTTCGAGGCGAGATCCTTGAGACAGCTACTTCCAGCGCGTCAGGATTTGCTCGCGGCTGAAGACGCGAATCGCGAAGTACAACAGGATCACGCTCGCGGCGAGTAGTACCGCTCCCTCGATTCCGACGAGCACTAGGTCGACGAGCGTTTTGCGGGTGCTGTAGACGATCAGCGGAATGACGCCGGGCAGGACCGCGAAGCTCGAGAACTGGTACGCGGCGCGCGCGTCCGACGCCCGCGACGACACGAGCATCGTCACCAGCACCGAGAAGAACGCGAGAAGCGGCGACAGGCCGAAGATCGACGCGATCCACGGCGCGGTCAGCGCCTGCAACGGCACGGCGCCGACGAACAGCCGCGTCGCGCCGAGAAACGCGCCGAAGGCAAGCCAGTCGACGACAAGCGCCGGGATCACGCTCGCCAGCGCCTTGCCGAGGAACAGCTCCAGATCGGAGATCGGCGTCGCCAGCAGCGGTTCGAGGGTGGCTTGGTCCTTCTCTCCGACGATCGAGTAGACGGCGATCGCCAGCGGGATGATCACCGGCAGGAGCATGAAGTAGATCAACGACGTGTTGAACAGGACGATCTGGGCGACCGGGTCCTCCGTCCGGCCGGCCTCGATCCCCATGTACACCGAGAACGCGACGAAGAACAGCGGCAAGAAGATCACGCCGAACAGGACCATCTTGTTGCGAAGCGACTCCCGCCATTCCTTCAGCAGGAGAACCCTAAGACGATGCATCGTCGTCCTCCATCAGATCGAGGTAGAGGTCCTCGAGCGACATCCGCAGCTCGTTGACGTACCGCACCCCGACGCCCAACTCGACCAGCCGCTCGACCAGGAGCGGGTTCTCGCGGTCCGGATCGGTCAACGAGACGACGAGCGCGTCGTCGACCCGCTCGACGGACTTGACGAACGACAAATCGAGCGCGTCCTCGATTCCCGGACGCGGGTCGACGAGATGGACCACCGTCCGACGGCCGTACATCTCCTCTCGAAGCCTCGCCGGTTCGCCGACCACGATCAGCCGCTGGTTGAACAGCGCGACCCGATCGCACAGCCGGTCCGCCTCGTCGAGATTGTGCGTGCACAGGAAGATCGTCCGTTCCTTCGACCGCAGCGACTCGATGAGATCGCGGACGGTCCTTGCCGACTCCGGATCTAGGCTCGCCGTCGGCTCGTCGAGGAACAGAACCTCAGGCTCGTGCAGCAGCGCGCGGGCGATCGCCAGCTTCTGACGCATCCCCTTGGACAGGCTGCCGGCGGCGGCGGCGCGCCGATCCCACAGTTCGAACAGCCTCAAGTACCGTTCCGCCTGGCCGGCCGGATCGGCGACGCGATGCAGCTTGGCGAAGAAGATCAGGTTGTCCCGCGCGGACAGTCGTCGGTACAGACCGGGCGTCTCGGTCAGCACGCCGACGCGCCCCCGGATCTCGCGGTTCTCTCGTCCCAGACGCTGACCGGCCACGGACGCCTCGCCGCTCGTCGGCGCGATCAACGCCGCCAGCATCCGCACGGTCGTCGTCTTGCCGGCCCCGTTCGGTCCGAGAAAGCCGAACACCTCGCCCTTGCGAACGTCGAGGTCGAGGCGATCGACGGCGGTCAGATCGCCGAAGCGACGGGTCAGACCGCGCGCGGTGATCATCAGCCGTCCTCGTACTTCGACGACTCGATCCGCTCGCGAAGCCGCTCCTCGCGCGTCCTCGGAGCGTCGGCCGGCGGCTCGGTCCGATCGTGCTCCGTCTCGGGAGTCTCCTCGGGGGCCGACTTGATCCAGCCGAGCCGCTTCGCCAAGTACTTGAGATTGAGCGAATAGCCGAGCCCGAACGCCCGCGGGACGAACCAACGACCCTCGTCGCTCCAGAAGCTGAGTCTCACGCGTTCCTCCACTCCGATTCGAGCACCGACATCACGATCGTGTCGTGGTAGACGCCGTTTCGGTAGTAGGACTCGCGAAGCGTGCCCTCGCGGACGAATCCCGCCTTCTCGTAGGCGCGAATCGCGCGCGGGTTGTGCGAGTAGACGTCGAGCCCGATCCGGTGCAGGCCGAGCTCCTCGAACCCGTACTTGAGGATCAGCCGGGCCGCCTCCGGCCCGTACCCCTGGCCCCAGGCGTCTTTCTCCCCGATCAGGATCCCGAAGACCGCGCTACGACTGACGTAGTCGATCTCGTTGAAGCCGCAGTTGCCGATGTGGCGGTCCCCGTCTACGAGGACGATCGCCAGGTTCATGTGCTCTTCGCTCTTGGACTGTTCCCGGAGCCACTCCCGCTCGGCGGCACGCCCCATCGGATGTCGCCGGCCGAGGGTCGTGAGGACCTCCGGATCGTTGATCCATTCGAGACACCGATCGAGATCCGTCTCTTCGTCGAGCGGGCGGAGGTAGATCCGGTCACCGACCAGAAACGGGTTGATCATGTCCCTGCCTCCTCGGGGGAGCGGGCCCCGCCGCCGACCTCCTGCCGACCTCCTAGAGGAAGATCGGGTACAGCGGGAACAGCGACGCGAAGACGAGCGCGATCACCGACATGAGCTTGATCAGGATGTCGAGCGACGGCCCGACGGTGTCCTTCAGCGGATCGCCGACCGTGTCGCCGGTGACGCCGGCGGCGTGCGCCTCGGAGTTCTTCCCGCCGTAGTGCCCCTCTTCGATGTACTTCTTCGCATTGTCCATCGCCCCGCCGGAGTTCGCGCAGTAAATCGCCAGCTGGATCGCGGAGAGCAGCGCACCGATCAGGAAGCCGCCGAGCGCGTATCGCCCGAACACCAGCCCGAAGGCGATCGGCGTCACCACGGCGATCATCGCCGGAACGAACATCTTGTTCAGTCCGCCGTGGGCGGTGATGGCGATGCACCGGTTGAAGTCGGCCGTCTCCTCGCCGGTCATGATCTTCGGGTTCTCCTTGAACTGGCGCCGGATCTCCTGCACGAGG
>Ga0180434_10007997_pt1 | contig 11788 bp, 10 predicted proteins | sample SS_ome_7_FD_132453 | JGI IMG/M metagenome (GOLD analysis project Ga0180434, IMG submission 132453) | Hypersaline lake sediment archaeal communities from the Salton Sea, California, USA - SS_1_D_2 metaG | ecosystem: Environmental > Aquatic > Non-marine Saline and Alkaline > Hypersaline >... | reverse complement strand
CAGGCGCCGAGCTGCCTTGCGAAGAAAGCCTTTTGGCGTTTCTGGTAGTCGGCGATCTGCCGGGGGGTTTTGAGCTGTTCGTATCGCTTGCGCCAGAGCCTGCATGCCTCCAGGGTCTGCTCGAGCAGGTATCGCTTCATCATATCGCCCGGCGGTCCGCCGTCGATTGTCCCGGGCAGGACGTCCGCGAACCCTGCCTGGTCGGCGGGCAGGCCGCAGACGGTTGCGACAAGAAGCGCGATGCACCACGCGGCGTGAAAGCGAAAATGACGCGGACGACGGAAAGATGCTTGTGTATTCAAGCTGCCATTGTCGCCAGGCGATTTCATTTCGCAACATTTTCCGGCGGTATGGTGCTATTGTCTCAATTGTGCGCGGAAGAGGGTATCGACCACGTTGCGGATGTACTGTTCGTCGGAGAGGGCGTCGGTAGCTTCGGGGGGGAAGTCGGCCATCGCCCTGAAATGATCGGCCAGTTCGGTAAAGAGTTCGACCCTGCATTCCGGAACGAGGGAATCTCGCCTCAGCAGCGCCTGGAGAGCGATGCGCGCTTCGAGGGGCGATATTCTCTGGCGGAGTCTGGCTTCGATGTGTGGATACTGCGCCAACGAGTTGAATTTGTCTCCTCCGGCGGCGGCTTTGGCCAAGTCGGGTAGAGCAGTGTCGACATTGCGAACGACCACAGTTCCGGCGGCGATATCGCCGAGCCTCTGGCTTCGCCTGCTCAATACGCAAACCGTACCCCCGACCAGGTAAAGCACCGGAAGGCAATCAACTCCGCGCATCAGGTTGCGGACTGCGATCTGGCCGAAGGTAAGTGTCAGCCCGTGTTCGTCCACTACCCGAAGATTGAAGATTCGCTTTCCGACGGTCTTACCGTGGCAGTACCACTCGAGGACGATTCCGTAACCGAACCAGATAGCGAAGAACGCGAGAATAGAAAGCGCCCCGGACAAATCGCCGCTGACAAAGCTGAAATAGCTGGAGATCATCATAACCAGAAACACTGCCCCGATAACGATTACCAGGTCGATCAGCCATGCCATGAATCGGGTAATCGGTCCGGCAAGCAGCATCGAGAAGTTGAACCCCTCGGGCGTTCGTATCACCAGCCTGTCGAATCTCCGTGCGTCCATCAGCGGTCCTCCGCGGCCGGGTCTTGCCGGCGCCCGCACACACCAAGCAGCATCGCCAGCAGCACCAGTTGAAGAATCCCAAAGGTGATTTTCAGGGAGTATGGAAGGACCGGAGCGTGATACTGCGAGAAGAACGATTCGATAATTCCCGCCCAGACCAGCAGGACCGCCGCGCCAAAGATCAGTGTTACCACCGAAGGTACTGCCTGCCTCATGCGTACTTTGAGGCAGTCGCGCGTCCCGGTCCCCAGCATCGCCGAGGCCACCAGGAAACCTGCCTGGGCGGCAAGTAGTATCGCCGGGATCTCGATCGATCCGTGAGGCAGGAGCCATCCGGTCAGGAACACGCCCTGCCCGTCGGATATGTAGTCAACGACAATGACTCCAAGAATCACACCGTTGTAGAACAGCAGGGTAATCGTGCCGATTCCGAACGTGAATCCCAGCGCCACGGCAATCATTGAGACGCGGATGTTGTTTGCCATCAGCATTGAAGCGAACGTGTTCTTATGACCTTCCATACGATCGTATTGGACGGATTCTTCTCTTGCGACGCGCTCGGATGGCCTCTCGTAGGTATGGGAGAATATGGGCGGGATCAAAACTTCTTTGGAATCCCGATCGATTACAGAGATCGAGCCTCCGAATACCATCCCGCCCAAGGTGACGGCGCATGCCAATACGAACGCTCCGAGGTGCCCGCGGAAAGTCCGCGGGAAGGTCCCGAAAAACCATCGCAGCGGAGAAAACCTCGTTCGCTTGCGATCCAGCGAGTGGATTATCCCGTATGCCCTTGCCACAAGCGCTTCGAGATACCGCGTGACGCCGGGGTCGCTGGAGAACGTGTTGATTCTCGCCAGTGCCGCGGCCGAACGCTCGTACAGATAGTGCAGGCGCTGGGCGTCTTTCAGGTCGAGCGACCAGCCCGGCGACTGTTCGATCGCGGCGGTCATGGACTCCAGTTCGTCCCAACACGCCCGCTCACCAGCTATGAATCTTTCGAGGTCAATTATCATGAGAATATCACAGCAGTTGCCTGTGCTTGAGGTTGATGTACTGTGAGACCAGTTTCGGGCAGAGGTTTTCGTTGTCCACGAGGTTGAATCTCGCACCGGTGTGCTGGAGGTCCTTCTGGAGTTCTTCCAACCGGCCCAGCCGCAGATGCCCGCCGAGATTGCGATAGATATCGTCCACGGACGACGGTTCGTTACCGCAGAAGAGTCTCCCAACGCCCCAGGGACGAATCATGTTGACCACCACGAGGTGCTGCCTTGCGATCAGCGGAAGGCAGTGCGCGAAGTTTTCGGCCACGATCGGGTCGTCGAGACTGGTCAGGAACACCAGCAGCGCCCGGCGCCTTAGACGCATGCGGATGAAGGCGAACAGTTCGGAGAAATCCGGCGCTACCATTTTGGGCTGCAGGGCGTATAAGGCGTCGCGGCAGGCGCGATAGTGGACCTGCCCGGTTCTTGCCCGTACGAAATTATCCACGCGGTCGGAGAAACTCATCACGCCGAATCTGTCTCCCTGCCTGTCAGCGGCCATTCCGAGTATCATCGCCGCGGTCACGAAGCGTTCAAGCATTGTCGAGGCGATCGGATCCTCGATATCGGCGGTTGTGCGATCGGGTAGTTCGGGCACGCGGGCGCTGAGACGCGAGGCGTCGATGATAACGTTGACCTCCTGGGTGCGTTCGAGCCTGAAGACCTTGGTGATGGGTCGGGCGCGTTTGGCGGTGGCTTTCCAGTGTATCTCATCGTATCCGTCTCCGGCGACGTATTCCCGGAGGTTATCGAACTCCCGTCCCCGTCCGACCTGTCGCTGGATGTGGGCGCCCATACCACCGCGGTTCAGAAATACCGCCGAGACCCGCTTTCGTTCGGACATCAGATCGGGATGAACGCGGATTTCCGAGTCGCACGACAGCGTCTTTCGCCTGAGCCACAAGCCCAGGGGAGACACCATTCCGATGCAGCACCGTCGCAGATCGTACCTGCCCCTGACGTTCGGGAGACAGTCGAATTCGACAACTGCTCCCCCCCGTGCGGGCAGATCCACCCACCTGTCGATCTCGGTGCATCCGATACGGCGGTCGGTGGCAATCGCCACGCGAAGGCGCATCTGTCTGTCAGTTCGGTTGAGCACCTGCAGGGCGATCTGACCTTCGACGCCCTTGCTCAGGCGGGTGACGAGCGGTAGTTGAATCTCGATTCCCGTAAGGCGGTCCCCGACGGCCACCGCATCACCGGCGGCGACCGCCGCGACAATAATCGCGACCACCAACAGCAGCCCCATCGACGGATCGCCCGCCGAAACAAGCGCTGCCGGCACGAGCACCGCACCGGTCAACCAGATCAGTATGGACCGTGGTGCGATCATCTGGGCACGGTGACCTCCTGGAGAATGCTGTCGATCGATTCGGCGATTGTGTGCCCTTCGATTTCGTATTCGGGCCTGAGGACAAGTCGATGCCCCAGCACTGCCGGCGCCAGCGACTTGATGTCGTCGGGTGAAACGAAATCGCGATCGGCGATTGCGGCGTGGGCCCTTCCGGCCTGGAGCAGCGCCTGGGTGGCGCGCGGGCTGGCGCCGACAAGTACGGTCTCGTGATTTCTGGTGGCGCGAACAATATCCACGAGGTATTCGATCAGTTCCCGTCGCACGGTGATCTGGTTGAGCGTGTGGCGGAACTCGGAAAGCTGGTCGGCCGATACGATCGTGTCGACCTGCCCGCCTGCGAGTCTCTGTTCGGGCGAATCGTCCCCGAGCATTCTTTCGGCCAGCAGGAGTTCATCGTCACGGTTGGGACAGTCCATGCTGATCTTGAGCATGAAACGGTCTTTCTGCGCCTCGGGGAGAGGGTATGTTCCTTCGTACTCTATGGGGTTCTGCGTGGCGAAGACGGTGAAGTTTGCTTCGAGCGGAAGCGTTTGTCGGTCTATCGTCACGCAGCGTTCCTGCATTGCCTGCAGCAAGGCCGCCTGAGTCTTTGCCGGTGCGCGATTTATCTCGTCGGCCAGAAGGAAGTCGGTGAAGATCGGGCCTTTGACCAGGTTGAACTCGTTGTTCTGGAAATTGAACACGTTCGTCCCGGTGATGTCCGAGGGCATGAGGTCCGCCGTGAACTGGACCCTGGCCGATTCGCAGCCCAACACCCGCCCCAGCGTTCGGACGAGCAGCGTTTTGGCGATTCCCGGGACGCCTTCAATCAGTGCGTGATTGTTGGTGAAGATCGCGATCAGGGCGCAGGTGATCACGTCGTCCTGTCCGATGATGACCTTGGCGATCTCCTGCCGCAGACGCACCATAAGCTGCTTCAGTTCATTGATACTGAATTCCATATCACTGTTTCCTTTCCGCCAGAATCCTGCAGATTTTCGTATACGCTTTTACCGGGTCCCGACGCCTGGCCGGTCGGTTGTTCTCGGCGTCGATAACCGCAACGATCTTGTCCCGGGCATCACGTTGTTTCGCCTTGTTCGTCGAGACCGAAACCGACCAGTGCTTCAGGCATTCGTTCAGTACGCTGGAGACCGGTATACACTTTCGCAACAGGCTGTGGAGCCCGGCGGCTGAACTCCTGCCCGACACCTCCTGCCCGCCAAACCGTTCGGAATGCTCGGGATCTCGCGGGAGGAAGCTGGCGCTGCTCTTCCAGATGTACAGGCCCCCTATCGCCAACAGCACGAAGAACAGACCGCTCAGACCGTGCTCGCCGGCCAGCGAGGCCACCCCCTCGTCGTTGACAACTCCCAGGTGCGTCTCGTCGAATATAATGTTCGGTTCACCCGCCAACCACGCCAGCAGCTGCACGTTGCGCGCCGCCGGGTCGATCATCGCCTCGTTGCTGAGAAAATAGGTATCGGCGCAGATTACGACGCTTCCGGCGCCGACAGATTTTTCGACGATCACGGGCCTGTCGCCTCGCCGGTAGATTACATTCCAGTCATTCGAAAGCTCCTTGAAGCAGGTCCCGCCAAGCCACTTGACCGCCGGCCAGCCCGAACTGATCTCGTCGGAGCCCTCGGCGGGCGTGTCGCGGAGTTCCGGGCACGAAGTGTAATCTTCCTTTTCCAGGGAAAATCCCAAAATACTCTCCGGTGACTTGTAAGCGTCAGATTCGTCTTCGGTATCTTCGACCTGCTCGGGTTCCTCCTCCTCGTCTTCCTGTTTTCCCTCGTCTTCCTCGTTCTTCTCGTCTTCCTTTTCTTCGTCCGTGGTATTCTCGTCGTCAACCCGCTCGCCAAACAGCATTTCCGATATGTTGAGACTGTTGATCCTGACCGAAGGCGCCAACGACACCACCACCCGCCCGCCACTGGCGGCGAAATCGTGAAGGGCCTGGGCTGAGGTTTGCCCGAGATCCGGCGGCTGCGGTCCGCTAATTGTGTATCGGGGCCTTCCGATGCTGGCGACGCCCAGGTAGAACAACGTGCTGCCGTCGGGCGCGGTGAGTTTTTTCAGCGACCTGTAGTTGCGACGAATCGTCACATCGGGAAGTCGTTCGAGACTTTCGTAGAACGCCCTCGTGCCCAGCGGATCGGTTCGCAGTGACGAGTAAGGCCGGTAGATGTCGCCGGACTCGAATCGAAACAACCAGAGCCTGAGCATACCAAAGCCAAAGGCGATGACCATCGCCACGGCGGCGAATCTCAGAATAAGGCGGGTCTTACGCATCTGCGATCATTTGTCCGATCGTTCTCTGGTCGGCCAGGAACGCTTCGATCATTCGGTTGGTGGTTTCGCGCGTACCGTACCATACGCTTTCGAATACGCCCACGTTCCGCCCGAAGGCGTCGAGTAGTTGAGGCATGGAGTGGCAGCGCCTGGCCAGTTCGCGTTGATAGTCCATATTGGACTTGAACTTTGCGATGGAGATTCTGCTTCCCTCGGCCAGCATTGCCAGCGACGCCAGGTACATCGCCCTCAGCGCCAATCTGGGGTTGCCCTCTTCCATCAGTCTCCTGGCCAGTTCCAGCCACTCGCCTTCCGGCAGGTTGTCGGCGGTCACGTTTTCGTCTTCGAGGTCGACGGGTGTCGGATCCACTTTCGACACGTCGGCGTTCGCGGACCCGGGCGTCTTCAACCTCTTCAAGAACACCACCAACAACAGGACCGCGACTCCCCCCAGCGCCGCGTAAACGAGATATCGCAGCAGGCCTACCCATCCGGATTCGCCCCCGGCCACTCCGCCCCCGTCGCCCGATCCACCGCCCCGAACGCCGCGATCAGGCGAGGGGAAGAGGAAGTCCCAGATTTTTTCGATTACGTCGTTCACCCATTTCGACATGGACTTGAGCCATCCCCAGATCGTTTCGACCGCCGAAGCCATAAATGACTTGCCCTCGTCGGGGCCTTGGGCCTCCTGCGGGCGACGCAACCTCCATGCATACTTCCGGAGGGTCATAACCTCGTTGAGAGAATCGTCGAGATCCTGCGCGGATATTTCTCTTCCCGCGGCGCTCCTTGCCGACGGTGGCGAAGTTGGAGGGCTCGGAGGCGGGTTCTTTTCGGCCTGCGCCGTCCCGGTCGATAAGACCAGTACGAAGCAAATCGCCAGACACCCGATCGATACCAGCGATCTCAGTTCGCTGCGAAGGTCCTGGGCGGTCTGCAGCGACTGGCCGTAGAAACATCTTAACGTGTAAAACGCCTTGACCAGCGGGTCCAGGCAGAGATACCCCAGCGACAGTACGATCGCCAGAAACGTGGTGTTGAATTCAGAGAATCCTCCGCGCGTGAACGCAGTGTCGATATTGAGGAACATCCTGGCCAGTTCCGGAGGCAGGAGTATCGCGTGCGCGATATTGATCGTTACAAATATTCCGAATAGGGCCAATATAAGCATACCCACGATATTCTGCCTGGACCAGACCCTCGCCTGGCGCCATGCCGACGACAGCGGTTTGTCGCCCGCTCGATCCTTTCGCCCGTCGCCGTATACGCAGGCGTTCTGAAAGAATGCGTAGGTCCACGGCAGCGGGACGACCGCCATAGCGGCGGCTGGAAGAAGGATCAAACCCCACGGTTGGATCGCCGCCTGCCCCGCGATAACGCGGCATATCCGCCCCAGTCCCCAGCGGTGCGGCGCCTCTCCGCACAATTGCTCCATGAGACGCCCCGCAAAAACCGCGTGCCAGCATTTCATCCAGATAAACGCCGCCGCGACTACTCCGGCACCCTCGATAAGCCTTTCGGAGGCAAACGCGCTCTGCATCATGTCGGTCAGGAAATACAGCAGGACCAGCACAAATGGCAGCGAGCCGATGTAATAGCATCCAAGCGTCCCGGCCCGGCTGCGGCGGAGAATGCCTACAGCCTCTTCGAGCAGCCCGAGAGCCCCTCCGGCAGGTTGTCGTTCCGGTCTTGCCATTTTAGCAACGCTTCGGTTCTACCACGTAAGCCCTTCGTGGAACTCGTGCGGTATTTCCAGCAATATCCGTCCTATGTAGTAGTAAGCCATCCATGCCACCAGCGTACCGGCAAGGGCGGCAAGGTAGATCGCCACCCCCCCCGCCAACCAGCGCCTCGAATCCGATTGCGAAACCATCGTCGCCAGGCAATCCGCGCAGATCACCCGCCCGGCGTGCTCGGTGACGCATTCCCTACAAAAGAATCGCCCGCATTGCGGGCAGCGGGCGGCGGCTTCGCGGTTGGCGTGATTGTCACAACGCTTCCGGGCCAGATCCGAGTCACCGCCATGCAACGAAGCAAACTGTTGAAATTCATCTTGCAATGGTTCTCAGGTCTCCTGCTTGTCGAGCGTTCGTATCCGTGCGCGTGCGGCCATTCGCCTGAGCCTGTAGTCGTCCCGAAATGAGGACAACAGGTATCTTCCGGTGAAACACAGGATCATCGAAAATAACATGGAAAGCAGATTCATCATGTAATGCATCATACTTGCCGCCGAGGTTGTGGAAAAATCATCGGCGCCTTCCGTGGAGAGGTCGAATTCCGGGCTGCGTTCAGATGCTTGCGGGCTGGCTACAACCGAAAGGATAAGGAATAGCACGAACATTACCAGCACGTGTGCGAATGCACACCATGTTACTGCCCGCAATCCGCTGGAGATATCCGTACCGGACTGCCTGGCTGCGGCGGCGATGGACATCCCTAACTGCGCTATGAGCAGGATGACGGTCAACCACGTGAGGAGTTCGGCGTCTGACAACAACTGCAGACCGCTGACGATCGCCCCGAAGAAGAGCAGCACCAGGAGGATCAGATGCACCTGCCCGGCGTAATGTCGTTTAGGTCTTGGCGTCGGGGCGCCTGGTGCGATCCACCGTATGGGTGGAATCAAAGGCGCCCGTTCGGCGATTTCCTCGTCGCTCACTTCTTCCTGGACCGCGGCGATAAGCGGTTTGATGGTCTGGAGGAATATGATTGCCTTCGGCAAGCGGTTGAAGCAGGGAAGCTTATGGGTGTTTACCGCGGTGTAAACGTGGCAGGAGCACGTCGGGCCCAGGAGTATGTTCATGATGAGAGGCAGGGTGAATATCGCCAACCAGACCAGAACCGCCGGTGGGAAACCGCTCAATATCCCTCCAAAGGTCAGCAGTCCCGCCCCCGTACCAAGCAGGACATTCCAGACGAGACCCGTTTGCGTTCGACAGATGGTCACCGCCTGAATGTCCGCGAAGTAGAAACGGTTGTACCGCTCGATCCAGAGCGCCCGCCTGGCCAGGAGGACATGGTCCCCCGCCAACCAGGCCGAAGACTGATCGAACCACCTGAGAAGCGTTCCCAGGACAGTTGAAGGCACGCGCCTGTATTTTTCGGTACTCTTGGTCATCTGCACCACCCGGGCATCTATCCCAGGATATCTCCGAAGATCAACTCGTAGATGAACCATATCTCCAGCAGTGCGACAATCACCGCCAATATCCACCGCCACCGCAACGGTCCTCGCGGTGGAATGCTGATCGGCGACGACCAGTACCTGATCGCAAGGAAGATAGCGATCAACTGGGTGACAAACGTCGGGATAATCGCCAGGAACAGCGCGAGCTTGTCGTAAAGTATCCGACTGCTGTCCAGCTCGCCCGGGGATTCCCCGCCGCCGCCGGATTCAATGCACACCGGGCAAAGGCGCCTTCCCCCGAAGTCCACGCTGCAGAGGGCACAGAGGAAACGTCCGCAATTATCGCACGGGACGATCGCTTTCTTGTTGGGATGATAGAAGCAGCTCGCCTGGTCGGCCGCCAGCAGGCGCTGACCGGCGCCCGTGTCCGAAGGCGCCGAAACCAGCGACGCAAATGCCGCAACGATGATTTGCGAACCGCATCCCGGACACGCCCCGGCGGGTTTGTTGAACCTTGTCGCATGGATCTGGTGACCGCATTTTGGACAGGATATTGCCAAAGTTCTCTACCACCGTTCTACTTCGCGTGGACGACCCGGGTGTTACAGATAAAGTCATGAAGAGTGCATTTCTGCCTGGTGAGACCGGCCATGTAAAACGGAAACGACATCAGCACGCCCGCGATCGCGCCGGCGATCAGTCCTGTAACCATCGCGCCGGTCACGACATCATCCATGCGCCTCATTTCGCGCATGCCGGAATCGGCTATTACAAAAGCCGCCGTCAGACCCATCGTGAATGCAAAGGCTATGTACGGGATCAGGAAACTCAGGGCGAGGGCCCAGGCCCTTCCGAAAGCCCGCGCGTAGCTGACCGATCGCCCGTCAGAGACGATTACCTTCAGACCGCAGGCCATCTTCCCGGGCGTTGCGCCGCACTTGCCCAAAAAGCACGTTGCGTAGGTAATGCAGAAACCGATCATGAGCACGTAGAAAAGAAGCACCATCACTCCGGATGCCCCGGGCGCCGAGACTATGAACATGCCAACCATGAACAGGAGTGCAACCAGGACGACAAACACGATCAAAAGGTCCAGAATCTCCGCCCCGAAGCGAATCCAGAATCCCGCGAATCGATACCGCCTCGTGCCCGCCGGGTCTTGCGTAGAGAAACTACCCTCGCGAACTCGCTGGTAAAACGTGTCCTTGCACTCGGCGCACACCCAGTGGCCCTGGTACTGGACCATGTCGTCGCTGGCGGCTTGTCTGCGGCACTGGGAGCACTGCACCAGCACAGGCGGAACATCGTCGGCGGTTCCCGGTGTCGGGGCGGTCAGGAACTGATATTGAACCCAATCATCCAGCCCGTCACGCCATACCAGCGTGACTCCCGTGATTCGCCCCTGGTCTACGAGTTGATCGAAGGCGTCCTGATCGAAAGGCCCGAATCGCTCATTACCCACCGCGTAGTACCAATCCACTGTTCTATCTTTCCTGCGATACTTCAGTCGCCGCTGCTTCAACCATAATGACGGAAGTTTATATCAATCAGGCGATAATGTCAACTTTAGAGGGAATCGGCCAGTGGAGCGGAAGGTACAGCGCACCGAGCAACATCGACCACCGAACTCGAGTTCGAATCCAGGCAGGAGAAAGAACCGGCACAGGCAACCGCCACGCGGCGCCGGTTACGAGCCTTTCTTCCCGATGCAGTAGATTGTGGCGTCCACGCGGACGAACAAATTGCCTTGCGCCGCGGAGATGGTCGACTTGCTGTCCTTTCCGCCCATGTTCGTTCGGTGGATGACCTTGAACTCATCTCCCAGTTCGAGCACGACGACTTCGCCGCCGAGCGACATGCAGTATATTTTTCCATCCGCGATAGAAGGTGAGGCCTGCAGCACCTTCTTCGTGCCCATCGATCCTCGCCAGATGTTCTTACCGGTCAGGGCGTCTTTGCAGACGAACTTCTTTCTGCGACCGTCCAGGATGTAAAACCGCCCGTTATGAACCGCCGGCGTGCAGACGTCCGGCGAGTCTTTCTTGTCCAGCCATGCATTGTCGCTACTGGTCAGGCGCCCGGACTTACCGGACTTTATGGCGAACATGAACCCGCCCTTGGGCGCCGCGGTGAAGATAACGCCTTTGCACGCGACGGCCGAAGGCACGACGCGAAGCCACCTTCCGGCCTGCGGGTTATAACTGATCGACCGCCACGTCTCCTTACCGGTTTCCCCGTCGTGAGCCGTGGTGCGATCGCCGCCGACTATCACGATCCGCAGACCGTTGGGGCCTTCAAACGGATACGGCGTGGTGTAGGCCTGTTTCGATTCGGCCTTGGCTTCGGTGTAGCGGATGTGCTTCCAGATGTCCTTTCCGGTTTTCGGATCGATGCACAGCACGTAGGACTTCGCGTCGGTCTTCTTCTTGAACTCCCCGTGCAGCACCGCGAGATACATGCGCCCCTTGTATAGCATCGGGCTGGCGCCGTATTTCCACATTATCTCAAACTTTCCATGATCGGCAGTGATGTCGCGCTTCCATATCTGCTTACCGTCCATGTCGTATGCGACCAACTCGCCCGTACCGGCAAAGAACCAGACGTTCTTTCCATCGGTTATCGGTGAACCGGAAGCCGCCGAGTTGCCCTGTTTATTGGAGTATGCCCCGCCTATGTGGTGTTTCCACAGCACCTTTCCATCCTTGCGCGACAGGCACATCGCCCAGGTCTTGGCGGCCTTGGTGTCCTGGGCAATTATGAAGACGCGATCTTCCCAGACGATAGGCGTGGCGCCTCCTATCCCCGGAAGGTCCACTTTCCAGAGGACATTCTCGGTTGTAGACCACTT
>Ga0180434_10007995_pt1 | contig 11789 bp, 8 predicted proteins | sample SS_ome_7_FD_132453 | JGI IMG/M metagenome (GOLD analysis project Ga0180434, IMG submission 132453) | Hypersaline lake sediment archaeal communities from the Salton Sea, California, USA - SS_1_D_2 metaG | ecosystem: Environmental > Aquatic > Non-marine Saline and Alkaline > Hypersaline > Sediment... | reverse complement strand
GAAGCGACCAAGACGCTCGTGGCGGATGGGTTTCAGGTTTTGGTTTACACGAGTGATGACGCGGTCGTTGCAAAAAAATTGCAGGATGCCGGAGCGACAAGCGTAATGCCGGCCGGAAGCCCGATCGGTTCGGGGCAGGGAGTGCTAAATCCGAACGCGATTCGAATCTGTCTTGAATACTTGAAGCGCGACGATCCTGAATACCCGGTGATCATTGATGCCGGTGTTGGAACTGCAAGTGACATCACTCTTGCTATGGAGTTGGGCGTGGATGGCGTTTTGTTGAACACCGGTATCGCCCATGCCAAGTGGCCGGTCCAGATGGCCAGAGCCATGCGGCTGGCCTGTGAGGCCGGATATCTGTCTGCCCGTGCAGGTCGAATTCGCAAAGAACTCTATGCCAATGCCAGTAGCCCAGCCGAAGGAACGATAGCCTCATCTCATGACAAACCGTTCTCGGAGGCACACTAAAACTGAATCGCAACGGTCGTTATTTTTCGTACATTTCGTATACGATCCGATCTGCGGTTGGCTGCTCGGTTATGGCCAGGTATATCACAGGCGCCATTAGGGTCATAAATGGTATGGCGACCAGGAACCCCAAACCGCATGTTAGTATCGCCAGCGAAATGCCGGCCAAGCCTGTTATCAGGTAAGTTAGAAAGAGCGTCGTTTTATTGCCCGACATTACGTCGACCGACACTCGGATCGCATCGATCGGGCCAAGGTTCTTGTCGATGATAAGGTAATAAAACTGTGAGATGTATAACGAGAAGACGATCACGGCTACAATGCCGGTGCCTGAGCCCACAATTTGGCCGGCGATCATGGCCTCCTTGGATATCATTAGCCCGACCAGTAGACCAGGTATTGCAAACCCGGCGAATATAAAAAGACCTAGCAGCAAGACTGCGATTGTAGCGGACAGAATGGAAACAAAATACGGGCTGCCTGCGAACAGGTCGCTTATTTCGCCTCTCTCCCCTCTCGCTATTTTGAGAAAGAACAGGCATAGGCCGATCTGAAGCCAAATTTGGAACAGAGAAATAAGCAGCGATGTTAAAATGGCTACCGTTGTTGGTAACATCGCATCGCCGGCGCCAATTTTGGAAAACCTTGAGATGACCTCGATTATCAAGTTACATCCCATGTAGATGATCACGTAAACCATGAACATGCCGACGCACGTTCCCCACTTCATTTTGAATATTTCCCAAGTACGGTCGATCACATCGAACATTTCGATCTGGGCAGGCGTGATGCTGTCTCCGCATTGGAATAAAGGAATTTTTGTGGACGAGGGTGACGAGTCAGACTGACGTCCTGCGGCTGGCGAGGTTGACTCGACACTTGGTCGAGAAGCGGTGTCCGATTGGGGTTGGGGACCCGATGGGATTTGCATCAAGTTGTCACATTCCGGACACCTGGCCCGTTTGCCGGCCGTTTCGTCTTTGGTGCGGAGCAGTGCTTCGCATCGAGTACAGTGAAATTCAATAGCAATGATACGTATCCTTTCAGAAAACCTGCAATACGGTTAGCCAGCGGCGGCGGGCTTTGCATCGTCGGCAACATAACAGATATGTCCGGTTGTCGACAAGAGAAATAGGCTGATTTGTCACAAAGCTACCATACGGATTAGTTGTTGGATAAGATTTGACAAGGGTAGATTTACTCTGCCTGGCCGGACCTTGGCTTACATGATAGGCTGCAATGATGTTCGCATTGAAAGACATTTTGGGACCTAATGGTCGAATCGCCGCCCGACTCGACAGCTACGAACATCGCTCGGAGCAGTTGAAGATGGCCGAGGCGGTTGAAGATGCGATCAGCGATGGACACCACCTAGCCGTCGAGGCGGGAACCGGCGTCGGTAAGAGTTTTGCGTATCTCGCACCGGTAATCCAGGCGGTAGCGGGAGAGGACGCCGCCGTTGCTAAGCATCGTCGAGTGGTTGTTTCAACCCATACTATCAGCCTACAAGAGCAACTGATTCGAAAAGATTTACCATTTCTTAACAGCGTAATTCCGTTGGAATTCACCTCTGTTCTAGTCAAGGGTCGGTCCAACTACTTGTGTCAACGCCGATTGCAAAACGCTTTGAATCGGGCTCAGAGTCTCTTTGCAGCAGAAGAAGAGTTTCAGCAGCTAAATGCAATCGGCGATTGGGGGGAGCAGACCAAAGATGGATCACTGTCCGACTTTGATTACCGGCCGATGGCGCAGGTGTGGGCAGAAGTTTCTTGCGATCGAAATAACTGCATTGGCACGGCTTGTACAAAGTATAAGGGCTGCTTTTATCACCAGGCCAGACGCAGGATCTACAACAGCCAAATACTGATAGTCAACCATGCCCTACTGTTTAGCGATCTCGCGCTACGACAAAATGGGGTCAACCTGCTGCCCGACTACAATGTGGTCGTTTTTGACGAGGCACACAACATGGAATCGGTGGCCAGCGAACACCTTGGGTTGGGCATTACCAGTGGTCAAGTCGATCACGTCTTGAACAGGTTGTATAACGATCGAACAAACCGCGGACTATTAGTGTATGGGAAGCTAGGCGATGCACAACAACTGGTCATGGAATGTCGATATCGCTCGGAAGAGTTTTTCGACAGTGTCGATCGTTGGTTGAAGAACCAGGCCGGGCTTAACGGCCGGGTGCGCGAGCCAAACATTGTTCGAAACACGCTGACCGATGGATTACAAAGGCTTGCCAACCTCGTGAGTCGACATGGGATGAACCTTGAAGATCCTGAAGATCGGATCGATTTCACGTCTGCCGCAAAGAAACTTACTGCACTGGCTGCGGAGATCGAAGTGTGGCGGTCTCAACAGCTCAAGGACGCTGTCTATTGGATTGAGGTTACGCGGCGACGTCACTCGCGAAGGATTTCGCTCATGGCATCGCCTGTAGACATTGGGCCAGTCATTCGGGAACACCTGTTCAACAAGATTCCAACAGTTGTCATGACAAGTGCGACATTGGCGACAGTCAAACGATCATTTAGCTTCTTCAAGAAACAGATCGGCTTGACACAATCGGAGACTTTGTGTTTGGGGAGTCCTTTTGACTACGAGGGCCAGGTCGATTTGGTCTTGCCGGACGGTATGCCGGATCCGGTCGGTGATGGATCTCTCTATGAGCGAAAGTGTGTAGATATGATACAGAGGTATGTCGGTCGAAGCGATGGACGAGCCTTTGTACTGTTTACCAGCTACAAGATGATGAAGCGGGCGGCCGACATGCTGTTGCCTTTTCTGATTGAAAACGAATTGGCATTATATTGTCAGGCCGACGGTATGCCGAGGAGCCAGATGTTGGCTCGCTTTAAGGCCAACCCTCGATCTGTGCTGTTTGGAACGGATAGCTTTTGGCAGGGTGTTGACGTGCCTGGCGATGCGCTAAAAAACGTAATCATTACCCGATTGCCGTTCGCGGTGCCCGATATGCCGTTGTTAGAGGCTCGATTGGAGGCGATTAGAACGGCCGGCGGCAATCCGTTTAGGGATTATCAGTTGCCGTCAGCTGTGATCAAATTGAAACAGGGTTTCGGTCGGCTGATCCGCTCAAAACAAGACACTGGTATGGTTGTTATTTTGGATCCTCGCATACGCAGCAAGTCATATGGAAAAACGTTTCTGGCATCTTTGCCAAAATGTCACCAAGTAGTAGAACCAGTCGACTGAAACATGCGACCGTCCTGGGCTTCCGCTCGCGACCTTGGCGGACCTTTTGCTGTCGCCATTTTTGGCATTGCTAGGGCGGTTAGCAATTTGGCCCCCCACTTTGCCCGCTTTCGGGGCGTTGACTGACCGGCGTTGAGTGCGTAGAGTAGGGGTTTCGGCTCCCTACTTGGAGAATAGTCTTTGTGGCGAACGTTCTGGTCTTTTCTGTCAAATAAAACATGCTGTCAAAACGTATAATTCCATGTCTCGACGTCAGTCAGGGGCGGGTGGTGAAAGGAACGAATTTCGTAAATCTTCGCGACGCGGGAGATCCCGTGGAGGTGGCGTCTCGCTACGAAGAGGAGGGTGCCGACGAGCTGGTATTTCTGGATATCACTGCTAGTCATGAGAGTCGAAATATCATTTTGGACATTGTGCGTCGTACTGCGGAAGTTATTTTTATGCCGCTGACCGTTGGCGGCGGCATTCGGACCATAGATGACATCCGCGAGTTGCTTAACGCCGGCTCAGATAAGGTTTCGATAAACTCGTCAGCATGTAGAGACCCTGAGTTTGTAAGTGCCGCCGCCAAGCGGTTTGGTAGCCAGTGCATTGTAGTCAACATCGACCCCAAGAGGGTCCAAAAGGACGGCAAAGAGTTTTGGGAAGTGCACATAAACGGTGGGCGTATTGGAACGGGGCTTGAGGCGGTTGAATGGGCGAGAGAGGTTGAACGGTTGGGGGCGGGTGAAATTGTGCTCACGTCGATGGACGCGGATGGAACAAAGGATGGTTACGATTTGGAAATAACGAAGGCCATCTCCGATGCGGTTACGGTGCCAGTCGTTGCAAGTGGTGGAGCTGGGCGCCCGGAACACCTGGCTGATGCCATTCAGCTTGGTGGAGCTGACGCTGCTTTGGCGGCGAGTATTTTTCACTACGGAGAGTTTTCGATACGCGAAACAAAAGAGGTTATGCAGCAGCGTGGCATTCCTGTCAGATTGTAAGGCACTGATCGGTGGAGAAAGTAAGAACGGCTCTCCGATCCCTACATAGAGGCACTATCATGACGATGTCGCTTGAAGATGACAAACAGAGGTTTGTCAGCCATAAAGAGCTCGAGATCGATAAGTTTTTTCGAGCTTTGGTCTCTCTCGAGGGAAGTGATCTTCACTTGAAGGTTGGGCAGCCGCCGATGGTTCGTGTGGCTGGTGCATTGAGACCGATAAATCGTGGCCCAATTGACGACGAAGAGATGGTTCGGTTGTGCTTTCCTATGATGGACGCACGAAATCGTAAAATCTTTGACGAGGACGGTGGGGCAGACTTCGCGTACTCATTGGATATCGGAGACAAAACGTGGCGATTCAGGGTCAACCTGTTGCAACAGTTGGGACACGTCGGACTGGTCGCCCGTCGAGTGAACAACTGGATTCCCGATTTCAAATCTTTGTACTTGCCGGACGGTTTGGATGAGCTGTGCCAGTTTGATCAGGGTATGATCCTTTTGGCTGGCGTAACCGGCTCCGGAAAAAGCACCACGATTGCGTCAATGCTCAACTGGGTCAATCATAACTATAGGAAGCACATTCTTACTCTTGAAGATCCTATCGAGTTCACGTTTACAGAGGAAAAGTGTCTTATTAATCAACGCGAAATTGGTTTGGATGTCAAAAATTTTGGGATCGGCATGAAGCATGCCGTTCGTGAGGACCCTGACGTTATCTTAGTGGGCGAAATGCGAGATCGCGAATCGTTTGAAACGGCCATCCAAGCAGCTGAGACGGGACACCTTGTTTTCGGGACCATTCACGCTTCGACCGCTGCAAGTACTATTGGTAGAATCCTCGACCTGTTTCCCGAAAGTATGCATAGCGCAATTCGTAGTGCGTTGGCTTTCAACATGAAAGGAATACTGGCTCAGAAGCTACTTCCTTCGATCAAAGAGGGGGTTCAACGTGTGCCCACCGTCGAAATTATGAAGTTTACGCCGACCGTACGAAAATTAATTCTTGAAGCCCAAGATTCGAAGTTGCCTGACGCAATTCGTATCGGCGCTTCTGACAGAATGCAAGATTTTACTGCGAGTTTGAAGTCACTAGTCGAAGCGGAGCTCATCGACCGCGAAACGGCATTTGAGGTTGCCCCGAATGCTGATGCGTTGAAAATGGCTCTTAAAGGAATTAAAGTCTCGGAACCTGGAATGCTCTGATGTATCGTTCTTTTTTGATTTTAACCGTTGCCATTCTTGCAAGCACCGTGTGCACAACCGAAATTTTCGCAGCACAGCAAGGTTCCGCATGGCCTGGCTATCCGTTGGAAGGTGGCGCCTGGCGAGGCGATGGGTTCTATTTCAGTTGGATCAAAATTCTGATGTCCTGGCTTGTTTTCCTGGGATGGGTCTACACAACCGATTGGGTCAGCCGAGACTGCATGTCTTGTAAGCTCAACTTCCAGCAATGGAACGCAGTCGTTTTCGGTAGTTTTGTGGCTGCGTTTTTTTTGATGTGGCTGATACCTTATTTTTGGTTGGGATTTATCATACTACTGGGAGCTTACGTTGGTCCGCTATCGTGGTACATCGTACACCGAAACGCTAAAGTCGAACCGAACAAACGAGTTCTCACGCCCGATCATATCCGGTATTGCGTCGTCATTGCCCTCAACAAGATCGGCGCGAAGGTGGATGTCGAGAAAAAGCAAGACTTCGAGCGGGGGCCACCCGTAATCCTTACGTCCGAGGGTAGCGACGAAAGAACAAACAAAGGCAACACTATTTTGGCTAGGCAATCGCCCGGGTTTCGCGACGCGAGGCAGATTATTGCTGATGGTCTCACAAGGCATGCCAGCGTCGTCATGCTCGATTACACCAATAAGGGCGTGGCGGTTAGGCATATGGTCGATGGTGTTTGGCACAATGCTCAGCCCGTTGAACGCGAAATTGGCGACCCAGCATTGGCATCACTGAAGGTTCTGTGCGGTTTGGATCCGAAAGATCGTCAGGCTTCGCAACAGGGTGAGTTCTTGGTTGAGTTCGAATCTATCGAATGGAAGACCACTTTTTCAAGTCGTGGGACCAAAACGGGGGAGCGAGTATTGCTCAAGTTGCAGGACGAAAAAATACGCTTTGATACACTCGATGATATTGGAATGCGTCCAAAGATGCAGGAGAAAGTTCGGCAACTTTTGGATTTGCGAAAAGGATACCTGTTGTTTTCGGCGATGCCTGGGGCTGGGCTGAAAAGTTCGACCAACGTGTTGCTTCGTTTTCCGGATAGACTTGTCAGAGAGTTTATTGCTGTAGAAGATGAGGCGAATCGTTACGACGAAATCGAGAACGTTCTTGTGATGACGTACAACAGTGCCGATGGTCAGACGCCGGTCAACGTACTGCCAAAAGCGTTTCGTATGGGACCGAACGTTGTCGTTGTCCGCGATATGGTCAATGCCGATACGATCGGTGCTTTGTGTGACGAGATTGCTGAGGAACGGCTTATTGTTAGCACGGTACGCGCCAAAGATTGTGCCGAGGCGTTGTCGCGAGTTATGTCGATGAATCCGCCGAAGGAGTTTGCTCAAAATGTGAGTGGCGTTTTGTGCCAGCGGCTCATTCGTAAGTTGTGCGATGAGTGTAAGGAGGCTTACGCCCCGCCTGCGAAGACACTTCAACAGTTAAGGATCCCGGCTGGGCGAGTGAAGGCCTTTTTCCGACCTCCGCAGCAGCCGGAAAAAATTTGCAAGAAGTGTGGCGGTATCGGATATTATGGCCAAACGGCCATTTTCGAATTGCTTGTGGTCGATGAATCCGTCAGAAAAGCTTTGGCCGGTGGCGCAAAGCACACCGCCCTATGTCAGATTGCTCAGAAGGCGGGCATGCGAAATTTCCTCGCCGAGGGTGCCATTTTGGTGGCACAAGGGACCACATCTGTGCAAGAGTTGATGAGAATTCTCAAACAGTAGTTGGTGTTGAAGACACTGGGATTTTGCGAGTGTAAGCTATCTTTAATTGAAGATTATTAATCATGTCCATGCTCTTTTCATTTTTGTTGCTTGTAATTTTTATCGCATGCGTGGCCTTGCTTTTTACGGAGGGAATGTGGAGCAACGCAATTCGGCTGATAAACACAATAACCTCAGCCTTGTTGGCAATAAACTTTTTTGAGCCGGTGGCAGCTTGGCTCGACGGGTTTCAACCTAGCTACACTTATTTCTGGGACTTTATCGCGATTTGGATGGTCTTTATTGTCTCTATGGTATTGCTCTCGATCGCAACCAACTCGGTTTCAAAGGTGAAGGTCAAATTCCTCGGCATCGTTGACCGAGTTGGCGGCACGATATTCGCCATGTGGATTGGTTGGGTTGTGGTGTGTTTTGCAGCTGTGACTTTTCACACGGCCCCGTTGGCCAGAAACTTTTTGGGAGGTGGATTCCAACCCGAGCAACGAATGCTTTTCGGGCTGGCTCCAGATAGGCAATGGCTCGGGTTTTCACAGCAAATGTCGCTTGGCACATTTTCGCGGTCGGCTACGCCGGACGAGTCGAAAACGGAAAAATACGTTTTCGATCCTCGGGCCGAGTTTATGCCGAAGTATGCCACACGTAGGGCAAATTTGGAAAAACACATGGCGACAACGGGTGGTTTGAGTCTTCGACCTGGACAGCAACCACATTAGTGATAGTGCAATGTCAGAAAAAGAAGTTCAACGGAAGAAATTGGGCGGCTTTCAGGATGCCGAGATTGCCGAATACCGAGCCGTCAGTGGGGCGGCAGTAGCTTCTTTGATCTTTGGATCGCTGTCGATAGTCGCTTTGGTTGATCCGTTCGTCTGGATCGTTCCGGCTATTGGAATTGTTTGTGGTTTGGGCGGGTTGTGGCAGATTTCACAGAATCCAACTGTGTTAATTGGACGCAAGGCGGCGATTGTTGGGCTAGGGTTGTCGGTGTTGTTTGGCACCACGGCGGTGGGCAATTGGACGATGCAACGTTGGATGATGCGCAGCCAGGCGAGAGACTTCGCTTCGTTGTGGTTTACGCTTTACCAAAGACGCGCGCCCGAAAAGGCTTTTCAGTTGTTGCAGCCACGTTCTGGTCGGCGACCGTTAAACAGTTCTTTGTGGAATTTTTACAAGCAAACGCCGAAAGCTGAAAGGGAATTGGAAGAGCACGTCGAGGAAAAGCTTATCCGCACACTGTTGGCGCTTGGTGAGGACGCGGAAATTCGCTATCGGGGTACAGACTCTCAGGGGCCATCTGGTAGTGGGTACGGAGTAGATCAGACTTTTTCGGTTACCTACTACGAAGACGGCGAAAAGAAAACCTTTTTTGTCGGGGTTCGTCTATTCCGTTCGTCGGGTAAAAGTACCACTTCAGGTGGTTGGCGAGTCAGTCGGTACAAGGGTGGTGTTAAGCCCAACTGGCTGTCGGATGAAACTGAAGTGCCTTAGCCCCTATTCGGTAGACAAACGATAGTCTCGCGAGTATGCTGAAGAGCTCGAAAAACGCGGAGGGCAACTAGCGGGGCGTTATGAATTGCCGGTCCACCTAAAAAAACTGCCTACATAGCCTTCTACACCGGGCAGATCCACACGATCTATTCTGACGGTCTAACATGCAATTATTGGACGACAAAGAGTTTCTTACCCGTAGATATCGCTTTCTGATATTTGCTTTATTTGCCCTAACATTTCCATTTCTTGTTTACGGTTCGCTCAAGGCACTTGAGAGCAATTCGAATCGTGTCAAGGATTGGCTGCCTGAGGATTTTCAGCAAACACAACACTTGTTCTGGTTTATCGATCATTTTACCAGTGATGAGATATTAATGATCAGTTGGCCAGGATGTACACTGGACAATGCTGATGGCCAGTTGACAAAGCTGAAGACGATGCTGCTGGAGCCGTCGCCGAAGTCTGGCAAAACGTTTTTTAGACGTGCTTTTATCGGGACGGAAGTGCTGGATAGGTTGATCTCCGAACCATTGGATTTATCCCGTCAAGCTGCGTTGCGGCGGCTCAATGGTTGGCTTGTCGGACCCGATGACTCGACCACTTGTGTCGTCGCAATGGTTTCGACAGCCGGACGTGATGATAGACATCAGGCGGTTGACTGGGCTTTCGAGTGTGCCTCAAAGGTAACGGGGCTTGACCGTAGCGAGATTCACATTGCCGGTTCGACCGTTGACAGTGTTGCGATAGATCGGGCAAGTGGCGATACGATGGCCCAACTGAACCTGGTTTGCTACGCGGTCTGTTTGACGCTGATGTGCTTGTGTTTCCGCAATGTACAACTGGCGTTCATGGTGTTTTTCATGGGCGTTTATGGAGAGGTTATTGGTACCTCGATTGTATATTTTACCGGCTCGAACATGGATTCCATATTGTTGATGATGGCGTCGCTTGTCTACGTGCTGGGAGTTTCGGCGACCATACATTTGTTGCATTATTATCGCGATGCAATTGATGAACATGGAATGTCTGGTGCAGTTGTGCGTGCTGTGAGATATGCCATTGTACCGTGTGGCCTTGCGTCTGCGACGACCGCGCTGGGGTTGGCGTCACTGACTGTTAGCCGGATGGTACCAATTTCGAAGTTTGGCGCTTATTCGTCGGTTGCCGTCTTGTTGACATTTTTCGCTTTGTTTCTACTTTTTCCATCAGTCCTACAACAGTGGCCGCCGAAACATTCGAAACATCGCGGCACGCGAAAAATCGAGGGGATGGAGGATTGGACACTTCCCCGACACTGGGCTCTGCTCAGCGGCATAACGGCAAGGCTCCATATCCCTATTATTATCGTTGCTTTTACCGCTTTGGCATTCGGAGTGTGGGGCGTTTCGAAGATTACGACATCAATCCGTCTACACGACATGTTTCCGCCAGATGCGAAGATCATTGAAGACTATGATTGGCTTGAATCCAATATCGGGCCGCTCGTCCCGATTGAGGTTGTATTAAGAGTGCCGAAAACGGCTGAGCTGTCGGTGCTCGACAAGCTGCAATTCGTCGAACAGGTTCGAAGGGCGATCAGAGACTTGGACGATGTTGGGGCAACAATCTCGGCTGCCACATTTGGGCCAACGTTGCCCAAAGCCGGAAAACAGGGGGCTGGGAGCGTCTCAAGACGAGCTATAATACGACGCAGACTCCAACGCCACCGAAAAGAGTTCGTCGATACCCAATATCTTCAGGTTACAGATTCCGAGGAGCTATGGCGCATTAGCGTTCGAGTTGGCTCGACTGACAACATAGATTTTGCACCGTTTCTCGATAAGGTACAGAAGGTTGTTGACAAGGAAATTGCCGAGGCGCCAGTCAAGTTTGCAGGAACTACCAACGTATTGTGTGGAGCCGTGCCACTTGTGCATGAGACACAACGGCAACTATTAAAAGATTTGATCAGAAGCTTCGGTCTGGCTTTTGCCATGATCGGACTGACGATGATTTTGTTGTTAAGGGATGTACGAGCAGGCATTCTTCTGATGGTTCCCAACCTTCTGCCCAGCGCGCTTGTGTTCGGTGTAATGGGCTGGATAGCTGTCGATGTTGAGATCGGTTCTATGATGACGGCCAGTGCAGCGCTGGGAATCGCGGTTGATGATACATTACACTTCATAACGTGGTTTCGGCGCGGCTTGGGAAGAGGTTATTCAAGAGAAAAGTCGGTTCGGTTTACCTATGCCAGGTGTGCAACCGCTATGACACAAACCTCTATGATCTGTGGGTTTGGACTCTTGGTCTTTGCGATGAGCAACTTTGTACCCATTGTTCGATTCGGATGGCTAATGTTTGTTCTGTTGGGTATGGCACTTGTGGGCGATCTGATCGTCTTGCCGGCCATTTTGATGAGTCCACTCGGGCGAGTCTTCAAACCATCACGCGGCCGGGTTAACAGTTAGCAGCAATTAGAACGTAAACAACATGCAACTAACTGACAGTGTGGGAAGTCGCAATATTCCACATGCCTATCTTTTTAAGTAGACCTTTGGGGGGCTTCGCCCACGGAGGATCGCGTCGGGGTGGCACTATGACCCCCGGTCAGTTAACTATTGACGAAGCTTTAACGCTTGCTTAACATACTACGATTACGCATTCCGCGTGCGATATATGCACGTTCACTGCAT
>Ga0180434_10007994_pt1 | contig 11789 bp, 9 predicted proteins | sample SS_ome_7_FD_132453 | JGI IMG/M metagenome (GOLD analysis project Ga0180434, IMG submission 132453) | Hypersaline lake sediment archaeal communities from the Salton Sea, California, USA - SS_1_D_2 metaG | ecosystem: Environmental > Aquatic > Non-marine Saline and Alkaline > Hypersaline > Sediment... | reverse complement strand
CCATCTCCTTGCCTGCCTTGCCGATCTTCGGTCTTCTCAGCCCAAGCTGCGTGCCTGTGTCCATCAATCCCAGCTGCCCCTTTTTTGACCTCACTATTGCATTATTAATGCAGAACTATATAAAGGAAGCTTAATAAAATCTACCCGAGGATGCTATCCTCTAGTTTAAAAGCAGCGAGAAGGTTTACAGCAGCAAGTTATCAGGGGAGAACAGCATGACATGGATGGAAGTGACCGCCATGGCCGGCTACGACCCGGACCAGCTGCGTAAGACAGCGGCCAGCAGCATAGATCGCAGCGACCTGGATTGGGCTGGGAAGCGGGTATTGGTTAAACCGAACCTTCTCGGACCATGGACACCGGACACCGCAGTGGTCACCCACCCTTCTCTCATCCGTGCCGTCAGGGAGGAACTGATAGCCCGCGGCTGCGAGGTGCTGGTGGGAGATAATCCCGGGGTGCGAGGATATGGGAAGGTGGGCGATACCGCCGAGGTCACCGGAGCAAGAGATGCCTCCGGAGAGGATTTCGTGAATATCGCCCGGAATCCCCGCAGCACCGACCTGAAATCGAAGTACGTAGAAAGCGTTTCAATTTCCTCCGAGGTACTGGATACCGACCTCTGGATATCCCTTCCTAAGTTCAAGACCCACATGTCCACCATTCTCACCGGGGCCGTCAAGAACAGTTACGGCCTTCTGGTGGGCGCGGAGAAAGCCCGGCTGCATGCCGCCGCCCCCAGGCCCCGCGACTTCGGAGAGCTGGTGGTAGACATATACTCGCTGCGGCCGCCCGACCTGGTCATCCTGGACGCAGTGGTGGGAATGGAGGGAAACGGACCCTCTGGAGGTGATCCCAGGGAGATAGGGTATATCCTCGCCTCCAACAGCGGGGGGGCCGTAGACCTGGCCATGTGTCATATGGCGGGCATCGACCCCGCCCGGTTGACCACGCATGGGCCGGCCGCGAGGCGAGGCCTGGCGCCGAGCAGCCTGGACGAGGTTGAGATAGGTGGCGGCCTTCCCGTCATCGACGACTTCCGCACTCCCTCCTCCATGGCCCGCCTGGACCCCTTCGGACTGGGCCAGAGGCTGCTCTTCGGGCGCATCTCCCGGCCCCGCCTTCAGGCTGACCGGGATAGATGCAACGCCTGCGGCACATGTGCTGAAAGCTGCCCGGTGGAGGCTATCACTATGGAAAAATATCCTGTCTTCGACCGCAGGAAATGCATATCCTGTTACTGCTGTCACGAGCTATGCCCCCAGGCCGCTATAAAGGTGGGAAGGCTGCTGGGTTTCATAAGAGAGCGTAAGTGAGCCGCCCCCACCTACAGAAGGGGTCTTTTGGGGTGATTTAAGATAAACCCTGACACCAGTTCTTGCTAAAATATAATTAAGATCATAGTGAGGTTTCGAGCTTATAAGGGAAAGGTGGTGTGGCCAGGGTGACCCTGCTCACCAGCATCATCGATGACAACCCACGTCTGTATTCTGAATACCCCATCCTATTCTTCGAGGAAAAGCACTATACCAACTTCGAATTATACCGCCGCTTCTGCCACCTCGGGAACGGACTGCTGGAGCTGGGGATCGAGCCCGGAGACGTCATCCTGGTCCACATGGAGAACTGCCCCGAGGTACCGATGATCTATGGGGCTTGCAGCAAAGCCGGCATCGTGTTCTGCCCCACCATGTTCCTGCTCAGCGCGGAGGAGTTGTCCTGGATAGCGGAGCATTCCGAAGCCAGGTATCTGATCACCACCCCCAACCTCCTTCCCAAGGCCCGAAATGCCTGTCCCCATCTCTTCGAGAGGAACGCTGTTATCCTGGCCGGGGAGGAAAAGGAACCCGGTACCCTGCTTATGGACGAGATATGCGAAGGCCAATCTGAGAGCTTGGACAATCCCGACCTGGGAGACGATGATATCGCCATGCTTATCTACACCTCGGGCACCACCGGCAGGCCAAAGGGAGCACTTCTAACCCACCGTAACCTTGGCAGTAACATCCGAGATACCAGCGAAAGCAACCGCATCACTCGAGACGAGGTGGCATTATCCGCTCTTCCCCTTTCTCATTCTTACGGTCTGACCGTATCCATCATCCCCTGGCTGGTCGGTCTGACCACCATTCTCATGCGTTGGTTCGACGCCGAGATGACCTTCGAGTACACGGAGAGATTCCACATCCGCACCATGACCGGGGTTCCCGCCATGTATATACAGCTCCTCAACCATCCGCGGGCACCCCAATATAACGTGCGCAGCTGGAAGAGGCTGCAAACCGGGGCTGCTCCCTGTCCAGGGGAGGTGCTCAAGGCCTTCCGGGAGAAGTTCGGGGTCCATCTATACGAGGGCTACGGCCTCACGGAGGCCTCCCCGATAGTAGCATGCCAGACCCCCCACATGCCTGTTAAATATGGTTCGGTAGGACCCCCTATAAAGAAGGTGGAGGTGAAGATCCGGGATGATTTCGAACGCGAGCTTCCCTCGGGAAGCCCGGGCGAGATAACCATCCGCGGCCCCGGAGTCATGAAGGGGTATTTCAAGGACCCGGAGGAGACCGAGCGGGCTCTAAGGGGCGGATGGTTACATACCGGTGATATAGGTTACATGGACGAAGATGGCTACCTGTACATAGTGGAGAGAAAAAAGGACCTCATCATCACCGGGGGATTCAATCTCTACCCCTCTGAGGTAGAGCATGTGCTGCATAGGCATCCCGCAGTGGTCGAGGCAGCTGTTGTGGGAGAGCCGGACCCTATCAAAGGGGAGGTAGTCCATGCCTTCGTAACCCTGCAGGAAGGTAAGGAGGCGACGGAGAAAGACCTTATCGAGTTCACCCGCAAGTCCCTGGTCTATTACAAATGCCCCCACCGCATCACATTTCTCGAGAACCTGCCCAGGACCTTTCTCGGCAAGCCCTCCCGCCGCGAGCTGCGCGACCGCCTAACAGGTCAACGCTAGAGCAGGGACATTCCCCTCTCTTCCTCTATGCGGCGCCGGAGTTCCTTGAGGCTGTTTTCTCCCGGCTTACGCTCTCCCGATTCCATCTCTTTTATTAAAGAGTATATGGCGCTATGGACAGAAGACGGCCTGCCTGAGGAGCGTGAATGCCCGACGATGTACCCTGAGAGAAACTCGACTTCCGTTCTTCTACCAGCCTCAAGGGCTAGAAGCATGGGGGGCTTCAGTTTGTTCCAGACCGCTTCCTCCCAACCAGGACTTTGCGAGGGAGCCTTCAGACCCTGCGATGCAGCTACCCCCAGGCATTCCTCTGCCGCCTCGCGGCAGATAGCATCCACCTCTTCCCGGTCGCGGATGGCTTCAGGCGGTGCCCCCGTAACACCGCACAGCGCGCTTACCGCCGCTGCCGACTCCAGCCTGTGCCACATCTCCTTCTTGAGGTCGCCTGTGAAACCGGCTTTTCCTTGCGTTTCGTGGTTCAATACTTCGACAATTAGTGAGAGCTTGTCATCATTGCCGCCGATATAAGCCCCAAGAACCATGGAACGGAAATCCTCTACCTCCACAGTTCCCGAAGGAGTCAACACCGCCGACACCCAGGCGATGATGCCGCCGGTTCTCTCCGCCCCCACCACCTGGGCAAGTTCCTCTACTGCGCTTCCTTCCTGCAAAGAGAGGTAGCTGGTATCCCTGTGAACGAAGGGGCTTACAGGCCTGATGACATCGGCGGCATCGCCGGCAGGAGTGGTCACTACCATCATATCGAAAGGTGCATCCGGCTCCCCCACCGCCTTTATCTCTATTTCCCTGCTGCCCTCCATCCTGCCTTGCAGGCGGACTCCGTTCTCTCGTATATCAGCGATCCTTTCATCTCTACGCTCGTAGAGCATCACTTCCATGCCGCCAGCGTCGAGCAGATAGGAAACAAGAGATCCCATCGCCCCCGCACCGATCACCGCGATCCTCATAACTCCTCCTCTGTAGTAAACGCTAGTTTGATTGTAGCGCGTAAGCGCCAGCGCCGTCTGCGGCGCTACGGTGCCTGCGCCTTGAGGCGCGAAGTGCATGCGGAGCAAGCACGAAGTGATTCGAGGCCTGGCACGCTTCATCTGCGGGGCTGGTCTTGAGGCGCGAAGTGCATGCGGAGCAAGCACGAAGTGATTCGAGGCCTGGCACGCTTCATCTGCGGGGCTGGCCTCCATATTTCCGAATGTGGGGGCCTGGCCCCAATTTTATTGGGGGGCTTCCTATGCCGGTGCCTCCTCGGGTGGCGTCTCCTCTGGAGGAGCTTCCTCAGCGGGGGGTTCTTGCGGTGTCTCAACCAGGCCCGGGTTCTCAGGACCGACAGGAGGCCCTTCCTCGGGTGGCGGCGCGGGCACCGGGCTGGATGTCCATATGAACAGGGGGGTCCCCACGGCTACGTTATCGTAAAGATCCATGATAGCCCAGTTGGCCATCCTGATACAGCCGTGGGAATACAGGCCGGGAACCAGGTTGGCCGTGCCGTGGATGAGCACCTCTCCCCCCGAAGCGCTGGTCACAAGGGCCCTGACTCCCAGCGGGTTGCCGGGACCGGGTTCTATGCGCGGCGGCATGTCCTTGGACCACTCGACATTGGGGTTGAGCCACACCGGGTTATCCTCCTTGCGGATGATGTAGTACTTGCCCAGCGGAGTGGGATACTTGGGCTCCCCGGTGGCCACATAATAGGTCTTCACCAGGTCACCCTTGTTATACCACTTCAGGTTGTTCCCCATGATGTCCACTACCAAGACCGTCTTCACATCATCACTGGAGACGGAGGGAGCGGTTATATTGACCACCGGCTGCACTACACGCTCGCCGATGTTCTCACAGAGCATGGCGCACTCCACCAGTTCGAGGCTGGCATCTACGTCCATCCATCGGCCCTCCTGGGAGGGATAGAAAGCGAGGCTGCCGGTGGAGTAATTGAAGTCCAGCCAGGCGTTCTGCACCTCCTGGTATATCTCGGCTGCCATGGTGTTGAGTTTTTGGATCATGGCCTCCTTGTCCAAGGAATACTCCAGCCCTATATTGATCTCCGCCGGCTCATTGAAAGCCCGGCGATACAAGCGCTCCAGCAGGGATCTCTCCCATCCCCAGTTATAAGCCTGGTCTACCAGGGCCTCGACATCGACTTGGAGGCCGAGCTCGTCGGGATCTATCACCCACTGCATACCCGCGTACTCCACCATAATGGGCTGGTGAAGGGGTTTAACCGCATGTTCCGTCACAACCTCTATGGCCTCTTCCCTGGTCATTCCGGTTATGTCTATCCCCAGAACCGTGGTGGTTGGGAACATCCTGCCTCTGTGCCGGACATCCGCATAGACCAGTACCGAGGAGGCCAGGATAAAGAAAGCCAGCAGGACGCCGAGCAGTATCAGGGTCCAGCGCACCAACCCGCTGCGCGGTTTGAGCATGGAAAGGACCTTGTCCCAATTGTTCATCTTCTTCCTGGGCATATGTTTTGATTCTCCTCCGACGTGCTTTTCAGCTTTGTGACGGTATCAATGCCGTTTTCGTTCCTACCACCTGTCAACAAACTGCTGGAAATAGCTCATAAATGAGTACTCCGACAGTACCCTCTGCCTCTCCATGTGCAGGGAACGAAGGGCTCTCATGTCTCTGCCTGCTCCTTTTCCGCTCTCCGCTTCTATCAAGGAGAGGAGTTCCGCGTTTTCTTTTCCTAGCTCCTCTAATCTCAGATGATAGTTGGGAATCTTCAGGGCGAGTAATTCCTCTCCCTCGAAGCGTGCCGCCGTCCTGCAGTGGGAGCACTCCCATACCAGCTCCTCTTCCGTCTCTTGCATCCAACCATTGCAGAGGGGGCAGCGTCTTCCTTCTTCATCCATACCTTAAGATTATGCCCAACCATTAATACAATTAACAATGAGCAAGGTCAACAAAAATGGGCTCGCCGCAGCGAGCCCATTTTTTCATTTATTTTATTCCTCGGCTTCCGGGGCGGTTCCACCCCCGATCAGCAGTCCGATGATCAGGAGCAGGGCTCCCACGATAAGCAGGGCCCATGGTATATACACCTTGACCAGATTTATCAAGCCCGCCGAATCCTTGGCCTCGTCTATGGCATCCTTGACCGTCTCATCGGTCTGCTCGTAGGAGTACTCGAAAATCCTCTGCAGCTCCATCTCACCCAGCTGGGCCTGCAGGTCCTGGAGTTGGGCCAGGGCCGGCCCCAGCACCGGGTCGTTGGAGTAATTGGCTAAAATGGTGAAGAGCCCGGCCAGCTGGGTGTAGTCCAACTCCATATACAGGGCCTCGATGTCCTTGTATGAGTCCACCGGGATGCCGGTCTTGGGCTCCACGGAGATCTCGATCTCCCCTCCCCAGTAGTACTTGATGGGGATGGGCTCCTGTAGCAACTGGTTCAATGCCTGCTGGTCCTCGGCGGAGAGTACCTGTCTCGCCAGGGTAATCAAGGCATCAGCGTCCACTCCCATGGCGGTGAGCTGGGGCTTGATATCGGTGAAGGTGACCTCGCTGGGCAGACCCAGGCCTGCGATATATAGGGGGTCTACCTCCTTCCTGTCCTCGGGATTTATGGTCCCACCGAAGTTGTAGACAGTGACCCCTTCCTTCTCCTCCTCGTTTATGAAGGCGGCCTCCACGGGCTCCAATATCTCGCCCTTCCAGACGGGATAGGTCTCGTCCTTGGAGACGTCGAAGCCCAGGAGCGGATAGTAACTGCCGGCCCGGTTGACCACGTTGGAGGGATCATAGGCCCAGGCCCGGTCGTCCTCCACGTTCTCCATGGTCTTGCGGTCGAGGGCAAAGGCACTCAACATGGGCGTCTGGGCGATGGGGCCTATGGTTATCCTTACCTCCTCGTCGACGATCCCGGTGGATGAATCGAACTCCGCAGCGTTAGTTACGATATCTCGTTCCACCTTCATATCGAAGGCGATTTCCTCCCCTTCCGCCAGCGGCTCATTGGTCTGTGGATCGACATAGTAGGTAAACGTGCCCTCGTATTCTGTTGTGCCATCGATGTCATCCGGCAGCTTCACCAGGGCGTTTACCGCTATGGCCCACCACAGGATGGCGGCCAGGATAAGTAAGATACCCAGGGCTATGAGTACCTTGCTGGCAACCCCTTTCATGGCGACCTCCTTTAAGATAAAAAACAAACCCCGTCTCTATGATGTATTCTCTCTGCCGGAGGAGTTATCCTCCAGCCCCACCTCGTGTAGTATCTATTCTACCCCTTCGCCTGCCCTGCTAACATCGCTTCATCGGCTTCGACTCCGTAATCATGCCTTTTCATCAGGCCCGGTCCCCTTATTCCAGCATGATGATCCTCCCCTTCACCTCCTCTCCCAGCTCGAGGATGCCGACCGACCTGAAGGGAGCGAACATCTTGTCCGTGGGACTCCCGGGATTAAAGAAGAATACGCCATCCTCCTCGCGGTTGTAAACCCGGTGGGTATGGCCGAAGATCACCACGTCAACCCGGTCGAACTCTCGGCGCAGGCGCGAGGTTATGTTTTGGGGTGCACCCGAACCATGCATGAGTCCCAGGCGGCAATCGGCGACCTCTATCACCCTTTTCTCGGGAAGGACTTCCCGCACATCACCATGATCCATGTTCCCCGCCACGGCCACGGTGGGTGCCAGGCTCTCCAGCTGCTCCAGGACGGCCATCTCCACTATATCCCCCGCGTGGATGAGGAGGTCCACGCCATCCAGGGCCCGCAGCACCCGTAAAGGCACCTCCTGGCGGTAAAGATGGGTGTCCGAAAGCACCCCCAGTACCATGGGGTCGTTCATCGCCCCACTCCCGGCGCGTAACCCGACGATACATGTCCCCCGACCCAATCCCCTCTGTACCGGAAGTACAACGGCCTCTCGACGATGATATCCTGCGGTGCATGGATGGAGAAGGCCACTCCCTCCTGGTAGGGGATCATGCTATTCACGTATATAGTGGTGCGGCTGAGCGGCATCAGGGTAACGTCCTCCCAGAGGACCTCTCCGCTCTCAAGATGGAACCTTACCTCTACCTCCAGCGGCACCTCACCGGGATTCTGCAGGCACAACCAGTCCTCGAATCCCGCTCCTGTGTAACCCTCGGCGAAGTACCAGTGGCGGGAGGGCTGACCTACGCCGATGCCCACGTCGCCTCCCTGGCACCAGTCATGATAGTCATGGTAAATAGGGCGTTCCGCCACTATTGGAGAATCGCCTTGCACCTTGACGGACAACTGCAGATCCCGGCCCACTTCCTCGTTGACGTTGACCGTCTCTCTGGAGAGGGGTGGCACTACCACCTCTTTTACGATGTTCGCCCCTTCCGAGGTCTGGTAGGTCAACACTACCCGGTTGGGACCGGTCGATGGATTGAGCAGGCACAGCCATTCATCGAAGCCGGCGCCGGTGTAGCCCTCGGCGAAATACCAGGTGGTGGAGGGCTGGGTGGCCCCGGTGGAGACATGGCCCCCGGCCCAGGCGTCCCCGTAGAGGAAGTACATGGGCCTCTCGGCCACTATCGGTTGATCGGATGTCAGCCGTAGGGAGACGTTCTGATCCGCGCCCACCTCCTGGTTGACGGAAATGGTTTTGCGCCGCCAGGGTTGGACCACTACCTGTTCCTCTTTCAATAATCCCCCGGAGGTGAGGTACTCTACCTTCACAACGGCGGCTTGCTCTCCGGGATTGAGCAGGCACAGCCATTCATCGAAGCCGGCGCCGGTGTAGCCCTCGGCGAAGTACCAGGTGGTGGAGGGCTGGTTTACGCCGCTGGAGACGTGGCCCCCGGCCCAGGCGCCCCCGTAGAGAAAGTACATGGGTCTCTCCACCATAATAGGCAGGGGCGAATCCACGACTACGCTTACATCGTGACCCTCTCCTACCTCTTTGTTTATCTCGATGCTCAGCCTGCTCTCCGCCTCCACGCTGTAACCCTTCTTAACCTCGTCTCCGGCCCCAAAGGCGTAGGTCACGCTGAACTCCACCGGCTCCAGGTTGGGATTGAGAACGGTCAGCCATTCCTGGAAGCCTTGCCGCGTGGTGCCCTCGGCGAAATACCACATCCGGGCCTGGTTGGCCACGATCAGGTCCCTGGTATTTGTGGCCGTCCCTCCCCCCTGGTACCAGGCCAGGGCCTGCAGCCTGTAGGTCCCATCCCCCAGGCCGGCTGTGTCCACCTGGAAGCTGAAGGGTTCGGCGTACCTGCTCTCGAGGAGCTTCCCCTCCAGGAGGAGGTCCACTTTGTTGATATCGTCCACGCCCAGCAGCTGCAGGTCCACATCCACGTATTCGTAGGATATGGCGTTCGCCTGGGGCAGGATGAAGCTGACGCTGGAGGGCATGTGGATCCCCCGCAGGATGGCCTGGGCCTCGCGCATGAGATAGGAGTCATCTCTGAGACGCTGCTCCTCCTGGGGATTGGTCAGAAAGGAGGTTTCGGTGAGGATGGCCGGCATGGTGGTGTTGTTGAGCACCCCGACGTAATCGACCTTCTTCACCCCCCGGTTAGGGAGACCAAACTCTCCCACTAGTTCCGCCTGCACGCTGTTGGCAAGCTCCAGCGACTCCTGAGAGGCGTGAATAGAGACCAGGGTCTCTGTGCCGTTCACACCGGGATTATCCAAACCGTTATGGTGAATGCTTATGAAGCGGTCCACCCCTAATGCGTTGGCCATATCGTATCTCTGCTTGATGCTGACATAAGTGTCGTCACTTCGGGTCATGTAGACCTCCGCGCCCTCCGCCTCGAGCAGCATCTTCAGCTTGAAGGATACGTTGAGGTTTATCTCTTTCTCCGTTAGTCCCGTTGGCCCGATAGCACCCGTCTCCGAGCCTCCATGTCCTGCGTCCACACAGAAACGCCATCCGGACAGGGAGCCACCCCGGGCCTGCTCCATCGTGGGAGGCATAAACAGGATCAACTGGGAGCATATAAAGATGAAGGCAAGGGCGGCGACCAACGGCAGGGTCGCTTTCTTCTTTACTATCTCAACGCCTGAGTGGCCGCCTGCGGCTCCGGGAATCATTGTTTGCATAGTCCTCCGGCATCGTTTTCCCTTAATCTTCTTCTATTTCGACAGCATCTCTCCATAACCTTGAGTTATTGAGGCTGCCAGTAATGGGACCGGGGGCGATGCCGGGATGTTCCTTTCTTTACTTGAGTCGGCCGCTTAAGGCTCAGTCCTTGATATGGGGATAGATCACTCGCTTCCCATCTCGGACAGGAACCGGAGGGCTTCCGGCTCATCGGGCTGAATACGCAGAACCTCCCTGAAATCCTCCACGGCCCTGGCGATATCACCTTTGTTTCTTCTCACCAGGCCGCGTGCAAGGTGAGCGGGGTAAAGGTCCCGGTTGAGGATAAGGGCCTGGTCCCAGTTATCCAGGGCATCTGACCAGGAATTGAGCAGAGCGTAGCAGACTCCGCGGTGGTAATAGGCCTCCGCCAGGCCCGGTTTCAACCTTATTACCTGGTTGAAATCCCGGATAGCCTGGTTGTAGATGGGGTTCTCGTCGTAGGACATCTTGCCGCGATAAGCTTTTCCCCTCAGGAGATAGGCTTCAGCGAAGTCGGGCCGCATTTTAATCAAGTGGTCCAGGTCATCGATGGCCCAACTGTAATACCCCCACTGTTGTAAAAGCGTGCTTCTCCTGTACAGGGCTCCCTCATCCTGGGGATTCTCCCGTAAGGTCGCGGAAAGCTCCTGCAGCAGGGCATCCTCTTCATCCAGTGTCTCGTTCTCTTCCTCGGTCCTCTCCTCCAACAGCCCCGCTATAACCCGCAGTACCGACCGCGAACGTACCAGGCCCATATGGGTGCAGAACCATCCCACCCGCAGGTTCTGCACTCCCTCCAGGTTGCAGTTGGATCTGGGTATGACCACCAGTTCGTAAGGGGTGCATATGGAGATGTAACGCAGGACCTCCCCCTCCTCGCGTAAACCACGATAGGCGAAGTTGAGACTGCTCAGGAAAGCTGAAGCGGGAAGCATCTGTCGCGCCGCCTTGAACGGGAAAAAAGGGTACATGACATAGGAACCGTGATTGGGAGTCCCCAGCATTATCAGCCGGCTGAGATAACCCTTTCCTCCCAGTTGCTCCACCATGCACCTGGCAGTAAGGCCACCCATTCCCTGTCCTATCACCGACAGGCGCCTTACCCCCAGAAGCACCCTCATCATCTCCATCTTCTCCAGGAGGACCCTGGCGGCTTTACGGATATCCCCCGCCGCGAAGTTGGGGATGCGCACGTAGTACACCTCGAAGTCGAGGTTCTTCAGCCTTCTCCTCATGGCGGCTGAAAGGACATAGAAACGGAAAAACCCGGGGACATACAAAACCGGCTCGCGCTTGCGCCTTTGCGGCGACAGATGCTGCGGAAACTGCTCCTCTGGTAGTGGAGCTATCTCCTTGCGGTTGAGAATACTCTCCTGCATGTCCCCCTGCCCAACGATTTTTGCCTATCAATACCTTTCCGCTCATGACCTTCGGCAATGCCCTGAGCCCACTTTAGTATAAACGTTCCAAGCAAGACGGGGTTCTCCAGACCACCTACCCTCAACCCTCCCCGGATATGCGGCAGCCCTTATCACCTGGCTATCAGGGGCGAGATGCGGGCGGTGGTCCTGTTCAACCTGGCCTTGATAAGCAGCCACACCGATTCCCAGGGCGGCAAAGGCACCATTTTTAGCGGATTTACGTTCATTAAAGCCGCCATTGCGGCCACGTTGTCCCGCAGGTTATTGCAGCCGTACACCGTCCTCAGCGCTTTTCGGCCCAGCCTCTGCTCAAGGAGGGGATAGACCTCCTCTAT
>Ga0180434_10007993_pt1 | contig 11789 bp, 7 predicted proteins | sample SS_ome_7_FD_132453 | JGI IMG/M metagenome (GOLD analysis project Ga0180434, IMG submission 132453) | Hypersaline lake sediment archaeal communities from the Salton Sea, California, USA - SS_1_D_2 metaG | ecosystem: Environmental > Aquatic > Non-marine Saline and Alkaline > Hypersaline > Sediment... | reverse complement strand
TGACGGCAACAACGTTCGGCGCATCGCCCGTCTTGAGATGGGGAGTCAGATCGTAACCGAATGACACGTAGCCGTAAGGCCGCTTGCCCAGGAAAAGACCGTTGCACCAGACCTCGCTATTGTTGTAGACACCGTCGAACTCGATGCGGACGTGATACTCCTTGAAAGCGTCGGGCAGGCGAAACGTCTTTCTGTACCACCCAATCCCGCCGGGCAGATACCCAGTGCCGCTGGCCAGATCGGCCCGAAAAGGGCCCTCGATGCTCCAGTCGTGCGGCAGGTCGAGCTTGCGCCAATCGCCATCATCGAAATCCGGTTCGTGAGCGCCGGCCACATCCTCTTTGGTGAACCGCCATCCGGCGTTGAAGTCCACTCTCTTACGGACTTTCAGAACACCTTTGGCCAAGGCCGTCAGACCATCGTTTTCCGACGTTTCTTTCAACACTTGCGTCCCCGACCACACAGCCGTTGATGCGAATATCGAGCATATCCACACCAGCGCCAATAATCCCAAATTGACTCTTATTCTTTGACTTCTCATCGTTAAACCCTCAAGAAACCCTCCATTTCGTCTGGGAATACGGCCGATGTGCAGCAGTCTAAAGAAGGCGATATTGCTGCATCCTAACCTTATGAGCTAAGGGGTCAGGCGGCTGTGACCATCGTCTCGAATATCTGGCGCTGTTCGATGAGTGCCGCGACAGGGTCTTCGGGTTCGGTGCGCGCTTCGAGCAGGATCCAGCCGTCGTAATCCATCCCGACGAAAAGCTTCATCAGGTCCGCGTACGGGTAGGACCCGATATTCAGCTCCCGCACATGCGCTGTGTCGCCGAAACGGTCCTTGACGAGATTGAAGTTGTACTCGAGCCCCTCGCCCTCGAGATCCGTACCGTTCGAGTTCCAGCAGACGCCGACGTTTGGGTGGTCAGCCACGTCCATGATGGCCTTGATCGTGGGCAGTTCGGAGCACTGGCCGTGCACCTCGAGACGCACCTCCTGGCCGAGGTCCGCACCATAGGCACCGACAATGTTAAGGCTTTTACCGATCTGCTCGATGGTTTGCTCGCGGGGGACCTTCTTGTTGAAATCGTTGGGCTTCACTTTCACGCCGCTGCCGCCCACATCGTGACTGAGCTGGAGGAATGCCTTTGTCGCCTGAATGGATCGCTCGAGTACCCGTTCACTCGGCGAGTCGAAGTTCTCGTTCGACCCGAGGCCGACGAGCACGACAGGTGTGTCTTCAAAGCGCTTGCGCACTTCCTGGCGCTCCGCCTTCGAGATGGAGGACTCAACGCCATGAGCATGTTGCGTGCGTAACTCCACACCGAGCACGCCCGCACTCTCGCAGTTCGCGATAAGCGTCGGCAGATCCCAGTCTTTTCCCCATAGGTAGGTCACGAGCCCGAACCGCATTTTTGACCCCGGCGCTGCTCCCTGCGCCAGCGCCTGCGGCCCTAACAACCCGGCCGCTGCCGCGCCCATCGTCGTACCTATCCATCGTCGTCGTGTTATGTTTGCCATTGCACTAACCTCCTCAAGATATTTTCCCGGCACCGTGTACGAAGCTATACGGGCAATACTCACTCCGCCTCTTCAATTGCCACCGACAACGCGCACTCCGGAGCCAATTCCACTCGGACCCCCTTCGGGACAACGAGCCGATACTCATTGCCTCGTTCGTACCGCGCCGCAACGCTACCGGCCACCGTCGGGAACTGCAGCGACACCCAGTCGAGGCCGCCCGGGAACTGCGGGTCGACCCGCACGGTCTTCCATCCCGGCTCGGTAGGCTGCAGCCCCATCATGTAGGTAATCAGCAAGTACACGGGGGTAGCGCCCGCCGGATGACACCAGCTCGTATTCCACTTCTGGTCAGGGCCCCACGCTTCCATGGTCGTGGTGGCCCCCGACGCCACCATCTGGTGCCATGACCGTTCGTCTCTCGACGCAATCATGAGGTCGTAGGCTAATTCATGTTCCCGGGCTTTGTAACAGCCTTCGACGAAATATGGTGCGCCGAATATGCCGCAGTCCAACCGCCGTTCCCGCAGCAGGTCGATAACGCGCAAAACGTTCGACTCGGGCACGAGCCCGAAGCACAGGGGGTACCCGCTGGCGTGGAGCGAGCAGTTGTCCGAGTTGGCGCCGTCGCGGAAGAGCCCCCGGTTCGCATCCACCAGGTAACGCACCGCCGCGTCGCGGACACGGTCAGCTCGCGCGTCGTAGTCGTCGCCCAACCGGCCTGCCACGCGCATCAGGTCGGCGCCCGCCCGTAGCGAACGGTAGTAGAACGCGTTGATGACCGTGTTTTCGTCATTCTTGGTTGCCTCGTAGTCGTAGCCACCGCGCAGGTTGTCGGGCCAGTCCACCAGCACCCATTTGCGTTTGTCCACACCGGTCAATAAGCCCCGGTCGCTTTCCAGTTCTGCGAACCACCCGTACAGCTTGTCCAACGCGCCCTTGTCGACCATTTCCTTCACCAGTGCGTCGTCTCCCGTCACCTGGTGGTAGTATGCGAGTGTCACCGGCCACAGCAATGACCATTCGGCGAGTTCCTGGCGGAACCCGCCCGGTGCGACGCATAACATGCCGTCATCGAACCGTTGGGACAGTTGGAAATCGCGGATGGCCCTCCGCGTAAGCCTTGGGTCGGCGGTCAAGAGGAGTTGCGACAACGCGGTCATGTACACGTCGCCCATGTATTGCCCCTTCTCGCGGGATGGGCAATCCGTGAAGATCGACTGACACCCCATCCGTACGCCTTCGACGCAGATCCTCCAGATGCTGTTGAGCTGCTCGTCGGACGATTCGAGCACCGCTGCGTCGGTATCGAAGGGATAGTGGCGCACATCGACCCAGACCAGCGGTTCGGCAGGCGCGTCGAGGATCTCCACGTAGCGGAACGCGCGGTAGTCGTAGAATTCGATGATGTCGGAGCGGCCCGACAAGGTAATCCGGTCGACATAGTCACAGTTGCACCGCATGTTGTGCCGTACCGTCTCGGGTGCGCTGAGTTCCTCGCCGTGCCAGACGGTGATGATATGGCCAGGTTCACCTTTCACAGCGATACGCGTGTGGCCGACCAGTTCCTGCCCAAAATCGTAAAAGAACCGGCCGGATTCCTTCTGTTTCGCTACGACCGGCTCGGCGCGCCAGCGTTCCAGAGCAGGAATGGCCGACGGCACAAGGACATGGTCCTGCCGCCCCACAAGAGGCGCGTCCCACGCGGAATCGTCGAACCCTGCGAGCCGCCACCCGACAGGTTCCACGCGCAGATCCATGTTCTCATTGAACTGGGTCTGGTATCCGAACATGTGGTCGCTCGAGAACGTCGGCGAGCGCAGGCATTTCCAGGAACCGTCGGTTACCACGGTCACGGCGCCGTCCGGTAACGTCGCATCGAGTCTCAAGATGAACCCTGCGCGATTGTCGGCACTGTTGAAGGCGCGGGTGGCCACGCCGTGGTAGTAGGTGTGCGTCGCAAGGCAGTTGACGCCCGCTTTCAGATAGGGTGTCACGTCGATTGTGGCGTACGGATGGTCGAAGGGATAGGCGGGTTCCGGGCCGCGTCCCACGAGGGTTCCGTTGACGTAAAGCGTGTACGCGTCGTCGGCGGTGACGGTCACGGTTGCGCTCGCAGGCGTGGCGGGCAACGCCACCTCTCTACGAAAATACGTATGCACGTTGGTGAGGGGCGTGGCTTTGCTCTCCTTGTCATGGAACTTGTCGAACACTCCGAGCGGTTCGTGACCCTCGAATACAGGATGCCGCAACCATTCGGCATCGTCCAACGGCACGCCGCCGCCGGCTTCACCCACCCGTAGCACCGTAAAAACTGTGAAAATAGCTATGCGTGCGATCATGTGGTGGCCCTTTGCTTCTTGGTGGGCCAATTGGGGGAGTCGAAGCGCGCTGTCTTCAAGAAATCCTCTATCGTCTTTACGGCCTCGGGGTTATGTTGCGCGATGTCGTTTTGTTCGCCCACGTCTTTGGCGAGGTCGTAGAGCTCCAGCCGGCTGTCGAGTCCGAAGCGGACGGCTTTCCAGTCTCCCCACCGGACAGCCTGGTGGAGGATGTCGCGGGACGGCGATTCCCAGTACAGGAAGCGTTCACGCAGCCCGGGTTGCTGCCCGCCGAGGATGGTGGGCATGACGCTTATGCCGTCGATACCCTCGGGCGGTGCGGCGCCTGCGAGCCGGGCGAAGGTGGGCAGGATGTCCGCGAAGTACCAGGGGGCGTGGCTTGTCGTTCCTTCGGGGACCTTCCCGGGCCAGCGCACGATCATGGGCACGCGGATTCCGCCTTCGTAGACCGAACCTTTTCTCTCGCGGAATGGGCCGGCACTGTCGAAGAGTCCGTCGCGTCGGTTGGCGGCACCGTTGTCGGAGCAGAAGAATACGATAGTGTTATCGTCGATATCGAGTTCTTTCAGGAGCGCCATGATTCGGCCCACGTAGCGGTCCATACGCGCGACCATGGCGGCATAGGCAATGGCTTCTTCGGGCCAGTCTCTGTCGGCGAAGGGCTCCAGGCTGGGCACTTCGAATCTGGCGTGGGGGATAGTCCAGCTGCCGTAGAGGAAGAAAGCGCGGTCTTTGTTACGGCGGATGAAGTCGAGCTCCCACTCGTCGAACATGTCGTGACTGTATTGTCCGCGCCTGCCGTCCTGGTTGCCTTCGAGGAGCAGCTTTTCTTCATTCCTCCAGAGATAGGGCGGGTAGTATGAGTGGGCGTTCCGCTGGTTGAGGTAGCCGAACCATTCGTCGAAACCCTGCCGACTGGGAACGCCGGTGGTGTCCGGCTCACCGAGGCCCCACTTTCCGGTAATGCCGGTGATGTAGCCCGCTTGTTTGAGGACTTCGGCGACGGTGATGTCTTCGGGCTCCAGGGGGACGCGTCCCTGTGGCGGGACGCCGCCCACCTGTGCGAAATTGTCGCGCACGCGCGTGTGTCCGGTATGGAGACCTGTCATGAGTACACTCCGGGAAGGCGCGCAGACAACGCCGCCCGCATAGCAGTCAGTGAATCGGATGCCTTCGGCGGCGAGTTGGTCTATGTGTGGCGTTAGGAGAAGTTTCTGGCCGTAACATCCGAGGTCTCCGTAGCCGAGGTCGTCGGCCATGAGGTAGATGATGTTGGGCGGGGAATTTTCGGCCGCGCATGGTGACAAAAGTCGGTTCTTGTCGGCGACCCCAAGAGCAAGCGTTCCGGCGACGGTTTTCAGGAACGTCCTGCGTTTCAATCCGCTCATATCTCGCGTATCTCTCCCTTGTCCAGAGGCTCCCGTCAGCGCCCCCGATATGTTATCACACTGGTTGGCTCAGTCAATGAGATGCTGTGTTCGGCGCATTCTACTTCGCCGGCGCTACTTCGACGCGAAGGAGCTGCCCCGCTTCTGCAAAGACCTCAAGCCCGGCATGTAACTGCCGGCCGGTATATGTGCGCGGCGCCGCATCACCGCGCCGCACCATATAAACGCCTTCCGGCTCAACGGTGAACCATTCCGGCAACGTGTTCATGCGGGGCCAATCCCTGGCAAAGCCCAGGTAGACCCGGTGGCGCGGCACGTCAAATTCAAGCACGCCGTTGTAGTCCTCCTTAGAGCGAATCGCAATCACAATGCCGTCACCGTCGGGCGCAGCCCCCAGCTCCAGACCCTGACGCCACGGCCGCGCAATGACGCCCTGCGTATGCATGAGCGAATGGATCAGTACAGTACGCACACCGTTGGCTTGCAGTTTCATGGTGCCCCACAGTTCGCCCTTCTCAAGGCGGGAGGGGTGATCCACCAGGTTGGTCTTCGTCTCCCGGTCAACCCACGCAAACCCTTCGGCTACCGGTGCCCGGTTCAAGAGATACAGAGCTCCCTCGATGGAGTCGGCAAAACCGTCTATGGACTCGCCTTCCCAGGGGTAGTCTTTGTATCGGGGTTTTGCGATGTTTCTCAGCGCGGCCTCCACCTGCGGTCGATACGTCTCGGTACTCGTGACCAGGTCGAAGCAGAGGTAGCCGACATAGTTGTATCCCCACCCGTCGCTGAGACCGCTATCCTGCTTTCCGAGCTCATTGTACATCATGCCGTCTTCGTTGCACCCCTCGGCCAGGATGGTGTCGTAGACGTGCTTCAGTTTGGCTTGGTACTGTTTCGCACGTTCGGGCCGGTGCGTGCTTTCAACGGCATGAAGAAGCCCGAGTCCCCCGATAATCTCACACCCGTGGTCGCGCAAGCGCCTCACTACGAAATCGTCGTTACTGAGGTAGTAGTCAGCGAGTCGATCCGCCCAGTCGAGATATTTCTCTTCGCCGGTCATAGTGTAAAGTCGTGCGAGTGCCTGCAACTGTTCGCCGTTCACCTCGATATTGGTTGAGGGAATCTTTCCAAAAGGAGTGTCGGCGCGCGCCGTCGCCCAGAGGTCATCCTCGATACCGCGCATGCGGTCGAACCACTCGTCCGGGCCGGTCACTTCAACGATGGCAATGAGGCCGTCCTTAACATATTCGGACGCCTGAAACACGATTTCGTCCCAGCGGAGATCTCTGGCGGGTGCACCGCTTCGAAAATCCCAGGGTACCGGAATTCGCCCTTCGCTATTGCACAGCGCGATTTCGCGGTGCAGAATATCCCGTCCCGCCCCGTTGAGCACATCACGGTCCACCACGTGAGCCGCCCAGATGAAGAAAGGATAGCAATCGGCAGCCGTATCGCGGTAATTCCACTTGCCGTCGGCCCTGTAGAGGCCTGTTTTCTCATCTATCTTGGTGAGGGCAATGTCGTGCAGCCAGCGGTGCACCTTGTCGAGGGCGTGTCCCGCGATGGCTGCGGACTCCGTAGCCCGCTCGAAAGCATCCTGCGCGTGCGCCGCGGTTGCCATCATGATGGCTATAAGAAGGATTCCAATTGTGTTCCGAACTGAAGACATCTCTGCAAGCTCCTTTCTTTGTGCGGTTGATGGTTAATGAGCTTGTCAACCGAGAATTCCCGTGTGGATGTGCCCGCACCGCCGTGCCTACAGGTACCATCAAGACTGCTATCCTTTTCGCGAGAAGGCCCCCTTTCTTGTGTTCTTTGACGCAATTGTCGCCTGAGTCGCCTCGATCGCTGTAGCATTTGTGGACGAAATGCGGTCTTACCCGCGCGGCGTGCGGACCGTTGCACACAAACAGTGCACGGAGCAACGAACGTCGCTGCCTAAGCGGCTCAGAAGCCATACGTCAGCGCGGCAGCGTCACCGCGCCGGGCTACGGCCTTTGAAGCTCTTTGGACGGAATCGTCGCACTCGAGCCTTAGGGGCCCGTCTAGAAGAGCGACGCAATGCTAGCAGCCCACGTGACACACACCGGATACTTGCTGGGATACCTCAGAAACTCGACATGTCCGTCCATGAACAGAACGTTCCCGCCGCCGGGAACGTGGTTGTACGTTTCGATCTCTGTCCCGACTTGGTCGTACATCACGGCGACATCCGACTGTGCTTGAGCGCTGGCGGCCGGGTTGTTGATGTCCGTTATGAAAAACCGCTCGATGCCCTCCCGTAAACGGTAGACCGTGCCACCACTGGTAAGGTCTACATCTCTCTCGTAATTTTCTGGATCCCAGGAGCCCGTCATTCCGAAGGTGGTTCCGACGTCGATGAGGAAGTTCATATCGATAGCTCCCGGGTCTTGGGAATTCACGTCATACCCAGCGTTAAGATAATGCTGAGGCATAATGGCCCAGCCAAAGTAGGTGTACGACGCGTAATCGATTTTGCACGGGTTAATGCCGGCGTTGGGATCGCCGCCAATGTTCCACCGACCCTCCCCAACGTCGCTGGCCGTGGTATCCGAGGGACAGGTGAGCACGTTCACGTCGGTCAGGTACTCCGGGTAGATGGCCGGCCCGTCGAACACAAAGTGGAGCCATTGATTGGGGCCGGCGGGCGGGAGCGCGTTAGGCTTGAGGCACATACCCAGCGTATCATCGTCGGCCATGTCGTCCTTATACTTCTTCAGGCTCGGCCATCTGCCGTCCCACTCGTTGGCATACATTTTGAAGACCAGCCCCATCTGTTTCAGGTTGTTGGCGCACGACGCGCGCCGTGCCGCTTCACGTGCCCTCGCGAGCGCCGGCAAGAGTATCGCCGCCAGTATGCCGATGATCGCTATGACCACCAGCAACTCGATCAACGTAAAACCTCTCTTGCGTTTCATGATATTCGTCCTCCATAGTTCCGTTCAGTCTGCGGCGTGCCAACCGCATTGCCTCCGACGTGCCGGAGTCATACCGATTTCGGTACTCAGCGTCACCCCCTCTCTTGCTCGAGCACAGCCCGCGTTTCTCGCTGACAACCTACTTCACAAAGAGCCACATGAAGTTGTAAACGGACATGTCCGCCTGCGGCCGGTTCTTCAGTACTCCATGGCGCTCCCCACGATCCTCCAGGTACCGTCTTCCTTCTTCAGGTCATAAGCAATGCTGAACTCGTTGCCCATGATATCGTAGCCGACAGGCCCGGCGGTCGCCGTGTCGCCGTCAACGGTGATCTTCATGTCTTCACTGGTAACCTCGAGGTCTTCCATGTAGCCCATGTCAATCGCCTCGGCGAGAAAATCACGCACTTCGGCCTTCCCTTCGCCGTTCTCTCCCTTGTAATCGTCGGAGTAGAGGGCCATCATCTTGTCCAGGTCTTGCGCCGCGATAGCCGCAAACATCGTGTCCATCGTGGCGGCTATCATTTCTTCGTCGCTCGGCCCCGTCGCGAATATGGCACACCCACCGGTCACCGCTACAAGCGCCACGATCGTCACAGCTGCCGTAATTCTTGATCTGATCACCTAACAATCCCTCCTTTTTGCGCTCCACAATCCCCTCATATAGCTCCCCTATTTTCGAGTGGAGTCTCAGTCTCTGAGAAAATGGGTACAGTGCCAGTCCCCATTTTCTTAGACTAATAGTTCGCCGCGGCGGATGCCAAGCTCGCAATGGGCCTCCCCCTTCCAGCGTTTGTTCAGAGGCCGAGTCACCAGCCCAGACGAGTTTGAGCGGCTGCTCACTCGCCCCTCTAGACTGTAGGACGTAGTGCCGGATTTGTCAAGCTGCCCGAAAAGCCACAGACCGGCGGGCGGTATCTTTTGAGGTTGCGCTTATAAATGAGTGCCGACAAGTAGTTTGTCTCCTAACGAAGTGCGGTACACGCACCCGCGATAGAAAACCTCGTTCGCGCTGTTTGACTGAGCGCTCACACATCTGCTAAATTTGAGGAGAACAGATAAGGAGGCCGAAAGGAGAGGTGCAGACATGAAACCGATGACGAGACGATCCTTCATCAAGACCACGGCGGCAGGTGCCGGCGCCGCCGCAACAGTGCTGATCGGCACGTCGAAAACTTCCTGGGCGGGCGCGAACGATCGGGTCCGCGTGGCCGTGATGGGCATACACGGCCGCGGGAGGAGCCACCTGGGCGGGTACGCGATGCTGCCCAACGTGGAAGTGGTCACGCTGTGCGATGTGGACTCGCGGCTGTTTGATTCCCGGGTCAACGATTTCTTCACCAGACGGGGCAAACCCGAACCCAAGGTAGAGCAGGACGTCCGCAAGGTGTTGGATGACAAAGACATCGACGTGTTGTCCATCGCCACGCCGAACCACTGGCATTCGCTGGCGACCATCTGGGCGTGCCAGGCCGGCAAGGATGTGTATGTCGAGAAACCGATGACACACAACATTTATGAAGGCCGTAAGGTGGTCGAGGCCGCCGAGAAGTACAAACGCATCGTGCAGCATGGTACCCAGCTTCGGAGCAACCCCGGCTTTCAGGAAGGCATCCGCGAGCTGAAGGACGGCCTTATCGGCGACGATGTGTATATGGCGCGCTGTGTTTGTTACAAGTGGCGTCCGGACATCGGCAAGGGCCATCCGGGCGAAGCGCCGCAAGGGTTGGATTGGAATCTGTGGCAGGGTCCCGCGCAGGAACAGCCGTTCATGGTGAACGACAAGGGCGAAGGGATATACGTCCACTATTACTGGCACTGGGTGTGGGATTACGGCAACGGCGACATCGGCAACCAGGGCGTTCACCAGCTCGATGCCGCGCGCTGGGGCCTCGCCGTGGACGTGCCCTACCGCGTTACCTCAATGGGCGGGATGTTCCTGTGGGACGACGCCAAGGAAATCTACAACGTCTCGTCGTCCTCCTTCATGTTCAAGGGCGAAGACGGGAAAGACAAGATGATGACGCTCGAGGTGCGTCCATGGTGCACGAACGACGAGGCGGGCGGCACATCCTTCGGCGTCATCTTCTACGGCTCCGAAGGGTACATGACGTTCCCGAACTACGGTGGGTATCGCGCATACAGGGGCAAGGACGGCGAACTGGTCAAGCAAGCCGACGACGGGGACGACCTCAACCACTATCGGAATTTCATCGAGTGTGTCCGCAGCCGAGACGCGAGCGAAGTCAACGCGCCGCCCATCCACGGGCACTACTCCTCGGCCCTCTCCCACTATGCGCTCACCGCCGCCCGTGTGAACCGCGTGCTCGAGATCGACACCGAAACGGAGATGGCCAAGAACGACGACGAAGCCAACCGGATGCTGACGCGCGAGTACCGCGCGCCGTTCGTCGTACCCGAGGTCGTTTAGTCTCCAAGAAAACCCGAGGGGAATTCACAAGCGCGTTCGGTGCATGCCCAGCGGTAACCGGAGTGCGCGCCTGATGCTCTCGGCTTTCCCGGCAAACGGTGCAGTCGTCTCACAGACCTGCTGCAGCGGTACGGGGAGCAAGAACAAAGAACACCTTCCATGGGACTTCTTTACAGGGCAAGTACCGCTCTCTCCATTTATGCCTCTGAGGAGGCATATGCTAGCTGTCCGCCTGAGAAGCGGGTGCTCAGCGTGCTGGCGTGTACGTGCCTCGCTTCCTTGCGTCCGCGATGTTGGGTGCAAGCGGCTTGACGCGTTGTTTTCAGGTGTGATTAAATCGTGGAGGGAAGAGGGGGCGGGACGTCTTTTTGAAGGAGACAACCGATGCAGCTGGGATTTGTCAGTGGTATCAAGGAAGACAGCTTCCGAATTGCCAACGAGATAGGCTTTGACGGTGTCGAGATCGCGGTCGGGAAATGGGCGGGTCGAGACGGTGAACCTACCTCTGAAAACGCTCAGCGGACAAAAGAACTGATCGGAAAGTACGGATTGAAAGCGCTGACAGTCCAATGGGCCGAGGTGCATTACGAGCTGGAGAATTCGGTCGACCGACTGAAGCAGCTGGTGGTGTTCGCCAATGGCGTTGAAACGAACATGATTACCACGAACCTGTGGGTACCGCCCGACATGGCGATCAGTGACAGGTTCAACTACTTCAAGAAGATATGGATTGAGCTGGCCAAAATAGCCGAAGATGCCGGCATGAAGATCGCTATAGAAAACTGTCCGCACGGAGTGAAAAACCTTGCATCGTGTCCCGCCACGTTCCGGCGGATGTTTGAACTGGTGTCGTCGAACGCGCTCGGGCTCCAGTATGATCCGTCGCATTTCGTGTTCCAATTCATGGACTACCTGGCGCCGATACGTGAGTTCGGGCCGCGGATCTACTCGTTTCACGCCAAAGATACGCAGATCCTGTACGATCGGCTTAACGATGTCGGTGTGTACGGCGACCAGTACGGCCAGGATGGCTGGTGGCGTTTCCGAGTGCCCGGATACGGCGACATTGATTGGAGGAAAATCTTCATTGCCTTGTCCGATATCGGCTATGCCGGCGATGTGATTATCGAACACGAAGATCCGGTGTTGTGTGGTGAGGACGGCCTGA